>JADMIO010819894.1_pt1 | contig 114618 bp, 74 predicted proteins | sample 8958161 | NCBI WGS metagenome assembly JADMIO01 (sample SAMN16585339, study PRJNA669376) | soil metagenome | isolation source: Crop rotation soil | place: USA: Cullars Rotation, Alabama | collected 2011
GCCGCGACTTCAAGTCACGTGAATTCCAAGCTTCGGATCCCACTGTGCTGGAAAGAAATGATCGCGCATCGTTTTTCCCTCGATCTTCTCGTCGGGATTGTAGTGTTTGAACGCAAGCGGGTTCCGGGATTTCGGACCTTCGTACTTGATTGTCTTAATTTTCGGGAATGCTTCAGGCATAAGAGCTTGGAAAAGCGCCGCGGAGTCTGCGGATTCAACCGCCGCGCCGCAAGCGTTTAGTCGAAAGGTCTAAAAAGGCCGGAATAGAACTCCAGAAGTTGGGTCCTCGTCTTTTCCAATCTGCATTTCGCAAGCTGAGCGAAGAGCAGTTGAGGGTCGGCAAGCGTGAGGTTGTTGCCGGCGGTGTGCGATTGCGCAAGGTGGTTCGGACCGAGACCGTGAATCAGCCCGTCGAATTAAGACGCGAAGAGCTGATTGTCGAACGAGTTCCCGCCAACGAATCCACTGGACGCGGTGAAGCGGATTTCCAACAGCGCGAAATCTATGTTCCGCTTCGACGAGAGGAAGCCGTGGTCCAGAAGGAAGCGCGGGTCCGCGAAGAGGTGCGCGTGCGCAAAGACGCCAGGACGGATCGGCAAACCGTGTCCGAGCAGGTGCGCAAGGAAGACGTGGAAATCGAGCGCGAAGGCGCGGCGAGAGAGACTTCGCCCCGAAGATAAGGACTCTTGAGATTTGAAACACGAGCCCCGTCACGGAAGTGGCGGGGTTTCTTTGTTTACAGAGTCGAACCTTCCGCCATCGACCGGTCGCGTTCAACAGTTTCGCGGGCAATTGATGTTGGACGCGTTCTCTAAAGACTGCTAATCCTCGATGCAAGGCAAGGCCATGAAATCTCCCACGAAGGTGACGTCGGCGCAGCCCGTGACGCGCCGTGAATTTGTCGGTCGGACCTTGATGACAGCAGGTGTGATTGCTGGAGCGCCTGCTTTTCTGCGAGGCCAGAATCTCAACAACAAACTGAACATCGCGTTTATCGCGTGCGGCGGCCGCGCCAACGCGAGTCTGGACGAACTCACAATCGTGCCCGGCCGCGCCACGTCGAGGCCGCGCCGCAACGGTTCAGAAGCAACCACTCCGCGTGCGCCGCACCCGCACGAAAACGTGGCCGTGATTTGCGATATCAACCAACTCGCACTCGATTCCGCGGCGCAGCGTTATCCGAATGCGAAAAGGTTCACCGACTTTCGCCGCGTGTTCGATCGGTCGAACGACTTCGATGCAGTAGTGGTTTCAACCGCGGAACATACGCATGCTTTTGCAACATACCTGGCGCTCACCCATGGCAAGCATGTCTATTGCGAGAAGCCCCTTGCCTACAATATCTGGGAGACGCGTCTTATTCGGGAGACCGCCGCGAAGTCTCCGAAGCTCTCCACGCAAATGGGCAACCAGGGTCATGCCTCCGACGCGAGACGCGCCGTCCGGGAAATTCTGAACACCGGCGTGATCGGGCCGGTGCGCGAAGTTCATGTCTGGGCGGATCGCGCGTGGGGTTTGCAGGATGCCGGGTCCGCAGAAAAGTTCGACAAGCCGCACGGGTTCTATAATGGCGTTCAGATTGTCGAGCGCTTCAAAGATGTGATGCCGGTTCCGCCCACACTCGATTGGGATCTCTGGCTCGGCCCTGCGCCCGAACGGCCCTATCACGATACTTATTTCCCCGGACCACGCTGGTATCGATGGTGGGACTTCGGCAATGGCACGATGAGCGATCTCGGCAGTCACGATAATGATGTGCCATTCACCGTGCTCGATCTGTGGCGGCCCGACGGCAAAGGCGGACGCGTGCTGGCTCCCATAACGGTGGAGAGTACTTCACCGAACGTCCCGGTGGCGCACAAGGAACTCGCACCCGCGACTTTGCAAGCGACGTTTCAATTCGCGGCGGTGGGCGCACAACCGGCGGTCAGATTGGTGTGGCATCAGGGCGACAGCAAACCGCCCGGCTGGGTGGAATCCTGGGGCAAACGCTCGTGCGTGTTCATGGGCGACAAGGGTATGCTTCTAGGCAACGGCAAACTTCTTCCCGAGGAGCACTTCAAGGATTTCAAAGCGCCACCCGAATCGTTGCCTCGTTCTCCCGGACATTGGATTGAGTGGGTAAACTACGCCAAGGGCAATGGTCCAGTGCCGGGATCCAATTTCCAATATTCCGGATGGACGACCGAAACAAATCATCTTGGCAATGTCGCCTATCGCACCGGAAAGAAACTCGAATGGGATTACAAAACGATGCGAGCTACAAACGCGCCCGGTGCAGACCCATTCATCAGGCGGCCTGCGTATCGCAAAGGCTGGGCCGATGTCCTCAAGGCGTAAACTCATATGACCGCCAATCCGGCACTCACTGGCGGATGCTACTGCGGCGGAGTCCGCTACCAGTGTGAAGGGCCTGCTCTCCTTCGTGGCCTATGCTACTGTCGGACCTGCCAGAAAATTTCAGGCGGCGCGGGCAATCTCTTCATGGCAGTCGATGCCCAAACATTCCGGTTCACCAATGGCACTCCTGGAGTGTTTGTGGCGAAAGATCATCCGTGGTCACCGACTCGGCATTTCTGTGAGAAATGCGGAGTCCATCTGACCGCGCGTTCCGAGCGCGCCCCGACCGCGGTTCTCGTCAAGGTCGGCACGCTCGATGATCCGAGTGTGTTCGAGGGGCCGCAAATGGTCACTTGGACATCAGAGATGCAAAAGTTTCATCTCCTGCCTCCCAATGTCCCTACGCATCCAGAGATTCCAAGACCCGCAAAAACGGCGTAAGACATTTTATGAATCGACGATCCTTCCTGAAAATCACGATCGCCACCGCGGCGGCATCGACTTGGGCTCCAGCCGCCCCAGCCGCCGCCAAGCGCAACCTCCGCAAAGCCATCATGTATTCGACTATTGGCGTGAAGGGCACCGTCCTCGAGAAATTCCGCGCCATGAAGGAGGCGGGGTTCGAAGGCATTGAGCCTATGGGCGGCATGAATCGGGACGAAGTCCTCGCCGCATTCAAGGAAACCGGGCTGAAGGCTGCGAGCGTTTGCGATCACGTCCATTGGGTGAAGACGCTTTCGTCACCTGATGCCACGACGCGCAAGGCAGGATACGACGGCCTCATCACGTCGCTTCAGGATGCGCATGCTTACGGCGCAGACAGCGTGTTGCTCGTGCCGGGCGTGGTTGGCGGCGCCTCCGTCACTCGCGGTGATTCCACGTATCAGGAATGCTGGGACCGATCGATCGCCGAGATTCGAAAGGCGATTCCGGTCGCACGCGATTTGGGCGTGAAGATTTCCATCGAAAACGTCGGCAACAATTTCATCACCAAACCGGAGCAGGCCATTGGATACCTCGACGCCATCAACAGCGAATGGGTCGGCTGGCATTTCGATATCGGCAATGCCGGGCGCGTCGGGCCGGCCGAACGTTGGATTCAGATGATCGGCAGACGCATCTACCGCATCCACGTGAAAGACTACAGCGCCAAGCCCGCCGATCCGGCCACGCGCGGCAATTCACGTCCCAAACTGCTCGATGGCGACACCAATTGGCCGGCCGTGATGAAGGCGCTCGACAACGCCGGCTACAGTGGCTGGGCAATTACCGAGCAGCCCAGCAACCAGGCCGCGGATGTGGAAACTGCACGCGACATGGTGCAACGGATGGATCGCATGTTCGCGCTATAAGCCAGGCGCCGCGTCGTGCCTGCAAATTTCGGCATCTCGCATTCCTCGTTCCCCGTTGAGCGATTACAGCTTTGCCAAATCGAGAAACACGATGTGCGACGGATTGCCAACCGGAATATAATCGCCCGTGAAGGTCAGCCGGCCCGTTTTCTTGTTCACGCGAAAGACCGTGACATTGTCAGCCCGCTGATTGCAGACGTAGAAGAACTCACCAGTGGGATCGAAATTGAAGCTGCGCGGGTAATTCCCTCGCGTCCACTCGTCAGCAACGAACTTAAGCTCACCGTTTTTGCCCACGGAGAAGAGCCCCACGCTGTCATGCAGACGGTTCCCTACATAAACAAACCTGCCGTCGCCGGAAACGAGGATCTCGGAGCAGAAATTACTGCCGGCGAAACCGGGCGGCAGGCTCGAGATCGTTTGTCGCGGAGTGAGCGACCCCTTCGCACGGTCGTAGTCGAAGAGGACGATCGTCGATCCTTCCTCCTGTAGCGAGTAGCACCAGCGTCCGCCTGGATGAAAAGAGAAATGTCGCGGCCCGTCACCAGGCGGCAGCGAAACAGCCGGCGGCTCGTTCGGCATCAGAACACCGGCGCGCTCGTCGAATTTCCAAACGAAGATCCGATCCAATCCCAGGTCGACGTGCAGAACGAAGCGGCCCGAGGCATCCGCTTGAATCATGTGCGCGTGCGTGCGGTCGTGTCCGCTGAAAGCGAAGCTTCCGCGCGGCGCATTGGTCGCCTTGCGAGGTCCGACTGTTCCGCCATCCTGCTTGATGTCTGTGGCGCTTCCGAGCCCGCCATCCGGCAGAATTGGCAGGACTGCGACAGAGCCGCCAAAGTAATTGGCCACGAGCACAAATCTGCCGGAGGGATGGATGCTTAAATACGTCGGTCCCGCTCCACCCGAACGCACGGTGTTCATCAAACTCAACTGTCCGTCGGCCTTGTTGATTGCGAACGCGCTCACAGTGCCTTCATTCTTCTCGCCCACGTGGTCCGTTTCATTCGTCGCGTAAAGGCGTGTGCCGGTGGCATTGATCGCGAGACAATTGGGGCTGCTTCCCGACTCGAACACGCCGCGCGGTGTTAACGCGCCAGTCGAGCGATTTACTTCGAACCAGTGAATGCCACGTCCATTTCCCGGGGGCAAATCGACTTGCGTCGGCAACATGTCCTTAAGCGGAGAGCTGAATGTGCCCACGTAGGCTATCAGCGGCGGCCTGGCAGAAGCCCCCTGCATGTTGAATGTTCCCGACAGGAATGGCGCACTGCCGGCGAGGAGAGCGGATGTTCTTAAAAAGGAACGGCGCGAGACTTCTGAAATCACAGGACCGGGAGATTGCATTGCGGGTAAAAATAGAAGCGCGCCCCGTAACGGTCGAGACAATCAACACACGGTCCTCTTGGCGCTTCAGGCCCTCTCCTTCCTGGAGGCATCTCGTACGACGATCTCCACGAACAAAAAACAGGCCCGAAGGCGCTTAAGAGATTGTCCTTTGTGCCTGACCGGCGCCTACTGGAACAAACTTTTTACCGAAGCCATCCATGAAAAATGCATACCTACTCTTCACCTTGATTTGCAGCGCTCTGGACTGCTGGTCGCAGAGTGCCCCTTTCACGTATCAGGGCCGGTTCAACCAGAACGACGCGCCGTTTTCCGGTGTGGCAGAAATGCAATTCACTCTTTGGGACGCGGTGTCGAACGGCACACAACTGGCCGCGACGATTCCGGCCATCCAATCGCTGAACGTGTCGAATGGTCTCTTCACCGCAAACATTGATTTCTCATCCGTTCCTTTCACCGGTGCGGATCGCTGGCTGCAAATCGAAGCCCGGACGACGCCTGGCGCATTCACGGTGCTCACGCCGCGACAGAAGATCACGCCGACGCCGTATGCGCTGCGCGCGGCGAACGTGGACGCGGCAGGTATCACAGGGACAATTGCGGACAGCCAGCTCTCGCCCAACATCGCGCGGCTGAACAGCAATCTGGTCTTCACCGGCGCGGTGCAGTTGAGCAACGCGAGCAACCAGTTCAATGGCGCGTTCGTCGGCAATGGCGCAGGCGTGAGCAATCTGAATCTTGTGGCCAGCTCAAGTGGAATGATTTCGCCGTCCGGCGGTTTCGTGCTCGCTTCTTCTCCCGCCGTGGGAGACGGACCGAATGATGTGAGGGCGGCCGATTTCAATGGAGATGGAAAGCTGGATTTGGTGACGGCCAACTTTTCGGGAAACAACCTGACCGTGTTGACCAACAATGGGAGTGGCGGCTTTGCCCTCGCTGATTCGCCCACGGTGCCTGCCAACCCCTACGGCTTGGAAGTGCTGGATGTGAACGAAGACGGAAAACTGGATTTAGCATGCGCAACGCCCAATGCTTATAAGGTTTCCATCCTGACGAACAGTGGCAATGGGACGTTCGCGCTGGCCTCGACCACCGCTTCTCTCCTTGATCCACCTTACGCACTGACTTCGGCGGATCTCAATGGAGACGGCAAAAGAGATTTAATCGCTGCTGGCGGCGGCTTCAACATAGGCGGCTTGTTCGTGTTAACAAACAACGGAAATGGAGGCTTTGCCGTGGCTTCGAGGTGGGGAGTCGGGGCCAATCCGCGCTCGGTTGTGGCGGCAGACATGAACGGCGACAGCAAAGTCGATTTGGTGAGCTGCAATATTTTCTCCCAGACCCTCACGGTGTTGACCAATACGGGTGGTGGAACGTTCGCGCAGGCCTCGGCTTCCCTGATTGGTCCTTCCCCCAACGGGTTGGTCGCAGTGGATGTGGACGCAGATGGGCGACTGGATTTGGTGAGCGCCAGCGGAGGCTCCAACATAGTGGTCGTGTTGACGAACAACGGCGGTGGCACTTTCGTACGGGCCTCCGCAAATTTCGCGTGGACCAATCCACAGAACGTCGCGGCGGCGGATGTGAATGGAGACGGGAAACCGGATTTAATCAGTGCGAATGTCAATTCAGGCAACGTCACCGTGCTGGTTAATATGGGGGGCGGTCAGTTTACGCCCATCGCTTCCCCGGCGGTGGGTTCAACCCCGGTTAAAGTGATCGCCGCGGATTTCAATGGCGATGGGAAGGCCGATCTGGTCAGCGCCAATTCCGCCCAGGACACGCTTTCGGTTTTGTTCAATGCTCCCTCTTTCGTCGGCACCTTCATCGGCGACGGCGTAGGTCTCACGCTTCCGGGAAACATTGCACGCCTCAATGCAGATCAACGCTTTTCGGGCAACAACGCATTTGACGGAGTGAGCTATTTCTACGGCACCCCCACCTTCTATACCCTCAGCCATTTTAACGGTGGAGGCGTGTTCGGTAGTACATTGCAGGCTAACTTGCTGAACGCGAACCAGCTGTCTGTAAGTGGTGCAGTGGGCCTCGGCACGGCGAACCCGGCGGCGAAGTTGCACCTCTACTCGACGGACAATCCTACGACCTTCCGCATCCAGTCCACCGGCACCCCGGGCTTCGGTCGCGTTGAATTCGTCAGCAATCCGCAAGGCGATGCCAACGAATGGCGACCCGGCTACATTGAGTCGCTGGACGCAGGAGGATTCACGGGCGGCCTCGGCTTCTTCGTGAACGGCACAGGAGCAGGCAATAAATTCGGGAGCACCGAAGTCATGCGCCTGGTCAATGGCCGAGTCGGGATCGGGACGAACAATCCTCAAAGCGCGTTGCACGTGGTGGGCACTGTCACGGCCACGTCGTTCAATCCGCCCAGCGATCGCAATCTGAAAGAGAACTTCACACCTGTGGCACCGCGTGATGTGTTGGAGAAAGTTGCGTCGATGGCCATCAGCCGCTGGAACTTCAAAGGCGACGCCACCACGCCACACGTCGGGCCCATGGCGCAGGATTTCCACGCGGCTTTCGGGCTGGGCACAGACGACAAACACATCGCCACCGTGGACGCCGATGGCGTGGCGCTGGCCGCGATTCAGGGATTGAACCAGAAGCTCGAAGAAAAGCTGCGGGAACGCGATCGCGAAATCGACCAACTGAAACGAATGATGAAAGCGCTCGCGGCGGAACTGGAAAAGCACCAGGAAGCGCTCCGGTTGTATTCACGGCGCGAGCTCGGTCCGTAGCTCATCCAGGCGTTTCTGGATTCTACGTCGAAACGCCGCGGCACGACTGAGGTATGCGGCCGCCGTCGATGGGTCCGATGCCTCCAGTTCCCTTCGAACCTGCGCGGCTACTTCGCGCAAGCGTTTGACCCACGGCTCCGTTTGAAACGTGTTCGTCAGCAGTTGCGATTCTCTCGCGCGGAAGCGTGCCCTGAACTCCGGCACTTCCATGACTGCCTTCGCCACAAGGCCGCCCATCTCTGGCATCGCTCCGATCTCCTTCCGTTGAAATGTCTGATCCAATCCCTGCGGCAAAAACACCATCCGGTCGGTGCTCAGGTCGTGGAAGATGCGGAAATTGTTTCGATGCAGTGAATAGCCGTCCCAATGCGCGATGATTATTTCCACAGCCATGAACGACAGAAACCGTTCGACATCCAAAGTCTTCTCCAGCGCGATGCGACGCGCGGCCAGATCCGACTTTTGCGCCGCCGCCGCAAGGTCGGCCAATCGCGATTGATCCTTCGGCGCGTCTCCCGAGTTCACACGCAATCGCTGATGCACATCCTGCTGCGAGTGCCCGTCGTAGACATTTCCACCTGTGTTGGGGAAGTAACGTTTCAGGAACTGCTTATTGATGCCTTCGACGAGCACATACATGCCAAGCGCTCGGTCGTTGAGCGCCACGACCGCATGCCCTGCGCGCGGCACCGGGACGCCAGCCGCCTCGAACATCTCGCGGCAGAGCTTCTCGGACAGATAACTTGAATCCTGCACGGAGTTGTTGAGGTGCAGCTTCTTCAACCCATGGAAGGTCTGTCCCGGCGCCTGCCGATCGAAGTTAACGGTGAACGCCGGGCGTTCCTCCAACGGACGGAAACTCCCGGGCCCGCCCTTCAAGCGAATGGAAACATTGGTATAACGTCGTGTTCCCTCCACAACCGCGCCGATGACATACTTGCGGGGACTCGCGTGCAATTTCTCCATCGCATCATCGGAAAGCTCGAGGCGCACGCGCGGGATGTCTCCCTTCTCAAACAGATCGACCGCCGCCACTTTCTTCTTCGAAACAGGTGCTGCGTCTGCAACGCATGAAGAAGCCGCGCAGCCGAGAAACAGCAGGACGAGGAATAGCAACGCGAAGCGCATGACCAATGAATGACGCGCCGAGTTTATTTCTCATCGTCCAGCACGCAACTGTCCGGGTGTAAAACAAATGTGTGATTGCTCGGGAGGGCGAGCCTCCGGGCGAGACCCTGAATAGTTTCTGCCAAATCGAATGGGGACTCGCGACGACGCTCGCCGTCGCCATTTTGACAAAGGCAAAATGATCGAAGACGGAGCGCGACTGTGCTGAAAGCCAGTCGCAGCGCCGCGCAACGAGCGGTGCGCTGGATCACTTCACGGATGTTTGCCGTTCCGAAGTTGCTGCGGCTGGTCTGTGACACAGCCGCGCTCCGGGGACGGCATTGCACTAGGTCTTTTGTTTTGGTGCGAGCACGGAGATTCTCATCCTATTAGGCAGTTCAGGTCAACGTTGGTTGCTTCAACCTCACTTCCTCAGCACGGTTGCCAGTGTCCATCCAGCAAATGAACCGAGCGAACGCAGAGTCATAATCACCCGGGGCTTTCGGAGAAGGAACTCGGGTATGCATTGGGCCGATGGCCCACTGGCAAAGCGGGTCATTGCAAGATAGGCGTCTCGTCGTGAACCGTCGGTAAAACAGCAGTCTCTCACCGCGCCGGACCGCGATACGATAACGACGGAATGTTTCACCGGCCTTCGGCCTCCTTTTCCCGAATCAGAGAAGGCCCTCTCAGAAATCCGTATTTGGTTCCTTCAAATCCAATTCCTGAATCCACGCGTTGCGGTAGCGGATGTCGTGGCCTTCCGCCTGGAGTTTCAATCCCTGCGGCGTATCCGTGATGCCGCGCCCGCCGTCACGTCCGCCATCCACGCCGGAGTTCGCGCCGCCCCAGACCTGACTGATGGGGAAATTCGTGTGAACCTTCTGGCCGTTGAAATAAATCGTGGTCAGCGCCTTTTCCGTGCGTTTGCCGTCCTGGAAACGCGCCGCGCGAAACACGATGTCGTAGGCGTTCCATTTGCCGACTCCGTTGAACGCGTGATACGGCGATTCGCTTTCGTTGATGACCGCGCCCATGCCGTGCTTCGTGCGGTCGCCTTCCTGAATCTGGATTTCGTAACGGTTCTGCAAATAGACACCGCTATTGCCATGCGGCGCGGTGACGAGGAATTCGATGTGCAGGCGGAAATCGCGATACGGCTTCTTCGTCACGATGTCGGCTGCGCCGTACTTGCCGCCGTCCGCCGCGCGATCGTCCGTCTGCAAACATTTGCCGCCGTCGACGGGGTCTTCGACAATCTTCCATTTGATGGGCAACGACGAGGCAAAGCGCGGCCCTTCCCAGTACGTCCATTTCTCATCGAGCGTCTGGCGCGTGCCGTCGATGATGACATCGGCGCCGCGCGGCGGTTTGGCGCCCACGCCCACTCTTTTGTCGACACGATTGGTCGCGCAGGCGTTTCCGAAGAGAACCACGGCGCAAAGGAAGGCGGCGAATATGAGACGTTCAGCGGATTTCATGCGCCCTTTGTGCGCGAGCGATGAACCTCGTGGCAAGTTCGATGTCGCCCAAACGCTGCGGATGGTACCCCCGCCCGGAATTGAACCGGGATCAACGGTTTAGGAAACCTGTGATCAACCCTCAATTCATTGGGGATTGTTGAGGTTTTTCTTCCGGTTGTCTTTACGGTTGTCATAATGATTTCCAATGAAACCGAGAGGCAGTTTTGAGATCGCGGACTTCGAAAACAGAAGTGGAAACACGTCATGGAGAGTGACCGGAACCACGCTGAAAGGTGAACGCATCCGCAAGAACTTTTCCGACCGAACGGCGGCGATCGCTGAGAAGCAACGTCTCGAAGCCGAGGCTGCAAATCTGCCCCCGGCGCCAACGGTCCAGAGAACCACACTGACGACGGAGAAGTGCCGCCAGGCCGAACGAGCGTTCGACCGCCTCGGCGACAAAGACATGATGCTCTGTGTTGACTTCTTCCTCGCTAACTATCGGGAGACAGCGAACCCGATTCCCCTCGGCGGCGACTTTGGAAATATCAAACCATCCGATCTGACGGACGCTGTAACGGTTGACAGGTTAAAGGAACGCGGAGGAGCCTTCGGGCGCTTCATCGCCTTGAAGGTCGCCGAGAAGTGCCGCCCGGACACAATCCGCGACCTGTGGGCTCGCGTCGGCGCATTCGTGTTACCCCGAAGAGACAAGCTGACCAACGCCGTTCTTGCCGCTGAATGCCAAGAACACATCTGCCGAGCCGCCAGTGGAGCTACGAATCAGCGCAACGATCGGTCGGCCCTTAACAGCTTCTTCAATTGGTGTCTGAGTCAGAACCACTGTGCGACGAACCCGATCAAAAATGTTGTTCGGATCAAGGTTGAAGAGAAAGACCCGGTCGCGCTTCCACTAGCGAAGGTCCGTGCTCTGATGAATGCGGCTGTCGAATACAAGGACGGCAAGCTGGTACCGTACTTCGCCTTGGGATTGTTCGCCGCTCTCCGCCCGGACGCTGAGCTGGCAAATATCACGTGGGATGACATCGACATCGAGCAGCGGGTGATCAAGGTCCGCGGCATTGGTGCGAAGACACGAAAACGGCGAGTGGTCGAGATGTCGGACAGCCTGGTCGAATGGCTGACACCGCATGCTCTGAAGCGCACTCCCATTGTTGGCGCCAACTTCCGAAAGGATCGGGACGCTGTGCGACGCGCGGCCGGCTTCGGCACCCGCAAAGAAGATGACGAAACGACGAAGCACCTTGTCCCTTGGGTCGAGGATTACATGCGTCACACAAGCATCTCACATCACCTCGCCCAGCATGAAAGCGACTCGAAGACCGCAAAATGGGCAGGCAATTCTGAGGACGTGATCCACGCAAAGTACAAGGCGCTCGTGACGCGGAAGGATGCGAAGGAGTTTTGGAGTATCGCGCCGCACAACTGCGAGCCTGTGCCGTTGCCGAAAGCCGCGTAACAACCACAACGGTTGCACGAGTCCGAGTTGAGCTCTTATTCTGTGGCGATGAACGCGATCCTCAATTCCGGATTGGAATACTTCGAAAACCTGTTCAAAGAATCGGATCGCGGTTGTGTCTTACTCCTTACATCGGACCTTGATGAGAGATTGGGTGAATTGCACAAGGCGCACATCGAAACGGTTGTCGATGATCCTGATAAACTGATCGAATCTCTTTTCCGGCCCTTTGCCCCCCTTGCAACTTTTGGGGGCCGAATTCAGCTTGGGCTCGGATACGGCCTGATCGGTATGGCACTGTTCCTCGATTTGGAACTGCTTAGAAAAACGCGTAATCTTGTCGCTCACAACACTTCAGGCTTTGTTCTGGCCGATCAAAAAACCGAAGTGCAAAAACTTCGTTCCCACAGGCTTACGATGGAGGATCCAGAGTTTGCGGACTTTTATGAGCACGTCCCGAAGGAGCAGTTGGAAAAAGCAAAGCAAGGTCACATCGATAATCCCAAAGTGGCTTTGATACTCGCAGGAATAACCATCGGTTTTCTGCTGCTGCGTAAGACGCTTCATCTAAAACGAATGCGAGTGGACCTGCTCAAGAGTGACTTCAAAACAAAGCTTATCTAGCGTCAGTCCCGCCCGGCTTTATCGCACAAGCGGCTGCACGTTGACTCATTTGTTCCACGCAGTGATGAACGTAGGATTGTTAACGAAACGCTTGGAAAGTCGCGCTACTTCATTGGATGGAAGTCCTCCTTCAGTCAAAACCTCCTCGAAGGCAGAAACGACTTGCGCCTTTTTGGTATCTTGCGCCCCTTTCACCTCGGCGATGATATTGGAAAAATCTTCCGCGGTCGCAGCATCCAGCTTCTTCAACTTCGTCAATGCAGCTCGATGAACCGCTTTTTCTAGCCAGATTACCAAATCTTCATTTTCCACGTAACTCGTCCGCAACTCATTAAACTTCTCCTCAGACATCTGCTTGGGAAGCCAATCTTCAGTTGCGATGCGAGAGTACATTTTTCCAACGAGATATCCTAACTTATGTTGAAAAGATTCACGTAGCTGGAGTTTTCTCGCTGCCAGGAGCGTGTCGTAGTGAAGCTCGGATTTAACAGCAATCGAGAGATGCAGGAAAGCGCAGTAATCCCCAGCCATTCCAACAGACGGCTCTTTATACAAAAAAAAGAAGTCGTCCTGATTGTTGTTTAGCAACCGTTCAACAAATTGAGATATGCGCTCGTAATGTTCCTTGCTACAGAATTTGAGGTTGGCTTCAACGTTTGATCGCTGACATTTCGCAATCTCTCTTTCCAACACGATTCGCAAAGGCCTGACAGCCGCGATGGTGATGTATCGGGCCTTACAACTAGTTGGTCTTCGGACCAAGTCGCAACTCTGCGTCAGGACTATGAAGTATTCATAGCTCTGGTTTTTATAATAATGTGGGTGAACTTCTTTTAAAAGCTCATCGATGGCGGGAGTACGTCCTACGACATCACCTTGGTTAAGGTCAAGTTGCGCCTGCGGATCGTACGTGAAGTGCATCAAACTCCACGCGGTATGCGTTACCGTGACAACATTTGTTTAATCCGCCGTCGAATCTCCCGATTTTTATGAGCCTTCGAACTAAACGGGAAAACTACCGTTGTCTCACTGCGAATGGTCGTCGCTACGTACGTTTCGCCTTGCTCCGGGTGGACAAGCGTTTCCGACCCGACCGTCTCACTTCCGTCCGGCTTTATTTGGCGAAATTCATTGCCAAGCGTCGGCTCGGTTTCAGTTGTGGTTTGCGACATGTGACTGCTCCTGCTCTTCAAGGTTAATGTCGTAGATACGCTTCAAAATGTCCATGGCCTTCGCGTGCAACTCTACAGGGCTATTGCTGGTCAGAAACGCGATGGCCGCTTCGCTGTTCGCTGTTTCGGCGGTAAAATTGAAATCGGCCTCAGTCGCACCCGACTTGCGCAGAGTGAGCTTAAAGTTAAGTTCGATTCCCCCTGCTCTAAGTTTTCGATTAACTTCAGTTTGTTCAACAATGCAGTCAGCATCTGAAAGTGCTCCCGTGTCAGGTAGTTTGAAAGCACCAATGAGTTTCGAAGTGGGATCCTCGATTAGAAAACCAAAATTGATTCCTGTGGCGGAAATGGGGGTCTGCGTTAGTTCTTTTAAAATTTTTATCGCCACCTCAGTAGCACGACTCATTAAACCGAGCTCGCACTGCTCAACAGAAAGTTGCAGTCGGTTTGGTTGAGCTTGAAAGATCAATCCTTCAAAGCGCAATCGTACCGGTCCCAAAAGGTTGTGCATTGGCACTTCAATGCCGAACTCCTCAGAAGGCGTTATTCGATTCGAAAGCCAAGCGGGAGTGAATAGCTGTCGGTTCCAAAGTCCGATGATAACGATGCTCCATCCGGATGGATTTGGTTTGAGTGACACCTTAGAAATTCTTCACACGACGATGCCGTTGTCAATCGCGCCAGCACACTGTAATGGTCGCTACCGCCGTGGAGCACTCCTTGTGTGCGGCCGCACGTATGTTCCGTTGATTCGGTAATACCCGCGCACGAACACACGTCCGCCAGAATAGCCTGAGCTCGGCGTTGACGAGTAAGTCGCTCGCGAGATGGGCGCGTAGGCCGCCTGCTGTGCCTCGGCATTGTTCGCGATCGCGTGTTCCCGCTCCTGCGCTTCGCGCTCCGATTGTTGTGCTCGCCGTCGCATCTCGGCAGCTTCAGCAGCCGCGGCTTTCGACGCATCGTATCCAAAACGCGTCCGGAGTTCCTCTGGTAGATCGGCGAGCTTCACAACTCCGCCGCTGGTGCCACGACGCCACACCAGGCTGACACCATCGTTGACGTGTACCACTTCTGCGTTCGTAACGGTTTCGCCGAAGCTCGTGGTGATTGTAATTACCGGAGGGGATGCGGGCCGGGCCAATGCAAGCTCACTCGACGTCCAGTCTGATGAAGTGGCTGCTGCATTGGTTTCGTTTCGAGGTGTCGTGATTTGAACGATCTCGGCATCTGATGCCCGCGACAAATTCAACGCAGGCTCAGAGTACACTGATATCCACCATGCTCCGTATGCGTCCGGCGCGTCGGCTGGTGTCACTTCAAAGGTCAATCCATCACGGACCTTCAGGTCTTTGCTCCAATCCAGTTTACTGATCACGTTCATGTCCGCCGCATCATTGAGCAATGAGTTGAGGAAACGCTCGCAGCGACTTTTCGCCAGCGGGTCACGCGTCAGGTTTCCAGAAATCCCAATCTCGACTCCAGCCGGGTTGGCGGGATCGCCGTATACGTTCACTTCGTAATTACCTCCGCAGCGGAATGACAGGTAGGGAACATTCTTCATCACGCCGGCATCGATCACAGTTGCCGGAATCTGCCTCAGATTCGAAGCCCACGTTTGCTGGCTCAAAAGAAGCAGCGTCTGACGGAACGTGCTCAATCTCTCGCCGGAGCCGATGGGCGACGGAGCGTCGGCTGTCGGTTGAACCTGTCTGACGAGGTCGCGCGGGCAATTCAGCGTGCCGTATTCACCAAGGATCAGAAGATTGTTGCCGTTGGTTTGCAACGGAGTGCCGATCAACGTGCGACCGTCGGAAAGCACGAAAGTATCGGCGAGAGCCTGGGGAACGGCCAAAGCGAATAGCGGCACGAGCAGAAGCGGCGCAACGCGTTTCATGGGGAGCCTTTCTGAGTGACGAACGAATCCAAAATCACCGACGTGCGCAAGCGGAAAACGTTGCCTTCTTGAGTTCGAACTGCGCTTGTCGTGCAAAGCAAAGCCTGTAACCTTTGCCGCCATGCCTCGAACTCCTCGATTGGCGTTTACAGCGACCGCAGCGTTCGTTGGTGCGTCCATAACTCTGGCCGCCAATTCCGTTTCGATCGCTCAGAGCGGGAACGGCAATATCGTCGGCAACCACAACCACTCGGCCGACGCTGGAAGCAATGACAAGGTTGCCATCGCGATGATCTCCGCGTTCGCGACCGTAGTCGCGGCGACGATTCCATTTGTCCTGAAAAACCGGAGCCGAAGAAGATCGCGAAAGCGGTAGGTCGGAAGATGGCAGCAAAATTTCCTCGGATTTCACGTTGAGTTTGATGTCGACAATCAATTGAGCGGTGATAGTTGGCTCAGACATGGCTGACACCGTAAAACACAATGATCTCTTCTAAAGCGGTTACTCCTGGCGTGTACCGAGATGAGGGACTCAGATAACTACTAGACGCACCGCACGCAAGGCCGGGTCATGACCCCGCCGTTTTTCTCCGACTCGTCAAAATCGGTTTACCGGCTCGCGCCATTTCTTTAGCGAACCATTTTGCGTAACCAAATGGTGCGTTCTTTCCCGGCCTGAACTGTGGTGCCTGCCAATATTCGGCAGCGGATGGTGAGAGATGCGGCCTCAGATCATGCTGTACGATCCCTTCGAAGATGTGCTCGTAGTGGTCGCCACATTCTTCGTTGAAGTCGATCGAATAAAGTCCCCAGTTTTCAATTAAAAATGGATCAAGCACCTTGAACACAAACTCAAGCGTCCGCACTGAAGGATCGTCTGTAGGCGAGGCGAAGTGCTGAATGGCATTTCTAAGACGCCCGAACTCTTTGAACACTTCTAGCTCGGCGAGTCGCTGACCGGTAGTAGCCCAAAGTCGATCGGGGAGTTCTTGGAAGTCTATTGTTCTACCTCGTTGAACCAAATCCTCGAACGCGAGCAATTGACCGCGAGCCTGAGTAGAGCGCGGAATCTCAGCAAAGATCAGGAGTGGATGTTCAGCAGCAATTCTTGCCTTGATGAGAATCTCGGCCGCATGAGCTCCGTGGAGAACGGACAATTCACCCCACCACGGGTTGTCGTGATCGCAATACAATGAGAGTCGCATTGCGTGCGTCAGCGCACCTAGCCCGAGCCCTTTCATGTGCTTGGCTACGTCTCTCAACTCTGTTTGCATTGGGGCAAAGCATCACGTTTTTCAATAGCTACGCGCGCATTCTCGGGCAGTTGTCCGTAGAGAGCGGCGATCTGCTGTGGCCTTGTGATCCGGTCTTCGACAATGAAGTTGATCATGTTGAACAAATGGTCGCCCATTTCAGGCGTGTCGTTTAAGTCCATCTCGCCAGGTGAACGGCGTTGTTTCCAACAACACGACAGTAGTCAAAAGCCTGCTGGACTTGAATCGGAAGTCCCTTTGCCACGAGCGACTTGATATCTGCATTGATGTTTTCTCCCTGCTCTCCAATCGCAGGCATTAACTTTTGGATGGCTAAACGAAGGAGAACAACTGCGCTCGTGGCGAACGACCGAAGATAACACGAGCTTCTTTGTATTCCCCCAGCACACTTTTAGGCATATCGGCATAGCAACACACCTCGTTCACTCCGACGTATTTTCGTCGGCAACCCATTTTGCGACGGTCTTTTCCCATCGAGTGTCATGTCGCTGGATAAAATCAATCCTATGAATCTGACTGAAGGGCAGAAATAGGGCGTCGTCCGTCGAATCGATCTTAGCCACCCACTCCCCATCCTTCATGTCCGTGCCAACCCAATATTGAAGCTTTGTGAAATAGATTCCTGGCGGTTGTCGTACTACACTTTCCACATTCGCTTCGAACAGCCGCGCAGAAGCAACAGTTGCTAGATGAGCCACGCCGGGCGAACAAAATGTTACGGCGGCATCAAGGGCCTTATCTTGACGCCGCACTTCTTCTGTGTCTTGCGACGGGATTTCACGAATCTTCTTTCGAAGTGCGATCCACCACTCTGGCTCGGCACCCTCGACCGGTGCTGGTATTGGAGCGGATGCAGCACAAATACGAAGGAGCATATCGCAAGGCCACACGCGCACTCTCCGGCCTTCAAACTTCGACCAGAACTGCCACATGTCCTGCCCGATCTCGTATGTATCTTTGAGTCCCATCGTTATTGGTGAGTTTTGATTGAAACCAAGCCCGTGGCAGCCTCGGTGACTTGAACGAATTTAGCTTTGCACCGTGCGACAGAGAGTGATGGATGTCACGCCCATTTCTGTTGCCATTCCTCGCGCATGAATATGTGGCATCAACCCACAACCGATTGCACGTTGCTGAGAACGGTCTGGTAATTACCTTCCCCCGCTCTGCTATTCTTGGCCGATTATGGACGAGACGAATCAATCGAAGCCGGTAGATTTGGATGGACTGCTGACCGTCGATGAGTTCCTGACGTGGTTGCGGAAGGAGCTGAATCGCAACACTCGCCGATGGGCCATCGACAATGCGCGGAAGTTCCACAAGACCAGAGGTAAACGCGGAATCCCAGCCGTGAAGCTGGGCAAGGAATACTTCTTCCAGCCCCGCACGATCCTCGCGTTCAAACCGGCGTAGCTACCGCCTTCCAGTGTAATCACATGTCATTACATATATCGTTGTAACTACTTGTAATTACGTTATTTCATATGTTTTTGTTATTGTAGCTACTTCGACCATTTGATACCTTCTGACCAGTCGGTGACAGTACCACCGGCCGCGTTAGACCGAGGACCTGGAAAGCCTCGCGTGGCGCACAAACCAAGTTGAGTTTTCGGCCAATGCCGGGGCGCGTGCTTCCAACACGTGGGGCGTACTGTGTCCATCCTGGCGTTGGCCGATTTATTGGAACATGACAGTATGATCGAACAGACGCACCAACTCACCAAAGCAGAGGAACGAGAACAAAGGCGGAACCAACTTGCCCGCCGCGCGGGAAGAAACTTCCGCTCTCTGTGCAGACGCGGAGGACTCAAACTCATCGTGATCGACGAAGGGAATGGATTTGGTTTGGCCCTTGATCGACGTGGACGCACTTACGCCAATGTTGGCCCATTGGGTGGGCAACGTCGGCCATACCTCGCAACGTTCCTAGACGAAATCCCGTTGTTCCTGTCCGTGAAGTGGTTCGAGCGGATGCTTTCGACAACGCGCGATTGTGTCCACTACGGCTCCGCCTTTCCGCGATGGATCAAGGTGGTATCCGGGACCATCGCCAAACACGAACCCGCTTCATGACGGCTCTCGCGTAATTACGGAACACCAGAGACACGCGACGCAAGGCCCGCGCATCACTGCGGGCCTTTGATTTTTAAGTTCGAGAATCTAACGGCGGAACATTTTCCTCAGAAGCTCGCACGATCTGTTCCGCAATGTCGTTAATCGCCTGACTAGGCATTTGTGCAAGCGTGCTGGCGATGCTGCCCCTCACGTTCGCCATTTGTTCTCGGCTGAACCCGTGGGGAACTGTGAGTCGGTCTGCACGAAAGATGGATGCGTGAATCGCTGCCAATAGCGAACTCACGGTCGATGTAAAGTGCTGTCGTGGAGATGCCGTGGGCTCTCGGGTTGTGTGAAAAAACTCAAGGCATCGACGCTGAACCGTCTGATCCGTAAACGACAAGGGATCGGGCGAGTGGGCAAAGTCGTTGCGTATCTTCCTCAAAAGATGAAGGTCCCGCCCTTCATTTCGACTCAGCAAGCCGAGGAGCATCGCAAAGTCAATCCGTGCTGAAAAGCTTGAGATGGGGCCATTCCTGCCGAATGCCGCATCTATTAAGTCGCGTTCATCCGCCAACTTTGAAATCAGCAACCGCTTAAGCTCTTCATCGACGAAAGCGGCGGCGGCCACAGCGCATCCTCGATCCGTTTCGGGCGTTAGTGATTCGCGGAAACGTCTTACCCGTTGCGATTGTTCTGCAACAAAGATCTGAAGATCGGACATGGTTCACTGACAACCAGACTCTTGCTTGTATTCATCCCTCAACAGATTGTTGAAAAACCGGGACGGCCCGCATTTGTCCGAGGGTCTTCATCACTGTCGCGTGGATGAGGACGATTTCAAAAGAACAGTGGCAGCAGATTCAGGAGCTGGCTCGCCGAACCGAAGTTCTCCCTTTCGGAACGACTTTCGCTGCGATGTTGGAATGTGCCAGCGTTGCAGGCCGCCAAAGCTTTAGATAAAACCGGGCACGTGTCAGAGAAACAATCCCGCAAGCATGTGATCTTTCTTGGCGCAGGTGCTTCGTTGATGTCCGGCTATCCTTTGGCAAACGCCTTGCGACTCCTGCTTTCGTCGAAAAAGCACTTTGTAGATTTTCTGAGGAAAGCACTCGGCGAAGTCGAGCAATCTCAGACGTACATCTGTCAGGGGATGATCAGTCATTATGACCGCTTCGCGCCAAGCATTGAATTATTCCGACATGGAGGCTTCGCTACGGTTGACGAGTTCTGCAAATTGGCTACGGGATCCAAGGAGTTCGCACTAGCGGTTGAACACATGCGGGCGCTGACGGTTATCGTTCTGGGATTGCATCACCCCGAGAAGGATTTTCACGAGTCGCAATACTACGGGTTTGTGCAGAGGCTGTTCGATCGCTCGCTTTGTGGGTTGCGTGACGACGTTGCTGTTCTTTCCTTCAATTACGATCCCTACCTGGAATTTGTATTATCGCGGGCGCTTCAGGAACGAAGCCGTATCGCAGGGTGTAAGTTGAATGACAATCTGCTCAATGCTGCAACGGGCGGGTTCTGGAACGTGAACACATGGGCGCAAAATGCGACCGATGGCAGGGGGTTCGTTTTACTAAAACTGCATGGGTCGATAACGAACGCTCAGGCGACTGATGTCACGTTAGGTTATAAGGACGTAATCCAAGATGATCCTTCGACCCGCATCAGTCGCCTTACCTCAGTCGGATTGGGAAAATTCAAACCCCCTCTCCTCTTTCCATGGGAATTGTTCGATGCGAAAGGTGGCTTCATTGACGCGAAAAGCATCCCTGCGGATGTGCCTAGTTTTTACTACGAAGCGTTCCAAGCAACATGGAGACGCGCTCAGGCGGAAGTATCGACGGCGCAAAAGATTTCATTCGTTGGGCTCTCAATGCATGAGTATCTGGAGCAGGGCCTGCGTTTCTTGTTCCGACTAAGGCATGGACACATTGATGTCGTGATGGCTGATCCCGCAAACGCTCCCTTTGCAACAACAACGGAAGATCCCGGACCGGCAAAGCGGCCGGGCACGCCGGCACATCGACTACGCACGACACTGAAGCGGGTTGCGCCCGGACTACAAAATGCACCGGCGAACGGATTGCGTCACAGATACGACGATGGATCGTTACATATCAGGTGTTTGCCGAATTTTAGCGACTTCATTCGCTTGGAGATGGACTGAAGGTTGTGAGCAAGCGAATGGATGAGCCGAATGCAACTCTGGTATCGCTGAAATTGTGCGCCGCGAAAATGGGCGAGATGGTAGTTCAGGAATTAACGGATGCCCTCCCCCTTGCCACGCCAGCGGCAGCTCGAACCTTCGCAGATGGTTTGATGCTCTGCCCAAACGACGATTCGGCGAGGGCGCTAATGCGGCAGAACCCAGCAGGAGCAAAAGCATTCGTGCAGTTCCTATACGCAGCATTGGAGGTAGCTCCGACCAGTGAACTGCTCGACAGCATCCAAACGCCGCAGCCCGGCTTGCCATTCCACGCTGTATGCGCTGTCGTAATCGAAGTGGCCGACATGTGGCCACAAGTCTTTCCCGAGGACGCCTAACATCGGCTCCACATGCGCGAAGAAGACATCAAATACTTTTGCGAGTTCCTTGGTGAGTTTCAGAAGGAAACCGATCGCGGCGCAGCGTTAGTTGGAGCCGCCTTGATTGACTCACGCATCGAGAGGCTACTCCTCTCCCACTTTGCCGATGAACGGATCGCGCAAGACCTTCTCAATGGAGGCAACGCTCCCTTGGGTTCGTTTAGCGCGAGACTGAAGATGGCTTACGGACTGGGGCTAATTACCGAATTGGAATACAAGGAATGCGACACGATTCGTAAGATCCGAAATGAGTTCGCCCATCAGGTTCATGGACTTACTTTCCTTGCTCCGAAACTCACCGACCTAACAAATAACCTTCGCGCGAACACGCCGAATGGCGAACGCTTCAAAGGGAATCCCCGGCAACTTTTTATCAATTCTGTCATCATGGTTTCGCTCTCGTTCTGGTATCGTCCAGAGTACGCAACTGAAGTGCGCGCTAAGCGGCGCGATTGGAGTTATGCACTCGTCCCAGATCAACTGACGCCGCCTAACTGCGCGCCAACCAACCGCGGCGACGACGTTTCGCGGAGAAAGAAATAATATGTCCGCAAAGAAGAAGGTAAAAGATGCGCTCAGCGCAGTTGAGGACGCCCTCAATGCATTACGTCGGGCCGAACTTGCTGCACCTAATAACGCCGATATTCGTCGAGCAATCAGTGAGCTTCGTGATGCTGAGAGCCTCTTAGGGCGGGCAGCTAGGGAAATTCGCCGATTGGAGTCGGAGTCATGAAATCACCTTGTAACTTAATCAATATTCGTGCCGCTCGCCTGACGAGCAACCGAGCGCGAGACGGATCAATCCACAATCGGTTGTAGCACGGCCAATTCACCCAATTCGTACGGCACGAATATGAGCCCGTGCCCCGTGCGCTTGGCGATGGCCACTTCGTCATCACGGTTCGCCAATACTTCACAGTCCTGCGGCTTCAGGAACATCACCTCGCGCGCTCGAGGCAACTCGTACAACTCCGACGGGATCAGCTTAAAGGCTCTGTCCGCGAGAGCGTCGCGGCTGTTCGCATTTGCTCCTGCTTGAGAGTCAGCGAATAAGAATACCCACAACCGCCCGGCGTTCTTCTGAGAAAAGTTAGGGTGCGTGGGCGAGAGCTTCACATGGAAACCCACCGCCCAAAACTGCAACCCTGGGTCTGGCATAGGTAATCTGACAATGTTGCTCATACGTCATCTCCGAAATTTATGAGCGTGCTTTCCCATCAGATTGACAAAGTGCTCGTCTACGTCTCCCGAAGTCAGTTTCTTATTCATCCACTCGTTTGGGTCGAAAAAGGCGTTGATGGTGACTGCCCCGCCGCCCGTCGCAGCGGTCTCGATGTCTTCGCCGTTGTTGATTGCCTCCAGCATGGGCCGGTGTGCCGCGGTCGCTTCGGCATTCATCACGAACTCGCCGTTGCTCAGCCATGCCGGGATTGAATCACTGCGCGGGCCTCCGGGACCGCTTACAAATCCACCGTCTGCGAATGCGCCAGCCGCAGCCGCGATGCCCACGCCGATCGCCGCGACAAGCGCAATAATTCCAATGATGGCAGATGCACCGTAGCTGCCGACTGAAGCGAGGATTGCATTGATCGTCAGAAACGGCGTCTTCGCTTCTTCCGCTGCGATTTCCTCGCCGGTAATGAACCACTTCACCGCCGCCATCGCCGCGCCGAATGCCCACGCGACAGCTTCCATCAGGATGTGTTTTGCGATCCACTCAGCAGCCATGCGCGCAAACGAATCAATGATGCTGTTCACGATCCCGGTGCCGATCTCTCGAAGTGCCGTTCCCCAAGTCTTCGTGCCTTTAATCAGCCCGGAGATTCCGCCCGCAATCGAATCAATCGCACCCCCAATGATGCTCTTGAACGTTCGAGCAATCTGTTGCGCCACGGTGCCGATCTGGTTTTGCAAATCGACAAACGCCAACTGCATTTGCTGCGTGAAACTCGTTGGGTCCGGGCCGAGCCCCGCGATGTTGGCGTTTGTCGAATCCAGCTTTGATTGAGCGTCTGCGGCATAACCCCGCGCTCGATCTCTGTCGTCCTGCGACAAGTTCGACGCCTGAGAACGAGCCTCGAAAAACTTGATGCTTTGCTCCAGAATTGCCTTCTCCTGTTGGAGCATCTGCATCCGCAGTGGCCACTTCGCCGCCTCTGTGATGCGGAAATCTTTTTCGATGTTTCCGCGCCGCGCTTCCAACTCCGCCAAGTCACGTTTGAACTGAAGCTCTTGAGCCAAGAAGTATTGCTTCATGTTCAAGAACCCGAGTCCCTTAACCGGGTCTTCGGCTGGCGGCGGTGTGCTTCGTTCACGAGCGGCGAGTTGCGCGTCGATCAATGACTTCAACTTCTCGCGAGCCTGCGTCTCCGCCTTTGTGGAATCGGTTGTGGCTTGTTGGATAAGCAGCAACTTCCGCATCCCATCAGCAATTCCGTCGATGACGCCGTTAACTTTGTCTCCAGCGCCAAGACCAATTGCCGCGGCGTGTGCCTGGTCAAAGATGTCACCAAACGCCGTTGGCTTTCGGACGAATGAAGGATCGGCTTTGACCGGATTGAAACCGCCAGCGCCGCTCAGGCTCGTGCCGAAGATGCGATTCATCTGAAGCGCGGCCTTGTCCAACAAAGCAAAAAGGTGTTTGCCGAGAAAGTTGATTGGCACCTCGAAGGCCATCATTAAAGTTGCTCCCATCGACTGGAAAACGAAGCGCGCTTGTTCTCCCAGCCACAGCAAACTTGCACCGAGCGCGGTAGCTACCAACAGTTGCATGTCCACCATGAAACCAGCTATGCCCTTTGTAGCGCCCACCAATGAATCGAAGACAAATTTCTGGATGGTATTCGCGGCGTCACTGGTCAGTGAAGACTTCATGAACTGCACGAAGTTGAGCCAACTCTCCTGCCCCAGTTCCAAGCCGGCCGCGATGCTCGCTGCGAGAAATTGATCAAACTTCCCAGCGTTCCAGTGATTGATCGCCACGCTCACAAACGCGCCGAACTTCTGTCCGATGGCCGTGAAGTCGAAATCGTCGATGAACTTTTTCATCGCGCGCTCGATGTCATCCAGCGGGAGTTGATCCAGGACACCAGCAAAGAACCGCATTCCAAACTGGCCGATTCGATGCAGGCGATCCCCGATCTCGTCCAACACCTTCGCGTTGCGCTCCATCACGGTCCCGAAAAGACCAGCTCCCCTACTCAGTGAGTCGAAGGCTTCACCATCTCCGAACACCGCGAGCATTTGTTCCCCAGACTTGCCGAAGATATCCAACGCTGCGCTTTTTTTGACGCCAATATCCGCAATGCCGTTAAGTGCAGTTCCAATTTCTTGCAACTGTTCGCCGGGTTTCATCTGGCTCAGCTTCGCCAGTGGAAGATTTAATCGGTCAAAGATTCGTGCTGCCTCGCCTCCCTGCTGAACAGCCTCGGCGATATTTCGCTGCATGAATCGAATCATCAACCCCGCGTCCTCGCCCGATCCGCCCGTGTCATCCAACGCCTCACGCAGCGCCAACATCGTTCGCGCCGCGCCAGAGCCAACGTTCTTTAGAAAGTTCAGCTCGCCTCCGAGCTTGATCACTTTACCGATCGATTCCCGAATCTTGTTCAACCCAGCGAACGCGACGGCGCCACCGGCCAGACCGACGATCGCGCTATTGATGGCAGTGATGCTTCTCGTGAGTCGTTGAAGACCCGCCTGAGTGGCGGCGAGTCCGCTCAGTGCGAGTTTTATTCTGATACCTTCTTCTGCTGTCATAGCTCAATCAATTGCTGCTTGTCCCAGCGGATGTGTGGCCTGCGTCCCAGTTCCACTCGGGAGGTGCCCATAAAGACAGAACTTGCACACCTCCCGGAAACGCATACCCACCCATATTTTTCGGGCTAGTCATGGAGTCGTGCCCACAAACCCCGAACCGGTGTCCGAGTGGGACATTCCAGAAATTGCGGAGGCACACACGCTGCGCCTCGACGCCAGACCCGCACCTCTGCGCTGGGAAAAAAAAGATTCCTTACTCATTTTTTGGACGGTTTTCACAGCTTCCACGCAGCCCTCGGTTGATGCGGTTGGATTTTGTCTTGGACGAGTCTGATGGAACCGTTGTGAACGAACTCCAACTTCTCCGCTTCTGCCTTCTGGACCTTCGCGCCTTCAGGAACTAGCCCGGTGCGAGTCGCTTCAGCGGATGCGGTGTAGTCAATCGTCCTGCCGTCAGCTTCGAGGATCCAAATCGGCGCGCGTGCTTCGCTCTTCGTGGCCTTTACAGACGCATCGTAATCAATCGAGCCGTCGGCTTTCGTCACATAAACTGGCTCGGCCGTTCCTTGTTTCGCTTTTTCAGCCTGGGCCAAAGCGGTGTAATCAGTAGGTCCGTTTGGTTGCTGCGCGGCCAGTTGTGCAGTGAGCTGCCGCACTGACTCTTCGAGCTTGGCGATTGCAGCAGCGTCGACGGATGACGCAGCATTCGCTTGCGGAGAAGTCGGAGCCGCCGTCGCCGTTGGTTCAGGTGTCGTTTTCACCATCTGCCGGAGCTGAATGACATGCCCCTCCAGTGTTTTCATGTTCGCAAGGATGTCCGTTTCTTCCCCCGTCGTGAGCACGGGCGCTGCGGGAACGGTTGCACCGATCTGGCGTAGTTGGTTCGTGAGCTTTAGCGCCTCCGCTTCGAATGTTGAAATTCGCGCGAGGACGTCCGCTTGATCCAATTCTTGTTCTTTCATGATGTTGTTCAGGTTGATTGTTGGGGTTTAGGGAAGGCTTGAGGCGGAACGCTTTGTGTTCTCCTCCTGTTCGGCTTGTTCCTTTGAACGAAGCTGTTCGACATGTTGTTTCTCTGCGTTCAGCCCCGCGGTGGCGAACCGCGTATGGCTTTTGAAATCGGGCACGATTACAGCTCGTATCTCGAACACGCGGTCCAGGCGGTATAACTTGCTCGGGGATTTTTCTCCGTTGTAAAGCAAACCATCGGGCTCGATTTTGGCTTTGGTTGCTCTCCACTCGAAAGTCTCGGTCGGAATATCGCATCTGCGGGCAACGCCGGCTGCTGTCAAATACACGACACGTTTCGGCTCTTCGTGTGAGTCGCTGTCTCGCTGTCCCGCGCCTTCAATCGCGCGCTCGGCCGATGGCGGCTGCTCATTCTCATCATCGTCGTGAACCACAGCGCGCAGTTCAGGCAGCCTTTCGAGATTCCAGACCTCAGAGTGTGGCATAGCCGCCCCGTTGATCACGGCAGCACAGGGCCAAACGTTCGCGCGCATGGTCCGGTAGCAGAAGGTGTTGGGGGCGACATCCAGCTTTCGCGCAATTGCACCTGTAGTCGCAAATACCGGCTTCGATGGTTTTGATTCATTGTCCATATCGCATAAGGGGGAACGTCACACCGCACTGCCCGCTTGATCGCGCTTCAGCTCGCTCAGCCGTTCGATGAGCTTGGATTTTTGCTCTTTGAGCGGTTTTTTCTTTTTTTGAGCCGCTTCGAATTCATCGGGAAAGACGCACCGCGCGTAGTCCGGGAGCGCTTTGATCTGACGGTCCAAATCGTCGATCGCGGCTTGGATAGCCTTCTCCTGTGCCCATATGGGTTCAGGCTTCAAAGCTGCAGCAGTGTTCCCCGTGGAACCGGACGCGGTGCGGCGGGGCCGTTCGTAACTCCATTCGGTCGCGAGGTGATACGACCAGTTGCGGATTGGAATATCCTTCGCATCTCGCCCGCCTCTGCCCATGGCCTTCTTCCACGTGAGAACAACAAAGTCCTCCGGGCAACCGACATTCGCCACAGCACCGATCGCTTCTGCTTCAGTCTTCGGGAACGACGAGAGCGGTTCGACGGGCACGTCACTCTCTAGGCTTTGTACCTCTGAAGGTGAAGATGACGATGAAGGGCTACCGTTCTGACATCCGTTTGTTAATGGCAGCGGTATAGCAGAGCCATTAGTTGTGGCATTGCTCTTGTCATCCCAACGTTTTGCTGCCCCTGATTTTCCGGCCCTGGACTTTGCTTCCCGATTGGAAGTCGCCTTCGCCAGCTCCGCGTCTATCCGTTTGTGTCGCCACACGCCGCCGTCGACGATGAAGAACCTGCTAATGACAGAACGATGCGTTTGCCATTCCTCCAGCGATAGCAGAGTCAATCTCGCGAGGGTGGCGTCGTCGTCAGGAAGTGGTTCCGCGGTTTGCCAGTATTCACCAATGAGCAATAGATACGCGCCGTGCTGAACGGTGCTAAGGCGTCGCGTGTCTCCGAGATAATCACCCCAATAGAAAGGCATCCACACGTTGACCTTCACGCTACACCTCGTCCTTCAGCGCGGCCGGCGTTGAGGAGTTGCGCCGCGAACTGTTGTGCTCGGCTGTTCAGCTCTCCGGTTGAGAAGTGCCGCGCGAGTTCAGGTTCGATTTCGATCAGCGTCGCCGCTGGCGTGAGACGTTCTGCGTAGATTGAGGCGGTTTTTTTATTCGTCTTATTAGCCAGTTCCCCGCGTGTGTCATGGCACGCGGGGTTTTTCTTTGTATCGCGGTTCATCGGGTTCCTTGTTGTGCAATCGATTGGTGTTGTTCGTTCGCTTCATAAATAAATCAGGAGAGATGAGAGCAGGCTGGGCTTCCAGCTACATCGGCATTGACGGGACTGAGCAATCCCTGAGCTACCGCGCCCCGAGGCTCCACGGGTGACGCAGCCGATGAAAAGGCACGCTCTGGTTTGCACGTTCCTCTTTCCGTGCTGCTGCTCGCATCAAATTGTCGTTTCTTCAACTCCAGGACTGCTGCTTCCAACACTGCCGCTTGGCTTGTGTTGAGCCGCGCAGATTCCTCGCGGAGGAACTTGTCCACATCGCATTCGATTTTGTAGTTGCGATGAACGCGTGCCCTCAACGAGGGCACATGTGGACGGCGGATGTTAACTTGGCTACTTGCCGACGACGCCATCGCGCGGCGCAGCGCCGCGTTTAGAATGTCGATCTTCTTTTGTCCCGTTCGCTTGGATTCGAGCTTTAGAAAACTTTTGCAGTCGTCGGCAAGACCTTGTGCCACGTGGGGGGTCCTGTTCTCGGATTCGATTTTGGTTCTGTTTCCGAAGTTCCAGCCGTGGGCCTGTCCTCTCCCTCGCACGCCGAAGAGGCGGGAGAACTCGGACGCATGCCGGCTCAGGCTCATTTTGTGCCCGCCAAAGACCGCCGCGAGTTTGGTCTGTGAGAGCCCGCCGAAGATTCCGGGGTCGAGAACCCAAGCGCTGGCAACGAGTCTCCATCCGATCAGGTCGACTCGGGCATTTTCGACGTAGTCACTGATCAGCCAGTGAAATATTTTTTTGATCGCCGAGCCCAAAGTAACGAGTTCATCCTCCGACATGCTGGCCAGCGGGGAATCTGGATGCGGTGGAGTTGGTCTTAACTCAACAAGGCCAAGACGACGATCGATCTCCTGGAAATCGAAGTCCTGATGCGTTGGCGCCAATGGATCGACGTGAGGCGATACCCACTCCTCGTGAAATGCCGGGGGTCCGTTCATCGTGCTTTGATCGTGAATTTTTTTTCGATGGTCCCGCGCACATCGGTCGTGTTGAACCAAACGAATTGGCCCAGCTTGACGAAGGGAATTGTCCGGGCCTTCTGCTGCCTTTGAAGCCAGCGGATGCTGGGTCTGTCATTCGGATCGGGCCAAAGCTCCTTCAAGAGGTTCTGAGGCCCAACGTAGACCTTTCCGTCGATGACCATGTTCTATGAGTATGCGTTTCGTCACAGAACCAGCCTCCGTTTCGTTAGCTGTCGCGCCGTGACGCAAGGTATGACACCACGGTTTTTAATTCTGAACAGAGGGGGTCACCTCACTTCGTAATTACGCGAAGTGAGGTTGTTCAATGAAGACGGGCACGATCTGAAATTGAGAAAGTTGCTGAAAAAATTAGATCAAAATACAACCGATTGTTGGATGATTCTTTCGACAGTTCGGAGAGTTCAGCCATTCCAGCGGTTGTCGTTACGGTTGACGTTAAACTGTCGTTTAGTGACAACCGGTTGTCGTCGCCTGTCGCTGGATGTCGTCGGAATGAAAACCGGTGGGAACGCGTCGGAAGGCCGTTTATAGGGGATTTTATGACGTTTCGCGAGGCTTTTTGAAGGTGGTACCCCCGCCCGGAATTGAACCGGGATCAACGGTTTAGGAAACCGCTGCTCTATCCATTTGAGCTACGGAGGCGTAAGCCGCGCGACCGTAACAGGGGCCCGAAAAAATTCAACCAGGCGTCATTTGCAGCACGGATGGAGGAAGGCTGGCTGGCACCGGTAGACTTTTGGGCCTGGTGGACAGAGATTTGTCCATGGAAAACAATCCAACTGACTATGTTTGGCGAGCGAAGGCGAACAAAAGCTTCGTTTGCCGGTGCCATATCGAGACGGGTAACACCTGGATGCAGCTTGGTTTCAACTCCAAGCTTGGCCGCATCGAACGTCCAAAGGACAGCACGGGCAATCCCCTGTTCCTGGTGTTGGAAAACGGCGACAAGCTTTCACTCCGAGGCGCTGTCACTGTGCCGCCACTGGAAACCGAGCAGATGGGCACCGTGACGTTCACGCCCGAGGAAGGAGGGATTACCGGCTGGCACTGGACCATCACTCGCGATGGAACAACTTATACGGAAGAAGGCCGAGGCATCTTCCAGCGCGATGAACCGAAGCCGAAGCCTTCGAAGCGAGCCCGCAAGACCCGCCCGGTCGCAAAGAAGAAGAGCGTCCCGGCCAAAAAGGCAAGACGGTCGGAACGAGCGAAGAAACCCAAAAAGGCGAAGAAGGCTGCGAAGCCCGCGCGCAGAAAACAAGCGAGAGGTCGGCGCTCGTCCTGAACAAGCAAGCCAACAGTCCGGGTTGGAGCAGTCGCTGCTGAAGCGATTGGCTATGCGAGAAGCTTCTCGACCACTTCACCATGGACGTCCGTGAGCCGAAAATCGCGGCCCTGGAAACGATAGGTGAGCTTCGTGTGGTCGAAGCCAAGCAGATGAAGAATCGTGGCGTGCAGATCGTGGACATGCACCTTGTCCTTCGTGGCATTGAATCCCAGGTCGTCGGATTCACCAAGCGTGAAACCCGCCTTCACTCCGCCCCCAGCCAGCCAGTAGGTGAAACAATTAGGATGATGATCCCGCCCGTCGTTGCCGCCCTGCACCATGGGCGTGCGGCCGAACTCCCCGCCCCAAATCACCAGCGTATCCTCGAGCAGGCCGCGCTGTTTCAAGTCCTTGACCAGCGCAGCGCTGGCCTTGTCGGTGTTGCGGCAATTCTTTTTCAGGTCACTCACAAGCGCACCATGTTGATCCCATGATTCGTGAAAAATCTCCACGAAGCGCACGCCGCGTTCGATCAGCCGACGCGCCAGCAGGCAACTGTTCGCGTAGGACGACTTGCCCGGCTCCGCTCCGTACATCTCGAGCGTCTCTTTCGATTCCTTGGAAAGATCCATCAGTTCCGGCGCACTCGATTGCATGCGGTAAGCCATCTCGAAGGAATTGATGCGGGTGGCGATCTCCGGATCGCCCACCACGTCGAGATGCTTTCGGTTCAGCTTCGTGATCGTGTCGAGCGTGTTGCGCTGCATCTCCTTGTCCACGCCGGGCGGGTTAGAGAGATACAGGACCGGATCGCCCACGTTGCGGAAGAGCGTGCCTTGGTAAACCGACGGCAGGAATCCAGCGCCCCAGTTGGAGGACCCGCCGCTGGTGCCTTTGCCGCCCGTGCTGAACACGACGAACGCCGGCAACTCCTGTGATTCCGTGCCCAGGCCGTAAATCGACCACGCACCCAGGCTCGGACGGCCAAACATCTGCGAGCCGGTATTCATGAAAATCTGCGCCGGCGCATGATTGAACGCGTCGGTATGCATCGACTTCACGATCGAGATGTCGTCGGCGACTTCAGAAAGGTGCGGCAACAATTCCGAAAGTTCGGCGCCGGACTGTCCGTACTTCTTGAATTTGAATTTCGGTCCGAGGAGCGACGAATTCGGCGTGATGAACGCCGCTCGGTAGCCTTTCAGCAACTCTGCGGGCGGCAGCTTGCCGTCGAACTTCGCGAGCTCGGGCTTGTTGTCGAACAGCTCCAGGTGGCTCGGTCCTCCCGCCTGGAATAGATAGATGATCCGCTTGGCTTTCGGTTTGAAATGCGGCTGCCTGGGCGCGAGTGGATTGTTGGCTTCGGCCGCAAACGCATTCCCACCAAACAACTGTCCCAGCGCGATGGCGCCAAGTCCGACGCCGCACTGTTGCAGAAACCAACGGCGCGAAACGCCGGCGGGATGCTGGCCGCGATAAAAATGTGATTGGCAATTCATAATGAAATTTCGAATGACGGATGACTAATGACTAAGGAATGACAAACCGCCGAAAGGCAAAAAAACGCTGAGGTAGCGTCACTCATACTGCCCTCCTCCAAATCGCGCAAAAGATTAGATGCAGTTCTCGGGCTTCCTGCCACAGGATGCGAGCTTGCGGCTTAAGCCCTTCCTCCGCCGGCGCGACCATTCGAAGAAAATGCTTTGTTTCCCGAGCTTCCTTCCGGCAGGTGCCGATGCAATGCCTGAAGTCCTTTTTCGACACACCATCGTCGGCCTCGCAATAATTCGCGCCAATACTCGTCGCCGCGCCAACGAGCTGATCGATCAGCCGATTGTTGACCGGGTTACGCGGAATAGATTTCGCGAAACGAATCACTGCCTCGCCAAATGCAGCCGTTCGTTCTTCCAGATCGTAAACACGCGCACCATTCGAAATGCCTTCACTCAGGACCATGTTGCTGCTTACGGTCGTCGTTCCCCAGAACTGCTCTTCAAGCAGGCAGTCGCCGCTGTCTGGCAATTCGTCATTTCGCATTGGTGCTTCGTTCGTCATTAACCATTCGGAATTCGTCATTCCTTCGTGATCGTTTCGTCCAGGTTCAACAGCACGCGCGAGACAACCGTGTAGGCCGCCAATTGGGTTGGCGTTACTCCCGGCGGCAGGCTCTTCGGAACTGAATTCGTTCCCGTGCCGACTTCGCTGGAACTCACCCAGCCGTCTGCCATGCGCTGCTTCTCCTTGTTGAGAAGCGACAGCAATTCGTGCGTCTCGTCTGGTTGCGGCGCACGAGCTAGTGCTCGCCGGAACGCGTAGGCAATCCGCTGCTCATCTGTCCTGCCACCTTCGGCGAGAGTCTTGCGCGCCAAAGCCTGCGCGCATTCCACGAACAACGGTTCGTTCAACGAAACCAGCGCCTGCAACGGCGAATTGGAGCGCTGACGGCGAACGCAGGATGAGTCGGCGTTGGGCACGTCGAACGTTTGGAGTTCAGGAAACGGCGTGGACCGGCGGCGAAACACGTAAAGGCCGCGGCGATATTTTTCATCGCTGTTATCGTGCTTCCAGGGAAACGGAGCATAGCTCGCCGGAGGCTCGAACAGGAACGCGGGCGCAGGCGGCATGACGCTCGGCCCGCCAACTTTCGCGTTCAGAAGCCCGCTGGTCGACAGCGCGATGTCACGGACGATTTCCCCTTCGACGCGAAAGCGAGGTCCACGCGCGATCCAGCGATTGTAAGGATCCTTTTCCATCAGCTCACGAGTGACCTTCGATGATTGCCGATATGTGGCGCTGTTAACGATCAGGCGATGGAGATGCTTGAGACTCCAATTGTTCTCCATGAAGTCGCACGCGAGCCAATCAAGCAACTCGGGATGGCTCGGAGCGTCGCTCTGCATTCCAAAATCCTCCGGGGTGGTGACCAATCCCGCGCCGAAGTAAGCCTGCCAGACGCGATTGACGATGACGCGCGCGGTTGTCGGCGACTTGCGGTCGGCCAGCCACTTCGCAAACGTCAAACGCGAGCTATCCGCGTCCTTCGGCAAAGGATGGAGAAAGGCCGGCACTCCGGGTTTGACTTCCTTGGTGGGCTTGAGCCAGTCGCCACGCCGGAGGACATGCGTGGACCGCGGTTCTTTGCGCGCGAGCAATGCCATCGCGGTTGCACCTTCCGGGTAATTCTTCCAAAGCGAATCGATGCGCCCATTTGCCTCTTTCCATTCCGGCACGGTCGAGCGCCAGTAGCTGAACACCGTGGCAAGCTGAACGGGCGTCCGCTTCTCGCGGGGAATGTCGAGAATGTCGCGCACCTTCCTGGGCAAGGGGTCAGCCTTGATTTCTCCTCCGGCTGTGGTGGTGCTGATGCGAAAGCGCCCGAGGTTGTTGTTCATGTGGTCGTCGCTGTTCCAACCGCCATGATTCTGCTGGAGGCCGATTCGCCAATAGGTTCCATTCGTGAAGCCCGCCGGCTTCTCCGCCAGGAACACCGCTTTGCGCTCCTGATTACGCCGGCCCGGCCCGACGTCGATGCCCCACGCGGTGCTGCCATCTCCATCGATCGCCATCTTGATGGGACCGGTCGGTCGGCTGTTCGTGGTCTTGTCGTAAAAATTCATGGCGAGCGGACGGACAGGTTGCTCTACGTCAGCAGTCGCTAGCTTCCACTTCACTTTCATCTTGTTCGTCGGCGCCTTGGCGTCGATCGCCTCGACGAGAAATTCGCTCAGCGCGCAGGTGCCATTGAAGGCACGCCCCGGGCCGCCGTAGGGCAAGTCCGGATCAGTCAGCAGTTCGAGCCGGAATGCCGTCACACCGCCGAGGTCGTTCGTCGTGCGAAACCATTGCGTCATCTTTGTCGGCGCATAACCGCAAGCCAGGAGCGAACCGTCGTTCTTCACTTCGTAGCGCTGCGCCTTGTCTCCTTCCTGATCTAGGTTTGTCATCACCAGCCATTCCGGTTGATTGCCTTTGACCGATTCCTCCCATGCCGCCATCTGCTTTTCCCAATCGGGTGTGCGATGCTTCAGGTCCGCTTCAATCTCCGACATCGCGCGCCGCAGGTCGGAAACCTTCATCTGTTGCTCCGGCGAATAAACGACCGGACGCGCCTCATGGTCGCTGTTGATGAACGCGAACATCCGATAGTAATCGTCGTGCTCGATGGGATCGTATTTATGGGTGTGGCATTGCGCGCATTGAATTGTAATGCCAAGCATCGCCTTCCCGATGGCATCCATGCGATCGAACATGGCTTCCATTCGAAACTGCTCCGGATCGATCGCCCCTTCCATATTCACCATGGAATTGCGCAGAAAACCGGTCGCCACGATCTGATCCTGTTTCGCGTTCGGCAATTCATCGCCGGCGATCTGCTCGATGATGAACTGGTTGTAGGGCAGGTCGCGGTTGAAGGAATTAATCACGTAGTCACGATACGGCCACATCTCGCGCGACATGTCCTTCTCGTAGCCGTCGCTGTCCGCATAACGCGCCGCATCCAGCCAATGCCGTCCCCAACGTTCTCCGTAGTGTGGTGAAGCGAGCAACCGTTCGACAGCTTTCGCGTAAGCGTCCTTGCTCTTGTCAGCGAGAAAAGCATCGACCTCGTCGGGTTTCGGCGGGAGGCCGGTCAAATCAAGGTGCAGGCGGCGGAGCAAAGTCGTTCGGTCTGCTTCAGCACTGGGCTTGAGCTTTTCCTTGTCGAGACGCGCCAGAATGAAATTGTCGACGGCGTTCCGTGCCCACTTCGGGTCCTTCGCTTTCGGAACGGTTGGTTTGACGGGCGCTTTGAAGGCCCAATGGTTCGCCGGATCTTTTCGGCCCGCCACATTCTCTGGCATGTTCGCGCCCTGATCGATCCACGCGCGCAACACACCGACCTGCTCCGCCGTGAGCTTGTCTCCTTTTTTGGGCATGTTGAGTTCGTCGTGAAGTCCCGAGACCGCATGGATCAACAGGCTCTCGGCACTTTTGCCGGGAATAATGTCACCGCCGCGCTCGCCGCCTTTCAATGCATCCGCCCGCTGGTCGAGGCGGAAACTCGATTCGGTTCTTTTGGGGCCATGGCAATTCCAACAGCTCGCTTCGAAGATGGGCTGGACGTCCTTCGCGAAGTCGACGGGCCGCGTCGCCGCCGGCGGGAGCTTCGAGATATCAACATTCGCGGCCTGGACGCCGGTAATAGCCGAACCGAAGGCAAGGATGATAAACAAGTTTCGCATGGGCCTGTTCAGGTGATAACCAATTCTCTCCTCGGACGCTCAAATCGCCAGCGAAATTTAAGTCGGCGCAAGAAACCCACGCGGCGTCCTGCAACGTGCACCGAAGTGACGAATCGCGCCGATCAATTCAAGTGCGCAGCCCAACGTGCCAGCCGTCGAAAGATCTCCCAGTTGTCCTGCCCTTTCAACGCGACTCCGCCCACTCCTTTCTCATCGAAGGCCCAGTCCGCCAGCCAACCGGAATCCGTCACGACGATGACTCGGCCGCGCCCGGGTTCTGCTGCCGCCATCAACGCGCCAGGTTCGTCGCGTTCGCCCTTCGGAGGTTTGACGCTGAGGTCGTTCAGCACCAGGGAGCGGGGACGGGCTTTGTGGGCGGAATCAATCAAGATGGAATTGCCGGTGTAATAAGCCCAGGCCAGGCCACCAATGACCGGCGTGTCTTTCGGAACGCGAATCAGCTTCGCGTCGGTGTAACGATTCGTGAACTGCAGGCCGAACTGCCGCAATAGCTTGTTCATGTCGACGATTTCCAGGTTGTGATTCTCCTGATTACCCATGACGACCAGCGCACCGCCGCTCTCGACGAAAGCGATCAGTGCAGAAATATCGCGCGGAGTGACGTGGTGCGGCGCCGGGTTGCCGGCCACGGCTAGATCGCTCGGGTTCGCGATCAAGACGACTTTCACGCCGGAAAGCGTGGCGTGGTTCAGCGGCAAATCATGGACGCGCACCTCGAAGTCGGTCGCCAGCCGTTGGAGCAGCGGCTTGTAATTGCCATCCGGGAGATAGCGCGCTTCACCTCGTGCGTTGAAGTAGCGGCTGTAAAGGAAGACGGGCTTGGAGTCCGCAGCAGCGGCAGCGAGTGCGATACCGACGACGGCGATGAAAGCGAATACGCAACGCGAAATGGTTTTCACGGCCGAACTATACCTTCCGCAAAACCAGCAACAACGTCAGAACCGCATCCAAAGGAAAAACGCTCCACGTATGAACGTGGAGCGTGAATGCCGTCAACAAAGAGCGTCGTGCGCAGGCTCAGTCCTCGTTGGGATTTGCTTCAGGCACATCGCGCGGCGTGACCCGCGGATTTCCAATCAGCTTCATCGTCTCCTGACGAATCTTGTTATCGCCAAACGCGACACGCATCACTTTGAAGAAGACGTCGGTGTTGTCCATGACGCCAGTGAACAATTCAGAACCGCGCCCTGTCGCCGAGAGGACGATGTCAGAGGCAGTGTGCGTGGCAATGGCGTCCGGAATTTGGCCGGTGACGAGAAAACTGCCCGCCGTGTCGCGCTGGAGTGGATTCTGGGGATAGCCCGGAAGTGGTGGAGTCGTAGCGATTCCATGCGAAGCGTTCTGAAGTGGAAACGGGTTCGTCAGCCAATCTTCATAGCGATCCGCGTTACACGCGTATCCCACCAACATCTTAAAATCAATGTCGGTCGTCTCGGGGTAACCATCGTTAGCTGTGGTGTAAATGGGAAAGCCCGCGAGCTCGAGGGTGCCGACGACGCCATTGCGCAACTGCGCTGCACCGCCGCCGCTGATTGCACGAGCTTCCAATTGCGCCTTCGTCAGACGTGACGCACCGATGATGTTCGCTCCGGCGCACTCATGATCGGCCGTGACGATCACCAGCGTGTCAGGATGATTCAGTGCATACTCGCGGCAGCGGTCGATGGCGCGGTCGAATTCGATCGTGTCGAGAATCCATCGATCCGAATCCATCAGGTGCGCCTGCTTATCGATCGAGCCTCCCTCGATCATCAGCACAAAACCTTGAGGATTCCGCTCGACGACCTGCAGCGCCTTCTCAGTCATTTCGTCCAGCATCGGCTGATCGGGAAAGCCATAATCATCGACGACATTCGTGGTTCCCCCGTGGCGCCGTTTGTCGATCTTATCCTTCGCCACGTTCATGTTCGAGAGCTGAAACAGCCCAAGCAGTTTGTCCGTGTTCGACGAAATGGCATTCAACGACGCCCCATCCGGCACGTAGGTGAATCCGTCATTGATGAATTCACTCAGCAGGTTGCGGCCGGGATCAACAGTCGCCGCGGGCACTCCCCACGCCGACGCTACGTCCTGCGGGACTGCGTAGTCCGTGGCGGCAGTTCGCCCCGAGCCTGGGGTGGTGTTTGGCAGAAACCACTTTCGTCCGCCGCCCATCAGGACCTTGAGTCCGGTTGCGTTGCGTTCATCGAAGAACTCATCACAGATGCCGGTCCCGGACGCGCGTTGCTGCGTGTGCGATCCGAAAGCGCCAGGCGTGGAGTCGAAGAGGTCGGTGGTCGTCACGATGCCGAGCGATCGGCCTTCCGTACGATGCAAGTATTCGCCAATCGATTCGACTCGCGGATTGTCGCCGTTGTCGAGGGTATCATCAGGAAAGACCCCATGCTGGTTGTTGTTCGCCTTGTTGCCGGTGGCATAGCACGACGCGCCCGGCGACGAATCGGTGCAGATGGAGTTCAACGATGGAGTGTTCACGATTGCCGTAAACGGGAAGGTGTCCATCGCCAGTCTGGCGTTGGCTTTGCCCTGCGATATACCGCGCGACATGATGCGCGCCGCGGTGCGATGGGCGATGCCCATGCCGTCACCGATCATGATGATGATGCGTTTAGCCGCGAGGCCGGTTCGTTGCACGGCGATGACTTCGAAGTTGCCGGTCGCGGTGATCGTCTGATTGTCGCTCTGCACGGCCGTGATGCTGAACGTGTGAATTCCAGGCTTTAGCATTGAATAGGCGCGTGCCGAGGCAACCACCGAGTTCGCCGCCAATGGTGGCGTTGTTGCCGCATTGGCAACAGACCACGTCACCGTGATCGGCACAACGGCGCCGTCCACGAGAAACTGCGCGCCTGTGATCGTCTTTCCAGGATCGGGCGAGACGGTCGCCTGCAAATCAAATCGTTGTCCCGGCATGAAACGGGCGATGATCGGCGGAGCTGGATCACCGGACATGAAGAGTTCACTGGGCGGCGTGAGGCGCCGCACCACGGGAGCGGCAGTCAACGATTGAGCGCACGACAGCAGAGCCGCTGCCGTCGCGAGCATGGATGTGATGTGTACGGATCGGTTGCGTTTCATGAGTTCACCTTTTGTTTGTTGTTCTTGAACGGACTACGAAATCAGGGCGCAGACGCAATGGCAGCGACCTGCGCCCTCTTCTCGCCGGAAGAAGTGAAGAATCCTTTTTTTGCGGGCGCAGGCGGATCGAGCGCGAGCCGAACGATCGAGTTCCGGCCATCCGCTTCTTCTCGAAGTCCCACGCCCAATGTGCCGGTCAGCAGCATCAGGCCCGGCGTGTATGGCACCGCGCGATCCAGACAGGTGGGCACTGTGACAAAAACCGTGGCAGCGGGTAAGTCGTCCGCGAGCGCTGAATCGTGCTCGTGAAGCTGCACCGGTATCGCCGCGAAAAGGAAGGTGCCGGGCAATCCATGTTCCTGCCGCACCATGTAGCCGAGCATCCGGACACGTCGTTGGTCCAATCCGCGCAGCTTGTCACTTAGCGTCAATCCGTGCGGTCCGATCGGCGTCACAAAGAATTCGCCGAACTTCAGGTCGGTAACACCGGGCGGCAGTGGCGGAAGTTTTTGTTCTGCGGGCGCTTGAGCGACGCCTGAGGGGTGGCGTTGCATCCGCGCGACGGCAAAAGCAATCGCGACTAAGAGGGCAAAAACCATAGCAACGGCGTATCTGGATTTCATAGCAGATGTTCGGTTGTCGTTTTCAAAAACGCTCGTCTGACTTCCTGTCGTTCAGTTGAGAATACGCGGTGGCAGATTCGTTTTTGAGAAATGCTTGATCAGGGACCATTCACCCGTTCCCAAAGCAAAGGGCGGGAAACGTCACAAAGAATCTGCAGAAATGTTGCGTTGCGGTTGGTGAGGATAAGCCATCAATTTCGAGGCCAAGAATTGCGAAACGGAACGGACGCGGAAGAACATCCTTTCGGGCCGAGCTTACGGCGGAAAGTTCTCGGATTTTCCGGGTGACATTTTATTCGAGCGTTATTGCAAGGAGGTGCGTAGCCTTGGGTTGTGCCGCTGGAACGACATCCACACTCTTAACTTCCGATTTAGGACGTGGATTAATCCAAGTCAGGACAAAGAGTTGCATCTTTGCATCGCCTTGCGTTTCGGTTCCTTTGCGTCGCCACACAACTACTTTCGCTTCAGGAGTGCTTTTGTAATCTCCACGGTCCCGGATGTTACGTCCATAAATGAGCGGCAGTTCCGCGCGAGTGCCGTCGGAATATTTAATAACGTAAGAGCCTACTTGTGCGCCATCACGCTCTCTAAATAGAGCGCTTTGCAAGAAGTGCATTTGTTGCACTTCCCGATCGATGGGAATATTCGTCGCCTGGGCACGCATCTCATTACCCGCAACGACACCGCGCGCGTCGAAATCAATCTCTGTGGCATCACGAATAATTTGTTGGATATTGGTGAATGTCGCAAGATCTGCTCCTGGAAGGTAGTTGCGAATACCGTGATTGTAATAACTCGTTAAATCCAGTTGATTGGAACTTGCGGAAGGCGGGCGTCGCGGAATCTGTCCGCGCTGGTGAGGAGAAACAGTGATTCGCCGGAGGTAAAACCCGTTTTGGTTATCATGCAGGCGAAAATCAGCTCCGCCCTTCTGTGTGTTTCCGAAAAGCGTATCGTGGAGAACAAATTCGATTATTTGCCATTGACCCGTCTGCCCTCTGTTTCCCGAATAGGTTGGAGGCGAATATCTGCCCGGCTTACCATCGTAATGGAGACCAATGGGATTACCTCTGATGCCCTGGTACTCCACTCGGACGACGGCATTTGAAAGCGTCCATTTGAAAGTGGGATCGACAAAAAAATAGGCATAATTCTCGCCCGGTGCGAAAAACCACGCTTCTTCGCCGTCACGTGTCGCAACAGAGTTTTTGCTATCTCTGACCTGAACCACATACAAGCCTTCTTCGCGATTCGTTGCCCCAAACTCGATGCTAACGGTCGAAACCTTGGAATAATCCGGCAGAGCATCTCGCGGGATGTGTTTGTATGGCAATCCTTTGGCTCGACGGTAGTCCATGGCAGCCGCAGGCACCCGTTGCATCCGACGTAACAGAGCCGATCGGCGAAGAATTATTTCCTGTTGAAGCTCACGCATCCTATCGTCCTCCGCCAGGTCGATAGCCCGGGAAAAATCAGCGTATGCTTCATCTAGTTTATCGATCCTTTCCGACATTGCACCGCGGGCACGCAAGAGAAGAGGATTCTCAGGCTGGCGCCGAATCGCTGCATTCAGTCCTTCGAGAATTGGTTGGGCTTCGTCCCGATTGGTTTCAATCAGAGCCCGTTCCGCCAGGAATTGATCAGAGGCGTAAAGAATTTCCGAAACCCGGCGCTCTGCTCGCATGGCACGCACTGCCTGCCAAGCGCTGATCACGCCACCGAGTAACATCACGGCCGCAACTGCGACCGTCGCGGCAAAGGCGAGCTTGTTTCGCCGGATCATTTTTTGGAGCCGATAGAAGTGACTCGGCGGACTGGCTATGACTGGCTCGTTATCCAAGTGCCGCCGGATGTCGGCTGCCAGGCCGCTGGCCGTCTCGTAGCGGCGGGTCCTGTCCTTTTCCAGGCACTTCATCACTATCCAATCCAAATCCCCGCGCACGACGTGACTGAGCTTTGCCGCTTCGCATTGTCGCTGCTTTGCCACCACCGTCAGGGCGGCTACGGTCAGCGTGCTCAAACGTGTCGATGGTTTCGGCGGTTCTTGCTCGCGAATAATCCGGCGCATCTCGTCTACACCGGCCTGTAGAAGCTGTTTGCCATCGAAAGGAACCTGGCCCACCAGCAACTCGTAGAGCAAGACGCCCAGCGCGTAGATGTCGCAGCGGGTATCAATATCCAACCCACTCATCTCGGCCTGCTCCGGGCTCATATAAGCCGGCGTGCCAATGAACTGACCGAAAGCCGTGAAGAGGGTCAGGTCGGTCAGCCGCTGTTGATGCATGGCCTTCGCTATGCCGAAGTCGATGACCTTGGGCACAGGCACTCCATCGTGCAGCGTGACGAGTACGTTCGATGGCTTGATGTCGCGATGGATGATGCCCTTTTGGTGCGCGTGCTGAATGGCCTGACATACTTGCGTGAAGAGTACCAGTCGCTCACGTGTGGAAAGGTGATTTTCGTCGCAAAAATCGGTGATGCGCACTCCCTGAACCAATTCCATCACGAAGTAGGGTCGCCCCGTGTCGGTTTGGCCCGCGTCGAGGACCTTGGCGATATTCGGATGATCCATCATCGCCAGCGCTTGCCGCTCCGCCTCGAAGCGGGCGATGACAGAGCGCGTGTCCATGCCGAGCTTGATGACTTTTAGCGCCACCCGGCGGCGAATGGGCTCCTCCTGCGCCGCCATGTAAACAACTCCGAAACCACCTTCACCAATTTTCTGGAGCAGCTTATAGCGGTCGACGCCGGGCTCTATCGTTGCTGGGGCTGCATCGCTCGCGGAAGGCTCGTTGGGAGTCATCCCATCGTTCGGGCCGGTATCAAAGCCAAGTTCAAGTAAGCATTGTGGGCAAAGCCGCAAGGGGGCATTCTCTGGAATGTCCACACCACAGGCTCCGCATTTCTTTTGTTCGGACATGGTACGAACCCGTTACAGCAGGGGCATAAACAGTCGGAAAAATGCGCGTTCGCTGCTTACGGGTATTTCCATGCGGCTCCGTCCTTCGGAGCCTGAAACATCAATCCATTCATCGAAATCCACCGTCCACTGCAGAATAAGTCCCGGAGCACCCTTCCAAGTCAGGATGAGGGCATCGTCCTGACGCGTCACAGAAATGAAGGGAGGCGCTTCCATCGTTTCCATTTTGAACACAAGCAAGCCGTTCGTTCCCGAAGCGAGATAGACATATGGATCAGCGATAACAATATCCTCCACGGGCCATCTTGTATCGCGAATCTCATGGTTGAACGGCACGACAGCGGGCGGGTCGCTCACATCGAACATCCACCAGCGGGATCCTCCCTCCAGTGGGCGAGGGCCGTCCTCGCGACTGAAGGCGTAATCCCGGACTACCCGGAACATGAAAAACGTCGGCCCCGTCCAGCCACCAACGCGCAGTGGAGCAGAGGGATTGCTGACGTCTATGACATGCAGCCCATCCAGGCCCGCCGATGTAACATAGGGTCCGACGACATCGATATCCAACGCCGGCCCTCCCGGTTCGCCTGTATGCTCATTATATGTGTTGGTGTTGTAAGTCCCTACCAGCACTGGAGTCGAGGGGTTGCCCACGTCAAACACGAGAAGATCCGCGTCGCCACCGGCCACGTAGGCATAATTTCCATTGATGTGCAGATCATGAAAGTGGCCGTTGGTGACATACTGGCCAATGCGGACTGGATTCGACGGATTGCTCACGTCGAAAATGCTCAAGGCGCCAAGGGAATTGGAGCCGGTCCAACGTGCCCTCTCTGGGACATAGGCGTAATTTCCCACTACTTCGAGATTATGAGCGAATCCAAGATTGGTAACACTGGCCACACGCAAAAGGTTGGTCGGATGGCTTACATCAACAATCTCCAGAGCACCCGGATTGTTGGTGACGTTCTGAAAATTACCCTCGGCAAGATAAGCATAGTTTCCGGCAACACGGATCGCTCCTATTTGCAGTTCTGTTTCGTATGAACTCAAGGGCACCGGATTGGTGGGATCGGCCAAATCGAGAGCAGTCAGGCGGCTATTCGTGTAAGGCCAGTGCGTGCCGCCCACCAAAGCGAGGTTACAAGACACACGCCCTTCGGCGCCCGGCTCCGACCATGCTCCTTTGAGACTCCAGATGGTCTGTTGCGCTTGTGCGTTCAGCACGGCCACCGCGAACACGGTCACGATCAGGTTGGAGATGGCGTACAGACAATGCGACCAAGCGTATGTTGCGCAAACGTCACAATTTTTGAGTCGGCCCATAGATTTCGTTCCATTGACTCGTACAAAAGCGACCGGGCCAAATCGTCACCATAAATCTGAAAGCAAATCCGACGCGAGCAGGCATCCGTCTGGACCACCGCGCCGGCGCTCGACACATACCCCGAGGTAGGGCGGACCTGCTGGTCCGCCTCCAAATCCCCAGAAACCAGTTCTCAACCACGGTGCCGCTCACGGCACTTCTCTCGTGAGCTTTCGATCGGGGCTGCGCGGCAGCGCAGCTACCCTACAGGCACCCGGCCACATCACCGGGCCATCGCCGCGAGCAAGTGCCGCAACTCCTCCTCAATTTCGGAGGCGGTCCGAACCGTTTGTGCGATTTCTGCCTGTAGCAAGTACCTGAAGTGCAGGCGCATTCGTTGGACCCTCATGCGCACAGTTCCTTCCCTCATTCCTAGGCGAGCTCCCAATTGCACATACGCCGCCGCGTCTTCGGCGCCAATTAAGTGGTCCTGCAACGCTTCGAACAGTTCTGCCTTTCCCGCAGCCTTATATTCCTTCCGTAATTGTTGCATCACGGTGTCGATCACGGTGAGCGCCCAGCTTTGCTCGTAGAGTCTCTCAGGAGTGAAGTCGTGAGAAGGCTCGTGCAGGTATCGATCCTCGGCGGACTGGTCATGCAAAGAGACGATTGGATTCTTGCCGCCGCGCTTGGCCGCGTGCTGACGATCCCAATCATTCGCCAAAAAATTCTTCAACGATGCGAGGAGAAAGGAGCGGAACTTTCCCTTGTTTCGTTCGACGGCGCGCAAGGCGTTTTTCTCCAGTAGATGAGCGAAAAATCCCTGCGTTAGATCTTCAGCGTCCTCTGGACTGCGTCCCTGCCGGCGGACAAACGCGTAGAGCGGATACCAATACGTGCGGCAAAGATGGGACAGTGCCTGCTCAGACTCCGGAGATGAACTCTGCCCCGCAGCGAGAACCATGCTCCAGTGCGTGGTAACAAAAACGGCCCGAGCGTCGATTCGATTAGGATTGGATTCCGCCGAGGCCATGAGGTGATGGAGTCGACTTTGCAGAAAAGGGCCGGCGCGGTCAAAAACCAAAAAGGGGCACGCCCGCCGTGCCGTTGTGCCAGGCAAATCCGTTCGTGATTAAACCCGGTGAGGAGACAAATTAAAGCCTTCCTCATTCCCTTTCGGCAGGCGGCGGCTGGATGGAACAAGCCGCTCCTGTTCCTTCATGCCGACGATCATGTGTGGATCGACGACGAACCCTGGCCCGAAAAAAATATCCGGCGCATCCAGGTCGACAAATGGGACGTGAGGTTCCCGACCCTGAAGGCGATGCAAAGACGATGTTCTCGTTCAACCGCAGGCTAAACGATCCGCAGTGGAAATATCAGGCGCCGTCCAAGCCCAAAGAGAACAGTAATTAAGCGCTGCGGAATGCCGTCAGTATCACGCGAACAACGCGTTGATCGCTTTGCCGACTCCGTCACGCGTCACGTAAAAGGGCCGCTTCTCGATTTCATAGGACAGTTTCGGCGAGATTCCCATCGCGGTGTAAATCGTCGCGTGCAGATCTTCAATCGTCACCCGGTCCTTAATCGTCTTGAACGGGCGCTCCGGCGCCGTCTCTCCGTAGAGGAAACCACGCTTCAAGCCGCCGCCAAACATCAACACACAACCGGCATCCGTGAAGTGACGGTGCATTCCGTAGTTCTTTACGTCTTCAATTGTGTCGGGAACCGGCACCTGGTCTTTCACTTTGTTGTTCGGTTTGCCTTCAATCAATGAATCGCGGCTGAACTCACTCGCCAGCACCACCAACGTGCGGTCGAGCAAACCGCGCTCTTCCAGGTCGCGCACAAGCTGCGCGATGGGCGCATCAATCGTCTTCTTCATGTTCGCGGCTTTCTCGTGACCGCTCTCGTGCGTGTCCCAGTTCAGGAACGGAATGTATTCACTCGTGACTTCGATATAGCGCGCGCCGACTTCCGCCAGCCGCCGCGCCAGCAAACAGCCGAGACCGAATCGTCCGACGTTGCCGGCCTCATAGCTGCCGCTGCGGTTCATCTCCGAGTTGTAACGCTTGCCTTGAGTGTAATCCGGCGCGTACTTCCGGATGTTCTCCAACGGTTCGAGCGCCAGATCAAAAGCTTTCGCCGCCGGTGAACTGAGCAGGCGATGCGCATTGTCCATCGAACGCAGCAGCGATTCCCGTTGAAAGCTGCTGCCGTGCTGCATCACGGGCGATGTCTCGAGCAGCTTGCGATAAAACCGGTCGCGATTCTCGAAACGCGAAGGTGTCATGCCCATCGGCGGACGGACGGAATCAGCCGCCGCTTCCGGAAATGGCACGTTGAAAGGACCAAATTCGCTGCCGAGAAATCCAGCGGTGGTGAATGCTTTCAATTCTTCACCTTCACCGAGATCAAATCGCTGTCCGATGTTGATGAAGGCCGGCACGGCTGGATTTTTCGGCCCTAGCGTGCGCGCAATGAACGATCCAATGTGCGGGCAGGCCACCGTTTGCGGTGGCGCGTAGCCCGTGTGCCAGTGGAATTGATGGCGCGAATGCAGAATGAATCCCAGGTCGCCCGCCGTGTAGCTGCGGATCAAGGTCGCGCGATCCATCACCCGCGCCACGTTCTCCAGTCCTTGCGAGACTTTGATTTGATCCACCGCGGTGTCGATCTGCGGGAACGTGCTCCACATGTCACCCGGCTTCATTCCTTTCTGGAACGGCGTGTACCGTTTCGGATCGAACGTTTCCGTCTGTGCCATGCCGCCAGCCATCCAGAGAACGATGACGGTGTCCGCGCGCGGCGTAATCTTTTCGACTGCGTCTTCGCCCAATGCGAACTTCGGATAACCCGCGGCCAGTGCGCCCAGCGTGGCGGCGCTCGCTGTCTTCAGGAAGTCACGCCGTGAATAATCGATGCGGTTCATATCAGTAAATCAGTTGAAACTCCGGCAGCATCGCCACGGACCAAAGCAGATCCTCGAGTCCTTCCTTGCGAATGGGCGATCCCAACAATTCCGTCGCAAGCTTGAGTTCATTCTTCGCCGGTTTCCGGCTGAGTGATTTGACGAAAATATCGTTCGCCAATTCGGCGGCAGATCGCTTGTTGGCCGCCAAAAGCTTTTCAGCGCCTCGTTGAAGAACCTTGTTCAACGTCTCGCCGTTCGTGAGTTCCAACCCTTGCAACGTCGTCGCCGCGCTCGCGCGCGTGGTAGTCACCTGCTCCCGGTTCGGGCGGCCCAAGGCGAGCATCAATGGATCCGCCGTCGTAAGACTCGCCCGCACCGTGCCATGAACATCCGCCAGTGACATCGCACCCTCCAGCCGTGACGCGAGCGTCCATGGCGCCACATTCACGGCGCCAAGTTCCGCGCTCAGTTGCCAGCTCGCGTCGTCGAACTTCAATTTCTCCCAACCATTGGTCTTCGATTTCGACCAACGCCATGTGCTGTCCGAAACGATCTCCGTTGGTTCGTTGCCCCGCAAACGCGCGGCAAAGATGAGACCGGCTGGATTCGCCTCATCTTCTTTTGGAGGACGATCGGTTCGTGGCACTTTGTTGTCCGGAGTATGGTTCGCCGCGTTGATGGCAATGACGTTCATGCCGACTCGCAAATGCGGTTGCAGGTCAACGAAGCTTGGCTTCGCGAAATCATTACCGCTGGCCACCTGCTTGCCATTGACCCACACGACGAAGCTGTTGTCGCAGGCTACGACCGCACTTGCCTGAGTCGGCAAGGCCGCGAGCGTGAACGTTTTGCGAACATAAATATTCTCGGCCAAAGCTCTCTTTGCGGCGTCTGCTTCGCTCCAGATCCACTTGGCCGACTTCGGAAGCCGCGCGCCGTCGCGGCCGCCGGAGAAATCGAAGGCACTGGCCGGTTTCTCATACCAGACGCCCGTCAGTTCACCCAACGCGTCGCGGAACTGTTCCGCGCTCAATCGCCGCACCGCCGGCCCGGTGAATACAAAGTCCTTGGCGGTTTGTTCGCCAAGGTTTACGGACGGCAATTGATAGGCGCGCGACGTGAGAATCCATTCCATCGTGCGTTTCAGGTTGTAACCGCTTTCCGCAAAATCCTGCGCGAGCCAGTCGAGCAGATCCTGATTCCACGCGGGCATATCCATTTCGTCGACTGGCTCGACAAGTCCCCGGCCCATAAAACGCGCCCAGAGCCGGTTCACCATCGTGCGCGACAGCCTGCCGTCTTTTTCCGAAGTCAGAATTTCCGCCAGCCGCCGCGCGCGTTCTGCCTTCGGAAGATTGCTGTCAATCTCACCAAGCTCGGAATACAGGAACTTCACCTTGGCTTTCCGGCCCGTGAGTTTGTCGCACTCGGCAATCTCCAGATCGTTCGTCGCGTAAATCGCGGCAATGCCATAAGCGTCCGCCAGCGTGTAATCGTTGATGAAACTGTCGTGGCACGAGGCGCACTTGAGGTTCACCCCCATGAACACCTGCCCGATGCTCTGCGCGGCTTGCATCGGCGGGACCTGACTGGCGTTCACCGCGCCGCGCCAGGAGATGCCATTGATGAATCCGGCTGATTCAGGTGTCGGATCGACGAGCTGCGCGACGAACCGATCGTAGGGCATGTTCGTCATTAAAGCCGAGAAGAGCCAGGAGCTGATTTGCTTCCGGCCGCCGTCGATGTATCCCGTGCCGCGATAATCATTGCGCAACAGGTCGTTCCAAAACGTGAGCCAATGCTCGGCGTAACGGCGGTTGTCTCCCAAAAGCTTTGCGACAAGCCGCTGCCGTTTATTCGCCGATCGATCCAAAACGAATGCGTCCAATTCCTCCGGGCTGGGAAGCAAGCCGACGACATCGAGATAAACCCGTCGGGCAAAGGCACGGTCATCAACCAGTTTGCCGGCCGCGACTTTATGGGCGTTGTAGTACGGCGCGAGGAGGCGGTCGACCGGATTCGTCGCACCGTTCCTCGCGGGCGGCAGTTCCGGCTTTCGCACGTGCAAATTATGCACCGGCGATTTCTTGAACGTCACATCAGACGGCCATACCGCGCCCTGATCGATCCAGGCTCGGAGAAGAGCGACCTGTTCGGCTTTCAGTTTCGACCCCTTCACCGGCATGACATTTTCCGGGTCCAGTCCCGAGACGAGTTCGATCAGAAGACTTTCCGCGCTCTTACCGGAAACAATCGGAGAACCGGAATCGCCACCTTTGAGAAAGGACTCGCGGGTTTCGATGGAGAAGCTGCCCTTGTCTTTTCCTTTGCCATGACACTTCACGCAGGCGGCATCGAAGATAGGCTTCACGTCTCGCGTGAAATCCACCTGCCCCGTCGACGGCGCGGGAAGCTTGCTGCGCTGTTCCGGCGTGAACTTCGCCTGCATGGTGGCCGCGAAGGTCATCAGGAGCATCCAGACAATGGTTTGCACTCGGGAAATCATGGGCTGCCAAGTTACTGGCAGACTCACTGCAAAACAAATGGAAGTTGCGGACAAGAACGGTGAGCGCCAGGAATCGATGCAGCCGGAACCTTCGATCAATCAGTTGCGAAGGCCGGCTAACTCTTATTTCGCGAGAGCGACGAGATAACGTTGGAAACGCGCCGTTTCCTCTGCCTGCTCGTTGTGCAGGTAAATCTGATGAAGATTGGCGCACATCCGCAGCAGCATCCTGCGCGGTGTAACCGGCGCGAGGTAGCCTTCCTCGAGGCCGTGATGCGTATGCAGCAGATACTTGATGCAATCCGCCTTGGTCAGCAGCTTCCCGCGATTAAACGCGTCGATGTAGATCTCGGTGGTGGAAGTCTGATAACGGCAAACAAAATGTCCGGGCAGGCCAATGCCGGTAATCGGCAGCTTCAGCCGGCGCGCCAGCAGCAGGTAGATGGTGCAAAGACTGAGTGGGTTGCCCGAGCGATTGTCGATAACGCGGTTGAGAAAACTATTCTCCGGATCGTAGTAGTTCGCTTCGTTCGGACAGAACTCGAGATCCTCGAACAAGTAGTGGTTGATGCCGCCGATTATCTCATCAACACCGCCCATGAAATCGACTCGTGCGCGAAGCACCGCCGCAAACGCATCGAGCAATGCTTCGTAGGCCCCAATGTTGATTTCCGGATATTGGGTCTGGGCCAGTAGCCACGCGCCTTCCTCGAGCGGCAAATCCTCGCCACGGCTCGCCGAGAAACTCATGAAGCGATCGTCTGCGGCTTTGCGTCCGAAGAAGTTGATGATCTCCTGCGCGCGACGCCGAAGCAGCGCTTCGTCGCTGAGCGTATAGGGCCGCAGCCAGTCCACCGCCTGGACACCAAACGAGACGAGCTTGCCGCGCACTGTCTGGTAGACCGCCGCGTCTTCGTCCGAGAGCAGGCTGATCAATGCCGCGCGCTGGCCTTCGGAAAGCCGCTCTGCTGATTTCGTTGGCGCGAACGAATTCATGTCCTGCAACTGTCGCAACATCGCTCAGTCACTTTAAATGTCGAACAAGAAAATGTGCGCCGGCGCTTTTTCTCGATTCGTCACTCTGGGCATGCAGGTCCCTTCTGGCGTCGCATCCGGATTCGCGCTCGACACGTTCCACCGTGCGGCCTAAGAAGTCGCCGACTCACGCGCATTTCGAACGCGCATCGACAACAAAGAAAGGGATTATGAGTTCAACACACGTTCCAATGATCAGTTCTGGAGTGGCGGGGCCGCTCGGCGTTCTTCACCTGCCGCGCCTGTGGCTTAAGTCATCACTCGAAGCGCGCGGCAAACTCGCGCCCGGTTACCCCGGTTGCGGCAAGGGTTATGACCAGATGGTCATCGATGGCCTCGGCCTGAACCGCGATGCCGTCCTGAACTACATCAAGAACGACAAGCCCACCTATCCGCAGTTCGAAGCCTGGATCAAAAAGCAGCCCGGCGTGAAACTGGACAAGGGCTCCGTCGACAAATTGAACAGCGCCATTCGCGGCTACATTCATGACGATGGCACCCGCAAAGGAATCTTCGGCGCCAACAACCTGACCGATGATGCCTGTTCCTTTCGTGACGCCGTGAACCTGAACAATCTCGATGATTGGAAGGAGTTCCACGAAGCCGTGTTGAAATAGCGACGGTGAAATCTGCTTTATTGAACGGCGCGATTCATCGCGCCGTTTTCTTTTTAATCGCCCAAAAGCTTCCTAAGACGGTCGCGCGCATCCTGTTCCCGTTTGTCGGCGCCTTTCCCGCTCCAGATGCGCTTCGCCATGTCGAAGTATTCGCAATAATTCGCCATGTGCTTTTCCTGAACCAGATCCGCGCGCCGTTCCCGGCACTGCTCCGCCACGGCTTTGTCGAAGTGAATGCAGTTCAGGCAGACCTTCAGGTCCGCACCGCATTGCGGGCACGATTCCAGCCGCCCCGGGTTCCCGGCCATCGCGTAGTTGCATCCACAGTTGTGGCAATGACGAGTCATGGAGGGGGGATGATAAAGTCCAAAACTCAAATCCCAAAATCCAAATTCACAGACTTGCGAGGCCACGCCAGCGCGGTCCGCGTTCCAAGTGAAAGCTCATTTGGAGTTTGGATTTTGAAGTTTGGAATTTGTATCGTCCCCGGCCATGTCCTGGAACGTCCTCATTACCGCGCGAACGATGAATGAAACCGGTTTGCGCGCGTTGCAATCGCTGCGCGACGCCGGCTGCAACGTCATCATTCCGCCCAAACAAGGTCCGCTTACTGAAGCCGAACTGCTTCCGCATCTGCCGAATGTGGACGCCGTGCTCGCGAGCATGGACAAGTTTACGGACAAAGTTCTCAGCTCTCCGGAAGCGAAATCACTCAAGCTGATTTCGCGCTGGGGCGTCGGCTACGATGCCATCGACATTCCGGCCGCCACGCGCAACGGCGTCGTCGTCGCGTATTGCCCCGGCATGTTGAATGAAGCGGTGGCGGACTATGCCTTCTCACTGCTCTGCGCACTCGCCCGGCGGGTTCACGAAGGCCACGAAATCATGCGGCGCGGCGAGTGGAAGCTGGCGTGGGGGCATAACATTCACGGCAAGACATTGGGCATTCTTGGCTGCGGACGCATTGGACAGGCCATGGCGCGGCGCGCGACGGGCTTTGGCATGAAGCTGATTGGCTACGACATTTGCGAGAACGACGAAGCGAAGAAGCTCGGGATGGGGTTCGTCCCGCTCGATGAATTGCTCGCTCAATCGGATTTCCTTTCGCTGCACGCCGCCGCTACGGCCGAGAACAAGAACATGATCGGCGAAGCGCAACTGCGCCGGATGAAACCGAGTTCGTACATCATCAACACCGCGCGGGGAGCGCTTATCGACGAGAATGCACTGCTCCGCGCTGTGACGGAGAAATGGATCGCGGGCGCCGCGCTGGATGCCTACGTGGTCGAGCCGTTGCCGAAGGACCATCCGCTGCGCACCGCGCCGAACCTGCTCATCACGCCGCACCAGGCCTCTTGCAGCTACGAGACGGGCGAACAGGTGAGCGACGCGGCGGCCGCGGCGATTGTGGAATTGATGAACGGCCGCAAACCGCGCTGGGTGGTGGACGAGAAGGTGTATGGGGCGGCGAATTTGCGGGCGAAGATTAAGTGAAATCTCAATTTTCCAAACTGGTCTGTTGGCTCGTCGTGCCTCCAACCGCATCTTTGTTGTTTGGTGGTTGCGTCGGCGGTTTGCCGTTTGGTCCCGCCGACACTCAAATTGGAGTCATCCCCTGCGGGCCAATAACTAACGCTGTGGTTCGGTCGGTAATCCCGTATTATGGCCACTACATCCGATTTCAATCTGCTGAGCCTTGGCCGGAAGGGAATGTCACTATCACGCTAACAAACACTTCCGCCGAAAAAATGATCCCTTTCAAAGTTCCAGGCGAACGCACTGTCCTTATTCAGCCAAACACGGGCGTCTCACTCTATGATGGTAATTTGTCCAACTTGCTGGCTGGCAAAACGTTTCGGATTCACGATTCATCAGGTCGAATAGCGTGTGAATTGGGCATTCGGTTTGCATCTGCGACAGAACTAACTGCACCTATTCGAATTATGTGTTGGTGCGACGCGCCGTCGTTCTAAATCAATGAAAACCAACCACGTCCGCCACCAACTCGAACGGGGCGAAGCTTCCTTCGTTACAATCAATCCGAGCGCGAACGTCCCTCTCCCCTCAACGGGGAGAGGGATTGAGGGTGAGGGGTGGTCAGTTTCGTGGCGTAATTCGCGACAAAAACGTTGGGCGGCATCACCCCGGAAGGTAGGGCGACGCTGTCCTCAGCGCGCCGGGGCGAGGCGTTCCTACCGTTCAGGCGTCGCTCCGATTCGCGGCGCGGTGAGGACACCGCTGCCCTACCATCACGGTGGTTTGGTTCACTCTCGCGCTCATTTCACTCCACAGCACTTGCACTCATGAAACAAAACTTCGTTCGCCACAAACTCCGCTCCGGCCAGCCCTCTTTTGGCACCTGGCTCACGCTGCCCGACATCTTCACCGCGCAACTCATGGCGCGCATGGGCTTCGACTGGCTCACGGTCGAGATGGAGCACACACCCACGACCATCGAAATGGCGGGCGCAAACTTCGCCGTCATCGCCAACGCGGGCGTCGTGCCGCTCGTGCGCATTCCCATCAACAGCGTGGAGAATATCAAGCGCGTGCTCGATATCGGCGCGTGGGGCATCGTGGTGCCGATGGTCAATTCGCGCGCGGAAGCCGAGGCGGTCGTCGAGGCGGCGCGCTACCGGCCCATCGGCAAGCGCTCGATCGGCGGCTCGCTGCACGGCGCGAACTTCGACACCGACCCCTCGACTTACTACGCGAAGGCCAACGACGAAATCCTCGTGGTCATCATGGCCGAGCACGTGGACGCGGTAGACCGCGCGGATGAAATCTTCTCCGTGCCCGGCATCGACGCCGTATTCATCGGGCCGAACGACCTGCACGCGTCAATGGGCCAGCCGCCGACGTTCGACAGCGGCAACAAACAATACTGCGATGCCGTGGAACACATCCGCGCGACGGCGAAGAAACACGGCGTGGCCTCGGGCATTCACGTGGTCGATGCGGCGCAGGCGCAACGCCGCGCCAAGGAAGGTTTCCAATTCATCGCCGTGGCCAGCGACGCCGGCTTCATGATGGCCAAGGCGAAGGAAGTGACGAATGCATTGGGCCTGGGCGCAGGTAAGGCGGTGGCGAAATACTAGCGTATGGCCACGATGGCCTCCTTTCATGGAAACGCTGCCCTCCCTTTTCTTGGTCTCGCTGATGCCGAGTTCGGCGCTCCTCGGGGCACTTTTTGCCTTTTGGTGCAGGAAGCAACCGACTCAGCTTCGGAGCGCCGTAATCTGGCTTGTACTTGTCACGGGGACGCTTGGCTTATGGACGAGCGAATCATTGGGGAGTTATTCGATCTTGCCTGCGCATACGTGTTCTTCTTTTCCTACCCCTGCTGTGCTTTCTATTGGCTTCGGTTCCAACGCGCGAGAGGGCCGGGCATTACCAATCTGTTTATAATTTTGGCCTTGGCCTTGATGGCCCTATTGGGCTGCCTTTAGGTCTGGTGGATTTACGATTTGAGCCGAGGCGTCCTGCTTAGCGTTTCGCAATCACTTCATTAAGCAATTGGACTGCGTGCGGTAACTTCATTGCGTCACATTGGAAACGCGGAAGCATTTCGAAACTTGCTTGCGCCTCACCGCGTCGCGCTGGGACAGCGCGCCCTACCTTTCGGACCGCGGCTCTACGGAGCCGCAGCCTGCGCTTCCCACATTGCTGCGGTCGGAGACCCGCGCTCCGTTGTATCGCGGAGCGATGACGTGATGGTAGCCGTGGGCTTCAGCCCACAGTCCTGCGCGTATTCCGGAGAGCGCGACCGTCTCGTTCCTCCAGTCGGCGTCCCGCCGACTGGTCCGGCACGTGAACGAATTCGACCGTCATTTTCCTCAACGCGCTTCCGAGTGTTTTGGCGAGACTACAAAACCTGGCACGCGAGACGCGTGCGCTCCCGACATCCCACGAGCGCGGTTCCGCGACCGGACGCCATCTCATCGCTGAAATTAAGTTGATTGAACATTCCCGCGGGTGCGGGCACGTTACCGCCGCAAAGGAGCGTTATGACTAACGATTACACGCAGGAGCAGCCGCTTGATTCCATCACTTCGCCACTAACCCGCGCGGACCTGAATCGGCGCGAGTTCGTTCGCCTCAGTGCCGCGGCGGGCGTGGCCGTGACGGTTGGCGCAACCGGATCAGCCGCCGACACAAAGCGCGGCGAAATGATTTATCGCGCACTCGGACGCACGGGCCAAAGCGTGTCGGCGATTGGCCTGGGCGGTTTTCACATTGGCGAGCCGAAAGACGAGCAGGAAGGCGTTCGCATCATTCGCAGCGCGGTCGATCGCGGCATCACGTTCATGGACAACTGCTGGGATTACCATGATGGCGGCAGTGAACTGCGAATGGGCAAGGCTTTGCGGGACGGCTATCGCGACAAGGTTTTTCTCATGACGAAGATCGACGGCCGTTCCAAGCAGAACGCGGCGAAGCAAATCGACGAATCGTTGAAGCGCCTGCAAACGGATCGCATCGACCTCCTGCAACATCACGAAATCATTCGCCTTGAAGATCCCGACCGCGTCTTCGCCGAGGGCGGCGCGATGGAGGCGGTGCTGGACGCGAAGAAGGCAGGCAAGGTGCGCTTCATTGGATTCACCGGACACAAGGATCCTCTCGTCCACCTGCGCATGCTCGAGGTCGCTCGCGAGCATGGGTTTCGTTTCGACGCGGTGCAGATGCCGCTGAATGTCATGGATGCGCACTTCCGCAGTTTCGAAAAGAAGGTTGTTCCCGAGCTGGTGAAGGATGGCATCGGCGTGCTGGGAATGAAGCCGCTGGCGAGCGGATTGATTCTCCCGACCAAGACGGCCACGCCCGTTGAATGCCTGCACTACGCTCTCAATCTCCCAACCTCCAGCGTCATCACGGGAATCAACAAAATGGAATACCTGGAACAGGCGCTGGAAGCCGTGCGCACCTTCAAGCCGATGAGTGCCCAGCAGGTTTCTTCTCTTCTGGCCCGCACGAAGACCGCGGCTTTGACAGGCAAGCACGAGCTGTTCAAGACGGAGACGCGCTTCGACGCCACGGCACTGCACCCGGATTGGATAGCGTGAACCGACGGTTACTTCTTCGTCCAGAACAGGGCCACGAGATCGATGATGAAGAGCAACACGATCGTGATTTCCAGCATCAGCATCCAACGATTCTGCTGGTCGGCTTTGCCCAACTGATAGAGTTCGTCGAGCGTCTTTACCTTCTCATCAATGGTCCTATGCCAGTCGCCGAGATGAAAACGTGACGCGATAGCCTCGTAAATGCGCGCCACATGCCAGTCGCCGAAAAACTTCGTGATGTTCTGCAATTCATCGCTGAAGCGCGCGAGGTCGATGCGCAGTTCGCGGATTTCCCGCAAAACATCACGCTGGCTGCGAACGCGCCGTTCGCCGAGGTCGCGGTAACTCCGTTCGAGCGCGTCGTCCAGAATCCGGTCATAGGCTTCCAGTTCAGCCAGTTGCAGATTAGCCAGCTCCATCACATAGAGCGTTTCATCAAAGTTGTTGACCTTGTCAATGACGAGCGCGGCGTCCCAATCGACGACCACGAGATCGTGTTCGTAATAACTGATGGCGCGCTGGGTTGATTCCTCTGATTCCTGGTGCGAGAGGCGATCGATCTCAGGTTCCTGCGTGAGCAGCGCCGCCACTTGTCTGCGATGTGCCTTCAGCCACGCCTCCGCCATCTGCGGGATGCCTTCACGATCGAGCACGGGCGCTTCGAGGCAGAAAACCGTGTAAGCTTCCTCCTCGGTCACCTGCTTGACCGGCCGAATGTAGAACGGCGTCAGTTCCTGCCGCACCTTCTCCGCGAGGCGCCGCACCTCTTCGTTCAACGAGCCGTTGCTGAATTGGAGGTCGTGATAAACGACGAGGTCTTCGACGTGCGGCACCGCGAACGGCACGCGCACCGTGATGCTGATGGCGCCAACCGGAAGCAGCTTCACGGCAAATTCGATTCGGATCGGTCCGTGAGGTCCAAGCCGTTCCTGGGCGGGCAAACGCACCATTTGCGGCCGAAAAAAGAACAGATGGCGCGGGTTTCGTTTGCTCGAGTCGAGAATGTATTCCGCCGCCGGCTGGCCAAGAAGCTCACGCACGGGATGCCGCGTCATTTCATAGGCGACATCGAAGGCGTAGAGATAAACGACCTCGCCGACGTAACGGTTGCGCCGGCCCGCGATGATGTTCTTGTGAATTGTTTCCTGAGCCGTTGCCATACCCGCCTTAACATAAGGGCGGTTCAGGGCTTCGGGAAGGGGCGACCTTCCGTGCACCTCGCGCCACTTCAAAGCCGTTCGAAATAGGACGTTTGGCTGAACTCGAGGAAGAGTCGCCACCTTGATTCACAGAATTGCGCCCCTATGTTCTGAACACGATGAAACGCATGGTGTCTGTGAGTGCGATGAAACCATTTTGCAACGGTCCGCCCTCGCCCGAGGAATTCCAACGCCAACTCGGCGAGTTCATGCGAAAGCATTTTCCGGGCGTCACGAACCCGGCGTTCTCCACCGAATCGGATTCGGGCGACGAGATAACGCCCGCCGCTCGCGATGCGTCGTTCCAGTTCACCTATAAGCCGCGCGACGTCAAAGCGCACCTCGACCGGTTCGTCATCAAGCAGGAGGAAGCGAAGAAGGTGCTGAGCGTCGCATTGTGTGATCACTACAACCACGTTCGGTTTGCGCGCGAGGGCAAGGAGACGCCGAATTACGCCAAGCAGAACATCATCCTCGTGGGGCCGACGGGCGTGGGCAAAACCTACCTCGTCCGCAGCATTGCCGATCTCATCGGTGTTCCATTTGTGAAGGGCGATGCCACGAAGTTTTCGGAAACTGGCTATGTCGGCGCCGACGTTGAAGACCTCGTTCGCGAATTGGTCAGGCGGGCGGACGGCGACGTCGAACGTGCGCAATACGGGATTATCTACATCGACGAGATCGACAAGATTGCTACCGCCGCGAACAGCAGTGGACGGGACGTGAGCGGACGCGGCGTCCAAACCAACCTGTTGAAGTTGATGGAGGAGACAGAAGTCTCGGCCCGCGCCCCGAACGATATTGCCGGCCAAATCCAGGCGATGATGGATGTGCAGCGCGGGACCGGCGGAAAAAAACAGGCGAGCGTGATCAACACGAAGCACATCCTGTTCATCGTGAGCGGCGCCTTCGATGGCCTCGAAAAAATTGTCCGGCGGCGGGTGCGCGAAGCTTCAATCGGCTTTTCCCAGGGGCGGGTGGTGGCAGACGAGGAAATCCTGAAGGAGGCGCAGACCCGTGACTTCATCGACTTCGGTTTTGAACCTGAATTCATTGGCCGTTTGCCGGTGCGGGTTCATTGCCATCCGCTCAACACGGATGACCTCTTTCACATTCTTAAGAACTCGGAAGGAAGCATCATCCGCCAATACGAACAGGACTTTGCGGCATACGGGATCGAAGTCCTTTTCCGCGAAGATGGGTTGAAGCGCATTGCCGAACTTGCGGCGGAGGAAAAGACCGGGGCCCGCGGGCTCATGACGGTTTGTGAACGCGTCTTCCGGGATTTCAAATTCGAGCTGCCTTCGACCGTCGTGAAGCAAGTCGTCGTGACGCGCGAGATGGTCGACGATTCACCCGCGGCCTTGAAGACCTTGCTCGTCGAGCAGGCCAAACAGGAGCGCGAAGTGATGAAGCAGGTGGTGCACGAATTCGCGCAACGCTTCAGCGAGAGCTTTGCCGTGACTTTGAAGTTCACGGATGATGCTGCGGAGTATCTGGTGTCGCTGGCTGTTTCGCAGAACGTGACCGTGCGCGACTTGTGCGCGGAAAAATTCAAAGACTTCCAGTTCGGTCTCAAGCTGGTGTCGCAAAACACGACGCAAAGCGAATTCACGGTGGACCGTTCCGTGGTCGAGGCGCCCGACAAAGCGCTGAGCGAGTGGGTAATCGAAAGCTACCGGAACATGCGCGTCGGCGCGCCGCCCCGAACGTGACGAATCGAACAGCTATCGGCGTCGTGGCTCGGGAATCGTGGCGAGATAAGCCATGAGCCAGGTTCCGTTGGGTAAGAGCACACAGCCGTTGTCGGGAAAGATTCTGGATTCGAGCGGATAGCGCGAGCCACCCAGTGAAAGGCGAATGCCCATCTCGCGGTTCCAGATTTTGCCATCGCGCGAAAACACGGAAGAAACGCCGCCGCTCCATTCGCCGGCACCGAGAAAATTTCCGTAGAGCCGGTAGCCCCCATTGTTCGGAAGCGCTACCGCCGACCACGGCATGAACCGGGCACGTTCGACACGAAACTCGATCGCATTCGAAAAATTCAAGCCATCTGCGGATTGCGCGACGACGCGGCCTCCCGGACCGCACCAGAGCAGCCATTGATCTTTTGTGCGGAGAATTGTCGGATCCAACAGCGGCTCCGTGCCTTTGCTGATGCGCACCCCAGCTTCCTTTACGAAATCAAAACCGTTCGTCGAGAACGCCGAATAGATCGCGGGCGTCGGCGCCGCTTGCATGAAGTAAAGACGGTAGCCATTGGTCAAGGTCACGACGGAAGGGTCGACGGGGCCGTTGCGATATTCCTTCGGCAATCCAGAGATTGTAACCCGGCGATAATTCCAGTTGGTGAGAAGGCCAATTCTGCTCTGGGTGGCGCAGGCCATCACGTTGCCGTTTCCGAAATCGACGTAATAAATCCGAGCGCGCCCTTCCCGATCGACGATGGCATTCGGCACGCCCGCCTGATCGGACAGAACGAATTGCCGGCGCGCGAATCCGAGGCCGTTTGTGGATGTCGCCAGCATGATGCGCGTCACCCAGGGGCCATCCCCGCGCGCATTCGCGGGTGCCACACCTCGCCCGCGCTTCGGGATGAGATTGAGCGAAGTATCAGCGGCCATCAGCGCGGCGGCTCCCACAAGCACAGCCGTGATGAGTCGAATTACCATGAATGAATCACTCGCTCCTCGGCGAAGCCTGTCCAGAAAATTCCTCGCGAGGAACTCAGAGACATCAGCCCGCTCGCCCTTTTTGTTCAGGCTAACTTCGCGCCAAAATCTTTCATCGGGCGCACCGAACCATCTTCCAACATAGACGCATTCAGCGGAACCGTATCGCGGGCCAGGCAGAGCTGAACATCAGGCGCCAGGTCGGGATTGGCCATTAAACGGCGCGCATTCAGCGAAGAAGCCACAAGCACATTGTTGTCCGCAGTTTGCCTGAAGGAATTCCATGCGACTCGCGCCGAATCACTGAGGCCATCCTCCTTTTTGCCGGAGAGCAGTTTCTCAATCAACGCGCCGGCGGCAAAGATATCCTCGAAGGCTGCGGTTTCGAACGTGCCCGCACAGACGAGCAGAAGATGCCGAGGCCGCAACGTGTCCAATAACTCCGAGGCGGAGCCAAGGTTCACGAGAGCACCAAGCAGAATCATTTCGGCCCGTGCACAGGCCTGAAGGGCACGGGTTCCGTTGGTGGTCGTCCATGCGATGCTTTTGCCGGCCACCCTTTCACGAACAAAATCGCGCGGGGAATTTCCAAAATCAAAGTCGATGCTGCCGGTGAGTTCTTTGCGGATGCGCAATCCGTTTCTTTCGCCGGCCAGCAGCAATTCGGGCCGCTTTTGTTTCAGTGCCAGGGCTTCCGGTATTTCGCTCACCGGAAAGACAGCTTCCGCGCCGTGGTGCAAGGCAGTGAGCATAGACGACGTCGCGCGAAGGACATCGAACACGACACAGGTGGTTCCACTGAGATCGCGAGCGGCGAGCGAAGGAAACTCCGCGGGAGTCAGGACTGCATCAATGTTCGTAATCATTCCGAACCAGAATCAAAGCTGGAGAACCTGGAGTCAAACCGTGTCCGCTCCGGGTAGTGGTACAGTTTGAACCCCACCACGGCAGATAGATTCAAACTGTTACCACTACCCCGCTCCGTGTCCGCTCCGGCAATCAGCCGGACCTCGACTTCCGCTTCGGAATCAGGGCCGGCGGGCGATGCGATGTCCGCATGTAATGAAATAGATATTGCTGGGCGTAACCGGCATTGGCGCCGAAATGCGTCGCCGTGAATCGTGCCAGGCGTCTGGCGCTGACGCGGCGTTTTGGAAAGTAAAGTTGTTGCAGCGCTTTCATCACCCAGACATCGACGGGAAATGCGGCCTGAAATCCATAGGCGAAAAGCAAAACGCAGTTCGCGATTTTGTTTCCGACGCCCGGCAGCTTCAGCAATTCCGCGCGTGCCTCATCCACCGTTCGGGAAGACAAGCTGCGCAGATTCAATTCACCGGCCGCGATCATCTGCGCCGTGCGCAGAAGGTTGGGAGCGCGAAAGCCCATCTTGCATCCGCGCAAATCGCCTTCGGCACAAGCGGCGAGACGTTCGGCGGAAGGAAACGCAAACACAGGCTCATGCCCGGGCGGCACCACCAGGGACTGGCCGAAACGTTCGCACAGCAGGCCGACGATCTGTTGGATTTGCACAATCTGCTTTGTCGACGAAAGAATGAAGGACGCCAGGCATTCCCACGCCTCCTGGCGAAGCAATCGCAACCCGCGGCACGCCGTCACGGCAGCGCGCATTGGCGCATCATCGGGGAAGCTGATCAGGACGGAGGACAGGTCGATGTCCGTTTGCAGATATTCGGTCAGCCATTGCCAGTCCTGTGGTGGAGCGGCGGTTTCCGCAAGGATGGCATCCTCGACTTTTTTAACTCGCACCCACCGAGCGTCCACGACGCCTTCCCACCAACCGTCGTCTCGTTCGCGCCATCGAAAGGCCTGGCCTGAAGCCAGAGTGGCGGCGAGGTTATAATCCTTCGCAGGGAAAATGTGCTGGCAGGTCGAAGAAGCCATCAGTCGTGGAGATCGCGACACGCGAAAATCTGCACCTGATGCAGTACTCGATGCCGGTGGATGATCGGGAAACGTCCAATCTCCATGACAGATGCGAATTTTTTTACCACGTCCGGTGGCGCGGGCGCCGCGCGGCTTTTCTCCTGAACGTAGATTGCGTTTTGACCACGCCTGGCACCGACGTAACTCGGCCAGAAATAGAATTGGGTGTTCGGCTTAGCCGTGTGCCGGTAATAAACAAGCGGCGTCGCGTTCACCTCTTTCCTGGCTTCCGGCATGTAGAAAGACAAAAGACCCGACGTTCCATAATGACCGCCGATGACGAACACTGGCTTTCCTTCCGCCATCAGCCTTTCACGTTCCCGCGTTACGAGCTCCGCCATTCGTGTCCAGCCTCGGACGCGTCGAATCGGGTCAGCTTTTGCGGGCAGGTAAAACCCCGTGATCTTCTTGACCAGATCCGTCTCGTGCATGATCACCACGAGGAATGCGCCGCTAAGCATGGCGATGGTTAACCACGCTCGGACGTGCCGTGCGTTTTCTGCGAAGCGTCGTTCCCAGAAGACAACCATCAGGCAAAGGAGCGGAATGACTGACGCCGCGATCCAATTGAGTTCACCCGAGGAATGCAGCGTGTAGAATGCGTAGCCGACAAAGAGCGGAACGCCCATCGCGAAGAAGAAGCGCAGCAGCGGCTCGCGACCGCTCCGTTTCCAGAGGCCAATCGCTGCCCACGCCGTGGCAATGAAGAAGATTGGATGAAGCAGACCAAAGGTTCCTCCGAGGAATTTCAACGGCGCTCTCCAATCGAACTTCCATCCTTCATCCACATTCGCGTTGTTCGCAACGTGCGCGACGGTGATCCATCCATGTTGCGCGTTCCAGACCAGCACCGGGACGGCGCAAAGCAGATTCACGAGTAACGCCAGGTAAGGCCCCGGACGGCGCAGGTGAATGCGCGCGGGCTTCCACAAGCCGAAGAACAACGCCCAACACAGCCACTGCAACAGTGCCGTGTATTTGCTCAGGAACGCGAAACCCATCCACAAGCCAACGAGCATCCAATGCCGCGCCGTGCCGTCCGGTTGCACCGCTCGCCAACCCGCAAACATCGCCAGCGTCCAGAACAGCACGAGCAATGGATCGACCGTCATCAGGACTGAACCGAGTGCCAGTAATGGCGTGACGTTGATGATGGCGACAAGCCAGAAGCCGGCACGAGCGTTCACATATTTCGAGAAGAATCGAAGCGCTGCCAGGCTCCCGAGTGCGGCGCAGACGGGTGAGAAGAATCGGACGCCAAATTGAGTGTCGCCGAAAAGATGTGTGCCCAACCATTGCACATAGGCAATGAGGGGCGGCTTGCTGAAGTACGAAAGCGCAAGGTGCTTCGACCAAAGCCATTGATAGGCTTCATCCTCACTCAGTTCGATCCGCTCGCTGGCGAGATAGCCCAGGCGCGCGATCAGCGTGAGCGCAATCAGCACATAGCCAAGTCGCAGCCAATGATCCGGAGGCGCCGGCGTTGGGCCGGGCACAGAAGAATCTCCTGACGATCCCGGGCGTCGGTCGGGAACCAGGGACGGCAAGGCCTTGAACCACATTGGAAACCAGCGGCGCGTCGTCGATTGCCAAACTGCGTTCGCCGCAATCACGAACGCCAGCCCGGAGCCCGCGCCAACAAGCGCGCCTGCCATCACGTCGGTCGGGTAATGAACACCATTGTAGACGCGCGAGAACGCCACGACACAAGCGAGCGACAACATGAAGCCGAGCGTCCCGCGGTAAAACAGCCATGCGACCATCGTGGCAGCAAACCAGTTCGCGGCATGGCCGGACGGCATGCTGCCGGAATCGGCGCAGCCGTGGTGGAATTCATTGTCATCATCGGGCTGCGGATGTTCCAACCGCATCGGCAGGTTGACGTTCTCCAGCGTGGCACACGGACGCGAACGGCCGATAACATGTTTGAGGGCGCGAGTGACAACGCCGTCTCCAATCACCAGCGCCAGCGCCAGAAAAAAAACGCAGAGCCGGCCGCGCGTGCCGCCTTTCCAGATGAGAGCGGCGCCACCGATGAATAGCAGCGGCAGGAACCAGACGCCGCCCGCAAAGACAGGCATGATCCAGTCGAAGATCGGATTCCGCAGGGTTTCGTTGATGAAACGAAACAGGGCGGTGTCGATTGCCTGCGGCGCGGCCACACGCCGACGTTAAAGGTTCTGCGTCGGTAGTGGCAAGTTGGCGGCGAGCGCTTCCAGGACACGTGCAAATCAGAAGCGAATGATCGAACGAATCGGCACGTTCTTCAGCCGATCCCGGCCATTGAGAAAACCAAGTTCAATCAGGAAGCTGACCTCGAGCAGCTTTCCTCCGATTTTTTGGATGAGCGATGCGGCTGCTCCGGCGGTTCCGCCCGTGGCGAGCAGGTCATCGACCAACACGACTCGGCTGCCGGGCGTGATCGCATCGATGTGAATGGCAAGGACGTTCGAACCGTATTCGAGGTCGTAACTTTCCTCGTGCGTTTGAAAAGGAAGTTTCCCCTTCTTCCGAATGGGAACCAGGCCAGCACCCCATTTCAACGCAGCACCGCTCGCGAAAATGAATCCGCGCGCGTCGATCCCAACCACGAAGTCGACTTCACCCGGTTTGAAACCACTCGTGAGCAGATCGATGCTGCTGGCAAACAACTTCGAATCGCCGAGAACGGGGGTGATGTCCTTGAACTGAATTCCCGGCTTCGGGAAATCAGGAATGTTCCGAATCGCGTTCTCGATTGCCGCAGCCGCCCCGTTTGCTTTGCTCATCAGGGCGCAGATTATTTTTGCTGCGCCTCGAGCTTTTCAATCATTTTGCGAAGCTTATTCAGGGCGATGTTCTGGATCTGACGGACACGCTCGCGGGTGACACCGAACTTCTGGCCGACTTCTTCGAGAGTCTTTTCGGATCCGCCATCCAGTCCGAAGCGATAGCGCAGGATGGTCGCTTCCCGCTGGTCGAGTGTCTTCACCATTTCCTGGAGCATGCTCGTGACCGTCTTGTCTTCGAGCATCTCGTAAGGCGTGTCGGCATTTTCGTCCTGAACGACCTCGGAAAAATTATTTGAATCATCATCGCCGATGGGCGCGTCCAGCGACGCTGGCCGAATTGCGGCCGTGCGCATCTGCCCGACGCGCGAAGCCGAAATACCGAGTTCCTCGCCCAATTCCTCGTCAGTCGGTTCGCGGCCGAGCTCCTCCTGGAGCTTCATCGCCACGCGACGCATCTTGGAAATCTTATCCACCAGATGGACGGGCAGCCGGATGGTCTTGGACTGGTTGGCCAATGCGCGCTTGATCGATTGCTTAATCCACCACGAACCGTAAGTGGAAAGTTTTCCGCCCTTGGCCGGGTCGAAACGCTCGACGGCCTTCATAAGGCCGATGTTGCCTTCACTGATGAGGTCAAGCAGCGGCAAACCAAAACCCTCGTAGTCGTGCGCGATCTTCACCACGAGGCGCAGGTTCGCCTTGATCATCTGTTCGCGCGCCTTCTTGTCGCCCTTCTTGATCCTCGCAGCGAGATCGATTTCCTGCTGCGGTGTCAGCAACGACACCTGGCCGATTTCGCGCAGGTAAAGTTTGATGGCCGTATCACCATCGTAACTGCCACGTTCCGCTTGAGGCGCATGGGTTTCGACGGGCGCTATCTCACGTGGAATCTCGGCCGACTCTTCGAACGTCACGACCTTGGCGGCCGCGCCATTGGGTGTTTCCTCCTGCGCTTTGGGTCCGGCCCGCTGCTTCTCGCGCCCCGCCGGGGCCATTTCGCGCCCGGCTGATTCCATCCGAGTCTTGCCCAGAGAACCTTTGCTCCCCTTCTTTGGGTTCGATTTAACCGCCATAAAGTCTGACAAAACTTTCAAGTTGTACCTCCCTTTGCGCAAGACATTACTCAAGCCGGGAACGCGCCTGTAATCAGGCGCGTAACGGAAAGGCCACCCGGACAATCTCCGGGCGCGAACCGAGTGCTTTTGGCAACTTCAGATGAAGGAAACCGGAGTTCGCCAACAGCGGCGGGCGGCGGATGAACCTTCGTGAAGCGCGCTCAATCGCGACCTGGCCATCGAAGGTGCGTACGAAGAAACTGAAATGTTTCGACGCCATTGATGGTGTGCGGGCCATCAAAGAATTCGATTCGAGTACGGTCGCCAAGGCCGGCCTTGTCATACATCCGACGAATCTTCGCGTACTCGTAGGCTACCCATGTGTCGGGCGCTACGCCGTCATCATGTCCCCGTTCCACCATGAACGGACGAGGCGCGATGAGGCTCGCCATCTCGGCGTAATTGAAAGTGTGGCCGAGATTCCATTCCGGCATCTCGTATTCGCCGGTGAACATGTAGCTGTAAGCTGACTCGGTCGTGACGCACTTCTGCACCCACTCATTGAAATCCGCGGAACAAATCGACAGACAGTAACGTTCCACGACGGCGGGCACGCGCATCGCCGTCTTGCCGCCATAGCTCAAACCATAAAAGCCGATGCGGGCCGGGTCGACGAAGGGCAGCGAGGCCAGCCAGTCCGTCGTCGCTTCGTGTTGGGCGATGATGAAAGAGAAGAGCGATAGCCCGAGCGGATTCGCTTTCCGCTGAAGCACGCGGAACTTGTCCTGGCCGCGATAAGGGTTGTGCGGCGCGTAAACAATGAACCCTTCATCAGCCAGCCGTGCTGCGAATGCTTTGTAAGGACCGTAGCCTTTGTGCTTCGGATCGTCGGCGACAGTATCCTCGGGAACCCCTTCCAACCCGTGCTGGCACACCACGACCGGTCGCCGTTCTCCCGGTTTCAAATCCTTGGGGACAAGCAGATAACCCCACGCGAACACAGCGGGAAACACATCCAGCACCACCTCATAGCCGGTCCATTTTGGTTTGTCGTAGATCTGACGCGCGCGCGGGTTCAGCGGGAGCCGCGGCTGATCGATCTTTCCCAAGACACTTCGCCAGAAGAACTCGCGATTGGTCCGGGCGACTTCGAAAAACTCATTCGTGCGACCAAGAAATCTCCAGACACGTTCGTCCCTCGTTCTTTCGGACCGGCGAAACACACTTTGGGTGAACGTGTCGAGTTCTCGCACCATACGCTCCTGCCGATTGGCGAACGCTTCAGACGGGCCAGCGGCCTCGGATTTGTTCGTCGTGGCGAAAACGATCTCATTCGTGACACCAGCTTTGGCCGCGAGAAGGGCCAGCGCCTTCCGGGAACCGAATGCCACGGTGCTGCCTTCACTGCCATGAACCAATTCAACGACCGGACTATTTTCCGGTGCAGTTGCGAGTTTATTGGCCCGCTCGACTTCCTCTGCGACTTCTTCGAACTCCGGAGTTTTGAGCCCGCCCGGCGCTGCACCGTTGCGGCCTGCGCGGGCAGCCGGCGGGCCGTCAACTTTTGGAGTTCGACTGTACTCCACAATCAATCCACGCGGAGCAATGAGCGCGGCGAGTTCCGCATCACCAAATTCGCGCACGAAGCCCGAAACATTCCGATAGATGGGTTCACTCCAGAGCCGTTCCCGCGGGCCAAAGTATCCGCTCACCAAAGCGGCTCCGAACTGCTTGTCGATGGCCGCGGCGTGGAGCGCAATCAATCCTCCTTCAGCGTAACCAGCAATCGCCACCGGCTTATTTGTCGCACCTGGGAACGCCGCCTGGAGCGCCGCGCGACCCATAATAACTTTGCGGACTTCATAGCCGATGATGTGCCGCCCCATCTCGTAAGCCTGACGATAAATCCATTCGCGATGAGGCTGGTTCGTAAATCGTTTGAGTCGTTCGCTACCGGAATATTCGTCCGCACGGTTTACGAGCGCCGGAACGAGAACGCGCCATCCGCTCTCAACCAGGTGGCGGGCAAATTGAGAAGCCGGCGCAACGCCGGGATGCAATCCGGCAATCAGTTCCGGCGGTTGATCGGCATCCGGGATCGCAATCACGAGGGGGGCCGCTGATTCTGCTTTGCCAGCTTTGTCCAACGGCTCCAGCAGCACGCCTTCGCCATGCACTCCTTCCAGGACGGGCCAGCGAACGCGCGAGGCGACAAATCCATGCGGACCGCTCGAGCGAAAGATTTCACCTCCACGCTCTGCACCGCTCGGGCCGTTGCCAATGAATTCGATCTTTGGATCTGAAACGGGGCGATCTACATCTCCGATCATCGTCGCGAGTTTCTGGCGTTCTGCTTCGGCGAATTTTTGGCGGTCCGGAGTTGCCAGGCCGGCCATCCAACGCTGCGTGCGGTTTGTCGCAAGGCGGTCGGTCTCTCGCATCAGCCAGCGATCGATCCCCTCCACCATTTGAGCCGACAGGTCGCCCGTCAGTGTCAGCGGCTGCGTCTCCGGAAGTGCCGCAATCGGTTGGCCGATAACAGTTCGAACAACTGTTATCGCCAGGCCAAGGACCAACATCATTCGCGCGGGCATACGAAAATCTTTCGTCGGCAGATCCTCTCTGTCGAGAACAACTCATGGCCAGAATAGAAAAGAGGCCGGGATTCCCCGGCCTCTTGAAGCAAGATGAGATGAACTTACTGAATGAGCCGGAAGAAGCGGTATTGGCCAACCTGGACCGGCACTGTGACCGTATTCAAGTTATTGGTTACGACGACCGGCGCGGCGACTGCCGTCCAATTCGTGGCAGGCAGAACAGGCGTTGACTGGAGGGTCAACCCCGTGGCGCTGGCCGGCCAAGCCAAGACCACGTTGTTTTGCGAACGAGCCACCTGCAAAGTCGGACTGTTGGTCGCAGGCGGTTCCAATGATGCCACGAACGACAAGATGGTCGGGTTCGGAGAAATCGGGTGCCCAACCAAATCCGCCACATCAGAAACCTGCACCTGATAGGTGGCGCCCGGAGTAAGCGGCGTCTGCAACGTCAGGGTCACCGTGCTGCCGTCGGGATCGAGGCTTGATTGCAAGGTGTTGCCGGCAATATCGAAGTTGCCGGACTCATTCGCAAACGCCGGATCGATCAATTCGTCGAAATAGAGCTTAACCGTATTGTAGTTGGTATCACCGGGCCGTGCGGTGAGCAACACGGGGCTATGGGTGTCGGTGACAACAATAAGGTTCGCAGTTCGGCTGTTCGTGAAGGACCCGATCTTGGAAATATCCACACGGAACACGGAGCCACTGTCACCTCCAGTCACGCGCAATGAATAGCTCGGGCCGGTTGCGCCGGGAATTTCCGTATCATCGCGGTACCACTTGTAACTGAGCGGCAGGCCACTTGGGTTGCCAACCTCCGGCGCAAACACCGCGAGATGGTTTTCCTCGACCGTGAGGTCTTGGAGATCGCGAACGATCGTCAACGATCCGCCGAGATCACGCGGCCCGAGCGGGGCCGCTATGAACCCGCCCGCGAGTGAGTTTGGATCCACTTGCGTGTCGGGCGTGTCTACCGGTGTTGGGACACCCGTGCCAGCAAGGCGCGCTGCAACCTTGAAATAGTCCGCTCCAGTGACGGCCTTATAGAGTCCTTCGATGTAATAGGCCTGGCCTGCGCGCAGCGGGTAAAGCGAGGAGCTAAACCGGTCCCAATTGTATGGAGCGTTTTGGGTGCTCTGCCGAAGAATTTCCACTTTGCCAGCCTCGGATATGCCATTGGGATTGAGATAGACAACGCCGAAAACGGGCAGCCGGAAAAAGAACACCCAATTGCCGGATACCGGCGGTATGAACACACCGCGGATGCGTGCGCCATATCCTTCGCGCGTATCGTCGGGATAGACGAGACGCGTGTCGAAGACCCGCATTAAATCGCGGCGATCGGGATTATTTGGGAAGTCTGAATCAGTCAGCAGCGATTCCACGGTGAGCGTCGGATCCTCGGTGGGATAGGACTCCATGAGCAAGCCGTTGCCTGGGCTTGAAACCCATGAGTGAAACGGAGCGGACCTTTGACCGGCCACGTTACCCGCCAAATCGGTCGCCCCGGTCATGGTCACGGAATAATCAGTATTCTCCGTCAGCGGAGTGCCAAGCTTGAGCACCACGGAGCGCTCGTTGGTGACAATCACCGATACCGGATTCCCGCCACCGGGCACGGTGTAACTGCTCGCGGACCCGACGCTGGCTGCGGTGACCGGTTCGCTGAAATCGACGATGATCTGATCCAGCGTGGCGGCTCCGCCAGCGTCGACCGTCGGATAGGCGAAGATGGCGTCCACCGTCGGTGCATTCGTATCCAGAAAGGCCGTCACCTGCGCGACAGTACTGGTCCGCCGAGCGAGGGTATTATACACGACGGCGTAATACGTTCCCGAATCACCCACTTGCGCCTGCGCCACGGAATAAGTCGGGAATGTGGCTCCAGGAATTTCAGCCGTCCCCTTGTACCACTGATAATTCAACGGAGCACCTGTAGCCGCCACACTGAGACTGAATGGGCGATTCTGTTCCACGGTGATCGACGCAACAGGATTAGATACGATCGTCGGCGCAACAATCTCCACTTCGGCGAGCATGATGGCCCCAAAGCTGTAGCCGTAAGGACCGTTTGCCGTCCCGCCGGGAATCGCTCCGGTATATTGCTGGTTGGTGACGGAAAAGGTTCCATCCGGGAACGGGACAATGTCGTTCCAACCGACGGCTGCGCCTTCGTTGTTTGCTCCGCTGTTATAAGCAGCCTGTCCGGCCTTCAGGCCCGACGCTGGAAAGTTGTTTATGGTCAAAACTCCCGGCCCGCCGGCCCCGTTGATGTGCGCGTCGGTCCATCCTGCGGCAGAAATCGACGAGACGCTCCAACGGGTGCCGTAACCACCATTGCGCGCGACGGAACCCCGAAGGACGTAACGTTTCGATGGATCAAGGCCGCTGAAGGTCATGGTCACGTAGCTTTCGGCTGTGTTTGGTGGGACGGCGCGCACACCGATCAGCCCATCGTTCGAAAGATCGACAATCCCATAAAAGATTCGCGCCATGGGCGTGTTGGTTAACAGGGGACGCCCTACCGCTCCGAAGTCATCCGGCCCCCCGGTTCGCGTAAAGCTGACGGTCGCTGGTAGAGGAGAACCGGTTTGAAAGTTTATCAGTGGACTGGCCGGGAGATCTGCCGGTGCGCCCATGTCGTACCCGGTCACGTTGGTGGCGGTACTTCTCCAACCGCTGGCGACGGGTGTAGTGCTGGGGCGGTGGTCGTTGTAGGCCACCCAATTGGTGACTTGCGCGCTGGCAAACTGTGCTGCCGCGAACAGAGCGGCGGCAATGAGCCACGCGCGTTTCCTGCCGTATGTGGATTCAGGTTTCATAGGTGTTCTGCTGTTTGAGTTGTGGAAGTAAATGGAAAGAAATGAGGAAGAATGGGCACGCGTTGAGTCAGAGACGTCTGCACGCATTGGGAAATCGTTTGGGCTGCGCCTGTTATGGCGTCACACGACTGTAACATTCAACTCTATTCTGCTCCGAAAGCACATTTCACTGTCCTCGATAAAAGAAGAGACCGGGAGAAGGCTCCCGGTCTCTCTTGATTGAATTCTGATGGATTCGACGCTTAAGGCGTCACCAACCGGTAGAAGCGCACTCCCGGATCCACCTGGCCGCGGATTTCTCCACCGGGGAACGTGGTCGAGTGCACGTTCAGATACCATTGGCCGTTGCGAATGTCCTGAATCTGCTGCGCAATCGTCTTGCCAGCATACTGCCCGTTCACCAGCGGCACCGTTCCCTTGATTGTCCCGGCGCTGACTCCCTGACCGGTCGCGCTGTCCAAGGCGGCAAGGTTATACACCACGTTCGTGTTCTGGCCGCGTGGGGCTGGCGCGTGGAAGTGTGAGTTGTTTCGCGTGCCGGACAATCCGGAATACGCCACGTCCACAACCAGCACGTTGTTGGACAATGTCACCGTTCCACTGCCACTGCCTGTTCCCCGCGGTGGCGGTTCCTGCGCCGTCTCCAAGGTCACATTGAATTCGTTGGAAGGTGTCACCGTGTATGATGTCGTGCCTGTCGTCGTCACGGCTTTCCAATTGGGCGATGTCAGGCTCGTCGAGCATTCCAATCGCGCCGGTGCATCCCAGGAGAGGATAATGTTTCCACCGCTCCGGCTGTAACGGAGCGTCGGACGCGCTCCGCCAACGGTCAGTGTGGCCGTTGCAGATGTGGCGCTCGTGCCGGGGACATAGACGACGACGCGGAATTGGGCGCCGCTGTCACCCGCGCTCGGAACCAGCGTGTAGCTGGCACTATTCGCGCCCGGGATGGCTACGAAGCCGGAGCCGTTATTGCGGAACCATTGGTAGAACCGCGGCGGGTTTGCGCTCGTAGCGGTAGTGGCCGACGTTCCAACTGTAAACGTCGCACCAGCTGCTCCATTGCCCTGAGTCATGACGATATCGTCGATTTCCCAATTCGGCACAGCGCCGCGAGTGTTGGTATCGCTGGCGGCGATGAACTGCACGCGAATGGTATCGCCAGGATTAAATGTGCCCAACCCAGCGCGGCTGACCACATAGCCGGTCGCATAGCCGGGAGATTGGGAAACAAAGGCCTGTTGGCCCGCCAACCCTGCGGCGCCATTATTCGCGACTGCGCCGTTATAAGGCGTTTGGGTGAATGCGCTCCCAGGCAGAGTGGTGAATGCACCACCGTTGACGCTGATGCGCACCTGGCCACCATCCCAGGCTGTGCCGTCGTGTTCAAAGCTCCATCGATGGGTGAACGTCAGGACAACAGTTCCTGCCGCCGTCACATTGATAACGGGGCTGTTCAGCATGGAGATGTTTTGTTGGCTGTTGTCCGCAGCCTGACCGTCCTCGTGCCATGAACCTCTAGCAGCGTCGTACGCCCAAGCACCGGCGAATGGGAGAGGCGTGTCCACAGTGAAGCTGCCGCCACTGGCATTGAAGGTATCCGAGAACAACGGTGCGCCGCCGGGGACGAACAGAACATTGGCCGGCTGCTGCGTAATCGTCACAGAAGCTCCAACCGGGTCAGCAAGGGTTGCCAGGAAAGAACCGGGAATCGGCGAGAGTGTATCAGGATTCGTCGGGTCGCCTTGTTGTTTGACTGCGACCTGCGCGAAGTCACCGCCCGTGCCTTCCTTCCAGAGCGTTTCGATATAATACGCCTGGCCTCCAGTGAGACTGTTTGTCGCCGGGAGAACAGAGAACGCTCGGCAGCAGCTCGTTTCTTCCTGGATCTTCACCGCGCCAGCCGGATCAGTGCTGTTCACAGCGTTGGTGTTCATGTCCAGTTCTGACGCGTCATCGCTGCGGAGGTAGAAGATGTAATTTGTAGTCACCGGCGCAATGAAATAACCGGAGATGCGGCCGCCGTAGCCTTCATGCGAATCATCCGGGTAAGCTCCGCGAGAATCGAAACTCGACAGATAAGCGACGTCGCGCGGGCTGTTCGGGAAGCTTGGGTGATTTCTCAAATCGGCCACCGCATTGCCCCCGCCCGTGTCGTAAGCTTCGAAAAGGACAAAGCCGGGACTCAGGATCCAGGTCTGGAACGTGACATTCGTCGTATCCATCGGATTACCGGCAAGGTCACCAACATTCTCCGCATGCAACGTGTAGAATGCCCCGATGTTCTGCGCTGAAGTCGGAATGGTCACGGTCCGCAAGTCCGCGCTCAGCGTCGGAGTACCAAGAGTCAGTTGCGTCCCATTCGTATCTGTCAGCGTATAGTTGCTGTTTTCCAACGCGCTGTTTCCATCCACCGCCTCATCGAAGGTGATGCGAATCGCGTTCAAGCCACGGGAGCCACGAACAGCCACAACCTGCGGCGGCTGCGTATCGTTCACCACGTTCAACGTCGCCGTGTTGCTGGTGATGGACTTGCCAGGAACGGTCACGATGACACGGTACTGATGGCCGTTGTTGGCCAGCGGTTGAAGCGCTGTTGTGTAGGTTCGAGCATTCGCGCCAGCGATATCAACAAAGCCGCTGCCCGTATTCACTTGCCACTGATAGCTGATGGCACCGGTGAAGTTTGTGACAGTGACGGAGAACGTGGCCGCATGATTCGCGGCGATGGTCTGCGTCTGGGGTTGTTGCGAGATGCCAATGTTCTGGATGCTCGCCGGATCGAATGCCACGGCGATGTATTGGCTCATCGGCGAATTCGTCGTGTCGTTCGGCAGAATGACAGAAATGCCCGCGTGGTCACCGCCGCCAAATTCGTGAACGATCAACTCATAGTAGTAGCTCTGTCCTGCCGTCAGTGCGACATCGAGCGTCGGACCATCCAGAAGACCGGTGCAGCAGGCGGCCGCCAATTCGGTAAACGGGCTGGATTGGTCGGCGCTCGTATAAACGCGCAAACGCATTTCATCGTCGTGATCAGTTAAACTTATAAGTGCCGTCGAGCGGGGCTGTGAACAATCCGGAGAACCGCATTACGTATTGTTCGATGTTCGGATTCGCAGTCTGCGGCCAATAAACGATGTTGGTATAAAGGCTGAACGAGGCGCCATTCGGATAGGCTGGCGACGTGACGAAGGCCGAAATCGGCTCGTTAGCGGGCCGATTGAGATAGGCTTGGAAGAGGGTGAAGCCTGGAGCGATGACAAAAGTATTGAAAGTGGTAACGATGCCGTTGGGATCGTTTGCCGGGTTGCCCACAGGCAGCGTCGTGTTCCCCACCAGGTCCTGCTGATAATCGACTTCGATGGTGTAATTCGTCCCGGGCGTTAAGGCCGGGACCGTCAAGGTCACAACATTGCCGCTCTGCGTAAAGGACGAAACATTGACCTGATTACCTTCGCCGTCCGTGATGTAGTAATTGCCAAGCTCGGCTACTGGACCGGCGGCGAGAATCTCGTCCCAGGTCAGGATGATGCGTTGGAACGTGTTATCCGTCTTCACGCTCACGAGAACGGGGCCGTTTGTATCGACAACGACGGTCAGATGCGCCACAGCGCTGGTCGCGCGGTTGAGAACATTGGCTGCGATCACGAAATAATCGCCTGTGTCACCGACAGCGGTGCTGGGGATGTTGTAGGTCTGGTTCGTCGCGTTGGGAATCACTCCATTGTTTTTATACCATTGGAATGTTGGCGCTGTGCCCGTCACTCCGACGGTCAAATCGACGCTACGATTTTCCGGAACAGTGCGGTTGGTCGGACTCTGTGTAATCGAGACAGGCGTGGGCAGCACGGCCCAGATGTCGGCATTGAAAACGTCGTCGCTGCTGCCGCTGCCACTTTGCTGATACTGCACCGCGATTACGTTATCGCCCTGAACCAGACCAATTGCGGGCACGTTCGTGAAAAACAGAGTTCCCTCCACGAAAGGCGAAGGACTGGCACCACCAGGAAGCGTGCTGACGTTCCACGCCACTGGCCGGGCCGGCATGTTGAACGCATAAATCTCAACGCCGTTCAGATAGACCACGACACCATCGTCGATGGCATTCGTCGCAAAGAATGTGACTCCATTGGTGATACTATTGGTCCAGTTGAAATGCGTTCGCAGGTAGGTCGATACCGGACCGCCGGCCCCTGGTGGAGTGATGTAGGTATTGAACGTTCCATAGAGGGGATAAACCGTGGGCTCAAAACCAAAGGTGCCCCGCCCCGTAGCCCAAGCGCTATCGTTGAATGCCGGGAAAATCCACGCGTCGACCGGCGAGATGGCCGGATCAACTTTATTGGTGAGATAGCTCCAGACTGTATTTGTCGGATTGGCGACTTGAATGGGAGCTGACTGCGCTGACGCCAAGGTCTGCCCGAGCAGCGCAACGATCGCGATCAGAAGACAGGCTTTGATGGCCCCTGAGAATCGCCGGCGAGTCATATTCAGGAATCGAGTCGGCAAGGGCGTACGAAACACCCGTAGTTGGTTGGTGGTTTTACTCATAATACTTCGTGGGTTGACTTTAACGAGATGCAAGAAAATGAAACCAACCGCTCGCTGGAGCGGTCGATTACGTAAAGGCGAACATCCGCGGGGCGGCTGAGGAGTTCGAGATAAAACGCTGCCACGGAATCTCGCGCGACGGCGAAAAGCGTTGCCATTGATGGCGACGATGGCTCTCTCATCACTCCGTTTAGTTTTTATAGCGGCGCGCTGTTGGCGCTCAACCATGCCCGCAGAAGTCATGGTTTTGTCTGGGTGGCTATTGATATGCACCAGAAGTCAATCCGATGGCAACGATGAATTGTTAAAATTGCTTCATCCAGCGGGCGAACCCGTAAAGCAGGTCCGAGCACACGCAGCGCGACATTCCACATCCGCTTTCCCGTCCGAGCCGCGTACTGCACCGGCATTGCTGAGCGATCCGAAAGCTCACCCCGATTCAATTGTCGCGCGATTCTGGCTTCGCAACGACCATCGGCCAGCGTACAAACAGGTCGTGTCACCCCGAACCTGGAAGGTCTTCGCCTTTCGTTTGATTGGCTGGATTGTGAACATCACTTCCACGGTCTTCCTGCACGCCGCGCCATCACCGGCCGAAGCCCTGAAACAAATGCGCGTTGCGCCGGGGTTCGAAGTCCGGCTCGTGGCCAGCGAGCCCGGTATCCGCCAGCCGGTCACGATGAGTTTCGATGAGCGCGGACGAATCTGGGTCGTCCAGTATCTGCAATATCCCAATCCCGCCGGACTCAAAGCGACCAGCGTCGATCAATATTTGCGCACCAAGTACGACCGCGTCCCTGAACCACCACCACGCGGACCGAAAGGCGCGGATCGAATCACGATTTGCGAGGACACGGACGGCGATGGCGTCTCGGACAAGTTCAAAGATTTCACGTCGGGCTTGAACCTTGCCTCGGGAATGGCGCTGGGCCACGGCGGTGTGTTCGTCGTCCAACCGCCTTACCTTCTTTTCTATCCCGATAAAAATCGCGACGACGTTCCGGACAGCGAACCGGAAGTTCTCTTGAGCGGCTTTGGAATGGAAGACGCCCATGCATTTGCCAACTCACTGACGTGGGGACCAGACGGATGGCTCTATGGCGCGCATGGAAGCACCGTCACGGCGAAGATCCGCGGAATCGAATTTCAACAAGGCATCTGGCGGTATCATCCGATCACGCGAGAGTTCGAGCTGTTTGCTGAAGGCGGCGGCAATACCTGGGGCCTCGATTTCGATGCCGATGGAAATATTATCGCCGGCACCAACTTCGGTGAACAAATTGGTCTGCACCAGGTGCAAGGCGCCTTCTACGTGAAGGGATTTGCGAAGCACGGCCCGCTGCACAATGCGCATACCTACGGTTACTTCGATCATCTTCCCTACACCGGCTTCAAAGGTGGCCATGTCACTTGCGGCGGCATTGTGTATCACGGTGGAGGATTCGGTGAGCGGTTCGAAGGCGCCTACATCGCGGCGAATCTCCTTTCGAGTGCTGTCTACTGGCACGTGCTCGAACCGAACGGCTCGAGCGTGCAAGGACATTTCGGCGGGCCGTTGCTCGAGAGCACTGACTCCACGTTTCGCCCGATTGATTGCCAGACCGGACCCGACGGCGCGGTGTATGTCGTCGATTGGTGCGATCCGCGGGCCACGCATGTTGATCCGGTGGACAATTGGGACAAAACCAGCGGGCGGATCTATCAAGTGCGGAGTCTCGAGCGCGGAACGCGGAGCAGCCAAAGTTTCGATCTAGCAAAGCTGACGAGCGAGCAACTTGTCAATCAACTCACGAATCGCAACGATTGGTTTCGCCGCGAGGCACGGCGACTCCTGGCGGAACGGCGCGATGCAAGCATTCTGCCACAGTTGCGATCCCAAACGCTCCAAACGACTTCCGGGACGCTCGCACTTCAATCGCTTTGGGCACTCTACGTCACCGGTGGCTTCGACGAACCAATCGCGAGTCGATTGTTGCAGCACTCCGATGCTCGCGTCCGGGCGTGGACGATTCGGCTGCTTGGAGATACGAAACGACTTTCGCCTGACTTTCAGACCAATGTCATCGCGGTTGCGCGCACGGAACAAAGTGCTCCGGTTCGCAATCAATTGGCGTGTTCCGCGAAACGATGGACCGCCGATATCGGGCTGCGTGTTGTGCGCGAACTGCTTCGACACAACGAGGACGTCAGCGACCCGCAAATTCCTTTGCTGCTTTGGTGGGCGATTGAAGACAAAGCCCTGTCGCATCCGGCGGACGTGATCGACCTGCTGTCCTCAGCGGCGGATTGGAATCGCCCAATGTTGCGGACGCACATCCTGGAACGTTTGGCCCGCCGGTATGCTTCGGAAACAAACCGCGAGAGCCGCCAAACCTGCTCCTGGCTCCTGACCACGGCGCTGAACCAGGAGCTTCGCCAGGTGGTCCTGCGCGGCTTCGACAAAGCATGGGAGGGACAACCCGCATTGGCGAACGCCAACGAACTATCAAAGGCGCTCGCGGCGGTGTGGTCGCCGAATGAACCTCTCATGGTGCGCGCCGGCTTGCGCCTTGGCCTCGCCGAAGCGCAACAGAAAGCAGCCGAGCGCCTGACAAATACATCACTACCCGATGTCGATCGCATCGCTCTTGCCGAGACGATCGGTCAATGCCAGGTCCAATCCGCGATCCCGGTTTTGGCCGGACTTCTTGGCGGGAAACCCAAATTGCAGGTCGCAGCAGTCACGGCCCTTCAGAATTTTTCAGATCCGAGTATCGCGACCGTGTTGCTCAACGCATATCCAAAGCTTTCGAATGAAGCGAAGACGCGCACTCACTCCGTTCTCGCGAGCCGGCCCAACTGGTCTCTGCAACTCGTGCATGCTGTCGAAGCGAGCCGGATTCAACCCAAAGAACTCTCGACGGATTTGTTGCGGCAGATGATTCGCCATAACGATCCAGAACTGACTGCTTCCATTCAGAAACATTGGGGCCGCCTCCAGCCGCAATCATCCGCGGAGAAAATCAGCACCGTCAATCAGCTCAAGCTGGTTTTGAATCCCAGCGGGACAACTCTTCGTTTCAAAGGCGATCCCGCAGAAGGAAAGCGTCTCTTCACCCAGAGCTGCGCCACGTGTCACAAACTGTTTGGAAGCGGCAACGTCCTTGGCCCCGACCTGACGGGCGCCGAGAGAAAGAACGTGGACTGGCTGCTGTCGCAAATTGTCGATCCGAGCGGTTTCATCCGGCCGGAATACGTGAATCACAACGTCGACATGAAAGATGGACGCGCGTTCAGCGGACTCATTGTCGAGCAAGGTGACAATGCCATCACGATCGTGGATGCGCAAAATCAACGCACGGTTTTGAATCGCGCGGAGATCAAAGAGATTATGCCTTCCTCGACTTCGCTGATGCCGGAGGGTTTGCTGGAAGCATTCACTCCGCAGCAGGTGCGCGACCTGTTCAGCTACCTCCAAAGCCAGCCTTAACGCGATGGGACCGGCGTAACCAATCCTGCCTTCCTTCGCAAGGCGTCGATGTCGAGCGCATTCAAATAGCGGATAAGATTCTTCCACACCGGGTGATAACCAAATTCGCCTTTGGTCATCTCTTCGATCGCCGCTTCCCTCGCCCAGCCCTGCACGGTCATGCGATAAATGGCAATCATCGTTCCGGTGCGGTCGGCGCCATGCAGGCAATGCACGAGGAACGGCCCGTTGTTGGTTTGCGTAACCAGCTTCAGAAACTTCAGCACGTCTTCCTCTTCCGGATGCCACGTGTTGAAGTAAATGCGTTCCGTCCGGATTCCGGCCGGCCCGAGCTCGTCTTTGTCCGAATGAAAGGCGCGCAGGCTGATAACCGTTTTGATCCCCAGCTTTTCTGCTGCCTGAAAACCACCGCCCTTCGGTTGCGCACAACGATAGATGCCATCCGTGACGCGATGCAGGTTTGGCAGGCCGGGCCGTTCGACTTTCGCAGCCCAGTTTGTGTCGCGCGCGTGCAGGGAAAGCGGCAGGGCGCACCAAAGGACCCAAACATGAATCCGGAACATAGCCGCGATATTAGGAAGTTGTGGATGCCATGTCAAAGCGCAGGGCCGCAGCTTTTGCCTGGCACCATTCTGCGATGCGTCGCATCACAGGGTTCGAGAGCAACACGCTGATGTGCCCGTGCGTCAGCCGCCAGAGCTCGCACTGCCACGCCCGTTCCAATTCAGTAATGGTTTCGAGCGGTGCAAACAGATCGAGTTCGGAGGCGACAAGGAGAACGTCTTTGCCACGACGCGGTTGATGCTCGATGAGGTTGAACGGTCGAAAATGTTCGTGCGCGTCCTGAAGCTGTTCTCGAATCGGCGCGCAAAAGGAAAGTTCACGCAGTGCCCGCTCCATGCGGACGACGGGCGTCAGCAAAACTGCAAAATCAATTTCCGGTTCGTGCGCGGCTGCGAGACCAGCCAGCCAGCCTCCAAGCGAAGTGCCCCACACTCCGATGCTGGGCGCACCTTGCGCGCGCAGCCACAAAGCCAGAGCCCGGGTATCGGCCAGCGCCTGATGCGTCGCGCGAGCGACATGCAGCAGGTTGCCTGACAAGAAATTCCGGATTTCCTCCCGCCCCGACGGCCGGCGCGAAGCGTGATAAGGCAGCTCGAATCGGAACGCGTTGATGCCATTCCGAGCGAGAAGCTGCGACCAATAAGGATGGCACCATTGATACTGCAACTCGGCATTCCATCCGTGCAGCAGAATGACGGCGGGGCGGTGTTGCCATCCATCGCCGGTCAACTCACAACGACCCCGGACGATGTTGTTTCCAACAAAATCACTTCGCACCGGAGATCGAAACTCGAAGGCGTGCGGCGCTGTGAATTTCAACTTCGCCGCCATTACATCCGGATTGAAAAAATCTGCGCGCCTCAAAAATGCGGCGGCTTCGGCGACATGGGAATCACCATCCGGGCTGGGCAGCACGGCGCCGCGAGCGGAACGGATGGCAAATCGATCCAATGGTTTGGCGATAAGTCGCCACATGGGGTGGAAGGTACGGTGAAAACCGGGCAGTGACAAATCGGCTAGCCTACGACTTCACCTTCACGAGGCGGAAACTCGAATGTGACTTTGCCTTTGTCATCGAGGACGAGCCACGCCGGGAAAGGTTTGCCTGCCTTGGAAATAAATTCCTTCATCATGTCGCTCTTGCGTTCGTGCAGAAGCTTCACGGCCTGTTCGCGCGACACCGGTTGTTGGAGAATGGTCTTGCCGATTTTGAAGGTGCAACGGCGCGTATCATTCTGGGAACGTTCACAAATATAATCCGTCTCGCTTTCGTAAACGTTGCCGCCGCACTTCGGGCATTTTCCCAGCGGTTGCTGGCCGGTGAAATCCAGCTTCACGCGCGGTTCATCGGACTTCGTTTTTCGGCCTTCCTTCGGGGCGCGCGGTTCGAATTCGAACTCAACCTTTCCGCCCTTGCCCAGCTTCAGGAACGCCTTGAACGTGCGGTTGTTCCTCTTCGAAACAAACTTCGTCAGCAGATCCGTTTTGCCGGTCTCCAGTAACTTCTTCGCCTGATCCCGTTCAATCGGCTGCTGCAATATGATCTTGCCGGTGCGAAAATCGCAGACACGTTTGTCGCCAGTCGACTTCTCGCAGATGTAATTCATTCCATGCTCGTAGACGAGGCTGCCGCACTTCGGGCATTTGCCGACCGGTTCCTGTCCGCTGAAATCAACCGGCTCTGAGTTCTCGCCATTCTCCTGGCCGAAATCGAATGTGGGCTTCAGGTCCTCGCCCAGCTTGAGGATGGCCGCGAATGGCCTTCCCATCTTACTGCGAAATCCCTGGAGCGGTCCGACGGTTTTCTTCGCCAGCAATTCCTCTGCTTCAGCCAGTTCCAGTTGCCGGCTGGCAATAATCTTCCAGAATCCAAAATCGCAACTCTGGCATTGGAACTTCTTGTAGTTCTCCTGCACGACCCCACCGCACTTCGGACAAGGTGTGGTGAGCGTTCCAAACTCACCCGGGACCGTATCGCTCTCGTAGCGCTTGGTCTTCTCCACGATTGCGCGAGTCATCTCTTCGATCTCGCGCATGAAATCAGGACGGCTCAGTTGGCCTCGCTCCATCTGGCGTAACTTGAATTCCCAATCGCCCGTCAGTTCCGGCGAACACAATTCCGGTATGCCCAACCCGCGCAATAGAGCAATCAGCGAGAAAGCCTTGGCCGCCGGCTGGAGTTCGCGTCCGAGCCGATGCACGTACTGCTCGTGAATCAAACCTTCGATGATCGCCGCGCGCGTCGCCGGAGTGCCCAGTCCTTTCGCGCTCATCGCCTCGCGCAATTCTTCGTCCTCGACCAGCTTGCCCGCGCTCTCCATCGCGCCGAGCAATGTGGCTTCCGAGTAGCGCGCCGGAGGCTTCGTCACCGCAGAGATGAGTTCGACCTTCTCCGTTGCTACGGTTTCACTCGCTTGAACCGGCGCGAGCGTGGGCGTGGCATCTTCCGCCACCGCTTCCTTGCCATAGACCGCGAGCCAACCGGCGTTCACCATCACTTTGCCTTCGCTTTTGAATGGCTCGCCTTCCACCCGGGTGATGCGGGTCGTCACGAGAAACTCAGCCGATGGATAAAAGATCGCGAGAAAGCGTTTCGCGACCATGTCGTAAAGCTTTGACTCGGGTTCACTCAGGTTCTTCGGCGCGAGAGACGTCGGGATGATCGCGAAGTGATCCGAAATCTTCGCGTTATTGAAAATGCGCTTGTTGGGCTTTACCCAATCGTTCTTCAGGATTGTCTCCGCAAAAGCGCAATAAGGCGTTTCACACAAGGACCCAAGCGTTTGCTTCACCGTCCCAATGTAATCCTCGGGCAAAGCTCTCGCGTCGGTACGGGGATAGGTGAGCACTTTGTGCTTCTCGTAAAGCGCCTGCGCAATGGCCAGGGTGTTCTTGGCGGAAAATCCAAAGCGCGAATTGGCTTCACGTTGCAGCGTTGTGAGATCGTAAAGCAACGGGCAGCTCTGCGTCGTGGGCTTTGACTCTTCCGTGACGACACCCGGCTTCCCTTCACACTTCGCGCGAATCTCTTCGGCCTGGGCAAGATCCCAGATGCGTTCGGCTTTCAGCCCGTCGTCTTCTTTCCGATCCTTGCTCGAAAATTTCTCATCAAACCAGCGTCCGGGATATTCGCCCTTCTCGGCGCGAAACGTGCCATGCAGTTCCCAGTAATCGCGCGGAATGAATTTTTTGATTCTCTCTTCCCGCTCCACAAGGAGCGCCAGCGTCGGCGTTTGGACACGGCCGACGGTCGTCAGGTGAAACCCGCCGGTTTTCGAGTTGAAAGCCGTCATGGCTCGCGTGCCGTTGATCCCGACAATCCAATCCGACTCCGAACGGCAAACCGCTGCGTCCGCCAAGGGGCGCATCTGTTGATCTCCACGCAACTGCGCGAATCCATCTCGAATGGCCGCTGGCGTCATGGACTGCAACCAGAGCCGTTTAATCGGTTTGTTCGTCTTCGAGTACTGGACGATGTAGCGGAAAATGAGTTCGCCTTCGCGCCCGGCGTCGCAGGCATTTACCAGGGCGTCGACATCCTTTCGCTTGATCAGCCGGACCAGGACTTTCAAGCGCGCCTCATTCCTCTCGATAGGCTGGAGATCGAACCGAGGAGGAATCATCGGGAGATGAGCGAAGGTCCACTTGCCGCGCTTCACCTCGAATTCATCGGGAACACAAATCTGGACGAGATGACCGACAGCCGACGACAGCACGTAGTTTTCACTTTCGTAAAACTCCTTGCTGGCGTCCTGCTTGAATCCTCCGAGGGCCTTGGCGATGTCGGCCGCAACAGAAGGTTTTTCAGCGATGATGAGCGCTTTTCCCATGACAAACTCGGGTTCGTTCGCTCGAACGGCTCCGGTCTAAGTGCGGCGGAAATTGGCTGAAACTTAAATTGAAGTCAACGGGGAGCGTTCAAAGCCGTTAACGGACCATCTTGCGGGTGGGACGTCCACCGGACCCGGCAGCGGCGATAATCGATAGCCTGCTAATCAGCCTTGAAGGCAAGAATGCTGAGCGGCGGAAGCGCGAATTCCGCGGAAAACGGCTGGCCGTGAACCTTGCATTCAGTCGCGGTCACGCCCCCGAAATTCCCAACATTGCCGCCTCCATAAGCTTCGGCATCACTATTCAATACTTCGCTCCAGTGTCCTCCGCGCGGAAGCCCGATCCGGTAATTAAAGCGCGGCACCGGCGTCAGGTTCATCACGATGAGGACCTGGTTCTCGCCGTTTCGATTCTGGCGCACAAAGGAAAGAATGCTGTTCTCGACATCAGAACAATCCATCCAGAAGAACCCGTTGTGATCGTAATCCAATTCCCAGAGCGCGGGCTCACGCTGATACAGCTTGTTCAAATCCTCGATGAAACGCTGCACGCCACGATGAAACGGTCCTGCTTCAAGCAGCCACCAATCCACTTGCCCGTTGGCATTCCACTCCGCGCGCTGCCCAATCTCGCCGCCCATGAAAAGCAGCTTCTTGCCGGGAAAGAGCCATTGATACCCGAGTAGCACCCGCAGGTTCGCGAACCCCTGCCAGTCATCTCCCGGCATTCGGCCGCGCAGCGAACCTTTGCCATGAACCACTTCGTCGTGCGAAAGCGGCAGGACGAAGTTCTCGTGATAGTGATAGATCATCGCGAACGTGAGATCGTTCTGATGAAACTTTCTGTGGATCGGTGCCCGACCGAAGTAATTCAAGGTGTCGTGCATCCAACCCATGTTCCACTTCAAAGAAAACCCGAGCCCGCCGAGATACGGCGGTCGCGTCACCTGCGGCCACGCCGTGGATTCCTCGGCAATGGTGATGACGCCCGGTTGCTCGGTGTGCACCACATGGTTGAACTTCTTCAGAAACTCAACCGCCTCGATGTTCTCGCGACCACCATATTGATTCGGAATCCATTCTCCTTCTTTGCGCGAGTAATCGAGATAGAGCATCGAAGCGACCGCATCCACTCGCAGGCCATCGATGTGAAAACGGTCACACCAGAAAAGCGCATTCGCTACGAGAAAGTTGCTCACCTCGTGACGGCCAAAATTAAAGATCAACGTTCCCCAATCCTGATGAGCGCCTTTCCGTGGATCTTCATGCTCATAGAGCGCCGTCCCGTCGAATTTCGCCAGGGCCCATTCGTCGCGCGGGAAATGGGCCGGCACCCAATCCACAATCACGCCAATGCCTGCTTCGTGCAGCGAGTCTACCAGAAATTGAAAATCCTCTGGAGTACCGTACCGGCTGGTGGGCGCGTAAAAACCAGTGACCTGATAACCCCAGGACGGATAAAAGGCGTGTTCCGCCAAAGGCATGAACTCGATGTGGGTGAACCCCATCTTGCGCACGTAGTCAACGAGCTGTGGCGCAATCTCCCGGTAGCCGCTCGATTCGAACGCGGACTTCTTTCGCCACGAACCCAGATGCACTTCGTAGATGCTCATCGGGGCGCGCAACCAATCACAATCGCGCCGGCGTTTCATCCACGCGTCGTCGTGCCATTGATGCTTTTGATTGTTCCAGACAATCGCAGCCTGCTTGGGCGGCAGTTCGAAAAAGAATCCGAATGGATCCGTTTTCACGACGATATTCCCGTGCGCATCCCGAATTTCAAATTTGTAGAGCGCCCCTTCTCCAATTCCTGGGATGAAGATTTCCCAAACGCCGGACGAGCCGAGGTTGCGCATCGGGTGGAAACGCCCGTCCCAGTTGTTGAAGTTTCCAATGACGCTTACCCGCTGAGCGTTCGGGGCCCAAACGGCAAAGCTCGTTCCTGCGACACCATCGATCGTTCGCAGTTGAGCGCCGAGCTTGTCATAGATGCGGCGCTCATCTCCCTTGCCGAAAAGATAAAGGTCCGTTTCGCCGAGCGTGGGCAGAAATGAATAAGGATCGCGGGTTCGACGTTTGCGGCCGTCGCGCTCGGTCACAATCAAATCGTAAGCGTAAACATGGTTTGCATCGCGGCTCACTGCCTCGAAGACACCGCCTTCATGCACCTGTTGCAGTTGCAATCGCGGTTTTTTCTTTTCGTGCGTCGGCTCGATTTCGACCGCAGCCGCGCCCGGCACGAATGCACGGACCACCACGCCGGTGCCATCACCAAGGGGATGCATGCCGAGAAGCGTGTGCGGCGAACGATGCTTGACGTGAACCAGACTCTCCAATTCCCCGTGCGTCAGAACCATGGGCGCACAATGCCACAGCAGACGCAGCACGACATGAAAAACTTTCCCGGCGCGATAACCACGACCTCCGGCTCACCTCGCCCGGGCAACTCAACGTGGGAACCACGCAGCCACTTCTGCACAAACTGCGCTCGCGGTCAGCCTCGGACAGCGTATATTCCGGACGTGAACCAGCATCAGGAACCCTTGCCGGCTCTGCCGCCGCAGATTCCGGTCCGGCTACAGCGTTATGAAGATGCGCCTGCGCCGCGACGCAGATACCGGCTCCATCCCGCCAGCGGGCTTCTTGTGCTGGTGGTTGATTGGCTTTTCTTTGCGCCTGAAGCCGCGACTTTCGAAGTGGCCGCAATCATCACTTCGCCCTTGGCCTTTATCATCACGGCGGCAGGCGTGTTCTGGATTCAGCGGCGCAAGGGATTGGATCCGATCGGTGCGGCTCTATGGAAAGCGTTGCTCGGCGGATTCATTGCGGGGATTCCGACCAGCATTGCGGGAACGATTTTCGCGACCCTGGTGCTTTCCCTTTCCGGGCTGTCGAATTGGAATCAACGTCGTGACGCGAGATAGTGTTCGAGCACGGTGTCGATCTGCCGCTCGTGAATTGCAAGATCACCTTCCGTCCAGATAACGCGGTGTGACGCCGCAATCTTCTTCTCCAAAGGCCACTGTGAAGCGATGCGCCGCGCAATTTGTTCGTCCGACCAACCACGTGCAGCGAGACGTTCGTGTTGGGTTCTCTTGGAGCACGCCGTGCAGAGAATCAAATCGAATTGTGATTCCGCCCCCGTTTCGAACAGAAGGGGAATGACAACAGCCGCCACTTCCCGGCCTTCCTGCCGCCATTGTTCCACCTGCGTGGTCCATCGTTCGCGAATGATGGGATGTAGAATGCCTTCCAACTCCTTGAGCCGTTCCGGCTGTGTGAATACCACTTCGGCCAGAGCAGAACGCTTCAACACACCGCGATTATCCAGCACCTCATTTCCAAAACATTCGACAATCCTGGCCAAGGCCGGTTGACCGGGCTCGACCGCTGCGCGCGCCAGAACGTCGGTATCTACGACAGCGACACCGCGTTTCGCGAGGAAGATGGCAGCCGTCGATTTGCCCGTGCCGATTCCGCCCGTCAGCCCAAAGAGTTTCATCGCGGCGCGCTACAGGCCGGTCAGGGCCGGCGCAACCGGTAGAATACGGAAGCGCCAATCGCCGGAACCGTCGCCTGATTTCTGCCGTTCACAACGCCAATCGTCGCACTCGATCCACTCCATGGACCGGCGGCGCTGGAGCTGGATTCAAGGACATACCCGGTCGAAGGCGCGGGCCACGAAATAACAACGCTGGCTCCGGCGCGGCTGACGGCCAAACGCGGACCCGACACCGTCGTCGTATGTGTGACCGAGTTATTCGAAAGATTCAGGTCCGACTGAGCCGCAGTCACCGAAGCAGTATTGGTCAAGCTTCGAGGTGCGTTGGCCGTGCCATTGACGGTCACAGTAGCCGTTGCTCCTGAAGGAAGCGTTCCGAGGTTGGCTGTGACTGTTCCGGAACCTGTGCTGAAACTTCCCTGGCTCACTGTGACATTGCCAAGCGTGAAGCCCGAGGACAACGTGTCATTCAGTACGACGCCAGTGGCCGATGCCGGACCAGAATTCACCACGGTAAATACATAACTCACCGGTGATCCCACATCCGCTGAGGCCGGCGCACTGACGCCAACCGCGAGGTCAGCCGAGGGTGCTATGGGCGCCGCCGTTTGAATCGTCAGCGACCAGCCGTTGATTCTTCCCTGATCTCCACCCGCATCATCGACGACATACAATGACCACGTGCCGTTGGGATTCGCGCCATGGAATGCGGACAGGTTTGTCCCATACGGTCCGGCCGGAGCGGGCGCCGGGAAAGTGTCGCCGGAGGAAATATCTGTGCCGTGATATGTGCCCGTCGCCAAAGCAGCCGTCGATGAAATCGGCAGCGCCGCATCGTCGAAGTTCAAAGTAATGTCGCTGACGGCAACGCCCGCACCGAGATCGGACAACAACATCACTTTCTGGCCCGCCGGTCCAACGAGGAGAACGTCGACGTCCTCAGGGTAGGAATGCGTGAACTGATTCAGGCGCACCGTAACTTTGCTGACAGTGCCGGTCACACCGGAAACCGCCAGCGTGGCGGGATAAGCCGTCGCCTGACCCTGATTCGGAATCAGGATGATGTTGCTGTTTGTGAATGAACTGCTCGAGCTCAGCGTAAAGTTGAAGGAAACATTACCCAGATTCTGCGCGCCATCCTGCAACTGCAAAGTGACCGTGAGCGGGTCACCGGGCGCGCCGCTGGCAACAAAACTAAATGGGCGCGAAGCACCCGCACCATTCGCTGCCAGCGCGCCGTAATTCTGTCCGGCACCCGGAGAAGTCACGCCGCCGGTCGGCAACAAAGTGGCCACGAGATTGGCCGCGTCGGCAGAACCAACATTCCGAAGGCCGAGATTCAACGTAACCGTTTCGCCCGCTTCAATCGCATTGTTAGCCGGCGCAAATCCTTCGATCGTCAACGCCGATCCAGACGCGATGACCAGCGGGGCAAGCGGATTGATGGTCGTAACGATATTGGTGGAATTGTTTGCAACCAACGCGTCTGTGCTGGCCGCAGCCACCGAGAAAATGCCGGCCGCCGGACCTGCTGTCGTCGCAGTGGCAACGATGATGACGTTGGCGCTGCCGTTGCCTGCGAGATTTCCAAGGTCACAGACCACTTCCCCGCCAACCGTCGAACAGGCCCCTTGCGAGTTCGTCACGGACACGATGGCGAATGCCGGCGAGAGAAGATTCGTCAGGCGAACCGAGTCCGCATGATTCGGCCCCCGATTTGTGATGAGCACCGTGAACGCAACATTGCTGGAGGCAAATATCGTCGACGGAGAAGCCGCAGCCGTGACTGCCAAATCCGCGGCGGCAATATTCGCCGTGACAATGCTCAGGGAGGAATTGTTGCTCGAATCCAGATCGGCATTCGCACCGCTCACAGTTGCCTGATTGGTCAACAAACCGCTGCTGCCTGGGCTCACACGAATCGTAATCGTCGCGCTCGCGCCACTGTTGATCGTGCCAAGGCTTCCCGTGAGTTCGCCGGCGAAATAGCTGACGCTGCCCTGGCTCGGTGTCGCGGATAGGAAGGTACTGTTGGACGGAATGAAATCGCTGACCACGACGGAGGGCGCGTTGCTCGGTCCGGCATTCGCGATGGTCAAAGTATAGGTGAGCGGCTCTCCCACAATTGCCGGCAACGGGGACGCTACCGTGGTGATCGAGAGATTCGCCGTTGCATTGACCGGGACGACGGTTTCAATTCCCAACGACCAACCGCCCGCAATTGTTCCACCATCGCCTCCGCCATCGTCGTGAACAAACAACGACCAGGTGCCATTTGGATCCGTTGAATTGAAAACCTGGAGAGAAGATGCGTAAGGAGCCGCCGGCGCCGGCGTTGGGAAAATGTCGCCGCTCGGCTCGGTGCCTGAAATGTAGTCCGTGGGCAAATAGGAGCCTGAGGCGATCACGGACTCGTCCGGCAAACCACTGGAGGCGGCCGCTTCGAAAACGAGAGTGCGATTCGAGATCGGATTTCCGCCACCGCTATCCGACATCAACAAGAGCTTCTGCCCGCGCGGGCCGACCAGCAACGCATCAATATCATCCGGGAAATTGTGATTGAGTTTGGTGAGCGTCACTCGAACGCGGCTGATGATTCCGGCAACGCCACTCACGTTGATGGTGGCCGGATAAGGTGAGGCCGGTCCAAAAGCATTGATCGCAATTGGCGCGACATTCTCAAACGTTTGCTCGCCGCCCAGAGTGAAGTTGAAGGTCGCTGTCCCGAGGTTCTGCACGCCGTCCTGCAAATTCAATACGGCTGAGATGGTGCTTCCCGCGGCTGCGGACGCCGTGAAAGTAAACGGCCGGGTTCCGGTCGCTCCGGGGGCAATCACGCCGAAGTTCTGTGATGCACCGGGAGCCGACACGCCATTCCCGTCCTGCAAAGTGGCAATAAGGTTGGCTGTTCCGGCAGAGCCAGTGTTTCGCAATGAAAGATTTACCGTGACCGTTTCACCAGCTTCGATTCCACCACTCGGCGGAGCATTTTCAGCAATGACGCGCGCCCCGGCCGGCGCAAGTGACGCGAGTGGATCAATCACGTTGGAAACAATCCGCGCCGTGTTATTTGCCGGGTCAGCATCCACCCCAGCAGTCCCGACCGTGAACAGGTTGGTTACATTCCCAGCCGAGCCGGGCTGAACCACGATCGTTGCGCCCGCGACGGTGCCGCGGTTTAGAGATCCAAAATTGCAGAGAACCGTGCCGTTGGTGAAGGTGCAACTTCCCTGCGTGGCAATCGCGGATGCAAAGGTCACACCCGCAGGCAATACGTTGGTCAAGACGACGGGATTGGCCAGGATCGCGCGGTTGTTCGTAACCGTGATCGTGTAAGTCAAATCACGGCCCGACAGAGCCGGCGTCGGCGATGCTGTGCCGCTCACCGCAACATCTGCCGTGCATGGCCCGCCGCCGTCCGAGCAAACAGTCGGGAACAAACCCAGCGTCCAGCACTGAAGTGTCCCCACGTCCTGAAGTTTGGTGTCAATGACCCGCAATCGCCAGGTGCCATTGATCGCAGCACCAGACTTTCCTTCGAACACATCAAGCGGTTCGTCCGGTTTGAAACTACCGACGTAAGGCGGATTACCCACACTGATCTGGAATGGCGCATTATCGTCGAAGGTCGTGCGAGAGGAAACCGGGGTGCAAGCAACCCCGTAGTTGTCACCGAACGCTCCTTGATTTTTCGCCAAGGCAATCGTTGTGCCGTCCGGCCCAATCAATTCGATCACGAGGTCGCCCACGGCTGAATGCGCGATATGGAGCGAGACCGTCACTTTACCCAGCGCACCGCTCATTCCCGAAACATTGATGGCCGACTGCACGCCATTCGTATTCGCATCCGGAATGCTCAAGGCCGTGTTGTTGTTCAACAGAAGAGGATTCAGGCTTACGAACCCGGACTTCAATGTGAACGTGTTGGTTGTCACCTGCTGCCCTGGCGCCAGCGCGGTCGAGATGAGAGTCAATTGAATGCGGCTGCCGCAAACAAACGCCGGCGACGTGTAGATCCGGAATGGCGTGAGGTTCAAACCCGACGCGTTCGGCGCAATGTTCGGGTAAGCCGAATTGGCCTGCACGACACTGACGCCGGGAGTGCTGCTGCTGAGAACGCCGGAAACAGATGTTGCGGTCGTGACGGAGTTGTTGCGCAACGCGACGAAGATTTCGATGCACTCGTTTGGATCGATGGCGCCATTGCCGTTGCCTGTCGAGCCGTCCGCGGACGAAACGGTCGCGATGGACAAGCCCGGAAAATCAAATGACTCGACTATGCCTTGCGTCGTCGAGCTGTCGGGTGAAGTCGCACTGCTTCCGAGGCCGCGCTTCGCGAACGCGCGCCAAAGCTCGTTGTAATTGGCGTTGTTGTTGTTAAGGCGATCCGCGAGGAGAATGGCATCGCGCGATTGGACAAAGTTTGGATTCGGCGGGCAAAGCGCCATCGCATCGGTGACAAGCTGAAGCGCAAGCTGATTCCCGATGGCCCAGCCATATTTCGCAATAAAATTGGCGCGTACTTCCCACAACGTGATGCACCAGACCTCGCCTTGGTTGTGCACCTCCGGAGCGTCGAAGGGAACGAAGGGTCCGAAGATTGGATTGCGCGGAATTCCCGCGTGCGGACTCGCCTGGTTTGGATCGATATCCTTGAACGTGAGCGGGTTCTTCAAAAGGTTGGTCGAATACGGGAAGCGGCGAATGCCGTAATAGTAATTCTCGTTGAGACCGGCCAGGTTGAAAGTTGCGTAGCCACCCGCGGCCCAATTTCCGCCAATGGCATCTGTAGACTCGGCCAGCAACGAAAGACCGTAGAAATCAGACCACCCTTCTCCCATACCCCCGGTCTGAAGCTCGAAAATTCCCACGCCACCACCCACACGGCGATTGCTCAGGCCGTGCGTATATTCATGCAAGACGATCTCGGCATCCAGGTCACCGTCGCGATCTGGCGTCGGCCCGTCGAACAAATACATCTGCATCCGCGGCGGAATGCCATCGGGCAACGTCAGCATGTTTGCGTTGTTGAACCCACCCCCGTCCTGGGCGTCAGCGCTAACAGCGTCACCGCCCAGGCCGCCGCGGCCGAAATTGTTGGATTGAAAGTTTCCGGCGGCCTCCGTGAATCCTAGTTCCCAGAGTTTGTCGTGAATGAAGTTGTTCCAGTAGAAAAGCTGCACGACGGCGGCCGGGCTGTAAGTGGTCGGATCCATCGTCAGATCGAGCGGGAAATCAAAGACGCGAGCGGGCGTGCCTTGGGGGCGAGGAAGATCCGGTTGATCGTCGTCGTTGCGGTCCGTGTGCGCATCGACGTTGTTTCCGAGCGTTTCGTTGCCTCCATCATCAATCCAGCCGTTCGGCGACGCATTCACGTTCAAGGCTGGCGTGACTACCAACTGACGATTGACCAGCGGTGGCTGTACCGCCGATGGCACCGGATGACTCGGAGAAAATGGCGATGGACTGTCGCTTGTGTAAACACGATAGCTGGCATCTGTGATGTATTGAGTGAGTCCGCGACGCAACATCACTTCGCCGGTGTCGGAGTCGACAATCAGCATGAAGCCTTCGCCCCGTATCTTGCTGACGACGATAACCTGCCAGCAAAGCTGCAAGGTGCTGGCATTGAGTGGCAGCCAGACCAGTTCCGCGTATTGGTCTCCGTTCAACGCGCCCGAACCGCGAAACACTTCCTTGTGCGCGGCTCCTGTGGCCGGCCCGCGGCTTGAAAGCGCGGAGGGAACGACTTCGTCGCCAATGTTTCTTGCGCCAATGACAAGCGCTTCAACCGCGGAAAGGCGCGGAGCAGCAGCGGCAGCCGCGGCGGTGCGTCCTTTCACGCCACGAGCCGCAGCGACATTCGGGTCGGGAAGGAATTCCGTATAGAGGTTCACGAGCTCACCGTTTTTTGTAATGTGCCCCATCGTGATGGCATCGAACACCGGGATGTTCTCGACCTGTTGCTGCCAGATGACCGTCCGCAAACCGTTATGAGCGGTGACATATTCGCGGCGCACTTCAGCTCCATTCAAGACTTCGGCTCCATAGCCAATCAACCCCGCGTGCTCGTTCAGGAATGCCTTGATGGCGCGATGCGGGTCGCCGCCCGGCAATGCTTGCGCCGTCGCGGGCAGAACGCCGAGGCCTTCGGCGTTGGGTCCGGTGAGGAAAGCGGCGTGGGAGGAAAAAAAGTGCGGCGAGTTCAGCACCTTGCTGCGCGTCACCTCGAGCTGTGGCACGCGCTCCTGCAAGGCGGCGATCGCCTGCGCCTGCTCGGGCGCAAAAGCATTCACTACAGCAGCCGCATGTTCGGTGCGGCGATCGAAGTTTGGCAATGGAGCTCGTTCGGGCGTCTTGAAAGCAAAAGCTGGAATCGCCAAAACCACCAAGGCCGCAATACAGGTGCGTTTCATATCCGTTTCTGATTCTGATCTAAATGAGCGTGAGCGCCGACGACCATCATCGCCAGCGCCCACGATATCCTTTCTTAGCGCTATCGCGCTTTCGAAACCTAGGGAACCCGGCGCAGGCGGAAATATTTCGCTCCGCCGTTCATCGGCACCGTGACCGTGCTGACGCCATTGCTGACGACCGGCACGTTCGGCGTATTACTCCAGGTGCTGCCCATCAAACTCGAGCTTTCCAGCACCACGTTCGAAGAGCCAGTCTGCCAGCTCAGGACCAATTGGCCATTCTTGCGCGCCGCAAAGAGCGCTGGCACCGGCGCGCCCGAATTCACCGTTGTCTTGATCGAGGAGTGGTTGTTTCCCGGATTCAAATCCGTCTGGCCCGCCGACACCGTGGTATCGAAGGTCAGGAGCGCATTCTCATTTCGCGCATTCATCGTGAACGTCACGACCACCCCTTCGCCCATCTGAAGGCTTCCCAGGTTGCCCGTAACCACATTTCCGTTCTGCGTGTAGCTTCCAGGCCCCGCGACGCCAATGAAGTTCGCCTCGGTCGGCAGGATGCTGGTGAGCGTAATCGCGGATGCCGCTGCCGGTCCGTGGTTCGTCACGCCAACGCGATAAACGAACGTCGCGCCATACGCAACAGGATCGGGGAAGTCCGTCGCCGTTGCTGACAAGTCAGAGCCCGCCACAACCGGACCGGTCGCGGCAATGTTCAGGCTCCAACCGCCCGCAATCGAGCCGGCGTCCTGAGCCGAATCATCCACGATGAACAGCTTCCACACGCCGTTCGGATCGATGCCGTTCAGCGAACTCAATGTCGTGCCATACGGCGAGGTCGGGCCCGGCGCCGGGAACGGATCGCTGGTGACCGCGTAGTTTGCCGGGCGGTAGACACCATTCGTAATCCGCGCGAGGTCTGGAATCGCATTCGGCGCAGCATCATCAAACGTAATCGTGGTGTTGTTGAGGGCGTTCGGATTACCGCCGCCTGCGTCTGACATCAACATCACCGACTGTCCGTTCGGCGCCACGAGAACGATGTCGAGGTCATCCGGGAACAGGTGCGTCACGCCATGCAAGGTGACCGTCAGATGATTCACCGGACCAGCCAGGCCCGAGACGGTGAGCGTCGCCGGGTATGGGGAAGCAGCCGCATTGTCATTGATGATGATGGCGCCTGCGTTCTGGAATGGAATGTTCTGGTTTCCGATGACGAAGTCGAACGAGACGATTCCAAGAAACAATCCGTTGTTCGTAATCATCAGCGTCGCCGTAATGCGTGAGCCGTTCGTGCCTTGCGCCGTGAAGGTGAATGGACGCGACTCTGAATTTCCACCGGCGAAGAGAGCGCCGTAATTCTGGCTCTGTGAACCTGTGAAGAACACGCCATTCGAAGACACGAGCGAAGCCGTGACATTATCAGCATTCACGACACCCGCGTTGCGCAACGCGAACAGGATCGTCACCGTTTCACCCGGCTCGATCACGCTGTTCGTGGGAATGAAGCTTTCCGCAATCAGCGCCGACCCGGAACCCACAATGATTCCCGCATCGTTGTCGATGATGGACAACGTTGCCGCGCTAGGACTTCCGACACGCGCACCGCCACCGGCGCTGGTGAGAACCAGGTTCACGGTCTCGATGCCTTCCGCAATGCCGTCTTCGCCGATAGGCAGGATGATAGCCTTGCTGGTTTCGCCGTGCGCGAACACAACCGTGCCCACCGCGCCGAAATAATCCTGGCCGGGAGTTGCCGTGCCACCAACGATGTTCCATTGCACACTGACCGCGCCATTGGATCCGCCCGTGCGGACGAGATTGATCAGGGCGTTCCCTGAACCTTCGACGACGGTCGGATTCACCGTCGCAAAGGCAATCGCGCCTGCGTTATCGACAATCGTCAGCGTGCCCGTGGCGGCTCCGGGTTCCAACGTGGCACCGATCGGATTCGACAACACCAGGTTCACGGTCTCGCTGCCTTCCGCGAGCGCATCGTCAAAGATTGGGATGTCCACCGTCTTCGGCGCAATGTCGTTCGCGCCCCAGAACACGGTCGTGGTCACGGTCCCGTAATCGACGCCCGCGACGGCCGTTCCGTTCTGCGTCTGGAACGTCACCGAGACCGGTTGCGAAAACGCGCCTCGGCGCACCAGCGTAACGGTCGCGTTGGTGACTTTCTCATTCACGATGTAAGTCGTTGGCGAGAACCCGATCGTCGTGTCGTTGTCGAGAATCGAAATGACCGCCGTCGATTGCGGACCGACGGAGGCATTCGTCGAAGAATTGCTCAGCACGAGATTGATCGTCTCGTCCCCTTCGACGGCCAGGTCATCAAAGATTTGAACATTGAACGTCGCGCTGGTCTGCCCAATCGCGAAAGCGAGCCGTCCCGTGGCCGTCAGGTAATCCAGGCCGGCCGTTGCCGTGCCGTCGAACGTCGCGTAGTCCACCGCGCCTGTGTCACCGAGGAATCCGGCACGATTCACCGTAATCAGTAGGCTGACGAATCCTTCGTTCGTTGCATACGTCGCCGAGCTGAAGCTGAAGCCCATGTCGTCGTCGAGAATGGTCAGCTGGGCAGTCGCGATCGGTCCGATCGCGACACCGCCCGACGCACTCGAGAGAGTCAGGTTGAGGAATTCATTACCCTCCGCCAGTTGGTCTTCAATGATACCAACGGTGAACGTCCGGTTCGTTTCGCCCGGAGCAAAGATAATCGTCGTGCTTGTTCCAGCGTAATCGCTGTTGGCGATCGCGCTGGCATCGCTGGTACTGGCGACCACCGAGAAGCTGTTATTGGTGTCACCCGTGCGAATCAAGGTAATGACCACATTGGTCAGGTCTTCCGTGACCACGTAATTGGCCGAACTGAAACCGACCGCAACTTCGTCATCGATGATCTGGAGGAGCGCCGTCCCCGGCGTGCCGATGCTCGTGCCGCCCGTCTGACTCGACAGCAACAAGCCCACTGTCTCGGTGCCTTCGACAATTGTGTCCTGAAGAATCGGGATATCGATCGTGCGAACGGTTACACCCGACGGGAAGTTCAACACGGTCGAGACCGGTGTATAATCCACCGTGGGGGTAGCCGTGCCGCCGCTCGTCTGAATCGACACGCTGACGGCACCTTGATTGCCGTTGGTGCGAATCACAGTGACTCTGGCGACCGCATTGCTTTCGTTGACCGTATAGACCGCCTGATTGAACACGAACGTTCCGGGCGCGTCGTTGTCCGCAATCGTGATCGTCGCGTTGGCCAGACCCAGCGTCGCGCCGCCGCTCGGACCAAAGAGCTGCACCTGTAGCGTGTCGTTGCCTTCCGTGATGGCGTCGTCGATCAAACGCACCGTGAGGAACGCATTGGTCTGTCCTTCCGCGAACGTAATCAAACCGTTGGTGGTCACGTAATCCTCGCCGGGGATTGCAGTGCCGGGCAGCGTCTGGTAACCGACCGTTACCGAACCCTGATAACCATTTGTGCGCAGCACTTCGATCACCGCGAAGATCGCATCCTCGCTGACGAAATAAGAGTTGGTAGCGAAGGTAATCGTGCCGGGTGATGCATCGTCCTCCACAATCGTGAGCGTCGCGCTCGATAGTCCCAGCGTCGCCGCACCCGTCACGTTGCCCAATGACAACGACACCGTTTCATTGAACTCGCTCAGGTTGTCGTCGTTGATTGGGACGTCAACGGTCTGGACCCGCACTCCCGGCGCAAACGTCAAGACCGTGGTGCGCGGGGTGAAGTCCACGCCAGGCGTGGCCGTTCCCGTGGTTCCAGTCGAGAATTCGACGCTGGCGCTGCCGCTGACTCCGCCGGAACGTGTCACGCTGATTCGTGCGACACCGGCATTTTCGTTCACCGAGTAGGCCGCCGCACTGAACCCGATGACGCTGTCATTATCGACGATCGTCACCGTGGTCGTGCTCGGAGAACCGATTGTGGTTCCCGCACTCGGATTCTGGAGTGTGACGGTGAAGGTCCGGTCGCCGTTGGTTGAGGAACCGTCCGTGATCGGGACCGTAATGTATTTCACGGTTTCCGCGGCCGCGAAATCCAAGGTCCCGCTCACTGCCGTGTAATCTCCTGGTGATGTTGCTGTGCCGTTGGCGGTCGAATACTGGACCGATGCCGGACCCGCCGCGCCACCCGTGCGCAGCACGGCGATGACGGCGGAACCAGCATTCTCGTCGACGCTGATCGTCGCGGAGCCGAACTGGAACGTGCCGCTGCCGGAGTTCGTGCCGGCGAAAAGGCGCGCGACCGCGACGCGCGTCAGGCCGTCCACTTCGGTGAAGCTTCCACCGATCACGATCTTCCCGTCGTAATCCTGGAGCGTGACCGTGTTGACGACATCATTGGCGCCGGTCCCGAAGTTGATCGTCGCATCCAGCGCACCGTTGCTCTCCAGGCGCACGATGCGATTGCGCACCTGGCCGTTGAAAGTCGTGAAGCTGCCGCCGACCACAATGCGACCATCCCGTTGCACTTCAATGGAGGTGACATTGTCATTCGCTCCAGTGCCTGCCACAAAGGACGAATCCAAAGCACCGCTGCTCGTCAGTCGCGCAAGCCGTGGCGACGTGACTCCATTCACACTGTTGAATGCGCCACCGATCAGAACTTCACCGGCAGCGGTGAGAGCAATTGCATTGACCGCACCATCCGTGCCTGCACCCGGGTTGAAGGAAGTATCCACCGTTCCATCCGCATTCAGGCGCGCAATATGGAATCGCGAGACACCATTGACCGAAGTGAAATCGCCACCGATGAGCACCTTGCCGTCACTCTGGAGTGCAATCGCTTTTACCGCGCCGTTCGCGCCGGTTCCAACGTTGAAGCTGGTATCGACAGTGCCGTTGGCGTTGACGCGAGCGATGGAGTTACGCGGCGTGCCGTAGACTTCGGTGAAGAGTCCGCCGATGACCACGCGGCCATCCGGCTGGAGCGCCAGAGCGAGCACGGCGTTGTTCAGGCCTGCGCCAAAGTTAAAGCTGTTGTCGAGCGTGCCGTCCGGATTGACCCGAGCAAGATAAGCCCGCGTGATGAAATCAAAGGTCGTGAAGAAACCGCCGAAGACGACCTTGCCGTCCGGCTGAATCGCCAAAGCGCGCACCGTATTGTTCGCGCCCAGACCAGTCGCGAAACTGGTATCGAGCGTGCCGTCAATGTTCAGCCGCGCGAGGCGGTTCACACCGTCCACTCCCACAATCGCGGTGAAATCTCCGCCCACCACAATCCTGCCGACAAGCGATGGCTGTGACTGGTTCGTATAAATGTCTGAGGCGTAGACGGTGCGCGTCGAAATATTGCGCGGATCGAATGCAAACGACGCGAGGCCGCTGGTCGTCAACACCACCACGCCGCCGCGTTGGACTTCGTTGAACTTCTCAAAGTCTCCCCCAATCGCGAACGTCTGCGGCGAAAGGGCATCCGCCCCGGGAACGACTATCACGTCATCAATGGTCGCGAGGCCGCTGACATCGAGGCGCACAGATGTCACACCCACGAACGAAGCGCCGAAGGTGAACAAGCCATCTGTCGTCACCAACGCGGAGCCTCCGCCGGACGACGTCACCGTCACGGGACCCGTGACATTCGTGAAATAGATGCTCTGTAGCGTGAACGTGCGACCGCCCAGTGTGATTTCCTGTGGCGAACCATTTACTGAGGAAATCTGCGCGGCGGTGCCGGCGCCGTTCGACACAGCGAGGAACTGCCCGGCCGTCAGGCCGCGGATGTTAAGACAATTCTCCGTGTAATTCGTGTATGCTGTGGAATCGGGCGCCAGCGAATCGAACGTCATGACCGTAATCGCGTTTGGGGCGCAGCGATTCACGAGACCAATCGAGTTCACCTGGCCGTCAGCTCCGGACCCGATGAAGAACCCGGAATCAAGCGAGCCGTTGGAATTGAGCCGCGCCACACCGCGAAGCGGATTGCCGTTGAACTGCGTGAATCCGCCGACAACCAGAATATGGCCGTCACGTTCCACCGCCACGGCGCGCACGGTGCCGTTCGCGCCTTCGCCGATATTGAAACTCGTGTCCACCGATCCATCGGAATTCAACCGCGCCACATGGCTGCGAGGAACGCCATTGATCGTGAGGAAGTCGCCCGCGATGAGAATCTTGCCGTCAGGCGCGAGCGCAACGCTCTGCACGGTGCCGTCAGCGCCCAGGCCGATGTTGAATGTCGTGTCGAGTGCGCCATTCGCGTTCAGACGGGCGATGCGCGTCACGAGGAATCCATTCACACTGGTGAATTCACCACCAATCACAACCTGGCCGTTTGGTTGAACGACAGCCGCCCGAACGATATTGTTGGGACCACTGCCGGCGTTGAACGTCACATCGAGCGTGCCGTTCGTCTCGAGACGCGCAACACGCGGAACCGAGACACCGTCGTAGGTCGTAAATTCACCAGCGATGATCGGCTGCCCAATTGGAGTAACCGCAACCGAGCGCACTGCTCCGTTCGCGCCGCTTGCCGGCGTAAACGTGCCGTCAATGGTGCCATCGGGAAGGAGGCGCGCGATTCGTCGGGACGTGACACCGTTCACGCTCGTAAACGCACCACCGATGTAAACGCTGTCCGCCGTGGGCGCGACCGAGTAGACGATACCGTTGGCACCACTGCCGACATTGAAACCAATATCCACAGCGCCATTGCGCGAAAGACGCGTGATCCGATTCACCGCCAAGCCATGGAACTGAGTAAAGTCTCCACCAACATACAGGCGCTCCAACGCGTCATACGCAACACTGCGCACGCTGCCGTTCGCGCCGAAGTTGGCGTTGAAAGTCGGATCGACTACACCGGCGGTCGGGTTCTGCGCTTCGTCATCGAGAATGGTCAGCACCGAGTTCGCCGTCCCAAGTGCGTTGGAGATCGTCAGCAAGACGGTTCGCGATGAATTCACGACGAGGTTGTCGATAATCGGCACGGTGAACGTGCGTGACGACGCGTCGCCCGCCGCCCATGTCAGAGTGCCGTTGACCGGGATGTAATCCACGCCCCCGATTGCCGAGCCACCAGGAAGAGTGCGATACTGAACCGAAATTGCGGATGTATCGGGTCCGAGGCGAACAACAGTGATTTGCGCCGTGCCTGCGTTTTCATTGACCGTGTAGGTGGCAGACGAGAATTGCAAAGGCAGCGGTGTGTCGAGAATAGCCAGCGCCGCATTCGAACGCCCGAGGGACCCACCCACCACATTGCTGAGCCGCAGATTCACCGTCTCCGCTGGTTCCGAGATGCCATCGTTGATAACCGGGATCGTGAAGGTCTTCGAACCTTCGTTGTCGGCGAAGAACAATGTTCCATTCGTCCCGATGTAATCTGATCCGTTCGCAGTCCCGTCACTGGTGGAGAAATCCACCGACAATGTACCGCGACGGCTGTTGGTCCGCGTCACCGTAATCGTGGCGAAACCTTCCGTCTCGCTGACAAAAAAGGTGTTCGTGGAGAAGCCGACAAAGCTGGGAGCGAATTCGTCGTCGAGAATCGTGACAATCGCGCTGGCAGACAGAATCAGGGTTCCGCCCGTAGGCTGCGAGAGAGTCACGTTGAAGAACTCTTCCGGTTCGAGCACGGCGTCATCCACGATCGGGATTGCGATCGACTTGACTGTTTCGCCCTCGGCAAATGTCAGCACGCGGTTCGTTGGGAAGTAATCCGTTCCAGCCGTCGCACTTCCATCGCTGGTCTGAAGGCGCACGGAAACGATACCGCTGCTTCCGTTCGTGCGGATGACGGTCACAATGGCCGTGCCGGCATATTCATCTACGACATAGTTGTTTGTGGAGAGCAGGAATTGCCCGGGGCCGAAATCATCGTCGACAATTACCAACGTGGCGTTGGAAATCGCCAAGGCCGCGGACGCGGTCTGGTTCAACAAGCGGACGTTGACCAGTTCGTTACCTTCGATCGCTGCATCGTCGAGGATGCGCACGTTGAAGTTCTTGAACGTTTGACCCGGGAGGAAAACGAGCGTGCCATTGGTTCCAACGTAATCTGAGCCGTCCACGGCAGTAATATTGGCGGTTTGGAAATCCACGGAGACAGTCGTGTTCGTGCCGCCGGTCCTTGTCACGCCAATGGTGGCATTACCGCTGAGCGTGTTCTCATTCACGCTGTAATCCATGGTCGTGAAACTCAGCACGCTTTCGTCATCCAGGATCTGGAATGAAGCGAACGGCTGTGGTCCGGGAACAGCTCCCACAAAGTCACTCAACAACAGGTAGCCTGAGCGATCGCCATCGGCGCTGTTGTTCGGCAACAACGGCACGAAGAAGAAGCGCCGGGTCTCGCCTTCGGGGAAAGTGATGACATCGTTGACCGGCAGATAATCGCGACCGGCGAGCGCGGTGTTGTCGAGGGTGGAGTAGCGCGCGGACACCGTCCCGGTTGTTCCGCCACGGCGAAGCACCGTGATGACCACGTTGGTTTCGGATTCGCTGACGAGGAAGACCGGTTGACCGTATTCAATGCTGCCCGCGCCATCGATCGAGCCACCGTAGATCCGAGCAATACCTTCTTTGGGCTGATTGTCGTATTCGGTGAAGCTGCCACCGAGAACAATCTTGCGATCCGGTTGCACGAGAAGCGCGGCCACGAAACCGTTCGCGCCGTTGCCGAAGTTGATTGTCGGATCGGTGCTGCCATCGACGTCGTTCAGGCGCGTAATGCCATTGCGTGTGACACCATTGAACTGACGGAAATCACCGCCAACGATCAGCTTGCCATCAATCTGCTGTTCGATGGCGTAGACGGTGTTGTCAGCGCCGGCGCCATTGAACGCGAGGAAGAATGGATCGAGCAGACCATTACGTTCGAGGCGGGCAAGGTAACGGCGAAAGTTTCCATTGATGTTCGTGAACGAGCCACCGATGACAATGCGCCCGTCTGGTTCCACCAGAATCGCGCGAACCGCGGCATCGATTCGGAGACCCGGATCAAATGTGTTGTCGAGCGTTCCATTCGCGTTCAAACGCACGAGGTTCGTTCGCGCCACTCCGTTGAACGAAACAAATTCACCACCAACCAGAATCTTGCCGTCATCCTGCAAACCGATGGCAAAGACGGTTCCATTGAATCCTGCGCCAACACTGAATTGAGTGTCGATGGTGCCGTTCGTGTTCAATCGGATTAGGCCAGGCGAACTGGTGCTGTTGAAAAGGCTGAAGGAGCCGCCCGCAAGCACCTTGTCATCATTCTGCACTGCAATCGCAAAAACCGGGTTGTCAGCACCCGAGCCCGGATCGAAGGCGATGTCTACCTTGCCATCCGTGGAGAGCCGCGCGATATGGCTTCGATTCGTGCCGTTGATGGTTGTGAAGATGCCACCCACAAGCAACCGGCCATCACTTTGCAGCGCAAGAGTCCGAATTGCGTCGTTCGCGCCCGGCCCGATATCGAAGCTGTTATCGAGCGTGCCGTCAGGGAAGAGTCGTGCGAGACGGTTGCGCGGCGAGGCTTTCACGCGGGTGAAATCACCCGCCATCACGATCGAACCATTGGTTTGCAGCGCCAGGGCGTAAACAGTGCCGTTGACGGAAGCATCATCGCTGAACGTCGTGTCCAGGGAACCAGCAGGAAGGTTGATCGACTCGTCGTCCACCAGGCCAAGCGTCGCCGCAGACAGTCCGAGCGTCGCATTCACGGGCGACGACAATTGAAGCGCGACGATTCGGTTGCTGTCTTGAATCGAGTCGTTCAGCAATGGCACGCGGAACGTGCGCATCACTTCACCGGGACCAAAGGTCAGCGTTCCATTCGTCGGAACAAAATCAGTCCCTGGAACCGCGCCGTCGGGACCAGGGCCGGGCCCGGCTGAGAAATTGACCGTGACCGTTCCACTGCTTCCGTTGCGGCGCACAACACTGATAGTCGGCGCACCCCCGTTCTCATCCGTTTCGTAATACGGTTCGCTGAACGACAAAATGCCGTAGGCATCCGCGTCGACAATCGTAACCATCGTTGTGCTGATCAATCCCAACGCTGCATTCGTCGGGCTGAAGAGACGCACCCCAAAAGTTTCGTCACCTTCCACTGCACCGTCATTGTTCAGCGGAATCAGGATCGGTTTGGTTGTGCTTTCGCCACTGTTCCAGATGATTGTTCCGCTTGTGGCCGTGTAGTCGCCGGGCGCCACGGCTGTTCCATCAAAGGTCTCATATTGCACCGCGGCTGCTCCCAATGCGCCTCCTGTGCGGGTCACGGCGAGCCGGACGAAGGTGGCATTCTCGTTCGTGACATAGCCAGCGCTGCTGAAATTGAGCCGTCCGGCGGCCAAATCATTGTCGATGATCGTAAGAGTCGCCGTCGCAATCGAAATCGGAGTGCCGCCCGGCAGATTCGCGCCGCCAATCGCGTTCGTCAGTATTAGGATGACGGTTTCATCCGGTTCAATCAGCGGATTATCGCGAAGCGTGATGTCAAAGGTCTTGTTTGTTTCGCCTGATGCAAAATTCAAGGTGCCGCTGGTGACGAAATAATCTTCGCCGGCGGTAGCGGTACCATTCAGCACGAAGTAATCAACTGCCACGGCACCCGATGTTCCGTTCGTGCGGATGACACTGATGCGCGCAGTGCCTGCGTTTTCGTTCGTGCTGAAGTTGCTCGCCGCGAAGTTGAATTCGCCATGATCAAAATCATTGTCTGCGATCGTGACCTGGACGGAATCGTTATAGCCGGCGGCGCCTCCGAGCGGGATGTATTCCCCACCGAGCACAATGCTGTTGGAGATGCTTCGGGCGAGCAGAGCAAAGACCTCGTCCCCTTCCCGTTTCGAGTCGTCGAGAATTGGGATTCTCATGTAATGCAGGTCAACGATGCCGACGCTGATTGGCGTTTCGATGTAGCGCCCAGCAAAGCTCACATTGATGTTGGCCGCGCTGTAGTCTTGGCCGGCCTGGGCCGTGATGTTGCTGGTGAACCCAGGCATGAGCGGTCCGCCGAGGCGGCCGTCCATCCGGCGCACCGTGGCCGCAAAGGTTCCGGAATTCTCGTCAATCGTGAATGGTTGCGCGTTTGGATCGTATTCAAGGTTGCCCGGCCCGAGAGTGTAGCCGCCAACGAGACGAGCGATGTTGTAACGCGTATTCTTGTCCTGGCGCGTAAAGGGCGCGAAAACTGTGCCTCCCGAAACGATCGAGTACTGCCCGAAGAAAATGACGTTGCTCAGGCTGTGGTCGGAGGAAAAGTTTCCGCCCAGGGAAGTGAAGGACCCGCCGATCATGACATTTCCGTCAGGTTGCAGCGCGATCGAGTTTACGTAGCGAGGAGGCTCGAAGCTATATGTCCGGACGACGCCGGCGAACTGGTTGTAGCCCGTATCCAGAAAGCTCGTGTCCAGTGAGCCACCGGGAAACACGCGGGCGAGGCCTACGCGGCGCGTGAAATTATATTCCGTGAAGACGCCGCCTAGTAACGCCTTTCCATCGGCCTGCAATGTAATGGCGTATACGGGACCATTGACCCCGACGCCAGTGTGATAGTCAGGATCCAGATCTCCATTCGAGCGGAGACGCGCAAGGTTCGAGCGACGCAATGTCTGGACAGTTGAAAACGCGCCGCCAATCAGCAGGCGGTTATTGGCTTGGATGCCCAACGCGTAAACCGGTCCATCCACACCCACACCTGGATCGAAGGTCGGGTCGACAGAGCCGTTGTCGAGGAGCCGGGCGACACCGTTTCGAACCTGGCCGTCGAAAGAGGTGAATTCGCCGGCGACATAAATGGTGCGGCCCTGGACCACGGGGGTGATGAACGCGCGATAGCTCCACGCGGTTCCTGGGATTCCAATTCCCTCGTTGAGCAGAATAGTCACCTCGGTCGAAGTGCCGGGGCCAAAAGGAACAACCAACTGACCGACGCCGTTGGTCGTCAGGTCGAAGATGCGGACACCGTCATAATAGATGCGAATGTTGTCCGGGATGCTGAGGAAGTCGTAATCGATCGTGATCGTGCCTTCATTGGCGCCCGTATCAACGCGGTTCACATCCTCGAGTTCCGTCCCGAAGGCGGTCCTCGGGGCGAAGATGGTTCCGGCCGTATCGCGAACAGCCACGGCCCAGATGCTGCCATTGGCTCCAAGGCCCGGTTTGAAGGTGTCATCCAAAGAACCATCCGGGTTCAAACGCATGATGCCACTGACCTCCAGGTCGTTGAAGTGGCGGAAATCACCAACGACAAGCACCTTGCCATCCGATTGAACGGTCAACGAGCGGACTGGGCCGTCCGCGCCGGTGCCAGGATTGAAACTGGTGTCGAGAGAACCGTTGGCGTTAAGCCGCGCGAGTCCCCGACGTTGAATGTTGTTGATGGAGGTAAAGTCACCACCAACCAGCATTTTGCCAACGCTCGGCCCATTGGTGTAAACGAGGACCGTCTCTACATGTCCGTCAGCTCCTGTGCCCGGATTGAAACTCAGATCGATTGAGCCGTCCTGGTTTAGCCGTGCAATGCGATTCCGCGAGACGCTATTGACGGCGGTGAAGTCACCGACGAGGACTGTTCGGTTATCCGGTTGCACAGCCACGCCCGAGACAGAGTTGTTCGCGCCTGGAGTGCTGTAAAACGGAGGCTGCGTGCGAGAAATCCCTTCAGGATTCCATTCGCGATCCACGGCACCCGCGGGCTGGTCATCAAAAAGGATCGTAACCGTTGCCGTTGGGTTCGGGCCAAGACCAGGAGGAACACTAGGGTCGTGCAACTGAAGGAGAATATCTTCATTGAACTCGACCATCGTGTCATTGGTGATAAACAACCGAACCCGCTGACGCAACGCCCCGACGCTCGGAAGCGCCGGAAAGGTAATCGTGACATCACGTGACACCTGTGTTGGGCCGCCCTGTGCCGGTGTATATTGGAGAGACGCACTGAAATCCACCGGATTGGTAAATGGTTGCGTGCCGTCGCTGTATGGCGTGTTGGGATATGTTCGCTCTGCATCCGAATAGTCATCGCCGTCCGCGTAGTCGGAAGCCGGTTTGAGGGCAAATGCGTAGCGGGCCGGCCCGGTCGGAATGACGCGCATGCGAACGCTGCCGCCCGCGCCTGCGGGGTAAATAACATCAACATCAACCGCGTTGACATTTTCGGAAACGCGATAGGATGTCCGTTCGATGTTGAATGCCGGCCGGCTGAGCAGATCAAGGATTTGAACCGTCGTGCGGGAAAAGAACGGACTGATTGTGGGTACAATCTTATCCGGGGCGTTCGTCACTTCGAGAGGATCCGGCCGCGGATTCGAGAGCACGATGTCGAAGTATTTATGACCTGGGATACCAAAAGCGTTGGTGGTGAGATCACTGAACACGGGAATCATGATCGTCGTGCTCATTTGATAATCATCAAAAACAAGCGTCCCGCTTGCGGGCGTGTAGTCGATGAGTTCTTTTGCCGCGAGGAGATTGGAATTGGCCGGAGGCGTCGTCGCAAAATCGATCAGAACACGGCCTTCAGCCGGCGCGCTTCGAGTGATTGTCACGAGAACGCCCAGGGCGCTCCGATTATTGAGGGATGGATTCGGCGGGGCAAACGGACCGGAGACACTTTCGAACTCCGTTCCGGTGTAAAGGGTGCTGGAAAAACTGAAACTGCCCGCCAGACTGCGCTGGGCCTCTATCAAATCTTCGCCAATTATCAACGTCGCTCGGTCGGGAAAGCCAAGAAGCGCATTTGGCGAAACGTTCGATAGTTGGAGGAACACCGTTCTCGCATTGTTGAGATTGGTGTTGTCGATAATAGGCACTTGGAAAGTCTGGATCTGCTCACCCGGCTGAAACGTGAGCGTGCCGTTCGTGCCGCGATAATGCACCCCGTCCCGCGCCGTGCCGTCTGATGTGAAATAATCTACTGTGACTGGCGCCCCTCCGCCCAGGCCGCCGTCACCTCCATAAACAACCGCAATGGTCGCGAAGCCGCCCGATTCCGTCACCGTGTAGTTCGTACTCAGGAATTGGACCGTATCAGAAGGAGCAACAACGACGGGATTGGTACCCATCTTCCAGTTCAAGGTGTAAGGGCCAGAATCGAAATTGAATGAAGCCAGAGAAAAATATCCGTCGACCGCGATGTAATAATTGGTCCCGGCAATGACGGGGAAGCGAATCAAGCTCCAAAAAAATGGTGCACCGGCCGCCGAATCGTCGTCACTCGCAATCTGAACCAGGTTTGTAATCGTATTGTTGGTCCCCACATGGCGATAGGCGGCGAGAATCGTGTCGAACGAACTGCCAATGGTATCGAAGGTCGCAATGCCTGTTTCGGGAGCGGTCCATTGAAACCAAACCGAGCGGCGGCTCAGTGGACTTGCAACGTGATGAATCGGCTCGTTGGTTTCCCGCGTGGCAAACAGGTTCGAATCGCTGAAAGTTCCGGGAGCTCCGGCGATCGGTTCGGCGTCCGCAAAGTCATCGTTGGCGGGTTGGGCTTGAGCGGCGGGCCGTATTACGGCGAGCGACATCAAAAACGCGACGGCGAGAACGGTTGAGCGCAGGCCGCCACGGGCAAAGCGGACGTTATCGCCCCACATTCCAAAAAATCTCTTCATATCACTTTTGCAACGGAATATCCCGGCATTGCTCCGGGGTCTGCTTGACATTGTAAATCAAGGGCCAGACGGCATTTCGCGGCGTAACTGTCCTCCATTGAAACCGGGGACAATGCCATGCCGTTAACTGTTCGTGCTGGGCCATCATTGACTACTGGAGTACGTCCTTTGGTTCAAGAATTTATGCACCCTCATCGGGTCTCCCATGCCCCTTTACCCTGCATTTAACCCGATTAACCCTTGGGGAAATTCCCCGAAGCCCGCGGCAGCAACTTTGCCCATGCGCGGAAAAAATGAGGGCGTGGACTGGCGCCGCAGAATTCCGAACTCCGGGTTCACACGCATTTTGTTTCGGCAGATAACCGAATGCGGCGGTGAATCGGATCAGGGCTTTGTTGCGTCCACACGAACGCGGTAAACACGCAGCGGCGTTGCCACTGCATCCTTCAAAGTGACCCGTGACTCCGCTCCGCCATTGACAAAATTGGTCAATAACTGCCATCCGCCGGCAGAGAAAGAATCCGTGAATTCAACGGTGCTCGTCGCATTCACAGCCGCATTCCAGCTCAGAACCACTTCCTGTTTGCCAGCCGCAAGACCGATCGTTAAGCCAATGTCTTGCGTCGACAAAGCCTTGGATTGCGCAAAGGCTGCTCCCGTTCCCGGACACGGCTGCGTGGTATCAACACCCGGAACCGCTATCGGAGTGCAATCCTCGCCGTTGACGATTCCGTCACCGTCGGAGTCGAGGTCACGACTGCGCACAAGGCCTGCATTGAAGGTGTAGGTGCGGCCGTCCGGATAAACGAGGTTGGTCGAACTTTGCGGACCGGTAAACTCACTCACCCAGCGGATGCGTCCGCCGCCCACCTGATCAAGCTTCTCCGGCGGAATGTTCGCGTCGGCGAAATAAATCGTGAAGTCAGGCGCAACACCGAGCGCGAAGTTGTAGTTCGTCGCGTTGTTCAGCAGCTCGAGGTAATCGATATAAATCGCATTTGAACCTGTGGCACTCGCAAACCGGAAGAGATTGCCCATCGCTCCGTCCAATGTGAGGCGGCCCAGCGCGAGATTGTTCTCGAATCCCTCCACGGTTGGACCGCGATCTTCACCCGCCCAGACAATTGGCGATTGCACCAAAGGACCTGCCGTCGAATAAATCCGGGTGCCCAGCAAGTCGCCCGCATTCACGGGCCGTGTTGGGACGCGCACCCCCGCCGTGACGAACCATTGATTGGACGATACGGTTTCGAAGTCGCCGAAGGAGTTCGTCGCATCCAGGACCAGTGCGCCACGGATGTATTGGTTCAAGCCGTTATTGGTCGTGCCGGCGCTGAATAATGTCCGCCCGATTTGCAGATCGTTCGCATGGAATTCCAAATCCGAACTCGCTACGGCTGTTGCGTTCGTAATCAGGATGCGCGACGCGACGATATTAACGACGCCGCCCGCACCCGAAAGAATCGCCGGTGAGAACGACAAGCCAGAGCTTTCCACATTTGTGGCGCGCACGAACACAGAGGCACCCGACAAGAACCCGTGATTGATAAAGTTGTCCAAAGGCGGAGGCGGCGGAGGCGGTTGCTTTTTCTTGCGGCGCTTCTTCGGCGGCGGACCGGTGTGGCCTGTTTCGAAGGTCCCGAAGTAGGCAGCGCCGGGCGCATTCAAGCTGCCATTGTTTGTGAAGTTCAGCAGGTGCTCGATGTTGGTGAACGCGAGCGAGGTACCTAACGGCAGGCTGATGCTTCCGCTCGGGCCAATGGTCAAGGAACCCGCGTCGATCTTGAACGAAGCGTTGACCGCAAGATTATCCTGAATCACCACATTGCTGCCCCGAACCGCAAATCGATGCAGGGTAACCGGTTGCTGCGACTGTAGGCAGTTGTCGACGAACGTGACGTGGTAACGAATGGCATTCACGTTGGTGCCCGCGGCCGTGATGTTGGTGACGTTCGCCGTCCAGGCACTGCTCCAGGCCGAAACTTTCCCCAACAGGCGGCTGACCGAATCGGGTGCGACGTTGGTAATGATCAGTTCCGGCTGGCTCGACGCGACATCGATATTGATGAAAGGCGCGTCCAGCATCGCGAGCGAATTCCCGACGAGGTCATTCGCTTTGATGCTGATGAAGTTCTCCGCTTTGAAGCGGGCGTTATTGATGTTCAACCGGTTCGCATTGATTTCGATGCGGCCGTTGAAGTTCGTTGGATCGGATAGCCCCGGATCGACTCCGAGTTGCCGCAATCCTCCCGCGGTTAACAACGTCGTTCCGGTAAAGGCCGAACTATTACTCTGTCCAATTTGCGCCGAATACGCCGCGTAGATCGTGCTGAACCGGTTCGTATTAAAGTTCGGATTGATGAAAATACTTTGGTCGTACGGACTGTTGCCCGGTTGCAGGAAGTCGAAGCTGCAATAACGGCCAGTGAAGAAATTGTAGGTCGAGGGGCGCCGCGTGTTAACGCTGCGCGTGGTGGAGCCTACCGTGGTGAGAAAAGGTCGAGCCAGAAACACGTTCGTCCGGCTGCCAGTGACGTCGACCAGCGTAACGTAATTCGTCGTCAACCGTTGCTCGACGATATCGAAATCAACGCTGCGAAACTCCACCACCGCCGCCGGGACCTGGCCGTAGGTTCCGAAATTACTGACATCAAACCGGACATCGATGAACATGTTGGATGGAGCGATCAGGCTGTTCGTCGGCACAAAGACCACATTCACGGTCATGTCGCCCGGGTTGTTTGAGAAATCGGCATTGGTGAAGACGACGGCGGTGTAATCGCCACTGCATCCGCCAAAGAGAAAGTTCGATCCGCCCAGGAATATCGATCCACCTGGGAGAGAAACGAGGTTGGTCAGAAAACTTCGACTGACCGTCGACCGCGATGCAACCTGGTGCGACGGAGTAAAAGGCCGAGGCAGGGCAAAAGCCGGGCCGAGAAGATTTGTCAGGGTTAATGGCTGTCCATTGGTACCTAGATCGTTGTTCCGGCCAGCGCCCCAGTATAATTCCGTCACCTTGGTATCCAGAAAGTAGTTCGAACCAAATGGCGTCGTGTCACATGCCGCGAGGAATCCGGCGAGACTGTTCGCGGCCCGAATCCCACCATTGCTCAAATCTGCGGAACCATTCGTTGCAAGCAGGGTGATGTTGGCCGTTTCCGTTCCATTCAATCGTCCCTGGCTCAACAGGTTTGACGCATTGACGAATAGAATGGGCGTTGGTTCAGCGAAACCGACGAACGTCGTGAAAAATGTTCCGGCTGAGATCGTTCCGTCGTTGACGAAGGCACCGGAAGACCGCTGAAGGTTTCGGGAATTGGCTTTTGGTTTGCGGCCTTTCTTCGTCGTCGGCTGCAAGCCGCCGCTGTCGTATTCAAACCTGAACCCCGGAGTGCCGCTCATCACGCCGTTGTTCGTCCAGTAAAGTACGTGCTGCGCCTGGAAAGGCAACGTGGTCGCGACATCGAACGTGCTGCGATTCAGAAAGGCCGTCGCATCAATCTGCGGCGGAATTCCCACCAGCGGAGAGTTGTTGATGTAAATCGGCGAGGTCGCTGCCCAACCGAGAGGAACTACATTCAGGCTCAGAAGCGCAAGCCAGGCGAAAAGTCGTTTCATAGCGGCGCGGCTTATTGTCCGCTCAGGTTTCCTCCCGTGAAAATTTGATTCCGCAACTTTTGAATCGTGATGTTTCGATAACGCGGATAAATGACTGGCGGATTGGTCGTTCCATCAAATGATCCCCACACTCCGCTGAAAAATGCTGTGTCTTCAGTTGGAAAGTCGTCGAGAAACTCAAGCGAACCTTGGTTCCGTAAAAACGGCAACTGATCGCTGAACGCGATTCGCACCGGCGGGGCAATCACACCCGGACCATGGCTGAGTGCGGTCTCGTCGTTCCCATTGATCGCATCATTATCAATCCAGTTTGCGGTGGAGCTGCGGGAGGCGAGCACCGGCGTCAGGTTGTCCGCCGCCAAGCCAATGTCTTCGGCCACGAAGAGAATGTCAGGCTGGGCGATCGACCGCTGGACAGGCTGCACGACGAGCTCGGAATTCGTGCTCACGGTGACATCTGTGTAACTGTTGGTAAACGTGGTGAAAAAGCTTCCCAGGATGGGGTCAAAAAGAACCCGCTGGAAGCGAAGCTTGTTGATGCCGCCACGAAGACCAACAGAGATGACATTTGTGCCGAGCGCATTGGTCCCAATGATTATATTCGTCACCCCAACCGCGTTCGTAATACCCAGGAAAGGAGTCCACGTCGCGCGACTTCCGAGCCCGAAGCCTTGGGTGACCGTCGGCAACAGAGTTTCGACCGCATAATTCTTTGGATGATAAAGAAAACGGATGCCGCCTACGTCGTCACGAGTCAGGCCAACTCGGAACAAACCGGAAGCGAAGTTCACCCCTTGGCCGAATGAAGTGAACGTGCTGATCCCACTCGCCACCGGCAGGTTCTCTATATTGTCATCGTCGAAGCGCACTATCTCGATGGCATCAGCTCGATCCGGGTTCCGAAACTCCTGAATCAGATAAGTGTAGAGCGTGCCGTTCACGTAGCGGGTCGGGTTCAGCGTGACCGGATCGAAATTACGAAGGATGGTTGTGTAGTTGGTAAAAGTGACGCCACCGATCGTCTCGGTGGTTCGGGCACGAAGCGTGAACGTGTAACGCACCGGATCGGCAAAGCCCAACTCTTCCATCAGCATCGTCATCGCTGCGCTCTTGAGATCGATCAGGCCCAGCGTTCCGGCTTCGTAGTTCTGCCGGATGGTCTGAGTGGAATACTCTTCGAGGGCTTCATCGATTTTTCCAGCCGGCGGCAATTCGGCAAAGAATCGGACTGCTTGATCGACGGCGCCGACGCCCTCGGAACCGAAATAATCGATGAATGACTTGTCGTATCCGTAATAGATGACCGGCACGTTCCAGCGAAATCCTTCACGCAGGTTCATCGGACCGCCGATATCGCCGCCACGCTGATAGTTCAATCCAACGACTTGCCAGGATGTGAATGGACCCAGCAATGAAAACGCCATCGCCGCCGGCGCAAGCACCAGGAGCGCAAGGACACAAAGCTTTACTGGTTTCGAAAGACGCATCTTGTTTCCTTGCATCGTCATGGCAGTTGGTAACGCTGGCCAAACACGTCAAACCCGGCCGTCGTCTGATAGCTGGACCAGACGGCGAGCAGATTCCCCGTGCGGTCCGCGGCAATATGGGGATGAAACTGCCGAAGGAAGGTCGTGGTGTTCACGCGAAATTCATTGCCCACAATCGTCCCGTTGTTCAAAGCGCGAGCGAATACTCCTTCACGCGAACCATCCTGTCCGAGACTCGTCCACGCGACCATTTGGCCGCCAGCCGTGGCCGCCACAGATGGGGAAAACTGGTCGCCACGTGTATGGGTATTGACCCGGAACGCATCCGTGATCGGGGCCGATGAAGGACTGAAAGCACGAGCGAAAACATCAAGGCTGTCCGTCGGAACAGAATTCTTCTGGCTCCAAACCACCGTGAACCCGCCGTCCACATGACCCGCCACACTCGCATTGGCACACGGCCGCGAGCTTGTATTCACCACGAACTCACCGCCCAGCGGCTGGCCGTTCGAATCAAACCAGCGAGCGACGACATCAACGGTGTTCTCAGCACTCTGCTGCTCGGAACTCCAGGCGAGAACAAACGTGCCGTCGGAAAGCGCTGCAATCGAAGGCTGGCTCTGATTGAATGGCAGAGTGTGATTCGCCTGGATTTCTCCGCCAATCTTCTGGCCGTCCGCCGTGAACAATTGGAAGAAAACGTCCTGCATTGAATCCGTGTTGAATTCCACAAACTGGAGAACTGAATTTGTAATGAATCGATTGTAAACGAAGCGGACCTTCGGCACCTGCAACTGAATCTTCTCCTTGGTTCGCCGGCCGCTCGCGTAAGCGATGACAACGTTTCCGTTGTTCAATGTTGCGACCGCCACGCCTGCGTTGCGTTCCTGTTTTTGATCGACAATTCGCTTGATCCGTTGCGTTTTAAGTTTCTCACGATTGTTGCGCACCACGATCCAGTTGGTGGTGATTCTCGTGTTGCTCGAACGTGCCAGCGTATTGACCGCGATGTCACGCGTCGCAAACGATCCATCCGCATTCAGAAAGCGCGCAAAAATATTTTGAAATCCCGGGCGGCCACCCAGCCACGCAACGGCGGCGCCCCCCGAATTCAAAAGCGAAACCGAAGGACGTTCCTGATCGCCCGCAGTCCCTTCATTGACCCGAATCACCGGACCGACCGGTGCTTGCCCCGCATCCAGGCGACGCGCTCCGATGCCAAGCCCGTTGCCGTCGATGCCATTGTCCTGATAAACAACGAAACCGCCGGCGGCGCCGAATGCCGCGCGGGGAGCGGTTTGATCTCCGTTAACCGGACCGGAAACTGGAAATTCCTCTCCAACGGAACCAGCGAGGCCAGCGAGAGGAAAATGAGCCAGCAATGCTGTGAGCAGTCCTGTCAGGACAAAACTTTTCCGTGCACACAACGCTGGTGACATAGGTCGTGCAGTATTATCAATCACCACTTTCCTTGTCCACGTTTTGTTCGCAAACGACGCCGTCGCTTCTGTAAAAATTGCTCGTCTGGACGTGTTGCAACAGATGTTCATCACAGGAGTTGTTTCTGCGAGCCCCCCGCTGATTCCAATTGCGCGGCCAATGTTTTGAATCCCCACTTCCGGTAGAGAGACAACAGGCGATTGGCGTCGGGAGTTTGCACCGCGAGCTTTTCCAAATCGAAATCGCACGGCAGGTCCGTGTGCAGTCGAATGAGCTTCTGATTCCGGCGCACGTTGTTTTCCGCCGCTGCAAGATTCGCGCGAATGCGCTCGGATTTCACTTCACTCAACCGCGCGTACAGGGCATCGATCGTTCCAAACTGTTTCAATAAATCCGTCGCCGTCTTGGGTCCCACTCCCGGCACGCCTTCGATATTGTCAACGGCGTCGCCGATCAGGCCTTTCCAGCACATTGGGATCCTAAGCTTAGAATTCCACGTGGACAAGTTGTCGCG
>JADMIO012983396.1_pt1 | contig 114576 bp, 37 predicted proteins | sample 8958161 | NCBI WGS metagenome assembly JADMIO01 (sample SAMN16585339, study PRJNA669376) | soil metagenome | isolation source: Crop rotation soil | place: USA: Cullars Rotation, Alabama | collected 2011
ATCAGACCGACGATACGAGTGGGACCGTGGTCCCAGACTAATAATCAGACCGACGATACGAGTGGGACCGTGGTCCCAGTCTGATTATCAGACCGACGATACGAGTGGGACCGTGGTCCCAGACTAATAATCAGACCGACGATACGAGTGGGACCGTGGTCCCAGTCTGATTATCAGACCGACGATACAAGTGGAACAGTTATGCCCGGGAATTCCTGCAGGATCGATCCGCTCGAGAAGCTTTCTAGTGGTACCAACCCAGGCAGGTAGCACAGTGCGCGCCCACTGCCTTACGGATAGCACGACGCATCTTCGCCGCAGCGTTGTTCCCACGGGCGATAGCAGCACGCCGCTTCGCATGGCTCTTCACACTGCGCTGTGCCTGATAGGTGGCGTGGTGCTGAGCACAGCGCCCACCATGAGTAGCCCAGTCCCTACAGTCGAGACACCGGGTACGCATAGGGCACCCCCCCCCCCCTTCCGGGGACACCCCCCTATCCGTCGACACCCCCCTACCTACTCACGTGAGTAGGCTGGGCGCGGCAGCGCTAGAAGCGACCGCCCGTCATGAAGTGGGCAGTGAGCCAACCCATGAAGGCCAGTAGCGCAAAGCGTCGAGCACGCACCCAACCCGAAGGCTTGCCTGTACTGCCGCTTTGCGTGGCGAACCATGACCAGACGTGTTCGCTCAGCGTGTCGCCCGGCTTCTTATTGAAGAGCGCTCGACCCTCAATGACGCCGAACGCGGCAAGCCATGCGAGCCAAGCGATTGTGTATCCGCTCATTGAGCCCCCCGACGGATTCGAACCGCCGACCCCCTGATTACGAAACAGGCGCTCTAACCGAACTGAGCTAGGGAGGCAACGCCGGTCGCTCAACCCTGGGAGAGATCAGGGGAGTGACCGGCCTGAGTGGGTAGCGCTCGACGCCGTTCCTTAGCGGTGCTTGATGCGTGGCGCGTAAACCCCTCTACCTATATGAAGGTTGTCGGCAACCTGATTCGGGGTCACAGCGAAGGGCGCCCGGGTGACGCTGTGATGAAGTGGCGTGAAGTCTGGATTACCCAATGAGAAGTCATTAGGAATGTGTGTTTCGAGTCATTCCGTCACAGCATCACTTCCCCCAGGTCAACGGCTCGCCCCGCTGTGCTGTGGTGACGGAGTCACTGTTACTTAGGCTAACTAACTAAACCGAGACAAGAGAAATGGGCCGACCGGGGGACCGGCCGACCCTTCCCGCTGCCCCAGGAAGCCCGCTGTGCGCCCGTCTCAGCGCCTAACAGGCTTCCCGGGTGTCTCGCTACGCCGCTACGTCTTCCGTGCCGTCCTGGGCGTCGTCTTCGTCGTCGTCGGTCGGCGGCTTCGCCCACGTGATCGAAGCGCGCTTCTCGATGGGCGTTCCCTGCCCCCTGCCCGTAGTCGACTTCGTGACAACGATCTTGTCTACGAAGAGCCCGACGAACACGCGCTTGTCGTCTACTGACGCGCGCCCCCACCACGACTTAGGGCCGGTCGGGTCAGCGTCGGCGTCTTCGGGGAACCATTGGTCAAGGGGAAGCTTCGGGGCTTCGGCGGCTTCAAGTTCGGCAAGCCGCTCTTCCGCCCCTTGCTGCCGGAGCGTCAGCGCTGCCTGTTGCTTCCGGAAGTGCTTCCTGCCAACGGGTCCGTCGTACGCGCCTGCCGCGCGGTCTTCGTACAGCTCTTCAAGGGCGTTCAGGGCGTCGGCGCGCTCCGCAACAAGGTTCGCCCGTTCGCCGCTCTTCTCAGGCGCCTCAGTGAGCTTGCCGAAGCGTCGGGCGGCTTCCCACAGAAGCGCCAACGTCTCTTCGTCGCCTTCGGCGTGCCTGATCTTGTTGAAGATGCGTTCCGCAACGAACTTGTCGAGTGCCGCCATGCTGACGTTGCACGTGCCTTCGTGCTGCCCAGGTGCGGACGGGTCGACCACCTTCCGGCGACGGCAGCGGTAAGAGTCCTTGATCGATTCTTCCCCGCGCTTCGAAGTCATGACGGCGCCACACTCGCAGTACAGCTTGTCCATGGCGGACAGAATGGCTTGCCCCCGGGAAAGCCCCTTGCCGCGCCCCCTGCCGTCCAACCACGCCTGAAGCTCATACCACTCAGCGGGCTCGATGATCGGTCCGCAATCAAGCTCGACCGGCCGGAGCGTGATCGGGTCGCGCTGAATGCGGTAACCCTCAATCTTCGTGGTCGGCGTGCCGTCCGGCTTCTTCTTGTAGATCACCTCAGCGGCGAAGCCCGCAATACGCGGGTCCCGAAGGATTCGCATAACGGTTGCCGGGTCCCAGGCGCTTGAAGCGGTCTTCTTCCCAATCGTCTCGCCCCGGGTCGGCACGGCGTCAGCGTCCATGCGCTTACAAAGCCCCGTGATGCTGCCCGGGTGAATGGCGGCTTGACTGCCCGGCTTGAAGGGAAGGTGTTTGTGCGTCTTGATCTCACGCCACCACCACCGGATTACGTCGGGCTCGAACTCGAAGGGTCCGGTAAGGGGAGTGGTCGAGTGCGCAAGCTTGTTGATGACGACATTGACCATTCGGCCGTTGCGCGTGATCTCCTTCGTCTCCGAAACAAGCTCGAAGCCGTAAGGCGCCTTCCCGCCGACGTACCCGCCCAATTCGCGCTGAAGGTTCTTCGTGTCGAGAATCTTCGCCGACTTCAGCGAAGATTCTTTGTGCGACGCGTCGAGCCGCATAATCAGGTGAATCAGGTCCATGACGTTTCCCTGCCGGAAGACGCCTTCCTGAGTGGAAACAATCGTCACGCCCAGGGCGAGCAATTCCGAGACAATCGGAATCGCGTCCATGACCTTCAGGCGCGAGAAGCGCGACACGTCATAGACAATGATCATGTTGAGCCGCCCGGCGCGGCATTCGTTCAGGATGCGTTCGAACTCCGGGCGCTCCGCCGTCCCGAACGCCGACGTGCCCGGCGCTTCGCTGAAATGCCCGACGAACCTGAACCGGCCCCCGTCGCGCTCGACTTCGCGCTGAAGGTCGGCCGCCTTGTCTTCGTTGGCGCTACGCTGTGTCGCTGGGCTTGCTGCGCTCGAATTCTCGCGCTCGCGCGACTGACGGTCGTAAGCACCCGCGTACGTGTCCACCCCGGTCACAACCCCTTGTGTCATGTCGGCGACCCTACGCCCCCAACTGAGAGAACTCAAAGGTTACCCCAGTTGGGGCACTACTCCCGAAAACCGCTTCTGACCTGGGAAAACGTGAAGCCCCGGGGCATCCGCTGAGGGTTGCCGCCGGGGCTTCGGTGTGTCCGTCAGTACGGGCCATAGAGGGGCGTCGTGTAACCCACCCAGGGCGATTGCTCCGGCACGGGGAAGCCGCGCCACGCCTTCGGGACGTCGCGGTGAGTTCAGGCTTTTTCATATCTCATTGCCCCCGGACGAGCGTCTGCTCCGCCATTCGCCGTCCGCCGTGCCAATCGGATCAGCCGTCCAAATGCGGGATTTTCGTTAGTCGGAGGCCAAACGGCATTGAGCGTCAGCATATCATCAGCGAGCTGAAGAAAGACAATCCCCGATCCGCTCCACGTGTTGCCCCAGCAATCAGCGCGACCTTGCCCCTCCAACGTCATCTCGTTCTCCGCTCATGAGCTCAGCCACTGGCGAGCGGCATCGCATTCTTCGCATCCCGCCTCTGGCGGATGCAGGAAGATCAACGGATCTCGGCCCAGTTGACCCAGGGCTGTCGCCACAATGTCGCGGGAGCGGATCAACCGAGCAAAGGCATGACCGACTGGACCTTCCTTCTGAAGGCTCTTCTCCTTGAGCCACCTGTCCGCCAAGGCAAAGCGCTCACAGCAGTGGTCATTCTCGAGATAATCGACGCGTACCAACTTGCCATCCTGAAGAATGGTGCAGTGTCTCGGCACCCCATAGGGAACCTTTGCCATCAACTCGGCAAGATGCAGCGTCGTGTTGGCATCGTGTCCCACGCCGAGGAGAAGTACCTGCCCATCGAGTTCATGGACACGGGCGACCGGGCTTGCAGGCGAGTGAGGTGGCAGGGGCAATGGATCAGAGATGATCTGCTCTGCCTGTGGCCCCGCTGCCGCAAAGGCAAATGGATGGGCGCTGCGCTTTACATTTGGCAGGCGCCAGAATGTGTCAGAGACAACTCCAAGGTCCGGTGTAACGGGCGACGTGGCAGGATCGAACGGCTCGTCGTCCAGACCTGACCACGAGGGCATGACGAGCGTCCCTCCCGGACCCAGCGCAGCACGCAGGGCCTCGATCAGTCCAAGTGGCCCATCTTCGAGGGGCCGGACGCTACGGAAGGAGCTGTGGACCAGCAGCACACCGCCGGGGGTAACCCCAAGGTTGAGAAGCTGACCGATGAGCTCGGCTTTTCGCCATTCGTATTGCACGACATTGCACTCCACCGCTGATGACATCAGTCGATCATAGCACGATCAACGGCACTGTTGCAAATAGTCGGTGGTGATAAACTTATCATCCCCTTTTGCTGATGGAGCTGCACATGAACCCATTCAAAGGCCGGCATTTTCAGCGTGACATCATTCTGTGGGCCGTACGCTGGTACTGCAAATACGGCATCAGTTACCGTGAGCTGCAGGTCGACGGATCTTTTCCGCTGCATAACCCTGCTTCGGGGTCATTATAGCGATTTTTTCGGTATATCCATCCTTTTTCGCACGATATACAGGATTTTGCCAAAGGGTTCGTGTAGACTTTCCTTGGTGTATCCAACGGCGTCAGCCGGGCAGGATAGGTGAAGTAGGCCCACCCGCGAGCGGGTGTTCCTTCTTCACTGTCCCTTATTCGCACCTGGCGGTGCTCAACGGGAATCCTGCTCTGCGAGGCTGGCCGGCTACCGCCGGCGTAACAGATGAGGGCAAGCGGATGGCTGATGAAACCAAGCCAACCAGGAAGGGCAGCCCACCTATCAAGGTGTACTGCCTTCCAGACGAACGAAGAGCGATTGAGGAAAAGGCGGCGGCGGCCGAGAGAGAATATTCAGGCCAGTTATGCTTTCTGGCCTGTAACAAAGGACATTAAGTAAAGACAGATAAACGTAGACTAAAACGTGGTCGCATCAGGGTGCTGGCTTTTCAAGTTCCTTAAGAATGGCCTCAATTTTCTCTATACACTCAGTTGGAACACGAGACCTGTCCAGGTTAAGCACCATTTTATCGCCCTTATACAATACTGTCGCTCCAGGAGCAAACTGATGTCGTGAGCTTAAACTAGTTCTTGATGCAGATGACGTTTTAAGCACAGAAGTTAAAAGAGTGATAACTTCTTCAGCTTCAAATATCACCCCAGCTTTTTTCTGCTCATGAAGGTTAGATGCCTGCTGCTTAAGTAATTCCTCTTTATCTGTAAAGGCTTTTTGAAGTGCATCACCTGACCGGGCAGATAGTTCACCGGGGTGAGAAAAAAGAGCAACAACTGATTTAGGCAATTTGGCGGTGTTGATACAGCGGGTAATAATCTTACGTGAAATATTTTCCGCATCAGCCAGCGCAGAAATATTTCCAGCAAATTCATTCTGCAATCGGCTTGCATAACGCTGACCACGTTCATAAGCACTTGTTGGGCGATAATCGTTACCCAATCTGGATAATGCAGCCATCTGCTCATCATCCAGCTCGCCAACCAGAACACGATAATCACTTTCGGTAAGTGCAGCAGCTTTACGACGGCGACTCCCATCGGCAATTTCTATGACACCAGATACTCTTCGACCGAACGCCGGTGTCTGTTGACCAGTCAGTAGAAAAGAAGGGATGAGATCATCCAGTGCGTCCTCAGTAAGCAGCTCCTGGTCACGTTCATTACCTGACCATACCCGAGAGGTCTTCTCAACACTATCACCCCGGAGCACTTCAAGAGTAAACTTCACATCCCGACCACATACAGGCAAAGTAATGGCATTACCGCGAGCCATTACTCCTACGCGCGCAATTAACGAATCCACCATCGGGGCAGCTGGTGTCGATAACGAAGTATCTTCAACCGGTTGAGTATTGAGCGTATGTTTTGGAATAACAGGCGCACGCTTCATTATCTAATCTCCCAGCGTGGTTTAATCAGACGATCGAAAATTTCATTGCAGACAGGTTCCCAAATAGAAAGAGCATTTCTCCAGGCACCAGTTGAAGAGCGTTGATCAATGGCCTGTTCAAAAACAGTTCTCATCCGGATCTGACCTTTACCAACTTCATCCGTTTCACGTACAACATTTTTTAGAACCATGCTTCCCCAGGCATCCCGAATTTGCTCCTCCATCCACGGGGACTGAGAGCCATTACTATTGCTGTATTTGGTAAGCAAAATACGTACATCAGGCTCGAACCCTTTAAGATCAACGTTCTTGAGCAGATCACGAAGCATATCGAAAAACTGCAGTGCGGAGGTGTAGTCAAACAACTCAGCAGGCGTGGGAACAATCAGCACATCAGCAGCACATACGACATTAATCGTGCCGATACCCAGGTTAGGCGCGCTGTCAATAACTATGACATCATAGTCATGAGCAACAGTTTCAATGGCCAGTCGGAGCATCAGGTGTGGATCGGTGGGCAGTTTACCTTCATCAAATTTGCCCATTAACTCAGTTTCAATACGGTGCAGAGCCAGACAGGAAGGAATAATGTCAAGCCCCGGCCAGCAAGTGGGCTTTATTGCATAAGTGACATCGTCCTTTTCCCCAAGATAGAAAGGCAGGAGAGTGTCTTCTGCATGAATATGAAGATCTGGTACCCATCCGTGATACATTGAGGCTGTTCCCTGGGGGTCGTTACCTTCCACGAGCAAAACACGTAGCCCCTTCAGAGCCAGATCCTGAGCAAGATGAACAGAAACTGAGGTTTTGTAAACGCCTCCTTTATGGGCAGCAACCCCGATCACCGGTGGAAATACGTCTTCAGCACGTCGCAATCGCGTACCAAACACATCACGCATATGATTAATTTGTTCAATTGTATAACCAACACGTTGCTCAACCCGTCCTCGAATTTCCATATCCGGGTGCGGTAGTCGCCCTGCTTTCTCGGCATCTCTGATAGCCTGAGAAGAAACCCCAACTAAATCCGCTGCTTCACCTATTCTCCAGCGCCGGGTTATTTTCCTCGCTTCCGGGCTGTCATCATTAAACTGTGCAATGGCGATAGCCTTCGTCATTTCATGACCAGCGTTTATGCACTGGTTAAGTGTTTCCATGAGTTTCATTCTGAACATCCTTTAATCATTGCTTTGCGTTTTTTTATTAAATCTTGCAATTTACTGCAAAGCAACAACAAAATCGCAAAGTCATCAAAAAACCGCAAAGTTGTTTAAAATAAGAGCAACACTACAAAAGGAGATAAGAAGAGCACATACCTCAGTCACTTATTATCACTAGCGCTCGCCGCAGCCGTGTAACCGAGCATAGCGAGCGAACTGGCGAGGAAGCAAAGAAGAACTGTTCTGTCAGATAGCTCTTACGCTCAGCGCAAGAAGAAATATCCACCGTGGGAAAAACTCCAGGTAGAGGTACACACGCGGATAGCCAATTCAGAGTAATAAACTGTGATAATCAACCCTCATCAATGATGACGAACTAACCCCCGATATCAAGTCACATGACGAAGGGAAAGAGAAGGAAATCAACTGTGACAAACTGCCCTCAAATTTGGCTTCCTTAAAAATTACAGTTCAAAAAGTATGAGAAAATCCATGCAGGCTGAAGGAAACAGCAAAACTGTGACAAATTACCCTCAGTAGGTCAGAACAAATGTGACGAACCACCCTCAAATCTGTGACAGATAACCCTCAGACTATCCTGTCGTCATGGAAGTGATATCGCGGAAGGAAAATACGATATGAGTCGTCTGGCGGCCTTTCTTTTTCTCAATGTATGAGAGGCGCATTGGAGTTCTGCTGTTGATCTCATTAACACAGACCTGCAGGAAGCGGCGGCGGAAGTCAGGCATACGCTGGTAACTTTGAGGCAGCTGGTAACGCTCTATGATCCAGTCGATTTTCAGAGAGACGATGCCTGAGCCATCCGGCTTACGATACTGACACAGGGATTCGTATAAACGCATGGCATACGGATTGGTGATTTCTTTTGTTTCACTAAGCCGAAACTGCGTAAACCGGTTCTGTAACCCGATAAAGAAGGGAATGAGATATGGGTTGATATGTACACTGTAAAGCCCTCTGGATGGACTGTGCGCACGTTTGATAAACCAAGGAAAAGATTCATAGCCTTTTTCATCGCCGGCATCCTCTTCAGGGCGATAAAAAACCACTTCCTTCCCCGCGAAACTCTTCAATGCCTGCCGTATATCCTTACTGGCTTCCGCAGAGGTCAATCCGAATATTTCAGCATATTTAGCAACATGGATCTCGCAGATACCGTCATGTTCCTGTAGGGTGCCATCAGATTTTCTGATCTGGTCAACGAACAGATACAGCATACGTTTTTGATCCCGGGAGAGACTATATGCCGCCTCAGTGAGGTCGTTTGACTGGACGATTCGCGGGCTATTTTTACGTTTCTTGTGATTGATAACCGCTGTTTCCGCCATGACAGATCCATGTGAAGTGTGACAAGTTTTTAGATTGTCACACTAAATAAAAAAGAGTCAATAAGCAGGGATAACTTTGTGAAAAAACAGCTTCTTCTGAGGGCAATTTGTCACAGGGTTAAGGGCAATTTGTCACAGACAGGACTGTCATTTGAGGGTGATTTGTCACACTGAAAGGGCAATTTGTCACAACACCTTCTCTAGAACCAGCATGGATAAAGGCCTACAAGGCGCTCTAAAAAAGAAGATCTAAAAACTATAAAAAAAATAATTATAAAAATATCCCCGTGGATAAGTGGATAACCCCAAGGGAAGTTTTTTCAGGCATCGTGTGTAAGCAGAATATATAAGTGCTGTTCCCTGGTGCTTCCTCGCTCACTCGACCGGGAGGGTTCGAGAAGGGGGGGCACCCCCCTTCGGCGTGCGCGGTCACGCGCACAGGGCGCAGCCCTGGTTAAAAACAAGGTTTATAAATATTGGTTTAAAAGCAGGTTAAAAGACAGGTTAGCGGTGGCCGAAAAACGGGCGGAAACCCTTGCAAATGCTGGATTTTCTGCCTGTGGACAGCCCCTCAAATGTCAATAGGTGCGCCCCTCATCTGTCAGCACTCTGCCCCTCAAGTGTCAAGGATCGCGCCCCTCATCTGTCAGTAGTCGCGCCCCTCAAGTGTCAATACCGCAGGGCACTTATCCCCAGGCTTGTCCACATCATCTGTGGGAAACTCGCGTAAAATCAGGCGTTTTCGCCGATTTGCGAGGCTGGCCAGCTCCACGTCGCCGGCCGAAATCGAGCCTGCCCCTCATCTGTCAACGCCGCGCCGGGTGAGTCGGCCCCTCAAGTGTCAACGTCCGCCCCTCATCTGTCAGTGAGGGCCAAGTTTTCCGCGAGGTATCCACAACGCCGGCGGCCGGCCGCGGTGTCTCGCACACGGCTTCGACGGCGTTTCTGGCGCGTTTGCAGGGCCATAGACGGCCGCCAGCCCAGCGGCGAGGGCAACCAGCCGAGGGCTTCGCCCTGTCGCTCGACTGCGGCGAGCACTACTGGCTGTAAAAGGACAGACCACATCATGGTTCTGTGTTCATTAGGTTGTTCTGTCCATTGCTGACATAATCCGCTCCACTTCAACGTAACACCGCACGAAGATTTCTATTGTTCCTGAAGGCATATTCAAATCGTTTTCGTTACCGCTTGCAGGCATCATGACAGAACACTACTTCCTATAAACGCTACACAGGCTCCTGAGATTAATAATGCGGATCTCTACGATAATGGGAGATTTTCCCGACTGTTTCGTTCGCTTCTCAGTGGATAACAGCCAGCTTCTCTGTTTAACAGACAAAAACAGCATATCCACTCAGTTCCACATTTCCATATAAAGGCCAAGGCATTTATTCTCAGGATAATTGTTTCAGCATCGCAACCGCATCAGACTCCGGCATCGCAAACTGCACCCGGTGCCGGGCAGCCACATCCAGCGCAAAAACCTTCGTGTAGACTTCCGTTGAACTGATGGACTTATGTCCCATCAGGCTTTGCAGAACTTTCAGCGGTATACCGGCATACAGCATGTGCATCGCATAGGAATGGCGGAACGTATGTGGTGTGACCGGAACAGAGAACGTCACACCGTCAGCAGCAGCGGCGGCAACCGCCTCCCCAATCCAGGTCCTGACCGTTCTGTCCGTCACTTCCCAGATCCGCGCTTTCTCTGTCCTTCCTGTGCGACGGTTACGCCGCTCCATGAGCTTATCGGGTCCACTCGCGAACGCAGAAAGGCCCACCCGAAGGTGAGCCAGTGTGATTACATTTGCGGCCTAACTGTGGCCAGTCCAGTTACGCTGGAGTCACTAGTATTTAGGTGACACTATAGAAGCGGCCGCGACAACTTGTCCACGTGGAATTCTAAGCTTAGGATCCCAATGTGCTGGAAAGACTGCTGGTCCATCACGAGTCGCTGGACACACCATTGATATCCCCGCAGAGCTGTCGTCGGAGTTGAGACTACTGGCGCGCACGGCGGGTGTGCCGCTGAAGAGCGTGCTGCTGGCCGCGCATCTTCGCGCGTTGAACGTGCTCACGAGCAGTCATGACGTCGTGACTGGACTCGTGTCGCATGGCCGGACGGAAACGGCAGACAGCGAAAGAGTGCTGGGTCTGTTTCTCAATACCTTGCCATTCCGTCGACGCCTCGCGGGAGGCACATGGTTAGAGTTGGTGCAGGAGACATTCGCGGCTGAGCGTGAATTGTTGCCGTTCCGGCGTTATCCGCTGGCGCGCATGCAACAGGATCTAGGAAACGATGCGCCGTTGTTCGAAACCCTTTTTAACTTCACCCATTTTCATGTTTATGACGAGATGCAGAGCGCGGGCGGCGTGAAGGTGCTCGGTTTTGAAGGAGTAGCCGATACCAATTTCACGCTCGCGGTCGCTTTCTCGCTTGACGAGGGTTCGCAACTGAGTCTGGAGCTGCAATACGACACGGCGGAGCTGAGTGCTGCGCAGATCGAAGCCGTGGGCCATGACTACGTCGCCATTTTGGAGAGCATGGCGCGCAATCCGCTGGAGCGTTACGACCGCCAGAGCCTGCTCTCGCCGGAAGAACGGCAAAAGATCGTCTACGACTGGAATGACACGGCATGTGTTTATCAAATGGCGATGACTGTGTCGCAGTTGTTCGAGCAGCAAGCGGAGCGCACGCCGCAAGCGATCGCACTGACGTTTGCAGATCAGCAGTTGAATTATGCAGAGCTGAATGCGCGCGCTAATCAGCTCGCACATCACCTGCGCTCGCTTGGTGTGACTGGTGAGACTCCGGTAGGCGTGATGATGGACCACTCGTTGGAGATGGTCGTCGCGCTGCTCGGCATTCTCAAAGCTGGTGGCGTCTATGTGCCCCTCGATCCGGAGTACCCGGATGAGCGGCTGAAATTCATGGCGCGTGACGCGGGCCTGGAGTTGGTGGTAACGCAAGACAAACTCGCCGGCCGGATTTCGGAAACAAAGAGTCTTCGCCTGGACGTCGATTGGCCCAACGAGAGTAAGGACAACCTGTCGGTTTCGGTCAGCGCCGATAGTCTGGCCTACATCATTTATACCTCCGGCTCGAGTGGCGCTCCAAAAGGAGCAATGGTCACGCACGGTGGAATGCTCAACTGTTTGCAGTGGATGCAGCAGCGGTATGAGCTGAGTGAGCACGATGCGTTTCTGATGCATACGTCGCTCAACTTTGATCCGTCCGTTTGGGAAGTGTTCTGGCCATTGATGGTGGGTGCGCGCGTGGTAGTGGTTCCGAGTACCAGCATGCTGGACAGCAGCGCGTTTCGTTACCTCGCGGAGCAGAAAGTGACGTGCGCTTACTTTGTGCCGTCGTTGCTCGGAGTGCTGGTGAAAGAGCCGGGACTGAGTGAGTGTCGCAGTCTGCGTTATGTAATCAGCGGCGGTGAGAAGTTGCCAATGCCCGTGATGCGGGAGTTTCACGAGCTGAGTAGGGCGGAGCTGCACCATTCGTATGGGCCAACGGAGACTGCGATCGCTGCGACGGAGTGGACGTGTGAGTCGGGCGCAGAGCGGGTGTTGATGGGGCGGCCGATTGGAAACACGCAGATCTATGTGTTGGACCAGCAGATGGAGCCGCTACCGGTGGGAGTTACTGGAGAGCTCTACATCGGAGGTGCGGGAGTCGGGCGCGGCTATGCCGGACGTGCGGAGTTAACGGCGGAAAGGTTTGTGCCGGATCGATTCAGCGGAGAAGTGGGGACGCGGCTGTATCGTACGGGAGACATGGTGCGCTATGACGATGAGGGTCGCCTGGAATTTATCGGAAGATTAGACGAGCAGGTGAAGGTCAGAGGATATCGCATCGAGTTGGGTGAGATCGAAGCAGTGTTGCGCCGGCACGAGCAGGTAAGAGATGTGGTGGTTGTTCTGAGTAACGAGCGGCTGGTGGCTTACGTGGTCAGTAAGGTTCCGACAAGTGAGCTGCGTGCATATCTGAAAGCGCAATTGCCTGAGTACATGACGCCATCGTTCTTTGTCACGCTGAACGAGCTGCCACTAATGCCCAACGGCAAGATTAACCGGCGCGCATTGCCGGCTCCTGAGGGCGCAGTTGCGAAAGCGGCAGAGTATGAAGCGCCACGAACGCAGACGGAAGAGTTGCTGGCAGGCTTGTGGGCCAGCGTGTTGCACGTCGATCGGATTGGTGTAAACGATGACTTCTTCGCGCTGGGCGGACATTCGCTGTTGGCGACGCAACTCGTGTCGCGCGTGCGCGAGGCGTTTGGAGTGGAGTTGCCGTTGCGCGAGTTGTTCGAGCGGCCCACGGTGGCGGGTTTGGCGCAGCAGGTTGAAGTGGCCGTGCGCGGCGGGTTAGGACTAATGGCTCCGCCGCTCGTGCCGGTGTCGCGCGAGCACGAGTTGCCGTTGTCGTATGCGCAACAGCGTCTGTGGTTTCTGGACCAGCTTGAACCAAGCGGCTCCTTCTACAACTTGCCGGCGGCCGTGCGTTTGCGCGGCGCGCTGAACGTGGCGGCGCTGGAGCAAACGCTCTCGGAAGTGGTGCGCCGGCATGAAGCGTTGCGGACCACGTTCGTGGCTGTCGCGGGCGAGCCGCGTCAGGTGATTGCGCCGTTTACGCCCGTGCCGTTGCCGGTCTTTGAGCTGAGCAAACTGGAGACGGCGGAGCGTGAGGCAGAAACGCAGCGCTTGCTGAGTGAAGAAGCCTCACGCCCGTTCGACCTGGCGCGCGGGCCGCTGGTGCGCGCGTGTCTCGTGCGTTTGGGAGCGGAAGAGCATGTGGCGCTCGTGACCATGCACCACATCATCAGCGATGGCTGGTCCACCGGGATCTTCATCCGGGAAGTAGCGGCGCTTTACACCGCATTTTTGAACGGAGAGAAGTCGTCGCTTGCAGAGCTGCCGATTCAATATGCCGACTTCGCGCACTGGCAGCGTGGCTGGCTGCAGGGTGAAGTGCTCGCCGCGCAACTGGAATACTGGCGTGAAGCGTTGGCGGAGATGCCGGCCATGCTGGAGTTGCCGACCGACCGGCCGCGTCCGCGCGAGCAGACGTTCAACGGGGCCATGGCTCAAGTGGAGCTATCGGCAGAGCTGACCGCGCAGTTGAGAGCGTTGAGTCAGCGCGAGCGAGTGACGTTGTTTATGACGCTGCTGGCTGCGTTCCAGGCTCTGCTGTTTCGGCATAGCGGTCAGGACGACATCGTGGTGGGCACGCCGATCGCGAACCGGCGGTATGGCGAGCTGGAAGACTTGCTCGGGTTCTTCGTCAACTCGCTGGCGTTGCGCGCGCGTTCGTTACAGACGCTGACGTTTACGGAGTTGCTGCAGCAAGTCAGAGAAGTGACTCTGGCCGCGTATGCGCATCAGGATCTGCCGTTCGAGAAGCTGGTGGAAGAGTTGCAGCCGGAGCGTGATCTGAGCCGCAATCCGCTGTTTCAGGTGCAGTTCGCGCTGCAGAATGCGCCGGCGAGCGCGCTTGAGTTGCCTGGCTTAACGCTCGAGGGACAGGCGTTGGAAAGCCGTGTAACGCGCTTCGACCTTGAATGTCATCTTTGGGAAGACGCAGAAGTGTTACGCGGCGTGTTCGTCTACAACACCGACCTGTTTGACCATGCGACGATCGAGCGGCTCGTGGTGAACTTCGAAACGTTGTTGCAGAGCATCGTGGCGAACCCGGCGGAAGCGGTTGCTTCGCTACGCTTGTTGCGAGCGGAAGATGAGCGGCAGTTGCTCTATGGCTGGAACGACACGGATGCGGAGTTTCCGGCGGGAGCAGTACACGAGTTGTTTGCGCGGCAGGTGGAGCGAACGCCACATGAGACGGCCGTGGTCTTTGAAGACGCGTCGCTGACGTATCTTGAATTGGACCAGCGCAGCAACCGGCTGGCGGCGCATCTGCAAAGCATGGGCGTCGGGCCGGATACGATCGTGGGCGTGATGCTGGAACGCTCGGTGGAAATGTTGGTGGGAGTACTGGGAGTGTTAAAGGCCGGCGGCGCGTATCTGCCGCTCGACCCGGAGTATCCAGCCGAACGAGTGCAGTTCATGTTAGCGGACGCGGCGGTGCGCGTGCTGCTCACGCAAACGCATCTGGTCCATAACGTTGATGCTGACGTCAACATTATTGCGCTTGACGCTGAATGGGAGAGGCAAGCAGAAGAGTTTGCACACGCGGCGGTGACGGGCGACAACCTGGCTTACATCATCTACACCTCCGGCTCGACGGGCCAGCCGAAAGGTGTGGCGATGACGCACGGGGCTCTCGTGAATCTGCTGCACTGGCAGATGCGTCGCTCGCGCAATGCGCCACGCACGCTGCAGTTTGCTTCGCTTAGTTTTGACGTTTCTTTCCAAGAGATCTTCTCGACCTGGTGCGCCGGTGGCACGCTCGTGTTGCTGCGCGAAGAAACACGCCGCGATGCGAGCGCCTTATGGCGGCTATTGATTAGCGAACGGATCGAGCGCTTGTTCCTGCCGTTTGTGGCGCTGCAATTCTTGGCCGAAGCGGCGGAGCGCGACGAGGAGTTTCCCACGAGCTTGCGTGAGGTGATCGCGTCGGGCGAGCAGTTGCGGATCACGCGGCACATCCGGAACCTGTTCGCAAGACTTAAGGGCTGCACCCTGGACAATCAGATTGGGCCAAGCGAGACGCACGTGATCAGCGCCTTGCTGTTAGCTGGCGACGCAGCGGAGTGGCCGGACTTGCCAGCTATCGGGCGGCCCGTCTCGAACGCTCGATTGTACGTGCTCGACAAGCAGATGCGGCCGACACCTATTGGTGTGCCTGGGCTGATGTACATCGCTGGTGACAGTGTTTCGCGAGGTTACCTCAAGCGCCCTGAGATGACGGCCGAGAGATACGTGCCGAATCCGTTCTCAGATTCAGGCGAGCGCCTCTACCGCTCGGGCGACGTGGTGCGTTACCTGCCGACGGGCGATCTCGAATGGCTGCGGCGCGAAGACGACCAGGTAAAGATCAGAGGCTATCGCGTGGAGCTGGGTGAGATCGAAGCCGCGTTTGCGAATCATCCATCCGTGCGCGAAGCGGTGGTGGTAGTGCGAGTCGAGGCGCGTGGAGAGAAGCGGCTCGTAGCTTATGTAGTGAGTGAGCGTGAAGTTGTATTGAAGGTGGAAGAGCTGCGGCAAGCACTGCGCGCGAAGTTGCCGGAGTACATGGTGCCGAGTGCGATAGTGCTGTTGGACGAGTTGCCGTTGACGCCCAGCGGCAAGATCAACCGGCGCGCATTGCCGGAGCCGGAGAGCTTGTTGGCGGAAGAAGTTGAAGCGCCCCGGACGCCGACGGAAGAGTTGCTGGTTGGCTTGTGGGCCAATGTGCTGCACGTGGATCGCGTCGGCATCAACGACGACTTCTTCGAGCTGGGCGGCCACTCGCTGTTGGCGACGCAGCTAGTGTCGCGCGTGCGTGAAGCGTTTGCAGTGGAGTTGCCGTTGCGCGAGTTGTTTGCGCGGCCGACGGTGGCTGGTTTGGCGGAAGCGGTTGAAGCGGAGCTGCGTGGCGGAGTGCAAGTGGTAGACAGTGTGCCGCTCGTGCCGGTGTCGCGCGAGCAGCAGTTGCCCGTGTCACATGCGCAGCAGCGTTTGTGGTTCCTCGATGAGCTGGAGCCGGGACTGGCGACTTACAACATTCCGGGCGCTGTGCGGTTGAAGGGCCAGTTGGATGTCGACGCGCTGCAGCGCACGTTCAGCGAAGTCGTGCGACGACATGAAGCGCTCAGGACTACGTTTGTCACCGTGAACGGCCAGCCGGTGCAGGTGATCGCGCCGGCCAGTCCGTTGCCGATGCCGGCAGTGGACTTGAGTGGACTGCCCGAGGCGGAGCGCGAAGCGAAGGCGCGTGAGCTGGCGATGGCAGAGGCGGGGCAACCATTCGACTTGAGTGTCGGGCCTTTGGTGCGCGTGCAGCTACTGCGCCTCGGCGAGGAAGATCACGTGGTGCTGTTCACGATGCACCACATGGTCACCGACGGCTGGTCCACCGGGATCCTGGTGCGGGAAGTGGCGGCGCTTTACGAAGCGTATATAGAAGGACGCGAGTCGCCGTTGCCGGAGCTGGAAATACAGTACGCCGACTATGCAGTGTGGCAGCGTGAGTGGCTGCAAGGCGAGGTATTGGACCAGCAGCTAGCTTACTGGCGCGAGCAGTTAGAAGAGTTGCCGGTGCTGCAACTGCCAGCGGATAAACCGCGCCCACCGGTGCAGAGCCATCGTGGCCAAAGCGTCAGCTTCGCTTTGCCGGCCTCATTGACGGCGGAGTTGAAGCAGTTGAGCAACACCGAGGGCGTGACGCTCTACATGACGTTGCTGGCGGCGTTCAAGATCCTGTTGTGGCGCTACAGCGGGCAGAGCGACGTAGTGGTGGGAACGCCGATCGCAGGTCGCAATCACTTAGCGACCGAGGGCTTGATCGGATTGTTCGTGAACACGCTCGTGCTGCGCACGAATCTGTCAGGTAATCCCTCGTTCAGCGAGTTGCTGGAGCGCGTGAGGGAAGTGACTTTGGGCGCGTACGCGCATCAGGATCTGCCGTTTGAGAAGTTAGTGGAGGAGCTGCAACCAGAGCGAGACATGAGCCGCTCACCACTCTTCCAGGTGTTGTTCGTGCTGCAGAACGCGACCGCGGAGATATTGCGACTGCCGGGACTGCAAGCGAGTGAAGTTACCAGCGACGATGAAACTGCGAAGTTTGATTTGGCGCTTGGCTTGTCTGAAATCAACGGCGAGCTGCACGGCTTGTTGCAGTACAGCACTGATTTGTTTGCGCCCGCCACGATCGAGCGCCTCGTCCAACATTACGAACTGTTACTGCAAGGCATCGCTAACAATTCTGAGCGCCAACTCTCACAACTGCCATTGTTGCTCGACGAAGACCAGCGCAGGTTGCTCGCGTGGAACGACACTGACGTCGCGTACGATCTCGAGAAGTGTGTACACCAACTCTTCGAAGCGCAAGCGAGCCAGACGCCGGACGCCACTGCGTTAGTGGCGGGACAGGCGCGCGTGAGTTATGGCGAGCTGCAGTCACGGGCTGAGAAATTGGCCAGACGATTGCGGCGAGAAGGAATTGGACCAGAGCAGCGCGTCGGCATACTGGTAGGACGCGGCGCGGCGATGGTGGTGGCGCCGCTCGGAGTCTTGAAGGCTGGTGGCGCATACGTACCGCTGGACGCAGCGTATCCATTGGAGCGGCTCTCGCTGATGGCCGAGGATGCGCAACTCAGCGCGCTCGTGGCGGAAGAGGGACTGAACGCGGAGTTTGTTCGGCCGGACGTGAAGCTTGTGCGGCTGCACAAAGCGAGCGGTGAGTGTATCGACGATGCGGTGGCGCCGGAAGAAGAGTTACCGGCCCCAAACGTGACGCCGGAGAACCTCGCCTATGTCATTTACACCTCCGGCTCGACGGGCCGTCCGAAGGGCGTCGCTATCACGCATCGCAGTGCGGTCGCCCTTGTGCACTGGGCCAGGGACGTTTTTCCGGCTTCGGGCTTGCGCGGTGTGCTTGCTTCAACATCGCTCAACTTCGACCTTTCAGTGTTTGAGTTATTCGTCACGCTCAGCTCCGGCGGCCAGCTTATTCTGGCTGACAACGCCTTGCACTTAGCCACGCTCGCGGCCGCAGACGAAGTAACCCTCATCAACACTGTGCCTTCTGCTATGGCTGAGCTGCTCCGGATCGGCGCAGTGCCTGATTCGGTGCAAACCGTCAACCTGGCGGGTGAAGCGTTGCCGACGTCCCTGGTGCAACAGATCTACGAACAGACACGAACGCGGCAGGTTTGGAATTTGTATGGTCCATCTGAAGACACGACTTATTCGACTGCCGCTTTGATTGAGAAGAATCAATCAGGCCCAATGGTGATTGGACGGCCGATCGCGAACACGCAGGCTTACATCTGCGATGAGATGTTAGAGCCGGTGCCGGTGGGTGTAACCGGACAATTACTGCTCGCGGGTGAGGGCTTGGCGCGTGGCTACATCGGACGGCCCGAGCTCACGGCCGAGCGCTTCCTTCCTGATCCCTTCAGCAGTGAGGGTGGAGGGAGACTTTATCTGACGGGAGACCTCGCCCGGTATCGCACGGATGGTCAGATCGAGTTTCTGGGACGCGCGGATAGCCAGGTGAAACTGCGCGGTTTCCGGATTGAGCTGGGCGAGATTGAAGAAGTGTTGCGGCGGCACGAGCAGATAAGAGACGCGGTAGTGGTGGTGAGTGACGAGCGGCTGGTGGCGTACGTGGTAAGTGAGGCTCCGACGAGTGAGCTGCGTGCATATCTGAAAGCGCAGTTGCCTGAGTACATGACGCCGTCGTTCTTTGTGGCGCTAGAGGAATTACCACGGCTGCCGAACGGCAAGATTAACCGGCGCGCCTTGCCGACTCCGGAAGGGTTAGGAGTGGAGCAGGACTATCAGGAGCCGCGCACCCAGACGGAAGAGTTGTTGTCGGGTTTGTTTGCGAGTGTGCTACGCGCGCCGCGAGTGGGAGTGTATGACAACTTCTTCGAGTTGGGTGGACATTCGCTACTGGCGACGCAGCTAGTGTCGCGCGTGCGTGAAGCGTTTGGAGTGGAGTTGCCGTTGCGCGAGTTGTTCGAGCGACCGACGGTGGCGGGTTTGGCGCAGCAGGTTGAAGTGGCCGTGCGCGGCGGGTTAGGACTAATGGCTCCGCCGCTCGTGCCGGTGTCGCGCGAGCACGAGTTGCCGTTGTCGTATGCGCAACAGCGTCTGTGGTTCCTGGACCAGCTTGAACCAAGCGGCTCCTTCTACAACTTGCCGGCGGCGGTGCGTTTGCGCGGCGCGTTGAACGTGGCGGCGCTGGAGCAAACACTCTCGGAAGTCGTGCGCCGACATGAAGCGTTGCGGACCACGTTCGTGGCTGTGGCAGGCGAACCACGACAGGTGATTGCGCCGTTTACGCCCGTGCCGTTGCCGGTCTTTGATCTGAGCAAACTGGAGACGGCGGAGCGTGAGGCAGAAACGCAGCGCTTGCTGAGTGAAGAAGCGTCACAGCCGTTCGATCTGGCGCGCGGGCCGCTGGTGCGCGCATGCCTCGTGCGTTTGGGAGCGGAAGAACATGTAGCGCTCGTCACCATGCATCACATCATCAGCGATGGCTGGTCCACCGGGATCTTTATCCGGGAAGTAGCGGCGCTTTACACGGCGTTTCTGAATGGCGCGGAGTCGTCGCTCGCAGAGCTGCCGATTCAATATGCGGACTTCGCGCACTGGCAGCGTGGGTGGCTGCAGGGTGAAGTGCTCGCCGCGCAACTGGATTACTGGCGTGAAGCGTTGGCGGAGATGCCGGCGATGCTGGAACTGCCGACCGACCGGCCGCGTCCGCGCGAGCAGACATTCAACGGGGCGATGGCTCAAGTGGAGCTCCCGGCGGAGTTAACCTCGCAATTGAGAGCTCTAAGTCAGCGCGAGCGGGTGACGTTGTTTATGACGCTGCTGGCTGCGTTCCAGACTCTGCTGTTTCGGCATAGCGGGCAGGACGACATTGTGGTGGGCACGCCGATCGCGAACCGGCGGTATAGCGAGCTGGAAGACTTGCTTGGGTTCTTCGTCAACTCGCTGGCGTTGCGCGCGCGCTCGTTACAGACGCTGACGTTTACGGAGTTGCTGCAGCAAGTCAGAGAAGTGACTTTGGCCGCGTATGCGCATCAGGATCTGCCGTTCGAGAAGCTGGTGGAAGAGTTGCAGCCGGAGCGTGATCTGAGCCGCAATCCGCTGTTTCAGGTGCAGTTCGCGCTGCAGAATGCGCCGGCGAGCGCGCTTGAGTTGCCGGGCTTAACGCTCGAGGGTCAGGCGTTGGAAAGCCGGGTGACGCGCTTCGATCTTGAGTGTCATCTCCGGGACGACGGGGACGTACTGCGCGGCATCTTTGTCTACAACACCGACCTGTTTGACCAGACGACGATCGAGCGGCTCGTGGCGAACTTCGAGACTTTGTTGCAGAGCATCGTGGCGAATCCGGCTGAAGCGGTGGCGTCGCTGCGTTTGTTGCGGGCGGAAGATGAGCGGCAGTTGCTCTATGGCTGGAACGATACATACGAGGAGTTTCCGGCGGGAGCAGTGCACGAGTTATTTGCGCGGCAGGTAGCGCGGACGCCACAAGAGACGGCCGTGGTCTTTGAAGACGTGTCGCTGACGTATCTTGAATTGGACCAGCGCAGCAACCGGCTGGCGGCGCATCTGCAAAGCATGGGAGTGGAGCCGGACACGATCGTGGGCGTGATGCTGGAACGCTCGGTGGAAATGTTGGTGGGAGTACTGGGAGTGTTAAAGGCCGGCGGCGCGTATCTGCCGCTCGACCCGGAGTATCCAGCCGAACGAGTGCAGTTCATGTTAGCGGACGCGGCGGTGCGCGTGCTGCTCACGCAAACGCATCTGGCCCATAACGTCGCCGCTGACGTCGAGATCATTGCGCTTGATACTGATTGGGAGACGCAAGCAGAAGAGCCTGCACGCGCGGCGGTGACGGGCGACAACCTGGCCTACATCATCTACACCTCCGGCTCGACGGGCCAGCCGAAAGGTGTGGCGATGACGCACGGGCCGCTCGTGAATCTGCTGCACTGGCAGATGCGTCGCTCGCGTAATGCGCCACGCACGCTGCAGTTTGCTTCGCTTAGTTTTGACGTTTCTTTCCAGGAGATCTTCTCGACCTGGTGCGCCGGTGGCACGCTCGTGTTGCTGCGCGAAGAAACACGCCGCGATGCGAGCGCCTTATGGCGGCTATTGATTAGCGAACGGATCGAGCGCTTGTTCCTGCCGTTTGTGGCGCTGCAATTCTTAGCCGAAGCAGCGGAGCGCGATGAGGAGTCTCCCGCGAGCTTGCGTGAGGTGATCGCGTCGGGTGAGCAGTTGCGCATCACGCGGCACATCCGGAACCTGTTCGCAAGACTTAAGGGCTGCACCCTCGACAATCAGATTGGGCCAAGCGAGACGCACGTGATCAGCGCCTTGATGTTAGATGGCGACGCGGCTGCTTGGCCCGATTTGCCAGCCATTGGACGGCCTGTCTCAAACGCGCGGCTGTACGTGCTCGACAAACAGATGCGGCCCACGCCAATGGGTGTGCCCGGGTTGATGTACATCGCCGGTGACAATGTTTCGCGAGGTTACCTCAAGCGACCTGAGATGACGGCGGAGAGATACGTGCCGAATCCGTTCTCAGATTCAGGCGAGCGGCTTTACCGCTCGGGAGACGTGGTGCGTTACCTGCGGACGGGCGAGCTCGAATGGCTGCGGCGCGAAGACGACCAGGTAAAGATCAGAGGCTATCGTGTCGAGTTGGGTGAGATCGAAGCCGCTTTCGCCAGACAACCCTCGGTGCGCGAAGCGGTGGTGGTAGTGCGAGTCGAGGCGCGTGGAGAGAAGCGGCTCGTAGCCTATGTAGTAGGCGAAGTCGGGGCCAAGGTGGAAGATTTGCGGCAAGCACTGCGCGCGAAGTTGCCGGAGTACATGGTGCCGAGTGCGATAGTGCTGTTGGACGAGTTGCCGTTGACGCCCAGCGGCAAGATCAACCGGCGCGCGCTGCCGGAGCCGGACAGCGTCCTGTCGGAAGAAGTTGAAGCGCCCCGGACACCGACGGAAGAGTTGCTGGTTGGCTTATGGGCCAATGTGCTGCACGTGGGTCGAGTCGGCATAAACGACGACTTCTTCGAGTTGGGCGGCCACTCGCTGTTGGCGACGCAGCTCGTGTCGCGAGTGCGTGAGGCGTTTGGCGTGGAGTTGCCGTTGCGCGAGTTGTTTGCGCGACCGACGGTGGCGGGCTTGGCGGAGGCGGTTGAAGCAACATTGCTCGGTGGCGTGAGACAGATGGCGCCGCCACTTTTACCCGTGTCACGCGAACAGCAGTTGCCGCTGTTGCACGCGCAGGAGCGCTTGTGGTTCCTCGATGAGCTGGAGCCGGGACTGTCGACTTACAACATTCCGGGCGCTGTGCGGTTGAAGGGCCAGTTGGATGTCGACGCGCTGCAGCGCACGTTTAGCGAAGTGGTGCGACGACATGAAGTGTTAAGAACTACGTTTGTCGCCGTGAACGGCCAACCGGTGCAGGTGATCGCGCCGGCCAGTCCGTTGCCGATGCCCGTAGTCGACTTGAGTGGACTGCCGGAAGCGGAGCGCGAATCGAAGACGCTTGAACTGGCGATGGCAGAGGCGGGGCAACCATTTGACTTGAGTGTCGGGCCTTTGGTGCGCGTGCAGCTACTGCGCCTCGGTGCGGAAGATCACGTGGTGCTGTTCACGATGCACCACATGGTCACCGACGGCTGGTCCACAGGGATCCTGGTGCGAGAAGTGGCGGCGCTTTATGAAGCGTATATAGAAGGACGCGAGTCGCCGTTGCCGGAGCTGGAAATACAGTACGCCGACTACGCCGTTTGGCAGCGTGAGTGGCTGCAAGGCGAGGTGTTGGAGCAGCAGCTAGCGTACTGGCGCGAGCAGTTGGCAGACTTGCCGGTGCTGCAACTGCCAGCGGACAAACCGCGCCCACCGGTGCAGAGTCATCGCGGCCAAAGCGTCAGCTTCGCTTTGCCGGCGTCATTGACGGCGGAGTTGAAGCAGTTGAGCAACGCCGAGGGTGTGACGCTCTATATGACGCTGCTGGCGGCGTTCAAGATCCTGCTGTGGCGTTACAGCGGACAGAACGACGTAGTGGTGGGCACACCGATCGCGGGTCGCAATCACTTAGCGACCGAAGGCCTGATCGGATTGTTTGTGAACACGCTCGTGCTGCGCACGAATCTGTCAGGTAACCCCTCGTTCAGCGAGTTACTGGACCGAGTGAGGGAAGTGACGCTCGGCGCGTACGCACATCAGGATCTGCCGTTTGAGAAGCTGGTGGAAGAGCTGCAACCAGAGCGAGACATGAGCCGCTCACCACTCTTCCAGGTGCTGTTCGTGCTGCAGAACGCGCCGGCGGAGATATTGCGACTGCCGGGGCTCGAAGCCAGCGAGGTTACGGCTAATACTGAGACTGCCAAGTTTGCTCTCACGCTCGGATTGTCTGAAGTCAACGGCGAGCTGCACGGCTCGTTGCAGTACAGCACTGATCTGTTCGAGCCCGCCACGATCGAGCGCCTCGTCCAACATTACGAACTGTTACTGGAAGGCATAGCTAACCAACCTGAACGGCAACTCTCACAACTGCCCTTGTTGCTCGACGAAGACCGGCGCAGATTAGTCGAATGGAATGACACGCGCGTCGCGTTCGCTAACGACAAATGTGTGCATGAGCTTTTCGAGGAGCAGGTAAGCCGAACGCCCAACGCCGTAGCCGTAACGTATGGCGATGCCAAACTGACTTACGCGGAACTGAATACGAGTGCCAATCAGCTTGCTCAGGCGCTGCAAGCAGCCGGCGTTGGGCCGGAGGTTTTGGTAGGCGTGTTGCTGGAGCGGTCGCTGAAAACGATTGTTACGCTCCTCGCGATTTTCAAAGCCGGGGGTGCGTACGTGCCGTTGGATCCGGCTTATCCCGGGGAGCGCTTGCGGTTTATGTTGGAGGATGCGCGCGCGCGCGTGCTGCTGACGCAACCGGAACTATTTTCCATCCTGCCTGAAACCGAAGCTGAGGTGCTGTTTGTCGACGAGCGGGGGCAAGCCACTGTTCCTGACTTGTCCGTTCCTCGAACGTCGCAACAAAGAGAGGGGCTTGCCCCCGCTCCGGAGAACCTCGCCTATGTCATTTACACCTCCGGTTCCACGGGCCGTCCGAAGGGCGTCGCTATCACGCATCGCAGTGCGGTCGCGCTCGTGCATTGGGCCAGGGACGTTTTTCCGCCGTCTGTTTTGCGCGGTGTGCTTGCTTCAACATCGCTCAACTTTGACTTGTCAGTTTTTGAGCTATTCGTCACGCTCAGCTACGGCGGCCAGCTTATTTTGGCTGACAACGCCTTGCACTTAGCCACGCTCGCGGCCGCAGACGAAGTAACCCTCATCAACACCGTGCCTTCTGCTATGGCGGAGCTGCTCCGGATCGGCGCAGTGCCTGATTCGGTACAAACCATCAATCTGGCGGGTGAAGCGTTGCCGACGTCCCTGGTGCAACAGATCTATGAACAGACACGAACGCAGCAGGTTTGGAATTTGTATGGTCCATCCGAGGACACGACTTATTCGACTGCTGCTTTGATCGAGAAGAACCAGTCAGGCCCAATGGTGATTGGACGGCCGATCGCGAACACGCAGGCTTACATCTGCGATGAGACGTTAGAGCCCGTGCCGGTGGGTGTGGCCGGACAATTACTGCTGGCGGGTGAGGGCTTGGCGCGTGGCTACATCGGACGGCCCGAGCTCACGGCCGAGCGCCTCCTTCCTGATCCCTTCAGCAGTGAGGGTGGAGGGAGACTTTATCTGACGGGAGACCTCGCCCGGTATCGCGCGGATGGTCAGATCGAGTTTCTGGGACGCGGGGACAGTCAGGTGAAACTGCGCGGTTTCCGGATTGAGCTGGGCGAGATTGAAGAAGTGTTGCGGCGGCACGAGCAGATAAGAGACGCGGTAGTGGTGGTGAGTGACGAGCGGCTGGTGGCGTACGTGGTAAGTGAGGCTCCGACGAGTGAGCTGCGTGCATATCTGAAAGCGCAGTTGCCTGAGTACATGACGCCGTCGTTCTTTGTGGCGCTAGAGGAATTACCACGGCTGCCGAATGGCAAGATCAACCGGCGCGCGTTGCCGGCTCCGGAAGGCATTGGAGTCGAGCAGGACTATCAGGAGCCGCGCACCCAAACGGAAGAGTTGTTGTCGGGTTTATTTGCGAGTGTGCTACGCGCGCCGCGAGTGGGAGTGCATGGCAACTTCTTCGAGTTGGGCGGACATTCGCTGCTGGCGACGCAGCTAGTATCGCGCGTGCGTGAAGCGTTTGGAGTGGAGTTGCCGTTGCGCGAGTTGTTTGCGCGGCCGACAGTGGCGAGCTTGGCGGAGCAGGTTGAAGCGGAGCTGCGTGGCGGCGTGCGAGTGGTGGACAGTGTGCCGCTCGTGCCGGTGTCGCGTGAGCAGCAGTTGCCGCTGTTGTACGCGCAGGAGCGGTTGTGGTTCCTCGACGAGCTAGAGCCGGGACTGGCGACTTACAACATTCCGGGCGCAGTACGATTGAAGGGCCAATTGGATGTCGACGCGCTGCAGCGCACGTTCAGCGAAGTGGTGCGACGGCATGAAGTGTTAAGAACTACGTTCGTGGCGGTGAACGGGCAACCGGTGCAAGTGATCGCGCCGGCCAGTCCGTTGCCGATGCCCGTAGTCGACTTGAGCGGGCTGCCGGAGCGCGAAGCGAAGGCGCGTGAGCTGGCGATGGCAGAGGCGGGGCAACCATTTGACTTGAGTGTCGGGCCTTTGGTGCGCGTGCAGCTACTGCGCCTCGGGGAGGAAGATCACGTGGTGCTGTTCACGATGCACCACATGGTCACCGACGGCTGGTCCACGGGGATCCTGGTGCGGGAAGTGGCGGCGCTTTATGAAGCATATATAGAAGGACGCGAATCGCCGCTGCCGGAACTCACAATACAGTACGCCGACTATGCGGTGTGGCAGCGTGAGTGGCTGCAAGGCGAGGTATTGGACCAGCAGCTAGCGTACTGGCGCGAGCAGTTGGCAGACTTGCCGGTGCTGCAACTTCCTGCGGACAAACCGCGCCCACCGGTGCAGAGTCATCGCGGCCAAAGCGTCAGCTTCAGCTTGCCGGCCTCATTGACGGCGGAGTTGAAGCAGTTGAGCAACGCCGAAGGTGTGACGCTCTACATGACGTTGCTGGCGGCGTTCAAGATCCTGTTGTGGCGCTACAGCGGGCAGAGTGACGTAGTGGTGGGCACGCCGATCGCGGGTCGCAATCACCTCGCGACCGAGGGGTTGATCGGATTGTTCGTGAACACGCTCGTGCTGCGTACGAGTCTGTCAGGTCACCCCTCGTTCAGCGAGTTACTGGACCGCGTGAGGGAAGTGACGCTCGGCGCGTACGCGCATCAGGATCTACCGTTTGAGAAGCTGGTGGAAGAGCTGCAGCCAGAGCGAGACATGAGCCGCTCACCACTGTTTCAGGTGTTGTTCGTGCTGCAGAATGCGACGGCGGAGATTTTGCGACTGCCGGGGCTCGAAGCGAGCGAGATTATGGCCAATACTGAGACCGCGAAGTTCGATCTCACGCTTGGCCTGACTGAAAGCGGCGGCGAGCTGTACGGCTCGTTGCAGTACAACGTGGATCTGTTCGAGGCCGCAACGATCGAGCGCCTCGTCCAACATTACGAACTGTTACTGCAAAGCATAGCCACTCAACCTGACCAGCAACTCTCACAACTGCCATTGTTGCTCGACGACGATCGGCGCAAGTTGCTCGAATCGAATGGCACGCGCGTCGTGTTCGCTAACGACAAATGTGTGCACGAGCTTTTCGAGGAGCAGGTAAGCCGGACGCCCAACGCCGTGGCGGTAATGTATGAAGAGCAGCGACTGACGTACGCTGAGCTGAACCAGCGTGCGGATCAGCTAGCCCGCCAACTACGGTCGTTGGGCGTCGGCCCCGAAGTGTTAGTCGGGCTATCCATCGAGCGCAGTCTTGATTTGGTAGTTGGCATACTTGGAATCTTGAAGGCGGGTGGAGCTTATCTGCCGCTCGATCCAACTTATCCGCGTGAGCGGCTGCAATTCATGATCGACGACGCGAAGCCGGCGGTCATCCTGACACCGGAAGGACCATTAGCAACGGATTACACAGATCAGAGCCACGGATCAGATCCGGATTTAATCCGTGCCTTTGATCCGGATCATCCGTGTTACGTGATCTACACGTCGGGCTCAACCGGGAAGCCGAAAGGCGTGATGGTAACGCACCGCAATGTCGTGCGACTCTTCGCGGCCACAAAAGACTCGTTCGCTTTTGACGAGCGCGACGTTTGGACTCTCTTCCACTCGTACGCTTTCGATTTCTCCGTCTGGGAAATGTGGAGCGCGCTCTTGTATGGTGGACGACTCGTGATCATTCCGTATGCGGTTAGTCGCTCGCCGGAGGCGTTTTACGACCTGCTGGTTCGTGAACGCGTGACGGTGCTCAATCAAACGCCTTCTGCTTTTCGTCAACTCAGTCAGATCGATGAGAAAGCGCCGCGCTCGCTTGCTCTACGACTGGTGATCTTCGGTGGTGAAGCGTTGGATTTTGGAAGCCTGGGCCAGTGGTTCCGAGATCATGGCGACGAGCAGCCACAGCTCGTGAACATGTACGGCATTACCGAGACAACGGTGCACGTGACCGAGAGACGAATACGTGCGACGGAAGCTACTTCAGATGCGGGGAGCCTGATTGGGCGTCCTCTCGCCGACCTGCGCGGATACGTGATGGACGAACAGATGGAGCTGTTGCCGGTCGGTGTGCCGGGCGAGCTTTACGTCGCCGGAGATGGTGTAGCTAGAGGTTATCTCGGCCGCCCTGAGCTGACGGCGGAACGGTTCGTTCCTGATCCATTTAGCGCTGAACCGGGCGCGCGACTTTATCGCACGGGCGACGTGGTGCGTTATCGCAGCGAAGGCGAGTTGGAATACATGGGCCGTGTGGACCAGCAGGTGAAGATTCGTGGTTTCCGAATCGAACTGGGCGAGATCGAGGCCGTGCTGCGCCGGCACCCGCAGGTAAGAGAAGCATTAGTGATGCTGAGCGAAGAGGAGGGAGATAAGCGGCTGGTTGCATACGTGGCGGGTGATGCTCAGGCAAGTGAGTTACGCGCATACGTGAAAGAGCAGTTGCCTGACTACATGACGCCGTCGGCCTTCGTGCTGATGGATGCTTTCCCGTTAACCGCGAATGGCAAGATAGATCGCCGCGCTCTCCCGTCGCCTGATCAGTCAACGACGAGTGATTCGGAGTTGATGGCGCCTCGAGACGTCCTCGAGTTGCAGCTCAGTCAAATCTGGAAGGACGTTTTACGACGGGAGCACGTCGGCTTGAGAGATAACTTCTTCGATCTGGGTGGCCATTCACTGTTGGCGGTGCGGCTCGTCGATAGGATAGAGCGAGTGATTGGGCAAAAGGCGCCACTCTCGATCTTGTTCCAGGGAGGAGCAACTATCGAACAGCTAGCGGCAACGCTTCGTCAGAGTGGAAGACCGGTTCGCGAACAGTCGCTGGTTAGCATCCAGCCTGCGGGTTCCAGGCCGCCGCTGTTTTTGGTCCATTCAGCGTCGGGTAACGTGATGAGTTACGTTGCGCTTTCGCGCCGGCTGGGAATGGAGCAACCGGTCTATGGTCTGCAATCGAAAGGACTCGATGCCGACCGCGAACCAACGGCGCGCATTGAGGACATGGCGGCAGAATATCTCGACGAGTTGCTGGCCGTGCAGCCTGACGGACCATACCATCTCGGCGGTTGGTCCATGGGTGGCGTGATCGCGTTTGAGATGGCGCGACAACTGGCTGCGCAAGGGAAGAGCGTAGCGCCAATCGTGTTAATCGATTCGTATATTCAAACGGGTCGAGTCAAGAAGAATGGCTGGGACGATGTCTCGTTGTTACTGGGGCTGGCTCGACATCATGGGTTCGTTTTGAATGACGGTGACGAAGCGTTTGAAGATCTCCGTTCTTTGAGTCTCGACGAACAGATTGAATTCCTGCTCGAAAAGGCTAACGGCTATAATCCATTCCCGCTCGACGTCGGAATCCCGCAGCTTCGACATCAATTTGAGCTCTTCAAAGTCAACGTTCACGCAAACGAGCGTTACCGGCCGGTGAAATCTGAGCAGCAAATCATCCTGCTCCAGGCGGCCGACACGCCTCGCAGGCAGACCACTACAGTGTTAAAGCGTTGGGAAAAAGTTGCTGAAGTAGTGAAAGCCGACCGCCTCCCCGGCGATCACTTCACGATGCTCAAGGAACCCAACGTCACGCTTCTGGCAGAACAGATAAAACTGCATCTATCCGAGTAACTTTGCACAAAAGTCACTCTTCTCTGTGCAACCTCTGTGTTCTCTGTGTCTCTGTGGTGGATGAATTCCGAGCAAAGATAAACCACAGAGACACAGAGAAACACAGAGGTTGCACAGAGAAACCCCCGGCATAGCGTCTTACTGATTTTCAACTTTTCGTAAATCTCCAAAACCATCACAGAGGAGGGTAACGTGAGCACAGTTTCACTTACGCAGGAGTCCGCCCATCACTTTTTGTCGATCAAGAAATCGACTGAAGAGTGCCCCATCTATTCAGGAATTGTTGGCGCAGTGAAGCTGGACGACGCTTTGCTTGAAAAAGAGATCGCCACGATTCTTCAACTCGGCCACGTGCAGGAAGACTACTCCGAATATCGCTTCGGCACCTGGCAGCACTACGTTCTGTGGAATGGAACTGGAAGACAGGTTGATTCCGTGGTCAGAGGAGTTGAGGGCGGAGCGTTGCGAACCGAGCTGGGTAAACAGTTCGAATACCTCAATTCAGTGATCGAAGAGACCTTCTACACTGACAAGATAAAGATGGTCAGGGCCAACTTGCTTCGTGACGCTCTGTTGATTCCGCATCGTGACTATGTAGAGTTTAAAGAGGATTCCGACCGGCTGGCTCGCGTACACATTCCGATCCAAACCCATCCGCAGGCTCTGCACTCAGAGAACGGGCACGTCTTTCATATGAGAAAAGGCGAGCTCTGGAGCCTGCGCGTCGATCACGTTCATTCGGCTTGCAATACATCTGAAGTGCCGCGGATTTCGATCGTGATCGATGTTTGCCCGGATGGAGCGCCACTCGAAAGCGTACTCCGCCATCCGCTGAATGGAAGCTCAAAGGTTGAACCGATGCTGATTAAGCGGGACCAGATCGATGACGACTTTCTCCAGGGTGTCTGGTCGCTGAGACATACGATGAACGAGGCGAACTACAAGGACATCGTCATGTTTCTCGCGCGGATCCATTTTTACAAAGACGTGGACTCGAGCTGCTTCTTTGACTGGCTGATTGAGATTTCTCGTGGCTCGGGAAACAAAGCGCTGTTGGAAAAATCCATCAGGTATAAAAACTATCTGATTGCCGGTCGAGAGCTGGAAGAAAGATTCCCATTGTGATGACAAATAAATCTATAACTGGAGGTCAAGTTCCATGACTGATCTCTTCAAAGTTGTAATCCTGTTAGTGCGTCTCACAAGAGAGATTCCGTATTCCAGGCTGCTGGTCTCGATCGTAATTGCCGCCGGCATCATCAGCGGACTCAGCAACACTGTCTTGATCGCCACCATCAATTCGACGCTGAACAGAACCGAATCTCCGGCAACTGCGCCGGTGTTGGTATTTGGTGCCCTTTGCCTCGTGCTGGCTTCCATGCGGTTCGTTTCAGGAGCAGTGTTAGTGGTCCTGATGAAAAAAGTCATGGTGAGTTTACGTATGCAACTGTGCCGCAAAATATTGACGGCCCCGTTGCGCGCGTTGGAGCAACTCGGTTCGCCACGATTGTATGCAACTCTCACTGGTGACGTGCCGGGGATTGCAAATGCGTTCGTGGTGCTTCCGATTTTGTGCATGAATGTCGCAATCCTGCTTGGCTGCTTGATCTATCTGTGTTGGCTTTCTCCGCTATTGCTCCTCGGCGCTGTCATTTTCATGGGCATCGGCATCATTACTCATCAACTGCCGGTGAAGAAAGCGATGAAATATTTTGAGCGCGCTCGCGAACACACCGACGCTCTATTCAAGCATCTGCGCACGGTGGTTGAAGGAACGAAGGAGCTGAAGCTGCATCGCCGCCGCCGTAACGCCTTCTACTCTGAGCTGCTGGAGCCAACCGCGCGCGCTTCGCAACAGGAGCTTGCTACCGGAGACATTATTTGGACCGCCGCCGGCAGTTGGGGACAGATTTTGTTCTTCATCTTTATCGGCCTGGTGCTCTTCGTCGTCCCAACCCTGAGCCCGCGCAATTCGATGGTCCTCACCGGCTACACGCTGACAGTCATGTACATGATGGGGCCTTTGGAGTTTGTGCTGAACTTCGTTCCGCATTTGACTCAAGCCAACGTGGCCATGAAAAAGATCGATGCAATAACTAACTCGATTGACGAGCAGTTCGTCACCGAAGCGGCGGCCGATGTGGAGGTGAAGCCGTCGTGGAGCTCACTCGAGCTGGTCGGGATTCAACACACTTACCGCCGTGAGAATGAGGATGAGGAATTCACACTTGGACCAATCGACCTGAGCTTCCGGCCCGGCGAGCTTGTCTTCATCACGGGCGGTAACGGGAGCGGCAAGACCACCCTCGCGAAGCTGCTGATTGGTTTGTACATCCCGCAACAGGGCGAGATACGTCTCGACGGAAAAACAATCACCGATGAGACCAGGGATGATTACAGGCAGCTCTTCTCAGTTGTGTTTTCCGATTTTTTCTTGTTCGAGAATCTGCTGGGCTTGAGCGAGTTCAATATCGACACGAAGGCGCAAGACTATCTGGCAAGACTGCAACTCGATCGCTGTGTGCAAATCAAAGACCGAACACTCTCTACTCTCGAGCTGTCGCAAGGCCAGCGCAAGCGGCTGGCGCTGTTGACGGCTTACCTGGAAGACCGGCCGATTTATCTGTTTGACGAGTGGGCGGCGGATCAGGATCCGTTGTTCAAAGAGATCTTTTATTACGAGTTGCTAGGCCGGTTGAAGGAAGCGGGAAAGACTGTGATCGTGATCAGTCATGACGACAGGTATTACCACGTGGCCGATCGAGTGTTGAAACTCAATTACGGACTCATCGAGTTCGATAAGCCCCTTGCACTTAGTCTTGAAGACAAAGTCTTAGCATAAGACCACTCACTCTTCTCTGTGCAACCTCTGTGTTCTCTGTGTCTCTGTGGTGAGATGTTGCTATGAATCAGTTAACCACAGAGACACAGAGAACACAGAGGTTGCACCGAGAAATCCAATGAGGTACCACTATGCAACTCGAGCAAGTCAAAGCGGTTGTGACCGGCGCCGCCGGCGGGTTGGGCCGTTGCTTTGCGACGGAATTAGCACGTCACGGCGCGTCAGTCGCAGCCGTCGATGTGAACAAGAGTGGTCTGGAAGAGCTCGACGCCGAGACCAAAGATCTCAAAGGCGCGGTCGTCACGACTCAGCTCGACGTCACTAACGAAAGCGCTGTCGTGTTGTTCATGAACAAGACCGCGGAAAAGTTTGGTGGTGTGAATGTCCTCGTGAACAACGCCGCCATTCTTCGTGATGGTCCGCTCGCAAAGAAGGAAGGCGGCTGGACCAGAAAACTGCCGACGGCCGTCTGGAAGCAAGTGCTGGAAGTGAATCTGACCGCGCCGTATTTTCTTGCACGTGAGCTCGTTGCGGATGCCCTTCAGCGGCGGCAGCAAACCAGTTTGATAGTCAACATCTCTTCGCTCTCTCGCGCCGGTAATCCGCACCAGTCAAACTACTCGGCTGCGAAAGCCGGCCTCGACGCTTGCACGCGCACGTGGGCCCTCGAGCTCGCAGAGTCCGGCATTCGCGTCGCGGGCATTGCGCCGGGCCTCGTCGATACGCCGATGCTGGGCCAGCTTGCGGAAGAGACCCGGAGCTCGCTTATCGCCGGTATTCCTTTGCAAAGGATCGGAACGCCTTACGAGATATGGCTGGCGCTTCGGTTCATTATCGAGTGTGACTACTTCACCGGGCGCGTGATCGAAGTGGATGGTGGCTCAACCTTCTAGTCTTAATTAATTCAATAGAGGAGATCACTTATATGGACGAAACGGAAGACAAAACAATCTACAAAGTCGTGCTCAATCACGAAGAGCAATACTCAATCTGGCCCGCCGATCGCGAGAATGCTCTCGGCTGGAATGACGCGGGAAAAAGCGGGACCAAAGCAGAATGTCTGGAGTACATCAAAGAGGTTTGGACAGACATGCGGCCGTTGAGTTTGCGTAAGAAGATGGCTGCGAGCGCCTAGCGGTTGGACCACTTTAGCCACGGATAACACGGATCAGGGAGTTCATCTGTGTTATCCGTGCTTCTGTCTTCGCGCGAGACCGCGAGACTTTACACTCACCCTCATGCAGTGAAGGAAAGCACTATGTATAGGATCACGCTCATCAACATGCCGTTTGCGAACCTGTCGATACCCTCAATTGCCCTGACACAGTTGAAGGCCGTGGTGGAAAGCCGGTTGAAAGATCAGGTGTCGATTAATCTGCTCTACTTGAATCACGATTTTGCCAACTACCTGGGGATGGATCTGTACGACCTCATAGTCAATTCGAAAGAGTCACAAAACTCCGGCCTCGGAGACTGGTTCTTTCGACAGACCGCGTTTCCGAGCTTACCTGACAACGCCGGTGTCTATCTCTCGCGGTACTTTCCGGTTCAGTCAGATCAAATGAGCCAACTCAAGGCGCTGGTCCTGGAGAAGCGCCGCGGATTGAGTAGTTTTCTGGAGAGTTTGATCAAGAAAAACAGTCTCGACAAGAGCAACCTCGTGGGCTTCACGTCGATGTTCATGCAGAACGTCGCGTCATTCTCGCTTGCCAGAAAGATCAAAGATAAGAATAAGGACATTACCGTGATCATGGGAGGCGCTAATTGCGAATCTCCGATGGGCCAGGTGATCGTGCGCTATGTCGATGCGGTTGATTATGTGTTTTCAGGTCCGGGGCTTAAAAGTTTTCCGGAGTTTGTGGAGCGCCAGGTGAGCGGGGAGGCTTGGAAGTGTGGTTCGATAAAAGGAGTGTTCACGAAGAAGAATTACATGTTCCACTCGGGACCGGAGGCTATCGGCGAAGAGCTAAGCATCGACGTGCCGATAGATCTTGATTACGGACCTTTCGTTAATACGCTATCTAAAAACTTTCCGGAAGGCCAGCTCGATCCGATCTTGCTGTTTGAGACGTCGCGTGGTTGCTGGTGGGGTGAGCGCGCGCACTGCACGTTTTGCGGCTTGAACGGAACGACGATGGGCTATCGAGCGATGAATCCTGAATTGGCCCTCAAGCAGTTTGACTCGCTCTTTACATACGCGCCGAGAGTCTCGCGTCTGGAAGCTGTGGATAATATTCTTCCGAGGGAATATCTCAAGGACGTATTGCCCCTGATTCAGACGCCGGAAAACGTCGAGATATTCTATGAGGTCAAAGCTGACTTGACCGAGTCAGACGTGCAAGTACTCGCGAAAGCGCGAGTCAAAGAGATTCAACCTGGAATCGAATCATTAGCTACATCAACTTTGAAGTTGATGAAGAAGGGAACCTCGGCCTTCCGAAATCTCGGGTTGCTGAAGTTCTGTTCGATGTATGACATCAGGCCGGCGTGGAACCTGCTCATCGGCTTTCCCGGTGAGGGCGCGGCCGTCTACGAGAAGTATGTTAACGACCTGCCGTCGTTGGTGCATTTGTTTCCGCCGAGCGGCGTCTACCCGGTACGCTTTGATCGCTACAGCCCTTACTTCGTGAAGGCTGGGGAATACGGATTGGATTTGCACCCGCTGGACTATTATCCGTTGATCTATCCATTTCCTCAGGACGCGATCGATAACCTCGCTTATTACTTCAGTGATCGACACATTGATAGTGAGTACGTTCAGACGATGTCTCAATGGATAACGAAGATCAGGGAGAGGGTTGATCGCTGGATAGAAAGTTGGGAGAGCTATCACGAACGTCCAAAACTCTTCCTGCGTCAGAATGGAAAGCAAAGCGTGGTTTACGATTCGCGCTCGAAGGAGGTCGCTGAATATCCTCTTGGAGCCAACAATACAAGGGCGTTGAGATACCTGGCCGTTAAGCCGCGCGACCTCGTCGATCTAGCGCGAGAATTCCGTGACGTTGACGGCTTCGACGCGGGGCAAGCGCTCGGGTTCTTCAAGGAGAGAGGATTAGTATTCGAGGAAAACGAACGCTACTTCAGCCTCGTCATCGACACCCCTAATCACTCGAACGGCGGTAGCCAGTAAGCACTCTTCTCTGTGCAACCTCTGTGTCCTCTGTGTCTCTGTGGTGAGTTATGCGATGGATTAGTTAACCACAGAGACACAGAGGACACAGAGAAATCCCGAGTTGACGCCTCATAATACATCTGAATAATATATCGCTATGCCATATAAGACTTCGCGTGTGCTCGATCGGGAGTTGAAGAAGGGAAGCGCTGAGCTGTTGATTCTTTCGCTCGTCGAGGACCAGCCGCGGCATGGATATGACATTGGTAACTTGATCGATCGGCGTTCGCAGGGTTCGCTGCGATTCAACGTGGCTTCACTTTACCCGCTTCTCTATAGACTCGAAAAACGCGGCTGGATTCAGGGCCGCTGGGTTGAAAAAGCCGGCCAGCGGAGACGCCGTTATTACCGGTTGACTGCCGACGGCAAGAAAGTCCTCGCGGCGCAGCGACACAGTTGGCGCGAATTCGTAGCAGCAATAAACCGCATTACTGGAATCGAACATGCCTGAGTGGAAGGAAGAAGTCAGGAAGCGGATCCGTGGGTTGAAACTCGCGCCGTCGCAGGAAAACGAGATCGTCGAGGAGTTGTCACAACACCTCGAGGAAGTCTACGAGAGATCGCTCAAAGGTGGCGCCAGTGAAGCCGAAGCAAAACAGACCGCGCTCCTGGAACTCTCGGGCGATCATCTTCTTCAAGACATACAACGTACTAAGAAACCATTCCGCGAAACACCAATCATCGAAAATTCGGGGGGGTCCAACGTGCTAGCTGATTTCGGACACGATATGCGTTTTGCGTTTCGGATGCTGTTGAAGAATCCGAGCTTCACTATTGTCACCGTGATGGCTTTGGCTTTGGGCATCGGCGCGAACACCGCAATCTTCAGTGTTGTGAATACTGTGTTACTGCGACCGCTGCCTTACAAAGATCCGGAGCGGCTCGTGATGGTCTGGGAAGATGCAAGCAAGAGTGGCTATCCACGCGACACTCCCAGCGCCGCCAACTTCGCTGACTGGCGCGATCAGAACCAGGTCTTCGAAGGCATGGCCGCTATCACCGACGAGAGTTTTAATTTCACTGGCTCCGGCGAGCCGGAGCGACTCGAGGGCCAGCGTGTTTCGGCCAGCCTGTTTCCCCTGCTCGGAGTTGAGCCGCAACTCGGCCGCGTGTTTACTGCTGCCGAAGACCAACCCGGTTCAAAGGTTGTTCTATTGAGTTACGGATTGTGGCAACGCCGTTTTGGCGGTGATCCGAGCATCGCGGGCAAGCCGTTAACTCTCAACGGCCAAACCTACGTTGTCGTGGGCGTCATGCCCGCGCGGTTCCAGTTTCCGACAAATGACAATCAGGTCTGGGTGCCTATCGCGTTTAGCTCACAAGAAGCTGCGGACCGAGAGGTTCACTATCTTAAGGTCGTTGCCAGACTCAAGCCCGGCGTGACGTTACAGCAAGCGCAGACGGAGATGAGCACGATCGCCACTCGTTTGCAGCAGCAGTATCCGGATACAAACAAGGATATCGGCGCCGCAGTCACCTCACTACGCGAACACTTAGTGGGCGACATCAAACCAGCCCTATTAATTTTGCTGGGCGCAGTCGGACTGGTGCTCTTAATCGCATGCGCCAACGTCGCGAATCTGTTACTGGCGCGAGCTGCTGTGCGGCAAAAAGAGATTGCGGTGCGAGTCGCATTAGGCGCGCGACGCTTGCGCCTGGTCAGGCAGTTTTTGACAGAGAGTATTTTGCTGTCCACCGTGGGTGGAGTTGTAGGATTGGTGATCGCGTACACCGGACTCGTTCTACTAAGAACCTTCATGCCTGAAGACATACTTCAGGCGCGTGATATCTCGATCGATCTTAAGGTTCTCGGTTTCACGTTCTTTGTTTCAGTTGCAACGGGTGTGATTTTTGGTTTGGCTCCGGCGTTCCAGGCGTTTCGCTTCAAGCAGAGTGAGACGTTGAAAGAAGGCGGGCGTGATGCAGCCACAGGTGGCGGTGGCAAACGCCTTCGTAGTTTGCTGGTGACGGCGGAAGTCGCGATATCTTTAGTGCTTTTGATTGGAGCGGGTCTACTCATAAATAGCTTTGTGCGTTTGCGAAATGTGGATCCTGGATTTCGCTCAGACCATCTGTTGACGATGAAGATCGTGATGCCGCTCTCGAAGTATTTAGATCGCCCGCGTCGCATTGCGTTTTACAACGATATGCTGCAACGCGTGCAGTCTCTGGCGGGAGTTAGATCCGCAGCGATTACTACGAATCTTCCGCTTTATCACCAGGGCAACTCGATGTCAGTTCGCATCCAGGGCAGGCCGGAGCTGCCGCCCGCGGAGCAGCCTGTTGTCGTTACCAGGATTGTTAGTCCCGGTTATTTCGACACAATGACCATTCCGCTTTTGAGTGGAAGAAAATTCACCGAGCAAGACATCGTTACGACGCCGAGAGTGGCAGTGATCAGTGAGACGATGGCGCGTACTTTCTGGCCGAACGAAGATCCTGTCGGGAAACGCTTTGGCATCGGAGAGATTACAAGCGATCGGGATTGGATCAATATCGTGGGTGTGGCCAGGGACGTGCGGCAAATTGAGCTGACGGCGGCTCCGGAACCACAAGCGTATCTGACCTACCTGCAATTCGGGTTTTTTGATTCGCGAGATTTGGTCGTCAAGACTGACGTCGATCCGACCAGTCTGGCGGCAACGGTTCGAAAAACAGTTTGGGAGATTGATAAGGATCAGCCGGTATCGAATGTCCAGACGATGGAAACGATCCTTGCCGACTCAATTGCGCGACAACGTTTCAGCATGGTGTTGTTGGCGATCTTCGCGGGGGTCGCGCTCGTGCTTGCCGCGGTTGGTATATATGGCGTGATGAGTTATTCGGTGGCCCAGCGGACACGCGAGATCGGAATTCGCATGGCGCTCGGGGCGCAGACTGGTGCTGTGTTGAAACTCGCGCTCGGATACGGCTTGAAGCTCGTGCTCATCGGTATCGCAATCGGGCTGATTGCTGCTTTTGCGTTGACGCGTCTGATGTCGACATTATTGTTTGGCGTCACCGCGACTGATCCAATAACGTTCACGCTAATCTCTCTATTGCTCATCTCCGTCGCCGCGCTTGCGAGCTACATTCCAGCGCGCCGTGCTACGAAAGTGAATCCCATCATCGCTTTGCGATACGAGTAAGTTTTACAGGATTAAACTCGATCGAGGGAAGAAGCCGCCGGAAGACTCCGACGGCTTCTTTGTCTTAACGTGACTTCGCACAAGTCAGGAAGTCACTCTTCTCTGTGCAACCTCTGTGTCTCTGCGGTTTGTTGTGCTCGGAATTCATCAACCACAGAGACAAAGAGAACACAGAGGTTGCACAGAGAAACCCAAAACATCGTCATGGTTTGGATGTAGAGCTCGGTTCTGTGCCTTATCGACGGGGCAGAATGACTCAACCCCACCGCAAGTGATATTCTATTCCTCCCCGAAGAAGTAACAGGACGAAAATAGATCCTGCTCGATTTGTAATAACTGATCGATACGGCGGTAGCCTGTCTTCTCAGTAAACCAACAAAGCAAAGAAGTTATTAGTTTTCTCTGTGCAACTCTGTGTTCTCTGTGCCGCTGTGGTTAACTAATCCAGCGCAATAACTCACCACAGAGACACAGAGAACACAGAGGTTACACAGAGAAGAACGTAACTCCGTAGACACTAGCCATGTCCGAATCAAAGCATTACACGCCGGTCGCAGAACAATCCGGTGAAGAAGAAGTCTTTGTCTTTCCGCTCTCGTTTGCGCAGCAGCGTCTGTGGTTCCTGCATCTCTTAGACCCGCAGAGCAGCGCTTACAACATGCCCTTTGCCCTACGCCTATCGGGGCAGCTCGACATACCCGCGCTTGAGCGCGCGTTGAATGAAATCGTCCGTCGTCATGAAGTGTTACGCACGACCTTCGACGCGTTGGATGGTGAGCCCGTACAGTTGATCGCCACCACACAGCCGCTCGAAATCCCACTCACAGACTTAAGCGACCTGCCGCCGCAGCAGCAAGAGGCTGAGACACGGCGACTCGTCGTGCAAGAAGCTTCCCAACCGTTTGACTTCGCGCGCGGGCCGATTCTGCGTGCGAGCTTGCTACGGCTGGAAGAAGAAGAACACGTCTTATCTTTGACGATGCATCACATCGTCTCGGACGGCTGGTCCATGGGCGTGCTGATCCATGAATTCGCCGCGCTCTACACCGCCTTCTCAAGCAATCGTCCATCACCGCTGCCGGAATTGCCCATACAGTATGCCGACTATGCACAGTGGCAGCGCGAGTGGCTCTCGGGCGAAGTCTTAGCGGAGCAGCAGAGTTACTGGAAGCGGCAGTTGGAGGGAGCGCCGCCGGTCCTGGAACTGCCAACAGACCGTCCGCGCCCGGCAGTGCAGAGCTTCCACGGGGCAACCGAAGTCTTCACGCTCTCGAAGGATTTGTCTGACGCGTTGAAGCAGTTGTGCCAGGACGAGGGCGTGACGATGTTCATGCTGCTGCTCGCCGGCTTTCAGACGCTCCTTTATCGCTATACCGGACAGCAGGACATCGTCATCGGATCGCCTGTCGCCAACCGCAATCAGATGGCGACCGAGCAACTGATTGGATTTTTCACAAACACTCTCGTGCTACGAACGCGGCTCTCCGCGCGTTGGAGTTTTCGTGAGCTGCTGGCCGAGGTCAGGGAGACGTGTGTCGGCGCGCTCGCGCATCAGGATGTGCCCTTTGAAAAGCTGGTCGAAGAGCTTGGACCGGAACGCAGCCGCAGCCACTCGCCGTTGTTTCAAGTCGTGTTCGCCTCGCTGAACACCCCCGAGGAAGATCTCGAGCTGCCGCGCCTGCGCGTGTCGTCTCTCAACCTGGACGTGACCGCTGCGCTCGTTGATTTGACGTTGAACATGCTCGAGACCGGCGATGAGACTTACGGCTCGTTGGGTTACAACGTCGACTTGTTTGAGGCGGAGACCATCCGCCGCATGTGCGGGAATCTCGTGACGCTGCTCGAGCAAGTCGCCGCCAATCCAGATCAGGCGCTTTCACAGTTGCCATTACTGACTGATGCAGAGCGTCGGCGTCTGGTGTATGAATGGAACCAGACGAGCAGAGACTATCCATCGGACAAGTTTCTCCCACAGTTGTTTGAAGAGCAGGTTGAACGTAGCCCTGACGCTCCGGCTGTGAGTGATGAAGGTAAAACGCTGACTTACGCAGAGCTGAACGCGAGAGCGAATCAGCTCGCCCATCAGCTACGCCAGATGGGGATCGGGAACGAGATGCGCGTCGGCCTGCTCGCGGAGCGTTCGACGGAGATGATTGTCGGGATTCTCGGCATTCTCAAAGCGGGCGCGGCCTTCGTTCCCATCGATCCGCAACAACCTTTCGAACGAATCGCTTTTATCCTCGCGGATGTTCAGTCGCCAGTAGTGGTGACGCAGCAGCATCTGGTGGAAAAGCTACCCGCGGATGTTTCCTTCGTCATCGAGCTTGATGCAGAAGAGAGTCAGTACAGCCGCGAGAATACTTCATGCGACGTCGCGGCGGAAAACCTCGCGTACGTGATCTACACCTCAGGTTCCACAGGTCAGCCGAAGGGCGTGCTCGTCGAGCATCGACACCTGAGCAACACGATGTTCGCCGCACAGGAAGCGGTCGAGTTCAAGGCCACCGATGTGATGTCGTGCATCGCGCCTTATGCTTTCGATATTTTTTATTTCGAGTTGCTGACACCGTTGCTTGCCGGAGCCCACTGCCGACTTGTCAGCACTCGTGAGCTGCTGGACGCGAGCCTCATGTCCGGCGTGTTGGAAAAATTGACGTGCCTGCAAGCCGTTCCTGCGCTGATGAAACAGATTCTCAGCTCACTGAGAACGGATCGCCAGTACGAACACATAAGACAGGTCTTCACCGGCGGTGAGGCCATCGAGCCTGACCTGCTACGGGCGGTGCAACGGGGATTTCCTTCAGCCGAATTAAACGTGCTGTATGGGCCAACCGAGGCCACCATTATCTGTAGTCAGTATCGCGTGACGAATGCCGAAACGCTTTCTCGTCAACTCATCGGCGTGCCGTTGGGAAACATGCGGCTGCACCTGCTGGACGCCAACGGAAATCCGGTTCCGATCGGAGTAGCGGGCGAAATCCACATCGGCGGCGCCTGTGTCACCCGTGGGTATATCAATCATCCCGAAATAACGGGGGAGAAATTCGTTCCCGATCCTTTCTCGGAAGAAGCCGGCGCGCGGCTGTACAAGAGTGGAGACCTCGCGCGTTATCTGCCAGACGGAAACATCGAATTCCTCGAACGCACTGATGAACAGGTCAAGGTGCGCGGCTTCCGTATCGAGCTGGGAGAGATTGGCGCTGCCCTCGGAAGTCACCCGGCAGTGCGCGAGCGTGTCGTCGTCGTGCGTGAAGATGCGCCTGGCGACAAACGTCTCGTTGCGTATCTAGTCGTTGATCAGACGTTAGCTGATGGCGAGTTGCGCAGCTATCTGAAAGGGCGACTGCCGGAGTACATGATCCCGTCGGCCTTCGTCTTTCTCGACGCTTTACCCCTCACGCCCAACGGCAAAGTTGACCGGCACGCACTGCCCGCTCCCGACGCGACGCGGCAAGCCGATCTGATTGCGCCGCGTACGGCCACAGAAGAAAGAGTCGCGGCGTTGTATGCCCAGGTGCTGAATCTCAAAGAGGTTGGGATAGACGATAACTTCTTCGACTTAGGCGGGCACTCGCTGCTTGCTACCCAGGTCATCTCACGCGTGCGCGAAGACTTTCAGGTTGAAGTGCCGGTTTACACTCTGTTTGAAGCGCCGACAGTTGAAGGTCTGGCGGAGAACATCGACGCCCAACTCCGCGCGGGCAATACGCTGAAGCCTTCACGACCGGAGCGCGTCGCGAGGGACGGAGCGCTGCCACTTTCTTATGCGCAACAGCGGCTATGGTTCATTCATCAACTGGATCCACTCTCGCCTGCCTATAACGTTCCGTTGGCCGTGCGCCTCACCGGGCATCTTGACGTCGAGGCCCTCAGCGCCACGCTGACGGAAGTCGTCCGCCGACATGAATCACTGCGCACCACCTTCGCGGTCCATAATGATCAACCAAGGCAAGTCATCCATCCGCCCGCTCCAATCAACTTACCTATCACCGATGTAGCGAGTCGCGCAGACGCTGAGCGTCTCGCGGGGGAGGAGGCATGTCTTCCCTTCGATCTGGCACGTGGACCACTGCTGCGTCTACGACTATTACGGTTGAGTGAAGAGGAGCACGTGCTACTCGTGACGATGCACCACATCGTCTCGGATGGATGGTCGATGGGCGTGCTCGTGCGCGAGGTCGGACTGCTCTATCCGGCTTTGTGTGCTGGGGCGGAATCACCATTGGAAGAGCTGGCGATTCAGTATGCGGATTTTGCGGTGTGGCAACGGGAGTGGCTGAGTGGAGACGTGTTGGACCAGCAGTTGAGTTACTGGCGCGAGCAACTCGCGGGCGCCCCTGCGGTGCTGGAGTTACCGAGTGACCGCGTGCGCCCGGCTATGCAGAGTTTCCGCGGTGCAGATCAGCCGTTCACCATATCAGAACGTCTGACAGCCGCGTTGAAGGAGATGAGCGGCGGCGAAGGAGTGACGCTCTTTATGATGCTGCTGGCGGCGTTCAAGGCACTGCTCTACCGGTACACCGGGCAGGCGGACCTCGTCGTCGGCTCGCCCATTGCGGGGCGCAACTTTGTCGAGACCGAAGAGTTGATCGGCTTCTTCGTCAACACGCTCGTGCTGCGGACGGACGTTTCCGGAGATCCAACATTCCGCGAGCTAGTAAGACGAGTCAGAGAAGTTGCGCTGGCAGCGTATCTGCATCAGGACGTGCCGTTCGAGAAACTCGTCGAAGAGCTGCAGCCGGAACGGCATACGAGTCATTCGCCTTTGTATCAGGTCATGTTCGAGTTGCAGAATGCGCCGCTCGGCGGGTTGGAATTGCCGGGGGTGAATCTCGAGCTGATGGCGGCTGACAACGCGACGGCGAAATTCGATCTCACACTGAACTTGCAGGAAGTGGGGGATATGATCCTTGGCAGTCTGGGTTACAGCACGGATCTGTTCGAAGCTGAGACGATAACCCGGATGATCTCTCACTTTCTCAACTTGTTCGAAGATGCGGTGGACCATCCGGACAGACGCGTGTCTGGGTTGGAGCTGATGAGCGCCGAGGAACGCGGGCAGTTGGCGTTTGCGTGGAACGACACGCAGCGTGCTTACCCGCAGGACAAGTGCGTTCACGAGCTGTTCGAGCTACAGGTTGAGCGACGGCCCACGGCCATCGCTGTCGTCTGTGAAGGCGAAGAGATTACCTACGCCGAATTGAATCGGCGTGCTGAAGAGACCGCGCGTTCTTTGCAAAGCCGAGGCATCGGGCCGGAGACGTTGGTCGGCGTCGCTTTGCCGCGTTCGATCGAGATGGTCGTCGCGCTGCTCGGTATTCTCAAAGCCGGCGGCGCTTTCGTGAATTTCGATCTCAGGTACCCGAAAGAGCGCCTCAAGTTCCTGCTCGCGGACACGGGCGTGCGCGTGCTTCTGACGCAGCCGCACCTGTTGGAGAAACTGCCGCCGTTCGATGGCGAGATTCTCTGTGCAACCTCTGTGTCCTCTGTGCCTCTGTGGTCAACTCATTTCCACCACGGAGACACAGAGGACGCAGAGGTTGCACAGAGAAGAAGTCCCGACCAACTCGCCTACGTCTTCTACACCTCAGGCTCCACCGGGCAACCGAAGGGCGTGCTTGCTTCGCACAGAGGAGTCGTCAACTATCTCACTTTCAATACCAAAGCTTACGAGCTAAGCGACGCCGATACCGTTTTGCAGCTCGCGTCGCTCTCCTTCGACGCATCGGTGCGCGACATTCTCGGACCGCTCGTCGCCGGCGCGCGTCTGGTGCTCGTTAATGACACTGACGCCAGAGATCCCGAGGCTCTGCTCTCGAAGATGTCGGAGCAGCGTGTGACTTGTCTACTCAGCGTTGTGCCGTCGCTATTGCACGCTCTGACGGAGGGACGCGCACATCGCCCCGAGCAGCTACGCCTGGTCTTAACGAGCGGAGAGAATCTGCTGTTGTCGGAGTGTGTGAAAGCGCGCGCAGCGTTCGGCGAGGATCTCACAATCGTTAACCAGTATGGCGCGACGGAATGCACGATGTCGCAGAGTTTCTACGCGGTTCCGCACGCGGAGACGGACACCGGAACGGCACTCGCCGGCCGCCCGATCGCCAACGCGCAACTTTACATTTTAGATAACCGGCTCAATCTGGTTCCCGTCGGAGTCTCAGGTGAGGTGTACATCGGCGGCGTTGGTGTGGCGCGTGGCTATCTGAATGCTCCCGCGCAGACAGCAGCGCGATTCATTCCGAATCCTTTCAGCCCCACGCCCGGAGCGCGTCTATATAGAACTGGCGATCTTGCTCGTTATCGTTCCAGCGGAGACGTGGAGCTACTCGGCCGCATCGACCATCAGGTCAAGCTTCGTGGCCTGCGTGTTGAGCTGGCGGAGATCGAAGCCGCGCTGAACTTGCACGACGACGTTAACGAGGCGGTTGTTCTTGCGCGCGAAGATCAGCCGGGTGAAAAACGCCTGGTGGCTTACGTTGTAACGGTGCAAGAGGAAGCGCGCACGTTGCGCTCGATGCGCGAGTTTCTGAAAGAGCGATTGCCGGAATACATGATCCCGTCGGCTTTCGTCTTTCTCGATTCGCTCCCGCTGTCACCTAACGGAAAGATCGATCGCGGGGCACTGCCTGCACCGACTTCTGCGCGGCCCGAGTTAGAAACGTTCGCCGCGGCGGGGACACCAACTGAAGAGGTGCTGGCGGGATTGTGGACGGAGCTGCTGGGCGTCGAAAAAATCGGAGTTCACGACAACTTCTTTGACTTAGGTGGGCACTCGCTGCTCGCGACGCAGGTTATCTCGCGCGTGCGTGAAGTTTTTCATGTTGAGATTGCCTTGCGACAGCTTTTTGAGACGCCGACGGTGGCGGACCTCGCTCAAAGTATCGAGATTGCTTTATTGAAGGAGACTGAGGAGCTCGTCGCTCCATTCATCGAGCGCGTTCCGAGAGTTGATTTCTTGCCATTGTCTTACGCGCAACAGCGGCTGTGGTTCATTCATCAACTCGATCCGGATTCCGTAGCCTATAACATTCCGCTCGCGGTGCGCCTCACCGGAAGTCTCGACATCGCTGCGCTGAGCGCGACGCTAACGGAAATCGTGCGCCGCCATGAAGCACTGCGCACCACCTTCGTGGTCCACAATGGTGAGCCACACCAACTCATCCATCCGCCGGCCGAGGTGGAATTAAGCATTACCGACCTAATTGTGTTGGCCGAAGACGGGCGGCCACGGAGTGCCGCCCCTACAATTAAGCCCTTTGAAGATCCGATTTTTGAAGCTCAACGACTAGCGGTGGAGGAAGCACGTCTCCCGTTCGATCTGGAGCAAGGACCGTTGCTGCGCGCGCGACTGTTGCGGCTCTCAGATGAAGAGCATGTGCTGCTGGTGACGATGCATCACATCGTCTCGGATGGCTGGTCCATGGGCGTGCTCGTTCGAGAAGTCGCCGCGCTCTACAGCGCTTTCGCGGCAGGGAAGCCTTCAGGGCTTGAAGAGCTGCCGATCCAGTATGCGGATTATGCGGTGTGGCAACGAGAGTGGCTGCGTGGTGAAGTGTTGGAGCGGCAGTTGAGCTACTGGCGCGAACAGCTAGCGGGAGCGCCTGCCGTGCTGGAACTACCGACGGACCATCCGCGTCCGGCGGTGCAGAGCTTCCGGGGGAGTTACGAGCCGGTGATGATACCCGCGGAAGTGACTGCGCGACTGAAGGAACTAGCCCGGGCCGAAGGTGTGACGCTGTTCATGCTGCTGCTGGGCGCGTGGCAGGTGTTGTTGTCGCGGTACGCGAGCGCGGAAAGCATCGTCGTGGGGACGCCGATCGCGAACCGGCAACGCGGTGAAGTTGAGGGATTGATCGGTTACTTCGTGAACGCCCTCGCGCTGCGAACAGATCTCAGTGGAAACCCGACGTTCCGCGAGTTGCTAAAGCGAGTGAGAGAGGTTGCGCTGGGAGCGTACCTGCACCAGGACGTGCCGTTCGAGAAGCTTGTCGAAGAGTTACAGCCGGAACGTGATCTAAGCCACTCACCGATTTTTCAGGTGGTCTTCGTGCTTCAAAATGCGCCCCTCGGAGGGTTGGACCTGCCCGGCGTGAGTCTCGAGACGCTGCCGGCCGACAACGCGACCGCGAAGTTTGACTTGACGCTGAACTTACAGGAAGCGGATGACTTTATCGGTGGCAGTCTGGGTTACAGCACCGATCTGTTCGAGGCCGAGACTATCAGCCGCATGGTCTCTCATTTCCTCACCTTGCTGGAAGCGATCGCCGCGGATGTGAATGCGCCTGTTTCACAACTGCCGTTGCTGCGTGAAGAGGAACGGCGGCAGATAATTTTTGAATGGAATAACACGGAGAAGGAATACCCCGTTGGCAAGTGCATACACGAGCTGATCGCAGAACAGGCCGCGCGAACGCCCGGAGCTGCAGCAATCGTTGATGAAGAAGAGGTGCTGACATATAGCGAGCTCGAGCAGCGTTCGGATCAACTCGCTCGACATCTACAGCGCCTCGGTGTAAGACCGAGCGCACACGTCGGCATTAGTCTGGAACATTCGGTGGAGACAGTTGTCAGTATCCTCGCCGTGCTCAAAACCGGCGCGGGCTATGTGCCTCTCGATCCCGAACATCCGCGTGCGCGCCTCGGCTTCGTGATTGAAGATGCGCAGATCGGTTTCATCCTGACTCAGCAACGGCTGAAAGATCGGTTTCCCGCAACAAGCACGCTGATCTTCGTGGACGCTGATTTGGAGCCCCGTGAAGAAACGATTCCGCTCGGTGTGGCTACACCTGAGGACGTCGCTTACGTCATCTACACTTCCGGATCCACGGGTGAGCCGAAAGGCGTCCGTATTCAGCACAAAGCGCTCGTTAATTACATCTGTTGGGCCAGGGAAGTTTATGTACAGGAACAGCCGCTTGATTTCGCCCTCTACTCGTCGCTGGCGTTTGACCTAACAGTAACTTCCTTATACACGCCACTCATGACGGGCGGCAAAGTCGTTGTTTACAGACAAGAGTACCTGCTATCGCCAATCGCGCGGATCCTGGAGGACAAACAGGTTGACGTACTTAAGTTAACGCCGAGCCATCTTGCTCTCATTAAAGATTTGGACAATAGGGACCGTCGTATCAAGCGCTTGATTGTCGGCGGTGAAGCATTGACGGCCGAGCTGGCGCGCAGTGTCTACGACAGCTTTGGCGGCGACGTGGAGATTTTTAACGAGTATGGACCAACGGAGACAACCGTCGGCTGCATGATCTATCGCTTCGACGCCGAACGCGATAGACGCGCCGTTGTGCCTATCGGCAGGCCGGCGGCTAATACGCAAATTTATATTCTCGATGAGAATCTGAAACCAGTTGCCGAGAACGTCCTCGGCGAGCTCTACATCTCCGGCGCGGGTCTCGCCGCAGGCTATTTGAATCGAGAGCAACTGACAGAAGCGCGCTTTATCGCTAACCCGTTTCGCTCTGGCGAAAAGATGTATCGAAGCGGCGATCTTGCGAGACGGCTGACGTCCGGAGAGATTGAATACGTCGGCCGCAGTGATGAGCAGGTCAAGTTTCATGGCTACCGCGTCGAGCTGAATGAGATCAGGAGCGCGCTCAACAAACACGCGCACGTCAGAGACAGTGTCGTCATGCTGCTCACGGACGTTTTGGTTGCATATTACGTCGCGCGACAAGAGATCGACGCCGAGCAGCTTCGCGAGCATTTGTCAGAACATATTCTGCGAGAGACGGCGCCCAACTTCTTCGTTCACCTCAAGCGACTGCCGTTGACCTTGAATGGAAAGGTTAACTATTCCGCACTCCCGACGCTCGAAGATATCAAGGGCCAGAGCAGGCGGCCGGGTGAGTACGTCGCGCCGCAGACGGAGGTCGAAGAGATCGTCGCGGGCATTTGGGCCACGTTGCTCGGGGTTCCACAAGTTGGCCGCTACGACAACTTCTTCCAGTTAGGCGGACACTCGCTGTTGGCGACACAGGTGGTCACGCGCGTGCGTGAGGCGTTGCAGGTCGAGCTCACGGTGCGCTCGCTGTTTGAGCATCCAACCGTGAATCAGTTGTCCATTGATATTGAAACGCTCGGCAGAAACGGACTCGGAGAACAGATCCTGCCGATGATCCGTGCTGATAGAGATGATGGCTGGGCGCCGCTCTCGTACGCGCAGCAGCGGCTCTGGTTCATTCACCAGCTCGATCCGACTTCCGTGGCCTATAACATTCCGCTCGCAGTGCGTCTGACCGGAATACTCGACGTCGCTGCGCTGCGCGAAACGTTAACGGAAGTGGTGCGCCGTCATGAAGCGCTGCGCACCACGTTTGCTGTCCGCGATGGCCAGCCGCAGCAGCTCATCCATCCGCCGGCCGAAGTGGAATTAAGCACTACCGACCTAACTGTAGGGGCGGCCCTCTGTGGCCGCCCGTCGGAGGAGACATGTGTGTTGGCCGAGGACGGGCGGCCACGGAGTGCCGCCCCTACAGTTGAGTCCTTTGAAGATCCGATTGTTGAAGCTCAACGAATAGCGGTGGAGGAAGCACGTCTGCCGTTTGATTTACAACGTGGGCCATTGCTGCGCGCGCGACTGTTGCGACTCTCAAATGAAGACCATGTGCTGCTGGTGACGATGCATCACATCGTCTCGGATGGCTGGTCCATGGGCGTGCTGGTGAAAGAAGTTGCTGCGCTTTACACGGCCTTTTTGTCAGGACAACCCGCGGCGCTCGAGGAGCTGCCGATCCAGTATGCGGATTACGCAGTGTGGCAACGAGAGTGGCTGCGCGGGGAAGTGTTGGAGCGGCAGTTAGGCTACTGGCGCGAGCAGTTGGCGGGAGCGCCCGCTGTACTGGAACTACCAACGGACCATCCGCGTCCGGCGGTGCAAAGCTTCCGCGGTAGCTTCGAGCCGGTGACGGTGCCCGCGGAAGTGACTGCCCAACTAAAAGAGCTGAGTCGTCGCGAGGGTGTGACGCTGTTCATGCTGCTGCTCGGCGCGTGGCAGGTGTTGTTGTCGCGCTACACGGGTGCGGAAGACATCGTGGTCGGGACGCCGATCGCGAACCGGCAGCGCGGTGAAGTGGAGGGCTTGATCGGTTACTTCGTCAACGCTCTCGCGCTGCGGACTGATCTCAGTGGAGACCCAACGTTTCGTGAGTTGATGAAGCGAGTGAGAGAGGTGGCGCTGGGAGCGTACCAGCATCAGGATGTGCCGTTCGAGAAGCTCGTCGAAGAGCTCGAGCCTGAACGGTCTCTAAGCTACAACCCGCTCTTTCAGGTCGTCTTCGCAGTGGAGAACACGCCTGATTTCAATCTGCAACTGCCGGGGCTGAGTATCAGTGGAGTCGACGCCGGATCGGAGACAGCTAAATTCGATCTCAGGTTGAGCATGTCTGAGATCGGACCTGGGTTGATGGGCACTCTGCAATACAGCACCGATCTCTTCGACGCCCCAACAATTCAGACAATGCTCGGGCATTTTCAGACTCTGCTCGAGAGCATCGCAAACAACCCTGACGAACATATCTCGGAGCTGTCGCTGCTAACGGAAGAGGAACAGCCGCATGTGGCCACGCCGTCTGCGAGACCTGTCGAGAGTCTTCATCATTTATTCGAAGCGCAAGTCGAACGTAATCCGGGCGCGGTCGCCTTATCGTTTGAGAACGAGCAGCTGACGTACGCTGAGCTGAACCAGCGTGCGGATCAGTTGGCCCATGAACTGCGGGCGTTGGGCGTCGGGCCCGAAGTATTAGTCGGGCTATCAATCCAGCGCAGCCTGGAGTTGGTAATAGGCATACTCGGTATCTTGAAGGCGGGCGGGGCTTATGTCCCGCTCGATCCGAGCTATCCGCCTGAGCGACTGCAGTTCATGATCGAAGACGCAAAGCCGGCGGTGATTCTGACCGCGGAAGGACCATCAGCCACGGATTACACGGATCAGAGCCACGGATCAGATCCGGATTTAATCCGTGCCTTTGATCCGCGTCATCCGTGTTACGTCATCTACACCTCGGGCTCGACGGGCACTCCGAAAGGCGTTGTCGTCACACACGCCAATGTCGTGCGTCTCTTCAACTCGACTCGCCAGTGGTTCGACTTCAATGAAAACGACGTGTGGACGTTGTTTCACTCCAGTGCTTTCGACTTTTCGGTCTGGGAGCTCTGGGGCGCGCTGCTCTACGGCGGAAGGCTCGTCATCGTGCCGCATTTCGTGAGCCGATCGCCGGAAGCCTTCCACGCGCTGTTGAGCCGCGAGAGGGTCACGGTGCTCAATCAAACGCCCTCCGCTTTCCGTCAACTCATGAAAGCTGATGAATCGCGTGAAGACGAGCTCTCGCTACGCTTCGTCATCTTCGGCGGTGAGGCGCTCGAGCTGCAAAGTCTTAGGCCGTGGTTCGACAGACATGGGGACAGCCAGCTGCAGCTTGTCAACATGTATGGCATCACGGAGACGACGGTCCATGTTACCTACCGGCCTTTGACCGCCGCCGACCTCGACAACGTACGTGGAAGCAGGATCGGCCGCGCGATTCCGGATCTCAGCGTTTACGTTCTTGACCGGCGCTTGCAGCCAGTACCCGACCTGGTACCGGGCGAGTTGTGTGTCGGCGGCGCGGGCGTGGCGCGCGGCTATCTGAATCGCGCAGAGCTATGCGCTGAGCGTTTCATTCCCGACGCGTTGAGCGGCGAAAGCGGAGCGCGTCTATATCGGAGCGGCGACCTCGTGCGTCGTCTGCCCGGAGGCGACATCGAGTATCTCGGACGCATCGACCAGCAGGTCAAGATACGCGGTTTTCGAATCGAGCTGGGTGAGATTGAGGCGGTGCTGAATCAACATGAGGCGGTACGTGAAGCAGTCGTCGTCGTTCGAGGAGACGCACCGGGCGACAAACGTCTGGTCTGTTACCTCGTGCCAGTATCGGCTGCGATAGAAGTAGAAGAATTACGCGAGTTCCTGCTCGCGAAGTTACCCGACTACATGATTCCGTCAACCTTCGTCACACTGCCTGCCATACCGCTCACCCCGAACGGCAAGGTTGATCGGCGTGCGCTGCCTGCGCCGACTCAAGCGCGGCCCGAACTCCGCGAGAACTTTCTTGCGCCGCGGAATGAGCTGGAACGGGTGCTCGCCTCAATGTGGTCCGACACACTCGGCGTCGAGCAGGTGGGCATACGCGATAACTTCTTCGACCTCGGCGGCGATTCCATTCGCGGAGCGATATTCATCAATCAACTGCAGGAACGACTCGGCGAAATCGTGCACGTCGTCGTCATCTTCACGATGCCGTCTATCGAACAGCTCGCACAGTACATCGAGAAAGAGTACACGGCGGCGGTGTCGCGGCTACTCGGAGAGGATTCGCAAGAAGAGAAGACCACGCCCGTGACGGCGACAGTCAACGCGTCGATGCTCGCGGAAGTGAAGGAACTGATTCGACCATTGCCGCCGCAAGCAGACTCTACCCCGAAGAATGCACCAGCGATCTTCATCCTCTCGCCGCCGCGCTCGGGCACGACGCTGCTGCGCGTCATGCTTGCCGGACACCCGCGCTTGTTTGCTCCGCCTGAGCTCGAACTGCTGTCCTTCAACACGCTCGCCGAGAGGAGCGCGGCCTTCACGGGCAAAGATAGTTTCTGGCTGGAAGGAACGCTGCGCGCCATCATGGAGATCAAAGGCTGCGACGCCGAAGAAGCACAGCACATCATGACCTCGATGGAAGAGCGCGGCTTAACGACGAAGGAGTGTTATCGACAATTACAGTCATGGCTTGGGGAACGCATCCTCGTTGATAAAACACCTTCTTATGCACTGGATCAGAAGATACTGGAGCGGGCCGAAGTCGATTTCGAGAACGCGCTCTACGTACACCTGCTCAGGCATCCGGCGGGGATGGTCCGTTCTTTTGAGGAAGCCAAACTCGATCAGATTTTCTTTCGCTACGAACACACCTTTTCAAGACGCGAGCTCGCCGAAGCAATCTGGACCTTGAGCAATCAAAATATCGTCGAGTTTCTACGCAGCGTCCCGCCTGAGCGACAGCACCGTGTGAAGTTTGAAGATCTTCTGCGCGAGCCTCAGCCCGTGATGGAGAGTTTGTGCCAATTTCTCGGACTCAGCTTTCACGCCGAGATGTTGCAGCCCTACAAAGATAAAGAGCGACGCATGACGGACGGCATTCACGCGGAGTCGCGGATGCTCGGCGATGTGAAGTTTCACCGCTACGACCGGATTGACGTGCGCGCCGGAGACAAGTGGAAAGACGATGCTCAGAAACCTCTCGGAGAAGTGACGTGGGAGCTAGCCGCACTGCTCGGGTATGAAAGAGAATTTCCGCTTTCATTCGCGCAAGAGCGTTTGTGGTTCCTCGACCGGATGGAACAAGGCCATAGCGCGACTTATAACATCAGTACAGCCGTACGCTTGCACGGCGTGCTTCACGTCGCTGCTTTAGAACAAAGCCTGAATGAAATCCTGAGACGTCATTCGTCTCTGCGCACCAGCTTCAAGATGGTCGACGGTCAGCCAGTCCAGGTCATCGCTCCACTTCAACCGTTCGATCTGCGCTTCATCGATCTCAGCGAGTTGGCACAACAGGAAGAAGAGGCTCGAAAGCTTGCCACCGAAGAAGCGCAGTTACCGTTCGACTTATCACGTGCGCCGTTGCTGCGCGCGACGTTGATCCGGCTGGGAGAAGTTGAACACATCTTACTCGTCACGATGCACCACATCGTCTCGGACGGTTGGTCCATGGGTGTGCTGGTCCAGGAATTCGCGACGCTCTACACGGCGTTCTCCAACAATCGCCCATCACCACTCGAAGAACTACCGATACAGTATGCGGATTATGCACAGTGGCAGCGCGAGTGGCTTTCGGGCGAAGTCTTAGCGGAGCAACTGAGTTACTGGAAGCGGCAGTTGGCGAGTGCGCCGCCAGTTCTGGAGTTGCCATTAGACCGGCCGCGCCCGGCAGTGCAGAGTTACAAAGGGGCGGTAGAACCTTTATCTATTCCTGCGAACGTCAGCGAAGCACTCAAAGCATTGAGCCGTCGCGAAGGCGTGACGATGTTCATGCTGTTGCTGGCCGCGTGGCAGGTGTTTCTGTCTCGCTATACGGGAGTGGACGATGTCGTAGTCGGCGCGCCTGTCGCCGGGCGTAATCGGGCGGAGGTGGAGTCGCTGATTGGTTTCTTCGTCAACACGTTGGTGCTGCGTACAGACCTCTCCGGAAACCCGCGCTTCATCGACGTGTTGAAACGTGTACACGAGGTGACGGTCGGGGCCTTCGCACATCAGGACGTGCCGTTTGAAAAACTGGTGGAAGAGTTACAACCCGAGCGTAGCATGAGCCACACGCCTGTGTTCCAGGTGATGTTTGCGCTGCAAAATGCTCCGTCGGCCGGTGCGGAATTGCCGGGACTCAGATTGAGCGCCGTGGACGTCGAGCACGGAACAGCAAAAACGGATCTGGCGCTCACGCTCGTCGAGACAGAGCAGGGCATTCAGGGATCACTCAGTTATGTCACCGCTTTGTTTGATTCATCGACCATCCGCAGAATGCTTTCACACTTTGGGAAACTACTCGAAAGCATCGCCCTGCAACCCGCGGCGCAGGTCAACGATTTAGCTTTGATGACGGCGGCGGAAGAACGACAAATACTGGCCCACTCTCGTGAAACCGCGCGTCCTTCGGAGCGAACCGAGTGCGTGCAACAGATGTTCGAGTCGCAAGTGAATCAGAGGCCGGACGCTTCGGCTGTCGTCTTCGAAGATCAACTTGTCACTTACGGCGAGTTGAACGTTCGCGCCAACCAGCTCGCTCATTACCTGCGTTCATTAGGCGCAGGCCCGGAAGTGTTAGTCGGCATCTTTCTCGAAAACTCTATTGAGAGAATCGTGGCGCAGCTCGGCGTGCTCAAATCGGGCGCAGCATTCGTTCCGCTCGATACGAAATATCCGGCGGAGCGCCTGCGACTCATGTTGGACGACACGCGCATGCCGTTGTTGATAACGGAACGCAGGCTGGCATTGGACACAGCTACGACTGCTATTTATCTCGATGACGAGCACGACTTGATCGCACGTCAGAGCGTGGAGAATCCCTCACCTGCCGCCGGACCGGAGAACCTTGCTTACGCCATCTACACTTCCGGTTCAACTGGAAAACCTAAAGGGGTGTTGATCGAGCATCGCAGCCTGTCGAATGTGACGGCGGTGCTGGCCCGCGATTTCAGAGTGCAGCCGGAGAGCCGGATACTCCAGTTCTTTTCTTCCAGTTTTGATCCTTCAGTTTTAGACGTGCACCTTGCGCTCTCGAGCGGAGCGACGTTGTGTCTGGCCAGTAAAGAATCGTTGATGCCGGGTGAGAACCTTTTGCGAACGTTGCGAGACCACGGCATCACGTACGTTCTATTGCCACCCTCGGCCCTCGCGGTAATGACGCCGGAAGAACTGCCGCAACTGCAAACACTCGGGTCCGGCGGTGAAGTCTGCACCGCGGACATCGTCCAGCGCTGGTCGTCGCCGGGCCGTCGCTTCCTGAACGCCTATGGTCCAACGGAAACAACTATCTTAGTGACCTACAGCGAATGTCTCGATAAAGAAAAGACGCCGCCCATCGGCCGCGCGATTCGCGGCACGGACATCTACGTGCTTGATTCGCAGATGCGCCCGGTGCCGGTAGGCGTGCCGGGAGAGGTCTACATCGGCGGCGTGGTTGTCGCACGAGGCTATCTCGATCGTCCTACCTTAACGGCGGAGAAATTTATTCCGCATCCATTCAGTCCGGGCGCGCGCCTGTACCGGACGGGCGATAAAGCGCGCTTGCTCCCCAATGGAGAGATTGATTACCTGGGACGCGTTGACGAACAGTTGAAGGTGCGTGGCTTTCGCATCGAGCCGGGTGAGATTGAGAACGCTCTGCGGCAAATTCCATCCGTACACGAAGCTCTCGTCGCTGCACGCGAGGTGGCCCCGGGCGATAAACGTCTGATCGCGTATGTCGTCAAACGCGAGGAGATCTCTGTCAATGAGCTGCGTGGGTCTCTGAAGGAGCGGCTGCCCGAGTACATGATTCCGTCAGCCTTCGTCTTTCTCGAAAAGATTCCTTTGACGCCACACGGCAAGTATGACCGCCGTGCACTTCCGACTCCGAATCGTTTAGATGAGAGCCATCTCGTGGCGCCGAGAGACGTGCTGGAGTTGCAGTTGACTCAGCAGTGGGAGGAGTTGCTGCGCGTCCCGTGTGGGGTGACGGACGACTTCTTCGAGCTGGGCGGGCATTCGCTGCTGGCCGTGCGATTGATGTCGCGCATCGAGCAGCTTTATGGAAAGAACATTCCTCTGGCGACGTTGTTCAAAGCGCCGACAATCGAATTGCTATCAAGTATCCTGCGCCAGGAGCAGGATCGATCCGGTTGGTCGCCGTTAGTTCCCATTCAGCCGCACGGATCAGAACGACCTTTCTTCTGTGTTCATCCTGTAAGCGGAAACGTGCTTTGTTACCGAGCGTTGGCGCGGCGTCTCGGTGCGCAGCAACCTTTCTACGGACTGCAGGCGCGCGGAGTCGATGATGAGCAGGAACCGCAAAAGGAAGTAAAAGCGATGGCGGCAGACTATATCGAAGCGGTGCGAACGATTCAGCCACATGGGCCATACTTACTCGGCGGTTGGTCCATGGGTGGTCTCATCGCTTTGGAGATGGCGAGACAGCTCGAGGCGCAGAGCGAGGAAGTACGGCTCGTAGCTCTGTTTGATACAAAAGCGCCGGATGTTGAAGAAGAGGTGATTGACGAGGCCTCGTTGCTGGCAAGCTTTGCTTTACACCTGGGCTTGTCGAAGGAGCAAATAGAGGAGGCGGCTGATGCTTCGGTGCTGCTGGAACGTGCGAAGGCTGAAAGCATCATCCCGCACGATATGAGCCTTGCAAGTCTCAGTAAACAGTTCCGCGTCTTCAAGGCTAACGTTCGTGCGGCGCGCAGCTATATACCGAAAGATCTTCCAGCCAACATCATTCTCTTCCGCGCCGCCGAAAGATCAAATCTAGGTTGGGAGAACTTAGAAGTGTATGAAACACCTGGTAATCACATGACGATGCTGCGCGAACCCAACGTCTCTGTTTTGGCGCAGAGACTGGCCGCACGTCTCAGTGACCTAAGTTAAGAACCTTTCTCACGCAGCGGCGCAGCGGCGCAACGAAAAACCGCTCCGTTGCGCCGCTGCGTGAGAAATTCCTTTTATGTCTGCAACGGATCTAACGACACGACGCGAGAAACTTTCGGCGGCGAAGCGCGCGCTGCTTGAAAAACGTCTCACCGGGCAAGAGGCGGAGAAACAAATTATTCCGCGCCGCGAGGGACGGTCGTACGCTCCGCTCTCATTCGCTCAGCAGCGTCTGTGGTTTCTACACCAGCTTGAACCGGACAGCATCGCTTACAACATGCCGACCGCCCTACGTCTCACCGGCCGGCTGAACACGGACGCTCTCGAATGGGGCATCAACGAAATCATCCGTCGACATGAAATCCTGCGCACGACCTTCAGACTCATCGATAATCAGCCGGTACAGATCATCGCTGACCACTTGACGATCAAGATGCCGATCGTCGAGGTCCGCGAGACGGAAGTGATGCGCCTTGCAACCGAGGAAGCACAACGACCATTCGATCTCGAAACCGGACCGCTCGTTCGTGCTCGACTGCTGAGGCTGAACCCTGACGAATGGGTGCTGATCTTCACGATGCACCACATCATCTCCGACGGCTGGTCCATGGGCGTCCTCGTGAATGAGATAGCGTCTCTCTACCAGGGCCAGCCACTCGCTGAGCTGCCAGTGCAGTACGCCGACTTCTCCGAATGGCAACGCGAATGGCTGACGCAGGGAAACCTTGAACGCCAGCTTCAATACTGGAAGCAACAACTCGGCGGCGAGCTTCCGGTGCTGGAGCTGCCGGCTGATCGAGTGCGCCCGCCACGGCAGAGTTTTCGCGGCGCCGTACGACGATTCGCGCTTTCCGAAGAACTCACGACCGCTATCAAGAACTTAGGCCGGCAAGAAGGCGCGACGCTCTTCATGACGTTGCTGGCGGCCTTTCAATCACTACTTCATCGCTACACGAATCAGACTGATATCCTTGTCGGAACCGGTATCGCCAATCGCAATCGCGCAGAGCTCGAGAGTCTCATCGGCTTCTTCGTCAACACCCTCGTCCTGCGCACAGACTTCGCCGGCCGTCCCACATTTCGTGAGCTGTTGCGACGCGTTCGTGATCTGACGCTCGAAGCATACGCTCATCAGGACTTGCCGTTTGAAAAAGTCGTCGAAGAGTTGCAGCCCGCGCGCGACCTCAGCCGGAATCCGATTTTTCAAGTCTCGTTCGCGCTACAGAACGCGCCCATGCAGGAGCTCGAGCTGCCCGGCCTCCTACTCCGCACGCAGGAGTTTGAGACCCTCACGACACGGTTCGATCTCGAATGCCACGTGTGGGACCAGCCTGGCGGTCTGCAGGGCTTTCTCTTCTACAGCACAGACCTTTTTGAGCAGACGACGATTGAGCGACTAATCGATCACTACGGGAAGTTTCTCGAGGAGGTCGTGGCCAATCCCGACAAGCGCGTGTCGGAGATCGAGTTTTTAACTGAAGACGAACGGCGCAAGCTGCTTATCGAATGGAACGACACTCAACATCCGATCACGAGCGACCTCTGTGCGCATCAGCTTTTTGAGATGCGGGCCGCAGAGACGCCTGGCGCCTTGGCGTTGGAGTTTGCAGGCGAGCAACTGACTTATGGCGAATTGAATGAGCGTGCGGATCAGCTAGCGGATCAACTACGGGCGTTGGGCGTCGGCCCTGAAGTATTAGTTGGGCTATCGGTTGAGCGCAGCCTGGAATGGGTAATCGGCATGCTCGGAATTTTGAAGGCGGGCGGAGCTTTCGTGCCGCTCGATCCGAGTTATCCGCGTGAGCGACTTCAGTTCATGATCGACGACGCAAAGCCGAAGGTGATTGTGACACCGGACGGATTATTAGCCACGGATTACACGGATCAGAGCCACGGATCAGATCTGTGTTATGTCATCTACACCTCCGGCTCGACAGGGCAGCCTAAAGGTGTCGCGATCACACACCAGAATTTGATGAATCTCGTGAGATGGCACCAGCGCGTCTATCAAGTCTCAGCCGCCGACCGTGCGACACAAGTCGCCGGGTTGGCCTTCGATGCGACTGTGTGGGAAGTGTGGCCGTATCTCACTGCCGGAGCAAGCATTCACATCGCCGATGAAGAGACACGCCTGTCGCCTGAGAAGCTGATCGCATGGCTCGACGCTAAACGCATCACCATAAGTTTTCTTCCGACGCCTTTGGCGGAAGCCCTTCTCGATGAGCCGTGGCCGCAAGAAGTCTGTTTGCGAACGCTCCTGACGGGCGGCGACAGGTTGCGACACGCGCCGCGCCTCGGTTTGCCGTTCCGACTCGCGAACAACTATGGCCCAACGGAAAACACAGTCGTCACGACGTGGACGTTCGTCAACGAAGACGCGAGCGATACGCCGCCTATTGGCCGGCCTGTGGATAACGCCCACGTCTATGTACTCGATGCTGAGTTGCGTCTCGCGCCCATCGGAGTAATTGGAGAGCTTTTCGCCGGCGGTGAAAATCTGGCGCGAGGTTATCTAAACAGACCCGATCTAACCGCCGAGCGGTTTATCCCGAACCCGTTCAGTGTTGAGCCGGGCGAGCGTTTGTACCGGACGGGCGATCGCGTGCGGCTGCTTCGTGATGGGCAGATAGAGTTTCTCGGACGCGTTGATGAGCAGGTGAAGGTGCGCGGATTTCGCATCGAGCTCGGCGAGATCGAGGCGACGCTCGCAGAACAGGAGGAGATCAGGGAAGCCGTCGTCATGGCTCGCGAAGATAGTGCGGGCGAGAAGCGCCTCGTGGCCTATGTCGTTCCTCGCGCCGAAGTTCAGAACGCGGAAAGAGCGCAGCTCGAGCAACAGCACCTCGATCAATGGCAGACGCTTTACGAGGATACTTACGCTCATGACGACACGACCATGGTCGATCCACTCTTTAACATCATCGGCTGGACCAGCAGCTACACGGGTGAGCCGATTCCGCCGGAAGAGATGCGCGAATGGCGGGAGTCGTCGGTTGCGCAGATTCTGAAGTTGCAGCCGCGGCGAGTGCTCGAGATTGGCTGCGGCACCGGACTGCTGCTACTACAAATCGCGCCGCATTGCGAAGTCTACACAGCCACCGACTTTTCCACAGTCGCGCTGGATTATGTGCGGGCGCAACTTCCAAAGATAGGGCTGGAAGAGTCGCGAGTGAAGCTACTGCAACGCATGGCCCATCAGTTCGAGGGGATTGAAGAGCAGTCGTTCGATGCGGTGCTGCTTAATTCAGTCGTGCAGTACTTTCCCGATCTGGATTACTTCCTGCGCGTGCTCGAGGGCGCGCTCAAGGCGGTCAAGCCCGGGGGCTTCGTCTTTCTTGGAGATCTGCGCAACTACGGTCTGCTAGAAGCCTTCCACACTTCTGTGCAGATGTATCAGAACCCTGACAGCGCGACGCTCAATCAGCGTGTGCGGCGAAACATCGAGACGGAAGAGGAGCTGTTGCTCGACCCGGCGCTCTTTTTTGCGTTGACAGATCGTTATCCTCAGATCGGCGCAGTCGAGGTGCAGCTCCAACGCGGACGAGCGCACAACGAATTGACGCGCTTTCGTTATCAGGTTGTGCTGCACGTAGGCGAGCTGGAGCAGGTCGAGTGTCCAACGATCGATTGGCAGAATCTGGATGCGTTGCGGCAGTTGTTGATCGAAGACAAGCCCGAGGTGCTGTGTGTGCGGCGTGTGCCGAACGCGCGTCTCCTAAACACTGACGATGCGATCGATCCGGAAGACGTTTGGAGCTTGAGTGAAACGTTGCCGTACGAAGTTGATGTGTGTTGGTCCGTTGCAGGCGCGGGCGAATATTTCGACATCGTATTTCATCCACCGATTACACAGAGTGCACAGATCAATCTGCGTAATCTGTGGATAAACACGTCGAAGCCGCTCGCGCTCTACGCGAACAACCCGTTGCAAGGCAGGCTCGCGCGTAGCTTGATTACGCGCCTGCGCGGGCGGCTCGAAGCGAAGTTGCCGGATTACATGATCCCGGCGTCCTTCGTCGTCCTCGATGCATTGCCCCTCACGCCGAACGGCAAAGTCGACCGGCGCGCGTTGCCTGCACCCGACCAAACTCGATCACAACAAGACTTTGTCGCGCCGAGCACGCCAGTCGAAGAGCTGCTCGCGCGTCTTTGGGCGGAAGTACTCGGAATCGAAAGCGCCGGCATGCACGACAACTTCTTCGCGCTTGGCGGACACTCGCTACTGGGAACGCGCCTCATCTCACGCGTACGCGAAAGCTTCGGCGTCGAGCTGCCGGTGCGCACATTGTTTGAAGCGCCGACCATCAGGGACCTGGCCGGACACATCGAAGCCGCTCTGCGCGATCAGACAGGTCAGCAAGCTCCGCCAATCACTCGAGCATCGCGCGACGGAAGACTCCCGCTGTCTTTCGCGCAACAGCGTCTCTGGTTCCTTCATGAGCTGGAGCCGAGCAGCTCTTTCTACAACGTTCCCGTCGCTGTACGACTGAGTGGTCACTTGCAGATTGACGCGCTGCAGCGAACGTTGAATGAAATCGTCCGGCGACACGAAAGTCTGCGCACGAGTTTTCCCACGGTCGACGCGCAGCCCGTGCAGTCGATTGCTCTGTCGCTCGTACTCGATTTGCCCTTGATCGATGTTTCCAACGAGCACGAAGCGCAGCGGCGTGCGACGGAAGAAGCGCGCCTGCCTTTCAATCTCGCGACTGGACCGCTCATCCGCGCGAGCCTCGTGCGTCTCGGCGCTGAAGATCACGTGTTGCTCGTGACCATGCATCACATTGTCAGTGATGGCTGGTCCATGGGTGTGCTCATCAATGAAGTGGGAGCGCTCTATCGCGCGTTTATCGAAGGCGAGCCATCGCCGCTAAGCGAGTTGCCGGTCCAGTACGCAGACTTTGCGATCTGGCAACGCCGCTGGCTGTCGGGTGAAGTCTTCGAGACGCACATGCGTTACTGGCGACGGCAACTCGGCGGTGAGCTGCCGGTGTTGAATCTCCCGACTGACAAACCGCGACCGGAGGTGCAGAGCTTTCGCGGCTCAAGCCAGTCGATGCAGTTGCCCTTGTCGACGGCCGTAGCGCTCAACGCACTCTCGAAGCGCGAAGGCGTAACGCTCTTCATGCTTCTGCTCGCAGCCTTCAAAGCGTTGCTCTCACGCTACACGGAGCAGACTGACATCGTCATCGGGTCGCCGATTGCGAATCGCAACCGCGTCGAGCTCGAAGGACTCATCGGGTTCTTCGTCAATACCCTCGCGCTGCGTACAGACCTCTCAGGCAATCCGACTTTCCGCGAGCTCGTGCGGCGTGTGCGCGCTGTCGCACTCGAAGCGTACGCACATCAGGACATGCCCTTCGAGCAGCTTGTCGAGCAGATGCAGCCCGAGCGAACGATGAGTCGCAACCCGCTTTTTCAGGTGATGTTCCAGATGGAGAACACGCCGCGAGAGGAGTTGCCGCTGCCGGGTCTGGTGCTCAGCCCGGTCGAGGTTGAACGGGTCACGACGCAGTTTGATTTGAGCTTCGACGTGATGGAGAACGAGGGTCTTGTCGTCATTGCCGAGTACAGCACAGATCTCTTTAACGAGGCGACGATCTCCGCGATGCTCAGGCGGTGGCGTATTCTTCTCGAAGGAATCATCGATAACCCGGAGACGCGGCTCGACGAGCTGCCGCTGCTGACTGATGCGGAGCGCGAACAGTTGATCACGGTCAGTACCGCAGGTGGTATTGACTCTCGTTCGCTGCCGGAATTGTTCGAAGAGCAGGTTGCAGCGCGACCCGAAGCATTGGCGGTCTTTTCAAATAAGGAGCAGTTGACGTTTGCGGAGCTGAACGAGCGCGCAAACCATCTGGCCCACTTGCTCGTGGCGCGTGGGATCGGGCCAGAGTCATTGGTCGGCGTCTGTCTGGAACCTTCCACCGACATGATCGTCGCGCTGCTCGGAACACTGAAAGCGGGCGCAGCATATCTCCCACTCGATCCATCGCTTCCGCGCGAACGTCTCCAGTTCATGACCGAAGACGCAAAGCCAGCCGTGATTGTGACACCGGAAGGACTATCAGCCACGGATTATACAGATCAGAGCCACCGATCTGATGCGGATTTTGATCCGCGTCATCTTTGTTACGTCATCTACACTTCCGGCTCGACTGGCAGCCCAAAGGGCGTCGCGGTATCACATCAATCGCTCGTCAACCATAGCCTTGCTGTCGCAACAGCTTATGGGCTAACTGCAGACGATCGTGTTTTGCAGTTTGCCTCCATTAGCTTCGACGTCGCTGCCGAAGAGATCTTTTCGGCGTTACTGAGCGGCGCGAGTATCTTTCTTCCGAGTGAAAAAGTGATTGATAGCGTCGGGCTGCTGCGCTTGATTGAGGAGGAGAAGCTGTCTGTCCTCAATCTGCCAGCGCCGCTCTGGCATTCATGGGTGAGAGAGTTGGCGGCTACAGACAGAAGGGTGCCACAGGGGCTTCGCCTGTTGGTTGTCGGAAGTGAAAAGGTTTCAATCGAAGCTTATGTCGCGTGGCGTGTACTCGCGCCGGATACCAGGCTAATCAACGCTTATGGAACGAGTGAGACGACGATCACTTCCATACTCTACGAGCCGGATGCGAATGTAGCAGGCGCCTCACTTCCGATTGGTCGACCTATCGCCAACACGCGCGTCTACGTTCTCGACCATCGTCTGCAACCTGTTCCCACAGGTTTGCCGGGCGGGCTTTACATCGGTGGGACTGGAGTTGCGCGTGGTTACTATAGGTGCCCTGGACTGACGGCGGAGCGATTCATCCCCGACCCATTCAGTTCTGAAATCGGCGCGCGCATGTATCGAACCGGAGATCGTGTCCGTTTTCTATCGACTGGAGATCTCGAATTTCTCGGTCGTTCCGATCATCAGTTGAAAGTCCGTGGCTATCGCATCGAGCCCGGCGAGATTGAGTCAGCGCTCAAACGATATTCGGCTGTGAATGAAGCGTTGGTGTTAGCTCGTGAAGATGCGACCGGGGATAAACAACTGGTTGCTTACGTCACGCAGAACGCAGAAATATCCGAATCGCTTGCCGGGTCGGAACTCGAAGAAGAGCAACTGGCGCAGTGGCAGATAGTCCACGACGACGAAGTCTTCAATCAGACCGCGCCGCTCGCTGATCCGACTTTCAACATCAGCGGTTGGATCAGCAGCTACACGGGCGAGCCCATTCCTGCTGAAGAGATGCGCGAGTGGGTGGACGACGCAGTCGATCGAATTCTGTCGCTCGAACCGAAACGCGTGTTGGAGATCGGGTGCGGAACGGGACTTCTTCTGTTCAATCTTGCGCCGCATTGCCTACGGTACGTCGGCACTGACTTTTCACCCGCCGCGCTCAGTTACGTGCGGCGGCATTTGCCCAACGATGACAAAGTCGTCTTGCTCGAGAGACGCGCCGACGACTTCCGCGATATCGAGCCAAACTCTTTCGACACCGTGATACTCAATTCGGTCGTGCAGTATTTTCCGAGTGTTGTTTATCTCTTGCGCGTGCTCGAAGGCGCGGTCAGGGCGACTCGTTCGGGAGGCTCTGTTTTTGTCGGCGACGTACGCAGTCTGCCCCTGCTCGAAGCTTTTCACACCTCCGTCGAGTTGGCGAAAGCGAGCGACTCACTTTCTCCTGAAGAGTTGCAGCGACTCGTTCGCAAGCGCATTGCTGACGAAGAGGAGTTAATTCTCGATCCGGCTTTCTTCGCTGCTCTCCAGGAACATTTGCCACGCGTAAGTCGCGTCGAGATTCTGCCCAAGCGCGCGCGCGTGCAAAACGAGCTGACGCGCTTCCGTTATCAGGTCGTCATCCACGTTGGCGAGCATACTTCACAGTTGGAGATCTCGCGCCGCAAAGCTTGGAGCGAGTATGCCAACAATCCTCTGCAAGCGAAGTTCGCACGATATCTGATCCCGCAGTTGAGAAACGCCCTCGCCGAACAATTGCCTGACTACATGGCGCCTGCATCGTTCGTCGTGCTCGACGAGTGGCCGCTCACGCCGGGCGGGAAGATTGACCTGCACGCATTGCCGAAGCCTGACAGTGCGAAGTTACAAGGGCGCACGCTCGTCGCTCCGCGGACGCCGGTTGAGCAGACGTTAGCTTCGATATGGTCTGAGCTGCTCGGTCTCACGCGCGTTGGAGTTCACGACAACTTCTTCGAATCAGGTGGTCACTCGTTGCTCGCCACTCAACTCATCTCGCGCGTCAGAGAAAAATTTCAGGTCGAGGTAGCATTGCGCCAGTTGTTTGAACGCCCAACGATCGAACTATTCGCAACCGTCATCGAAGAAGCACAACAAGTCCCAGCGGAACTAAAGGCGCCAGCCATCGTCCCGCTTGAGCGGCAGGCGCGCCGCATAAAGCGCTCAGCAATTCGCCCTAAGTGAGGCCCCTCAGTTGGACACGGTCAGTACCACCTGCGGTAGCGGGTGGGTGCGTTAGCTACTGGACGTCGCCGCATGGCTGCGCACCCACCCGCTACCGCAGGTGGTACTGACCGTGTCCAAGAGAGAAGCTAGACTCCTAAGCAGTGGATCCAGACTCTTGAGGCAAAGCGGCTCGATCGAGGTTGCGGATGACGGGATGCATTAAGGCGATGGCTGCGAGTGAGGCGGTCAGGACGCCGGAGAGAATGAAGATGGTTGGTGCGCCGACGTGATCGGTGGCCCATCCGACGAGCCCGCTCCCGACCGGCACCAGCGCGACCGAGCCGACAGTAACGATGCTCATCACTCGGCCGAGCACCTTGCCGGGTATCAATTCCTGCAAGGTCGTCATGAAGATCAACGTGGGGATAATAAACGCCGCGCCTACCAGGAACGCCGCTGCCGCAACAGCGTAAACGCTCACGGGCAGACCGAACACGACGATCAAGATTCCGCCGGCGATCCACAGTCCGTAAGCGAAGAGACCGCGCGCGCGCAGGCTGGATGTTCGCTCGAGCCAGACCGTCCCGAGGATCGTGCCGGCAATCGATCCGGCGGAGATCGTCGAATAGATCAGTCCGAGCGATCCGACACCGCCGTGCAGGTGATTCTTAACGAGGAAGGGAAGCGCGATCGCAAGCGGAGCTGAGAGAGTGATGTTGCCGAGCGAAGCAATCACGATCGTGATCCAGAGCCACGATTGCTTGCGCACGACCTCGACGCCTTCGCGGAAATCGTGCAGCACACTCTTGCGTTCTTTCGGCGCCTGCGGGCTCACAGCAAGCCTCACGAGTGGCAGCAGACACAAAATAGAAATGGCGAACGAGAGCGAATCGATCGTGAACGCTGCGGGGGAACCGCTTTTGCTAACGACGAAAGCTCCGAGCGCGGGGCCGGCGATGTCGGCAAGTTGCAAGCTCATGGACATCAATCCGTTGGCGCTTGGGAGAAGTTCGCGAGGAAGGATCTCAGGGACGATGGCTCTGTACGCTGGTCCAAAAAACGCGCCGGCGATGCCGAACAAAAGACTGACGAGATAGATATGCCAGACTTCCAGGCGGTGCGTGAAAGCGAGGACCGCGACGATGCCGATGAGCAGGCCGCGCGCTATGTCTGATAAGAGCATCACACGCGCGCGCGGGTAACGATCGACGGCTACTCCGCCGATGAGGAGAAAGACAAGCATCGGTGCTGAAGCGAAGATGAAGATGGTGCTCATCGCCGTCGCCGAGCCGGTCTTCTCCAGCACCCACCACGCGAGGGCGACGCGATAGATGCTGTCACCCAGCGCTGAAAGCTGCTGTCCCGACCAGAGCAGCGCGAAAGAACGAACGGTGAGTGATTTGAATAAAGTCATAGCCAGGTGGTCTTCTCTGTGCAACCTCTGTGTTCTCTGTGTCCTCTGTGGTTAACTAATTCATAGCAATCACCCACCACAGAGACACAGAGAACACAGAGGTTGCACAGAGAAATCAATCGGCATATTTATACCTTTAAACTGACGTGTGTTATAAATAACTCATCGCTGTGAATCAGGTTTGGATGTAAGCCCAGCGCCATTCTCTGCTCTGCCGGAACTCCCAGTCAGGTAGAAATTTCGATTCACCGGATACAACATGACGATCTGTTCTGAGCGTCTTGATCCCGGCACTACAGTTTTGTCTTTAGTCGAACTGCTTCAGCAGCGGGCTGCATCTGCGCCCGAATGCGAAGCGTATCGCTTTCTCGGCGACGGCGAGACAGGAGAATCTCGCATCACTTACGCTGAGCTCGACCTGCGTGCTCGCGCGATTGCCGCAGCTCTGCAAGACATGCGCGGCGAACGCGCGCTGCTCCTTTATCCCGCCGGACTCGCTTTCATCGAAGCGTTTTTCGGATGTCTGTATGCGGGTGTCATCGCCGTGCCGTCACCGCTGCCGCGTCGAAACGCGCAACGACTTCAAGCAATCGTCGTGGACTCCGGCGCGACGATTGCGCTGACGACTGCTTCGTTGCTTTCAAAGATCGACACGCCGTTGCGTTTGCTCGCGACCGACACTGTGGAAGGCGGAACATATCTCGAGCCGGAGTTAAGTCCTGATAGGCTGGCCTACCTTCAGTACACCTCCGGTTCGACGTCCACGCCGAAAGGTGTGATGGTCACGCACGGCAACGTTCTGCACAACTCGGCCTCCATTCACCAGGGCTTTGCGCACACACCCGACAGTCGCGCGCTCACGTGGCTTCCGCATTTTCACGACATGGGGCTAATCGACGGCATTATCCAGCCGTTGTATGGCGGATTCCCGGGCGTCCTCATGTCGCCAATCTCTTTTCTCCAACAGCCTTTGCGGTGGTTGGAAGCCATCACGCGCTATGAAATCACGCACACGGGTGGTCCAAACTTCGCGTACGACTTGTGCGTGCGTCGCGTGAGCAAAGAGCAACGTACAGGGCTGGATTTGCGTTCCTGGCGAGTCGCTTATAACGGCGCGGAGCCGGTGCGCTTCGAGACGCTGCAGCGTTTTGCAAACGAGTTTCGCGAGTGCGGGTTTCGCTGGGAAACGTTCTATCCGGCGTATGGTCTCGCGGAAGCGACGCTGAAAGTAAGCGGGGGAGCTGCGGTCACCTACACTGTTCGCTCCGATGCGCTCGAACAAAATCACGTGGCCGAAACTGTTCCTGAGCAGGAAGCCACACGCACGCTCGTGGGTTGCGGACGCGCGGGACTGGACACTGAGATCGAGATTGTCGATATCGAGACGTTCACGCGTTGTGATGTGAACACGGTCGGCGAGATCTGGGTGCATGGACCAGGCGTCACAGCGGGTTACTGGAATCGACCCGAGGAAACAGAAGCGACTTTTCACGCACGCCTCGCAGGGGAAAAGACATACCTGCGAACGGGCGATTTAGGATTTGTCAGGCGCGGTGAATTGTTCGTCACCGGCCGCGTCAAAGACCTGATCATCATTCGCGGGCGCAATCTCTATCCGCATGATCTCGAGCTCGCGGTCGAGCAGTGTCACGAGGCGCTGCGTGCGGGCGGAGGCGCAGCTTTCTCTGTCGAGGTTGAAAATGAAGAGCGCCTCGTCGTCGTGCAGGAGTTGGAGCGAGGGCGACGTGCAGATACGGCCGAGCTTCTCGAATTGATTCGCCAGACGCTGGCCGACGAATTCGAGGTGCAGCCTTACGCCATCCTGCTCGTGAAAGCCGGAAGCGTCCCGAAGACATCGAGCGGCAAGATTCAGCGTAGTGCGTGTCGCATTAAGTTGGAGACCGGTGCTTTTGAGACGCTGGCGGAGTGGCGAGCGCCGCTCGACTTCGGAAGTGATAGCAGCCAACAAGCTGACATCTCGAATGCGGAAGCTGTCGCGGAATGGATACGCGGACAACTGGCCTCGAAGTTGAGAATCGATCCCGCCGCAATTGATCTTGATAGTTCCATCACGCGCTACGGCGTCGATTCACTGCTTGCAGTTGAGCTAGCGCACAGCATAGAGACGCAACTCGGCGTGCTCCTTCCGATGTCTGATTTCATCAGCAGACAGAGCATTACGCAGATTGCCGCGCGTTGCTTCGAGCTCGTCCAAATTAGGCCGGTTGACGAAGCGCCTGTCGTCGAGCAACCCGACACCTTCCCGCTCTCTTACGGACAACAGTCTCTCTGGTTCCTCCAACAGCTCGCGCCTGAAAGCGTGGCTTACAACATCGCTTCCGCTATCAAGATAAAAACGAAACCCGATTCGGCTGCTCTGCGCCGTGCGTTTCAGTTGCTCGTCGATCGTCATGCTGCGTTGCGTACGACCTTCAGCGCCGTGCAGGGAAAAGCCGTGCAGCATGTTCACGAACATGGGGAGGCTTCGTTCGAGACAGTTGATGCTTCGTGCTGGGATGATGCAGCACTCCGTGAGCGACTGCGCGCCGAAGCGCATCGTCCTTTCGATCTGGAGCACGGTCCTTTACTGCGGGCCTTATTGTTCAGCAGAGCAGACGAAGAACAGATCTTACTCGTAGTGGCGCATCACATCGTGATTGACTTCTGGTCCCTCGCCATACTAATGCGCGATCTCGGAGATCTTTATAGCACTGAAGGAGCAACTGTAGGGGTGGCCCTCCGTGGCCACCCGTTGTCCAAGACTTGCGCAATTGCTGCTGAACGGGTGGCCACGGAGGGCCACCCCTACAGTTACGTTCGTTGGGAGCAACGGCTTCTCGCAAGTGAACGAGGAAACCGGCTAGCGGCTTTCTGGCAGAAAGAACTTGCCGGTGAGTTGCCGGTTCTCAATCTTCATACGGACAGGCCGCGCCCGACTGTGCAGACATTCCGCGGCGCCTCCGAACCGCTCCGGCTCAACGCACAACTCACCGCACAGCTCAAAACGCTGGCCCTCGCGAACGACGCGACGCTCTTCATGACTTTGTTAGCAGTTTTCAAGGTGCTGCTCTATCGCTACACCGGTCAGGAAGACTTACTCGTCGGCTCACCAACGGCGGGTCGCCATTCAGCGCAGTTTGCGTCAACCGTCGGTTACTTCGTCAACCCAGTCGTCCTGCGCAGTTCGCCCAATGGAGATCTTCCATTTGCAGAATTTTTGCAACAGGTGCGTCACACAACCCTCGCTGCATTCGCGCATCAGGAATATCCGTTTGCTCTACTCGTCAAGCAACTGCAAACGGAGCGCGACCCGAGTCGCTCGCCGTTGTTCCAGGCAATGTTTACCTTGAACAAGGCGCAGCTCTCGGGCGAAGAAGCGATGGGAGCTTTCTCGCTCGGAGAAGCGGGCGCGCAGATGAATCTCGGTGGCCTGCCGCTAGAGTCGATGCGACTCGAACAACGCATCGCGCAGTTTGATCTCTCACTCACCACCGTCGAGATCGAGGATGAGCTATCAGCCTCACTCGAATACAACACTGACTTGTTTGACGCCGCGACGATCAAGCGATTCCTCGAACACTTCCAGGTGCTCCTCGAATCGATCGTCGTTAATCCGTTAGAAAAACTCGATCGACTCCAACTCCTAAACGACGATGAGCAACGCTTGCTCGTTGATGAATGGAGCGGTTCAGTTGCGGAACCCGCGCCCGCGTCTTTCGTCCATCAACTCTTTGAGCTACGCGTTGAGCAACATCCGGAAAAGACCGCGGTTGTCTTCGAAGGCGCACGACTGAACTATGGCGAGCTGAACGCACGTGCAAACAAACTTGCTCACTATCTTCGTCGCCGCGGCGTGGGCGTCGATGTGCCTGTTGCGATCTGCGTCGAGCGTTCCTTGGACATGATCGTGGCGGTCATGGGCGTGCTCAAGTCAGGTGGCGCCTATGTGCCACTCGACCCGCGTTACCCGCGCGAGCGCCTCGCCTACATGCTCGCAGAGACGCGAGCGCCATGGCTGCTCACACAAAAGCATCTGCTTGCAGGACTGCCCGAGAGCGGCGCTCGAATGCTCTGTCTCGACGAAGACTGCGATGAGAGTGAAGACAATCCAAAGCCCATACACCAGCCTGATGGTCTGGCATATGTGATCTTCACCTCCGGCTCGACCGGCCGTCCGAAGGGCGTCATGGTTTCGCATGGGAGCCTGGCCGCCGCCTATCACTCATGGCGTGAACCCTACCTGCTCGACTCCTCGCCCTGCATCCTGCAAACGGCAAACTTCTCGTTCGATGTCTTCACGGGTGATCTGGTGCGCGGATTAATGTCCGGTGGGCGATTGGTGCTCTGCTCGTGGGACACCCTCCTCTCGCCGCAGAATTTATATGAGTTGATGCGCGCGGAGAAAGTGGACTTCGCAGAGTTTGTGCCAGCGCTCCTCAGACAGCTCTTGCAGTATCTCGAAGAGACCGGACAAACACTCGACTTCCTGCGTGTGCTCATTTCCGGAGGTGACGCGCTCTACCCCGAAGAGTACAAAAAGCTTCGCCGGCTCTGCGCCCCCAGTGCGCGCGTGTTCAACTCTTACGGGCTCACCGAAACCACTGTGGACAACGTTATCTTCGAGAGCTCTGCTTCAGAAAAAAACTCGAGCGGCTCCACTCCACTCGGCCGCCCGTTTGCCGGCACGCGGGTCTACATCCTCGACAATCAATTGCAACCCGCGCCGGCAGGCGTTGTCGGAGAGTTATATCTGGGTGGAGACTGCCTCGCGCGCGGCTATCTCAACCGGCCTGATTTGACTGCTGCGCGTTTCTTTCCGAACCCTTTTGCATTTGAGCCCGGTGAGCGACTTTACCAGACGGGAGATCTCGCGCGCTTTCTGCCCGATGGCAATATCGAATTTCTCGGACGCAAAGACGAGCAGGTGAAAGTGCGCGGCTATCGTGTCGAGCTCGGTGAGATCGAAGCGACACTCAAACAACAGGTGCGCGACGCTGTTGTAGTGGCCCAAAGATCAGGCGACGGCGAGACGAGATTAGTAGCGTATGTAGCGGGCGCAGATCATTCGTCGAAGCAGTTGCGCGAGTTTCTGGCAGAGAGCTTGTCGGAGCAGATGATTCCGTCTGCTTTCGTCTTTCTCGATGCGATACCGGTAACACCCAACGGCAAAGTTGATCGCCGCGCGCTGCCGGAACCCGACTTTTCGTTCGTTAGCGACACTACTGATGATGGGCCACGGACTGAAGCGGAGCACATGCTCGTTCGTATCTGGTCTGAGCTGCTCAAGCTGGAGCGGATCGGCGTTAATGACAACTTCTTCCATCTCGGCGGTGATTCGATTTTAAGTATTCAGGTCGTCGCACGCGCGAAGCAGTCGGGCTTGTCGTTGACTCCGCGGCAGATTTTCGAGCATCCGACGATCGCGGCATTGGCTCGCGCGGGCGAGGCGATTTCAGAGACAACTGATGAGCAGGGCCGCATCGTTGGCGACGTGTCGCTGACACCGATTCAGCGCTGGTTCTTCGAGCAAGACTTTCCGCAACCCGCACACTGGAATATGTCTCTGTTGCTAGAGCCGAATGAGCGGCTTGACCTGTCGCTTGTCGAACGCACAGTCGCGCACCTGCTCGAGCATCACGATGCGCTGCGTCTCCGGTTCGTCAGAGGGAGGCAATATAACGCCAACAGCGAAGACCCTCTGCGATGTGTGTGCCGCCTGGACTTATCCGTAGCGGAGCTTGAGTCAGCCGTCGAAGCTACTCAGAGAGATCTTGATCTTAGCGAAGGGCCAGTAATGCGGGTTGTGTTGTTCGACCTGGAGGCAGACGGACAGCGTCTTTTAGTGGTGGTCCACCATCTCGTCATTGATGGCGTTTCGTGGCGAATACTGCTGGAGGATTTCGAACGAGTTTACAGGCAATTGCAAGTGGGCGAGCGTGTAACTTTGCCGCCGAAGACCACGTCTTTCCAGCGTTGGGCCGAGCGGTTGGACGCGTTGGCGCAGAGCCCGGACGTGCTGAAGGAGTTGGATTATTGGAAAGCTCTCTGCGGCCCTCTGCGTACCTCTGCGATCTCTGCGTTAACGAAAGACTCTCAACGCAGAGATCGCAGAGATACGCAGAGGGCCGCAGAGACGTTTACTGTCTCGCTTTCGACTGATGACACGAGCGCTCTGTTGCAGCATGTACCAAAGATTTATCACACGCGCATTGACGATGTGCTGCTGACAGTCCTCACGCGTGCCTTCCACGCAGACGAGCTACTCGTCGAGTTCGAAAAGCATGGCCGTGAAGAGCTCTTTGAAGATGTAGATCTATCGCGCACCGTCGGCTGGTTTACAAGCGCATTCCCGGTCTTGCTCAAATCGCAAAAGTCATTAGCCGATGCTTTGAAATCGACGAAGGAGCAATTACGCCGCATCCCTCACGGCGGCATCGGCTATGGCTTACTCCGTTACCTCTGCCGCGACGAAGAAGTCGCGCGACAGATGCGTGAATTGCCCGGTGCAGAGGTCAGCTTCAACTACCTCGGACAACTCGACCAGATGTTTCAAGGCTCTACTCTATTTCGCCTCGCGCTGGAATCATCGGGAAGAACACGAGCGCAGCATGGCAACCTGCTGGAAATCAACGCGAGCATCATCGGCGGTCACTTGCAGGCCGAATGGACCTACAGGCCCGAGATTCACGATCGTCGCACCGTCGAAAAAGTCGCGCATAACTTCATCGAAGAGCTGCAGAAACTAATCGCGCACTGTCTCTCCACTGAAGTGTTACAGACGAGAACGGACGTAGCAGACCTCTTTCACCTGTCGCCGATGCAGCAGGGCATGCTCTTCCACATTCTTTACGCTCCCAACACGGATGTTTACCTGGGCCAGTTCAGTTGCGTATTGCACGGTGAGCTTGACGCGGGCGCGCTCGAAGTCGCATGGCGAGAGACGATCAACCGGCACGAAGTCTTACGCGCCTCGTTTATCTGGGAGGACCTGGACGAGCCGCTTCAGCTAATTCATGAAAACGTCAGCGCGCCGCTCGAGCAGCATGACTGGCGCGGCGTGCCTGATGAGCGCGAACGATGGAAAGCGTTCCTCATCAGTGAGCGGCAGCGCGGTTTCGATCTTTCGACGCCTCCACTAATGCGGCTCGCGCTCGTTCGTCTCGGCAATGATTCGTACGGCTTCGTGTGGACGCATCATCACCTACTGATCGACGGCTGGTCTGGGGCGCTCGTGCTGCGCGAAGTCTTCGACGCCTACGAAGCATTGCGGCGCGGTAAGCAGCCACGTGCCGAGAATCCGCGACCCTTCCGTGACTACATCGCCTGGCTTGACCGGCAGGACTTATCGAAGGCTGAAATCTTCTGGCGAGAGAAACTGAAAGGCTTCGATGCGCCGACACCTTTGGTCGTTGATCACGCGAGTGTAGAAACCAAAGAAGCGAACGGTGAGAGCAAGGCGCAACTTTCGGCAGAGACGACTAGTCGCTTGCAGTTGCTCGCGCGCAACCATGGATTGACGCTTAACACCATTCTGGTGGGAGCGTGGGCCATGTTTCTAAATCGTTACAGTCATGAAGAGACTGTGGTCTTTGGCGCGACAGTCGCGGGACGTCCTCCTTCGCTGCCGGGCGTCGAAACGATGATCGGTCTCTTCATCAACACGCTGCCTGTGCGTGTGCGTGTTGATGACGAAGCTGAGCTGCTCGCGTGGCTGAGAGTCTTGCAGGCGGAGCAGGTTGAGCTGCGTGAGTACGAACACAGCCCACTCGTCGAAGTGCAGAGTTGGAGCGAAGTGGAGCGAGGCCGCCCGCTCTTCGAGAGTCTCCTCGTGTTTGAGAATTACCCGCTCGATAAGGACGCGCTCAAAGAAAACCTGAGCCTCGATCTTGAAGATGTGCGCTCGTTTGATAGAACTAACTATCCGCTAACTATCGTCGCGATTCCCGCGAAAGAGCTCTGTCTGCAAGCACTCTACGATCGCGCGCGCTTCACAGACGACTCAATCGAGCGCCTGCTCGGCCATTTGCAGACGCTGCTCGAAAGCATTGCAGCCCGGCCTTCGCAGCCCGTGGGCCAACTCCAGCTTTTAACTCCACGCGAACAGCAAGTCTTCGTCGAATGGAACCAGACCGCACGCGATTATCAGCAGGACTTGTGCGTGCATGAGATGTTTGAGGCGCAGGTCGAGCGCACCCCCGGACAAATTGCGGCTGTGCATCGAGATGAAGAACTGACTTATCGAGAGTTGAACGCACGCGCCAACAAGCTCGCACACTACCTGCGAAAGCTTGGTGTCAGATCGGAGACGCGTGTTGGTGTTTTGATGGACCGTTCGCTCGAGATGCTGGTGGCGTTGTTGGGAACTTTGAAAGCTGGCGGCGCATACGTTCCGCTCGACCCTGAATACCCGCAAGAGCGTCTCGCCTTCATGCTTGCAGATTCCGGCGCACTCCTGGTTCTCACACAGCAGCATCTCGTCAATCTTCTGCCTGGCGCGCGATCCATCTGTGTCGATACCGAGGCGCAGACGATTGATGCAGAGAGTGCCGAGAATCTCGAGTGCGATGTGAGCGCGCGCAACCTCGCCTACGTCATCTACACGTCAGGCTCAACGGGCCGGCCCAAAGGCGCAGCCATCGAGCATCGCAGCGCCACAATCTTCTCGCAGTGGGCGCGAGAGAGTTTCGAGCCCGAAGCGTTCGCCGGAACTCTGGCGCTCAGCTCGATCTGCTCCGACCTCTCGATCTTTGAATTGTTCGTGCCGCTGCACTGGGGCGGCAAGGTCATCATCGTGCACAGCGTGCTGCATCTCTCGCAAGTGCCGGACGCGCATCCGGTCACGCTCATCAACACCGTTCCGTCCGCCATCGGCGAATTACTGCAACTAAATTACGTGCCTGACTCGGCATACGTCATCAATCTCGCGGGCGAGGCGCTGCAACAGAAACTTGTGCGGCAACTTTACGAACGCGAGACCATCAAGCAAGTCTTCAATCTTTACGGGCCGACCGAAGATACAACTTACTCCACCTGGGACTTGATGCGGCGCGATGTGCATGAGTCGCCCACAGTCGGGCGGCCCATTAGCAACACCACCAGCTATGTGCTGGACCGTCGCGGCCGCGCGGTACCGGTGGGTGTTCCTGGCGAGTTGCATCTCGGAGGCATGGGATTAGCGCGCGGCTATCTCGGGCGTCCGGATTTGACCGCGGAAAAGTTTATCCCCGATCCGTTCAGTGTCGAGCCGGGTGCGCGCATGTATCGCACGGGCGACCTCGCACGCTTCCTGCCCGACGGCAGAATTGATTTCCTCGGGCGCATGGACCACCAGGTGAAGATTCGCGGCTATCGAATCGAGCTTGGCGAAGTCGAAGCGGTTTTGAATGAATACCCTTTGGTGAAAACATGCGTCGTCGTAGCGCGTGAGGAGGCAGACGGCGACAAGCGGCTCGTCGCCTACATCGTCGCAGACGGAAAGCCCGGGTATCTCGAGTTGCGCGACTTTCTCAGCATCCGTCTACTCGAACATATGATCCCGTCGGCGTTCGTGTTGCTGGATGAGATGCCGCTGACGCCGAACGGGAAGATCAATCGACGTGCGCTGCCTGCGCCTGAGACGCTCAGGCCCGAACTCGAGCAGCGTTACGTCGGGCCGCGCAACGATATTGAAGTGGCGCTGGTTGATTTGTGGGAAGAGGTGCTTGGCGTCAATCCGATTGGCGTGAGTGACAACTTCTTCGACCTCGGCGGTCATTCGCTGAAAGCCACACGTCTCTTGTCGAAAGTGCGCAGCATCTTCCGCACGCAGTTGCCGCTGAGCGTCGTCTTCGAGGCCACAACGATCGAAGCCCTTGCGCGCGCGCTGGTCCAACACGAACCCAAGCCCGGCCAGACCGTGAAGATCGCGCAGGTGTTGCAAAGAATTAAAAGTATTTCACCAGCGGAGTTACAGGACGAACTTGAGCGTAAGCGTAGGGCGAAGGGCAGTGCGTAAAGATGAGGTGATGGGGTGGGATTCAGAACTTACCAGGCCGCCAGCAGATGCTTAACGTACTTTGAAAGTTCAAGAATCATCACAATTATAAAAGCGCAACGGTAAACCGATGCCTCTATCGTCGTGAAGGGTTCCATTCGGTGCGGTGCAGACGCCTGGTGACAGAACTTACAAGGTTTAGCGAAGTCTGATGACATTATTCTCTCCCCATTACTAACGGATAAGAGTTTTTGCGCACTCGGTAATAATTCGGTTGGAGGAATCAGTTTTCGCCAAGTCGCTTCGGATCCGGAAAATTTTCGGATTGAGATGGATAAAAGTCGTTTTACCATTCGAATAAGTTAATAGGTTATCCAATTTTCTGCATGAAGCCCGAGAAGTATCAGGTATATGAAGGAGTTAACTGGGCCCACATCTACATGCGCCTATTGTTTGTCGCGTCCTGTTCCACAGCAAAAATGCCTGACATCTTTGATGGAGTCTCCGCTGAAGATTTAGTTATTCAAGTGTTTATCACATTCCTTGAAGACCCCGACGGCTTGGGATGGACTCCAAAACGTGGCCCACTCGATCGCTTTTTGCTGGGTGTATTGAAGTATAAAACGATCGATCACCTGCGCCGTCAGGAACGGACGATAGGCTCCTTCGACGATCCGGACTTCGTGCAGGACCTGTACGTGGTGCAACCAGTAGCTGACGGCAACGGGAATGGTGAGCTCTACACGAAACTTAAAGAAGCAGCGAAAGGAGATTCTGACCTCGAGAAACTTGTGGACGCAATCACGTCTATCGACGGCAGAAACAACATCAATCAGCAACTAGCTGTCGAATTAGAGATGACGACGAGAGAAATCGTTAATCTGCGAAGACGATTGCTTAGGCGTTACAAACGGAATCAATGATCGATTTGCCATGAAGAGAAACGAAAAGATCACGGAATTCGAAGAGCTCTTCGACGAGCTGGTCGAAAAAGTCTGTCAATTCAGCGACGAAGACTTGAACTTGCTGTTAACAGATGAAGGTGTTTACACAAGCGCAGTCGAGCGAGTGCGGAGCGCTGCGCAGAAAGTGGAAAGTGAGTATCGGCAACGAGGGCAGTTCATCCCGGCGCACGTTGAAAGCGCAATTGGCTTTGCCAGAGAAGATCTCCAGCCAGGAGGCTATGATACTAAAGAGCGGGAGATACCCACTTTTTACTTTTCCTACGAAGCTGGAGCGAATGAATCGACATCATCTTTCGGGCAAAGCCAGATTAGCGGTAACTTTACAGTAGTGGGATTGAGTGCGGAGCGGCTCGAACTGCTCGACTACCTGCTCGAAGAAGAGGGTATTGAGACAGGGTCGCGAAAGATCGTACGTCGCTCGCCGTGCGACGCAGTGCCGCTCTCCTTCGCTCAGCAGCGTCTGTGGTTTCTGGACCAGCTCGCACCCGGCAGCGCCGCTTATAATTTATCCGGCGAACTACATCTCGAAGGCCGGCTCATTACCCCTGCGCTCCTGGCGAGCCTCAATGAGATCGTGCGCAGACACGAAGCACTGCGCACAATCTTCACTACGCGGGATAGAGAGCCTGTACAGATCATTCTTCCCGAGCTACATCTGCCGCTTCCGCTCATCGATCTCTCTCGTTTGGAATTATTCGAACGCGAGCATTCAATCCAACGACACCGCAAGGAAGAAGCGCAGCGGCCCTTCGATCTATCAACCGGCCCTCTCGTGCGTGCCCGCCTGCTGCGCCGCTCTACGAGAGATCACATTCTGCTGCTCTCGATGCATCACATCGTCAGTGACGGTTGGTCCATAGGTGTGCTGATCCGTGAGCTGGCGGCGCTCTATGAAGCTTATGCGGCGTGGGCGGAGTCGCCGCTAAGAGAGCTGAACCTGCAATATGCCGACTATGCGGTGTGGCAGCGGGAGTGGCTGCAAGGTGAAGTGCTGGACCAGCAACTCGGGTATTGGCGTAAGCAGCTCGATGGCGTACCGGTGCTGGAATTGCCGCTCGATAATCCGCGCTCTGCAACCTCGAGCTTTCAGAGTGCGACGTTCCGCTACAACCTATCGAAAAAACTCAGCGAAGAGTTGCACGCATTGAGTCGCGATGAAGGCGTGACGCTGTTCATGACCTTACTCGCAGCGTTCCAACTGCTGCTCTCGCGCTATAGCGGACAGGAGGACATCGCCGTCGGGACGCCCGTGGCCAATCGGATGCGATCGGAAACGGAAGACCTGATCGGATTTTTCGTCAACACGCTCGTGCTGCGGGAGGACATGAGCGGGAACCCGACCTTCCGCGAGTTGCTGCGGCGCGTTAGAGAGACGGCGCTCGGTGCATTCGCGCACCAGGATATACCGTTTGAAAAACTCGTGGAGGAGTTAGCGCCCGAGCGAAATCTGAGTGTCACTCCGCTGTTTCAGGTGATGTTAACGCTCGAGCATGCGTCGTTTCCTGAAATTGAGGCGCATGGCTTGAAGATGCGACCGAGGGCCCTCGTGGGTGACACAGCAAAATTCGACCTCGCGTTGGGAATTGAAGAGACGCCTGACGGGCTGATCGCCGACTGGCATTACCGCTCAGAATTGTTTGAGGCCGCGACTATCGAGCGCATGGCCTCTCATTTCCAAACGTTATTGGAAGGCATCGTCGCTGACCCGGACGCGCGGATTGCAGACCTGCCGCTGTTGACTGCAAGCGAGCGACAGCAGTTGCTCGTTGAGTGGAATGAAACGCCACAGCCTCTGGATTCAACACCGCTCGTTCATGAACTGTTTGCCAAACTTGCCATCGAGCGTCCGTATGCCCCTGCGCTTCTCTTTGAAGAACAAACGCTGACCTTCGAGCAAATCAACAGGCGCGCCAACCAACTCGCGCATCACCTTCTGAATCACGGCGCGCATCGCGAAACTAGGATTGGCGTGATGCTGGAACGTGGACCCGCCTCGCTCGCTGCGTTGCTCGGCGTCTCCAAGGCGGGCGGCTGCTATCTTCCCTTAGATCCACTGTATCCGCCCGAGCGGCTGGCGTTCATGTGCGCCGACTCCCAGGCTTCTCTGATCATTACCGAGGAATCTGTGCGCGCATCCTTGCCCGAGAGCGCCGCGCGAATCATCAGCCTCGATGTCGACGCCGGTGAGATTGCGCAACAACGCACAGAGGATCCAGATGTTGCAGTGCTGCCGGAACAACTCGCTTACGTCATCTACACTTCCGGCTCGACAGGCAGACCCAAGGGCGTAGCAATCGAACATCGTCAACTCTTGCACACCCTGTCTTCTGCTCAGGAGATACTCCAACTGACGTCCGAGGACTGTCTACCGTGCATTGCCTCTTTCTCCTTCGACATCTCGCTGTTGGAGTTGCTCGCTGCGCCGTTGGCAGGAGGGCGCTGTCTGCTCGTCTCGACCGGTAAGGCGCTGGAAGCAGACGTCATGGAGCGTGCTCTGTCGGAGGCGACGGTGCTTCACGCCGTGCCGGGAGTGATGCGGAGGTTTGTAAAGTTTGCGCGAGAGTACCAGGTCGGGGGTCCGAGAAAGTTGCTTGTGGGCGGGGAGGCGGTGATGGCCGAACTGATCGCAGAGATGGAAGAGGTGTTTCCGCGCGCGACAGTGAGAGTGTTGTATGGGCCAACCGAAACCACCATCATCTGCGCCAGCTACGAAGTGAATCGTGGTGCGCGCGTGCGTGGGCAGATGGTTGGCAAGCCGCTGCGCAACGTTGTGCTGCGTGTGCTCGACGAGCGGGGACGTTTAGTGCCAGTGGGCGTCGAAGGGGAGATATGCGTAGGCGGCGAGGGAGTGGCGCGTGGTTATTTGAATCGCCCAGAGCAGTCAGCGGAGAGGTTCGTTACTGACGAATACAGCACGTGCGCGGGAGCGAGAATCTACCGGACGGGTGATCGAGGACGTTACCTTGCTGATGGGAGTATCGAGTTTTACGGGCGAACAGACGAGCAGGTAAAGGTACGCGGCTTCCGCATCGAGCTTGGCGAGATTGAAAGTGCGCTCGCGGAGCATGAAGGCGTCAAAGAAGCGATCGTTGTAGCGCGCGATGAGAGAGACGGCGAGAAGCGAGTGGTCGCATACGTCGTCGCCAGCGAGGAGAGCACGCCGGGCGTCAACGAGTTGCGCAGTCACTTAAAGTCGCGACTGCCGGACTACATGATCCCTTCAGCCTTCGTGTATCTGGAGGCGCTGCCGCTGACCGGCAACGGAAAGATAGACCGTCGAGCATTGCCGGCGCCGGATGCTGAACGTCCCGCACTCGCTGAAGTGTTCGTTGCGCCGCGCACTGGAGTGGAAGAGATGCTGGCGTCGATCTGGTCAGATGTGCTGGGAGTGAGAGTCGGAGTCAACGACAACTTCTTCGAGCTCGGCGGCCACTCGCTGCTAGCGACGCAGGTGATGTCGCGAGTGCGGGAAGCGTTTGGGATCGAGATCGCGTTACGGAGTTTGTTCGAGCAACCGACGATTGGAGAGTTGGCGGAGACAATTGAAGCGAGGCTGTCAGAGGGAGTCGTCACACCGCCCCGAATCGAGAGAGCGCAGCGGGAAGGGAATGTGATGCCGCTCTCGTTTGCTCAGCAGCGTCTCTGGTTTATTGACCAACTCGAGCCAGGAAATCCGGTCTATAACACGCCTCGCGCTGTACGCTTGCGCGGCGTGCTCGACGTCACTGCTCTGGAGAACTCGCTGACCGAGATCATTCGGCGGCATGAAGCATTGCGCACGACCTTCCGCGACCTGCACGGAGAAGCTGTTCAGGTTATCGGGAACGCTGAGCCTTTCACAATCACTGTGGAAGAGATCTCCGGTTTGCCGGAAGCAACACTGATTGCTGAAGAGGTGCAGCGGCCCTTCAATTTATCAACCGGCCCACTCATCCGAGCCCGCCTGCTGCGCCTGGCGCCTGAGGATCACATCCTGCTGGTCTCGATGCATCACATCGTCAGTGACGGTTGGTCTATGGGCGTGCTGGTGCGTGAAGTGGCGGCGCTCTACGAAGCGTATGTGAATGGAGCCGAGTCGCCACTAAAAGAGTTGAACGTGCAGTATGCCGACTATGCGTCTTGGCAGCGGGAGTGGCTGCAGGGAGAAGTGCTGGAGGAGCAAGTCGCGTACTGGCGGAAGCAACTGGCAAGTATGTCTCCAGTCCTGGAGTTGCCGGCGGATCGGCCGCGGCCGCACATGCAGACGTTTCGCGGCGCGACGCTGCCGTTCAAGTTATCAAAAGAACTGTCCGAAGAATTGAGAGCGTTGAGCAGAGGCGAGGGCGTTACGCTCTATATGACGCTGCTCGCGGCACTACAAACATTACTATGGCGCTATAGCGGACAGGATGACATTGCGGTCGGGACGCCGATTGCGAATCGTCGTCACGGCGAGATCGAGGGCCTTATCGGATTCTTCGCCAACACCCTTGTGATGCGAACAGACGTGAGTGGGAATCCGACGTTCGCGTCGCTACTGCAGCGCGTTAAAGAGATGGCCCTCGGAGCATATACGCATCAGGACGTGCCGTTTGAAATGCTGGTCGAAGTGCTGCAACCCGAACGCAGCATGAGTTACACGCCTCTGTTCCAGGTGCTGTTTGCCTTGCAGAACGCCCCGCAGGAAAAGTTGGAGTTATCGGGACTCACGCTTGACCTGCTCGACATCGATAGTGGCGTGGCCCACTTCGATTTGGCGCTCTTGATGGAAGAGACTGAAGAAGGATTGGAATTGGAAGGCGTCTGCGAATACAGCACCGACCTGTTTGACGAAGCGACCATCCTTCGCCTGCTCGGACATTTCGAAACGCTTCTTAAAGGCGTCATTAACAATCCGGACCAACACCTCGCGCAGTTGCCTTTGCTTTCCCCAGCGGAACGTCACCAGCTACTCCATGAATGGAGCGCACAGGTTCTGCCTCAAGAGTCGGAGATTCCGTTGGCTGCGCACCCACCCGCTACCGCAGGTGGTACTGACTGTGTCCAACAGTGCGTGCATGAGCTTTTCGAGCAGCAGGCGGAACGTACGCCCGGTGATGTTGCAGTTCTCTTTGAAGAGACGCAGTTGAGTTATCGCGAGTTGAATGAGCGCGCCAACCAGCTTGCGCACCGGCTGCGCACGTTCGGAGTAGGACCAGAGCAGGTCGTCGGAGTGATGTTGGAACGCTCCATCGAGATGATCGTATGCATACTCGGCACTTTGAAGGCCGGTGGCGCGTACATGCCGCTCGATCCCGAATACCCGCAGGAGCGTCTCGCCTTCATGCTTGAAGATGCGGATGCACGCGTTGTCCTGACGCAGCAGAGCCTCGCCCAGCATCTGCCGGAACAGAGTGAGTTCGTGATCCGTCTCGATACGGATTGGGAAAGCATCGAAAAAGAGAGCACGCAAAATCCTGACAATGCGGCAACGCCCGACAACCTGGCCTACGTCCTTTACACCTCCGGCTCGACGGGTAGACCGAAAGCGGTCGTGATGCCGCACCGCAGCGTGGTCAATCTGATCAACTATCAGATTCAAAGCTCAGGCCCTGAGAATCCTCCACGTACGCTGCAATTCGCGTCTCTGAGTTTCGATGTTTCATTCCAGGAAATCTTCCCGACGCTATGCGCGGGCGGCTCGCTCGTGCTGCTGCGCGAAGAGGCGCGACGCGATGCGAAGAAGCTGCTGCGGGTGATTACGGAGCAGCGCGTGGAGCGATTGTTCCTTCCGTTTGTCGCTTTGCAGCACTTGGCCGAGGAGGCGGATCGTCACGAGAGCGCGCCCGCGAGTTTGCGCCAGGTCATCACTGCTGGTGAGCAGTTGAAGATCACGCCGCAGATCGAACGTCTCTTCGAGAGGCTCAACGGTTGCACGCTCGACAATCACTATGGTCCAACCGAGGCGCACCTCGTGACGATGTGGCGTCTCGACGGCGATGCCGCCTCTTGGCCGAAGTTACCTCCTATCGGTAGGCCCATCACCAACGCCCAAGTCTATGTGCTTGACCATGCGCTCGAGCCCGTCCCAATCGGGGTCAAGGGCGAGTTATACGTCGGCGGAGCGCAAGTGGCGCGTGGCTATCTGAATCGCCCGGGCCAAACAGCGGAGAGATTCATTCCTGATCCCTTTAGCCACGACGGCGGCGCACGGCTCTATCGAACCGGGGATCTCGTGCGCTACACGGCCGACGGAGTGCTCGAGTATTTCGGACGGCGCGACACCCAGGTGAAGGTGCGCGGCTTTCGTGTCGAGGTCGGCGAGATCGAGTCGGTCTTGAAACAGCACCGGAGCGTGAAGCAAGCCGTAGTAACAGTGCCCGAAGACGATGCAGGCAGAAAGCGCCTCGTGGCTTACATCATCGCCGCGCAAGCATCTGCGCCGCCCGCGAGAGAGGAGCTGCGTAGACATCTCAAGGACAAGCTTCCCGAATACATGATTCCTTCTCTTTTCCTGTTGCTCGACACGCTTCCTTTGACCGGCAGCGGCAAGGTCGATCGCCGAGCATTGCCTGCACCGGATGCTGAGCACGCCGCACTCGCCGAAGTCTTCCTCGCTCCGCGCAGTGGAGTGGAAGAGATGCTGGCGTCGATCTGGTCCGATGTGTTGGGTGTGAGAGCGGGGGTCAACGACAACTTCTTCGACCTGGGCGGCCACTCGCTACTGGCGACGCAGGTGATGTCGCGCGTGCGAGAAGCGTTCGGGATCGAGATCGCGTTACGTAGTCTATTCGAGCAACCGACGATCGGGGATTTGGCGGAGACTGTCGAAGAGGCGCTGAGGGCGCGAGCCGGGATGCCGTCCCGACTGGAGAAGATGGAGCGAGCGCAACGGGAAGGGAACGTGATGCCGCTTTCGTTTGCGCAGCAGCGTCTCTGGTTTCTCGACAAATTCGAAAAGGACAGCTCGTTCTACAACCTGCCCGCGACGGTGAATATCCACGGCTCAACGCTAAACGTAAGCGCGCTGGAAAGAAGTTTGCGCGAAGTGACGCAGCGTCACGAAATTTTGCGCACGACCTTTACTACTATCGACGGGCAGCCCGTGCAGGTTATCGCTCCGGAATCACATTTCACTCTACCCGTGAGTGACTTAAGCGAGCTTCCTCCGGAGCAGCGCAACGCCGAAGCTCAACGCCTCGCGCGTGATGAGGCTCAAAAGCCCTTCGATCTCTCAACTGGCCCACTGATCCGAGCTCGCCTGCTGCGCCTGTCGCCGGACGATCACGTCCTGCTCTTATCGATGCATCACATCGTCAGTGACGGTTGGTCCATGGGCGTGCTGGTGCGTGAAGTGGCGGCGCTCTACGAAGCTTATGCGTTTGGATTAGAGTCGCCGCTCAAGGAGCTGAGCCTGCAATATGGAGACTATGCGCTGTGGCAGCGAGATTGGCTACAGGGAGAAGTCTTAGAACGACAACTGAATTACTGGCGCACGCAGCTCGCAGGTGTGCCTCCAGTCCTTGAGCTGCCGATGGATTACCCGCGTCCGGCGGTGAGAACTTTCAACGGCGCGTCAGTCTCGCTGAGGCTACCACGCCGGTTAACCGAAGAGCTGAAGACGTTGAGTCGCGCAGAAGGCGCGACACTGTTCATGAGCTTAATGGCGACGTTCCAACTGCTGCTCTGGCGTTATACCGGACAGGAGGACATCGCGGTCGGGACCCCGGTGGCCAATCGGACGCGCGCGGAGACGGAAGACTTGATCGGATTTTTCGTCAACGCGCTCGTGCTGCGAACAGACGTGAGCGGGAATCCGACCTTCCGCGAGTTGCTGCAGCGCGTCAAAGAAGCGGCCCTGGGTGCGTACGCGCACCAGGACATACCGTTTGAAAAGCTCGTGGAGGAGTTAGCGCCGGAGCGGAACCTGAGTGTCACTCCGCTCTTTCAAGTGGTGTTTGCGATGCAGAACACTCCGGCACCTGAGATCAGGCTGGGAGATCTGCAACTGACCCTGGAAGAAACTGAAAGGGAGACGTCGAAGTTCGACATCGTGCTGGCGATGTGGGAAGCGGGTGAAGACCTCGAGGGCTCGCTTGAATACAACACCGACCTATTCGAAGCAGCGACTATGGAAAGACTGCTGCGCCATTTCCAGACGTTGCTCGAAGGCATAGTCGCTGAGCCCGACGCGAACATTGCAGATCTGCCAGTGTTGACTGCAAACGAGCGACAGCAGTTGCTCGTTGAATGGAACGATACGCGAAAGCCTTTCCGCGAGGACGTTTGTATTCATCAACTCTTCGAGTCGCAGGTGGCGCGGCATCCGAATGAGACGGCGGTTATTTTCGAAGACCGGCAATTGAGTTACGACGAGTTGAACGCCCGGGCAAACCGGCTGGCCCATAAGCTGATCGAGCTCGGAATCGGACCGGAGATGCGCGCCGGCGTTTTGATGGAGCGTTCGCTCGACATGGTCCTGGCCGTCGTGAGCGTGCTGAAAGCCGGCGGTACTTACGTGCCGCTCGATCCAGCATGGCCGTTGGAGCGACTCCGCTGGATTGCCTCAAAGCTTGGCATCCGCTGTTTGCTCACCCAACATGCGCAGCTTCGCGCTGTGCACGAGCTGCAATGGAAACTCCCGCACTTAACCGACGTCATCTGTCTCGACGTAGACACACAAAGGCCCCACGCCGAGACACTGAACGAGGATGTAGTCAGCTCGTTCTGGGATCACGTCGCCGAGCAGTCGGTTGATGAAGTCACTGCCGGCGGTTTCATCAGCAGTTACACTGGTGAGCCTTTCGCTAAAAGCGAGGTCAGAGAATACGTCGACCGCGTGGCGGAGTTGGCCCAACCGTTTCTCGGTGCGGACCGGCGTGTGCTGGAGATCGGCTGCGGCTCGGGACTCATCATGTTTGAGCTGGCCGCGCACGCCGGACTCTACGTTGGGCTCGATCCGTCTGAGGCGACACAAAAGAAAAACCTCAGCCGCGTCGGCGACGATAACATCAAACTCGCGACAGGCTTCGCCGATCAAATCGACACCCTCTTCGAGCCGGAGTCGTTTGACCTCATCGTGATGGCTAGCACTGCGCAGTTTTTCCCTGGCCCAAACTACTTTGAAGCCGTCCTCGAAAAGTCGCTCAAACTGCTTGCGCCGGGCGGCACGATTCTTCTCTGCGACATCATGGACGCTCAACGCAAGCAGGAGTTTGGAGAATCGCTTCAGGAATTTCAGCGACTCAACCCGCAGGCGCGAACCAAAACGCAGCTAGATGCCGAGCTCTATTTCGACGAAGCTTACTTCTTCGATCTCGAGGCGACGTTGCCGGACGTTTCTGACGTCCAGATCCAGCATCGTGAGCAGGGATTCAGTAACGAGCTGGGCTATCGGTTCGATGTGATTCTAAAGAAAGACAACCGGCGCGATAAACGCACCCTGCAGCCAGCCAAGCAACTCTGGACAAACTGGCATCTACAATCGTCGCCCGAGAACAATCCGTCCACTACGGTGAGTTCAGCAAACGTCGCTTACATCATTCACACTTCCGGTTCCACCGGAGATCCGAAAGGCGTGATGGTCCAGCATCGGCCGATCATCAATCTCATCGACTGGGTCCACACTACTTTCAACGTCGGCGTGGGCGATCGTCTACTCTTCGTCACGTCGTCGACGTTCGATCTATCCATCTATGACATGCTCGGAACGCTCGCGGCCGGCGCGACGATCTACGTCGCCTCGCGCGCGGATTTACGCGAGCCGCGTCGACTCGCACACATTCTCAAAGAGCAACGGATAACATTCTGGGATTCTGCTCCCGTGGCTCTCCAGCAAGTGGCGCCTTACTTCGGGAATGAACCGAACAGCGGGGAACACTTGAAAACGGTCATTCTCGCCGGCGATTGGATTCCCCTGGGCCTGCCGGATCAGATACATGCGGCGTTTCCGAATGCACACGTGGTCAATATGGGTGGAGCGACGGAAACAAGCGTCTACTCAAACTTTTATGTGGTCGAAAAAGTCGAGCCACACTGGGCCAGCATCCCATATGGCAAACCGATACAGAACGCGCGCTATCACATTCTCGATGCGCGTATGGATCCTGTTCCGATCGGCGTTACTGGAGACATCTATGCCGGCGGCGATTGTCTCGCGCTCGGATATGCAGACGCAGTGCTGACGGCGGAGAGATACATTCCCGATCCGTTCAGTACCGAACCGGGGGCGCGTCTCTACAAGTTCGGCGACCGCGGCCGCTATCGTGCGGATGGCGAGATGGAGTTTCTCGGACGCCGCGACCAGCAGATTAAGATTCGTGGCTTTCGCATCGAGCTTGGCGAGATCGAGAGCGCGCTCGTGGCGAACAAAGCAGTGAGCGAGGCTGCCGTTCTCGTGCGCGAGGATGCGCCGGGCGAGAAGCGTCTCGTTGCTTACATTGTTCCCGCGCAGCAGCCTGCACCGACGACGACCGAGCTGCATAGCTTCTTAAAGGAGAAGGTCCCTGAGTATATGCTGCCGGCGGCGTTTGTGATGATCGACACCTTGCCGCTGACACGCAACGGTAAGCTCAATCGCGATGCGCTTCCGGCTCCTGATGCGTCACGGCCTGCTTTGACGTCGTCTTATCTTGCGCCGTCGACGGAGTTGGAACGGCGCATTGCGGAAATCTGGCAGGACGTTTTGGGTGTTGAGCAGATCGGAATGCGCGATAACTTTTTTGAGCTCGGTGGTCACTCGTTGTTGCTTGTGCAAATGCACGCGAGGCTGAATGAAACACTGCGGCAGGAAGTGTCGATAATCGAGCTATTCAAATACCCGACGATTGCATCTCTCGCAGCGTTCCTTGGCCAGGATCAGTTGAAAGAATCTGTCGACACTTCCACCCTCCGCCGCGCAGCGGAACGAAGAGAAGCATTAAAGCAAAGAGCCCGACGAGGCTAATTTCGAATTTCTTCTCTGTGCAACCTCTGTGTTCTCTGTGTCTCTGTGGTGATCTTTCCTAACCACTATTTAACCACAGAGACACAGAGAACACAGACATTGCACAGAGAAGACTTCGAACGTTTCTGTCCTTGTTCATGTTGCGGTATTATGACCATCCCAGCCCAGGACCCGACCTCCCGAAAATCTGATCTACAGATGAGGTAATTTCCATGAGCAGTACTGCATTTGCCACGAATATCTCCGACTCTCTGTCTGCCAGCGAGCGGAGAAATGAGCTAGTCACTTTTCTAAAAAATCTGAAACACGAGTGTGGAACGCTTTCCACCAAACAAGTAGTCATCATTCTCGGGCAGTGGTTTCATCCGCTGCATTACTTCCCGACTTTTCTTTCGCGCCTGATCTCCGTCACACCGAACATCGAAACGCAGACTTACGTCTCGCGTATTCTCTGGGAAGAGCTCGGCGAAGGCGACCCGCGCCGTTCACATGAAAAAGTTTACATCGACACGATCAGCGACGGCGGCTTCGCAAAAGAAGCAGTCGCCGGCACGCCACCTTTAAACGCCACACGCAAGCTGGTCGACGGCTATGAACAAGCTTCGACGAATTGGTTGTCAGGGCTGGGATTTCTCTATGGGACTGAGGTCGTCGATTTACCGATGGTCGCGACTATCGGTGAATTGATGCGACGCTGCACCGGAAAAAGAGATCTTCCGTGGGTCAACATTCACGTCTCTCAGGAACCCGGACACGTCGATAGCGCCAACGCGACTTTGAAACCTGCTTTTACCGACGAACAGCAGCGCGAGATCGTCAAAGACGCAGAGCAAATGTGGACGCTCTGGATCAATTTCTTTAAGGACATTCGTCAAGAGATTCTGAACTAAGATGAGTAGTGCAACGAGTGGGATTGAGATTGCCGTCATCGGCATGTCGGGGCGATTTCCGGGCGCAAAGAACCTGGACCAGTTCTGGCAAAATCTGTGCGACGGTGTCGAGTCGATCAAGTTCTTCACCGACGAAGAGCTGCTCGCAAAGGGTGTCGAGGCGCGCCTCCTCGATGATCCGAATTACGTGAAGGCCGAGGGAATTCTCGACGACATCGAAATCTTCGACGCTTCGTTCTTCGACTTCACTCCGAGAGAGGCGTCGTTGATCGATCCTCAGCATCGCCTCTTCCTCGAACATGCGTGGGAGGCTTTGGAGAATGCCGGCTACGCTGCCGAGCGTGGGTCACGCACGGGTGTTTATGCGGGTGAGAGCATCAATTCGTACCTGCTCAGCAACATTTATCCGAACCGTGAGCTGATGGAATCGGCCGGCGGCTTTCAAGTCGTCATCAACAACGACCGCGACTATCTCGCCACGCACATAGCTTACAAACTGAACCTCACAGGCCCGGCGCTGAGCGTGCAGACGGCGTGCTCGACTTCGCTCGTCGCTGTGCATCTGGCTTGCCAGGGTTTGTTGAATCGTGAGTGCGACATGGCGCTCGCGGGAGGCGTGTCGATCGGCGTGCCGCAAGGTGAGGGAGCGTTTCATCAGGAGGGCGGCATCATCTCACCCGACGGCCATTGCCGCGCCTTCGACGCTCGCGCACAGGGAACTGTCAAAGGTAACGGCGTCGGTGTCGTCGTCTTGAAGCGACTCGAAGACGCGCTCCGTGACGGCGACACCGTGCACGCGATCATCAAAGGCACCGCGATCAATAACGATGGCTCTTTGAAAGTCGGCTTCACTGCGCCGAGCATCGACGGACAGGCGAGCGTTATTGAAGAAGCGTTGGCGCTGGCCGAAGTAGAAGCGAAGACGATCACTTACATCGAGACACACGGAACCGGCACATCGCTCGGGGACCCGATCGAAGTTGCGGCTCTTACGCAAGCTTTCCGCACGCAGACTGAGGCAAAGAACTACTGCGCTGTGGGCTCACTTAAAACAAACATCGGACATACGGATGCGGCCGCCGGTGTCGCCGGCCTGATCAAAACCGTGCTCGCACTCGAGCATAAGCAACTGCCGCCGAGTCTGAACTTTACCCAACCGAATCCGAATATCGATTTTGCCGGCTCGCCTTTCTTCGTCAACACGGAGCTGAGCGCATGGCAGACGAATGGTACGCCGCGCCGCGCGGGAGTGAGCTCGTTCGGTATTGGCGGAACGAATGTGCATGTGGTTTTGGAAGAAGCTCCGCGTGTCGAAACACGTCCATCGCAGGCATTGCAGCTTCTGACACTTTCAGCGAAGACCGCCACGGCTCTCGAAGCCGCGAGAATGAATCTCGCCGCATACCTGAAGCAAAACGCCGAAATCAATCTCGCGGATGTCGCTTTCACGCTGCAAACGGGGAGGCGAAGTTTTGCACATCGACTCGCGCTCGTCTGCCGTGATGCAGTGGAAGCTGCGACCGCGCTTGAAGCGGGTAAGGTTCATGTCGACGTGCAGAAGTCGTCGCAGCATCCACCGGTCGCTTTCATGTTCACGGGCCAGGGCGCGCAGTACGTGCAAATGGCGCGCGAGCTATACGAAACCGAGAAGTCGTTTCGTGAAGACGTCGACCACTGCTGCGACATTCTCGAGCCGCTGCTTCAACTCGACCTGCGTGCCGTTCTTTATCCAACGGCTGAGCGCGCAGAGGAAGCGAGTGAACAGTTAAAGCAGACTGAGCTGACTCAGCCTGCGCTCTTCGTCATCGAGTATGCGCTCGCGCGATTATGGATGCGTTTGGGCGTGCGTCCGGCGGCGTTGATTGGTCACAGCATCGGTGAATACGTCGCGGCGTGTATAGCTGGCCTTTTCACGCTCGAAGATGCTTTAAAGATTGTCGTTGAGCGAGGGCGACTCATGCAGCAGGCGCCACATGGTGCGATGCTCGCCGTTCCGCTTTCGGAAAAAGAGATCTTGCCGCTTCTCAATGGTGAGCTTTCGCTTGCGGCTGTTAACGCGCCGGCACTCTGTGTCGTGTCGGGGACGGTCCAAGCGATCGAACGATTCGAGCAACGGCTTGCGGAAAAGGATCTAATCTGTCGCCGTCTGCACACATCACACGCGCTTCACTCGGCGATGATGGATCCCCTGCTCGAAACGTTCGCCGCGAAACTCCAACACGCGAAGACTGGAACGCCGCAGATTCCGATCGTTTCGACTCTGACAGGGACATGGATGACCGCGGAAGAGGCGTCCGATGCGAGTTACTGGGCCAGACAGCTCCGCCACACGGTACGCTTCGCCGATGGCCTCAAGGAGATCTTGAAAGAGCCGGCGACTGTTCTCCTCGAAATCGGACCAGGCCAGACTCTATCAGCACTCGCAAAGCAATCAGACGAAACTCGCGTCGTGCTCTCTTCGCTACGTCATCCGCGCGACAATCAGTCAGACGTCGCATACAGACTGAATACTGTCGGACGTCTCTGGACGGCGGGCGTCGAGATTGGTTGGGCCGCGTTGCACGAACCCGGGCGACGTCGTATTCCGCTTCCAACCTATCCATTCGAGCGACGGCGTTACTGGATCGACCCGCCTGCCAGGCAAACAGATGCACTGAAGAGACGCGATGACCCGGCTGATTACCTGTACGTTCCTTCGTGGAAACGCTCGGTTTCTCCTGTGTTGAAGGACAACGAAACAGAGAAATCCTGCTGGGTCGTATTTGCAGACCCGTGTGGAGTGGGCGCACAGATTGTTCGTCACCTGGAGAGTGAAGGGAAGTTCGTCATCAACGTGATGGCGAGCGAGCAGTTCGACAAACTCGGCGAACGCGTCTTCGCGCTTAACCCACATCATCGAGGCAACTACGAATCTTTGATGAAGGAGATTCGTGCGCTCGATAGAGTACCGGCGAGAATAGTTCATCTGTGGGGCGTCACGCCGGACGTCGCCACGCCGTCAAACTTCGACTGGTACACGGAAACGCAAGGCCGCGGCTTCTACAGTCTGATTTATCTCGCGCAAGTGCTGGGTGAGCATGGTTTGACGGACGAAGTGCAAATCGAAGTGGTGACGAATCACATGCAAGAGGTGACTGGCGACGAGTCGCTGCTGCCGGAGAAAGCGACCGTGCTTGGACCATGCAAAGTTATTCCACAGGAATACGCGAACATCAAGTGTCGTGTCGTTGACATCGCTCTGCCTGCGCCGGGAAGTGTGGATGAAGAGAGGCTCGCGCAAAATCTCATCGGCGAATTTGCAGCGTTGCCGTCTGAAGATGTTGTTGCTTATCGCGGGCGGCATCGCTGGGTGCAAGTCTTCGAGCCCGTGCGCGCTGTTGTCGAGGAGAAGCCGCGTCTGCGCGAGCGCGGAGTTTATTTACTGACCGGCACGAGCGATATCGATCTCGCTCTGGCGCGCTATCTTGCGGAAGCCGCGCACGCGCGCCTGATTCTGCTCGGCGATGAAGTGTCGCCAGCAGTAAAGGCGCTTGAAGAAGCGGGCGCTGAAGTGTTGGTGCTGACGCCGGACTTCACGAGTCGCGAAGCTGTCGCAGCGATCATTTCGGAGGCGCGAGCGCGGTTCGGCGAAATCAACGGCGTAGTACACACAGCGTCGATAACGTCGGGCGGCATGATTCAACTCAAGACCAGAGAGATGGTGGCGCCGGTCTTTGCGCCGAAAGTTTTGGGGACACGCGCGTTACAGTCTGCGCTTGAAGACTCGGATCTCGATTTCTTCGTCGTCTTCTCGACGTCACTCGCGTTGACGGGCGTGTTTGGCCAGGTGGATTACTGCGCTGCGAATGCATTTCTCGACGCCTTCGCACACGCGAACACGCTGCGTGGTAACTTCACGGTGAGCATCGACTGGCATGTGCCGCAGTGGGAGACGTGGCAGGAGGAAGCGCTGGCGTCAGTGCCGGAATTTCAGGCGCAGTTTGCGGAAACGCGTACCGCCTATGGCATCAAGCTGGAGGAAGGTGTCGAGCTCTTCCGTCGTCTCCTTTCGAGCTCGCAGCCGCAGGTCATCGTCTCGACACAGGATTTCCAGGCGCTCATCGAAGAGCAGCAACGGGCAGCAAGCGTGAGTCTGCTCGACCAGTTGCAAACGAGCGTAACAGTCGCGCGCACACGCACGGAGGCGGATGGCGATTACGCGCCGCCGCAGAATGAAGTCGAAGCCGCGATGGCTGCGCTCTGGGAAGAGCTGTTCGGGCTGCAACGCTTGAGCGTCAACGATAACTTTTTCGAGCTGGGCGGCAACTCTCTGTTGGGCATCCAGCTCATCTCGCGCGTTCGGAAGGATTTTCAAATCGAATTACCCTTGAACACACTTTTTGAATCACCGACGGCGGCGGGCCTAGCGGCGGCAATTGCGGAAACCCGCCTGCGCGAGAAAGAAGCGGAAGAGATTGAACGCCTCTTGCGCGAGATCGAATCCCTCTCGCCCGACGAGCTCCAGGCCACCCTCGCCCAGGAATTAAAGAATGAGTCTTGATTTCTCTGTGCAACCGCTGTGTTCTCTGTATCGCTGTGGTGAGAATAGTTAACCACAGAGACACAGAGAACACAGAGGTTGCACAGAGAAGACGACTAAAACAGATGGACGACATCGCCAAACGTTTCTCTTCGCTCACGCCTGAACAACTTGCCTTGCTGGAGTTGCGGCTCAAGAAGCAGGGCTTGCGCTCGCCGCTGGAGCAGACCGCGGAGGTCGATGCGCAGCCGCGGGTAGAGCAAACAGAAGAGGAGTTTGACTGGAAGAGCAAACCGGTCGAGAAGGGTTTGAGCTTCAGCCTCTACTTCTTTTCCGACGATGGCTCGAAAGACTCACCTGACAAGTATCGCCTCGTTTTAGAGAGCGCGAAGTTTGCCGATCGAAATGAGTTCAGCGCTGTTTGGACGCCGGAGCGACACTTTCAGGATTTCGGCGGGCTTTACCCAAACCCTTCAGTGCTCAGTGCGGCGCTCGCGATGATCACTGAGCGCGTGCAGATTCGCGCCGGCAGTGTCGCGCTGCCGTTGCATCATCCGGTGCGTGTCGCGGAAGAGTGGTCGGTGGTCGACAATCTTTCAAACGGTCGCGTCTCAGTCTCTTTCGCCTCAGGCTGGCATCCCGACGACTTCATCTTCGCGCCCGCTGTCTACGAAGATCGCAAGGAAGTGATGTTCCGTCACATCGAGCTGATTCAAAGGCTGTGGAGTGGCGAGACTCTCATGATGCCGGGTGTTGGTGATCAGGAAGTGGCGGTCAGACTGCTGCCCAAGCCTTTGCAAACATGCCTGCCTATCTGGATTACGAGCGCGGGCAGCTCAGCGACGTGGATTCGCGCGGGCGAAATCGGCGCGAACGTTCTGGCCGCGCTCATTGGCTACTCGTTTGAAGATCTCGCGGAGCGTATCAGCAGTTATCGTGAAGCGCGTGCGCGTCACGGCTATGATCCGAAGACAGGCATTATTTCCATCATGATGCACACGTTTGTCGGACAGAATAACAGCGCCGTGAAAGAGCAGGTGCGCGCGCCTTTCACACATTACCTGCGCTCTTATTTCAAACAGTATGACAACGTGCGCGTCGCTGCCGCTGACGTCACTGAAGACGACCGCGACGCGATCATGAACGCCGCCTTCGAGCTCTACTTCGAAAACAGCACCTTGATGGGCACCCCAGCGAAATGCTCGCGCGTCATCGAACAACTGCTCGCTGCGGGTGTCGATGAGGTTGCGTGCCTCGTCGATTTCGGCGTCGAGGCAGACGCCGTGCTGGGGAACCTGCAATACTTGAACGAGTTAAGAGAACACTATGACAACGGAAATATTTCTCCCGCAAAGACGCAAAGGCGCAAAGCGCTGCCGCGTTTCTAAGGGTTTTCTTTGCGGCTTTGCGTCTTTGCGGGAGAGATCTTAATGAACAACATCTCCGAGCGGATTTCGGCCCTGACGCCTGAACAGCGCGCCCTGTTTGAAGCTCGTCTGAAACAGAAAGGGCTGCGCACTGACGTCACGGCGGTGCAGACTATCCCGCGCAGGCAGGACCGCGACTCCGACACTGCTCCGGCTTCGATAGACCAGGAGCGACTCTGGTTTATAGACCAGTTGCAGCCCGGCAACACCGCCTACAACATCTTCAACGCCAGCCGTATTCGCGGCTCGCTCAACATTCCCATCATGGAGCGCGTCATCAATGAGTTGATACAACGACATGAAGTGTTGCGCACAACTCTGAAATCAGTCGACGGTCTGCCGGTGCAAGTCATCTCGCGTGAGCTCAAGATCACTCTGGAGCCTGTCAGCCTCGAGCATCTTCCAGAAGCAGAGCGCTACGACGAGGCCGTGCGTTTGACGACCGAAGAGTTTGCGCGCCCTTTCGATCTGGAGAATGGACCACTCGTGCGCGTCGGCCTACTCCGGTTGGCCCATGACGACTTCGTCCTGCAGGTCAACATGCAGCACGCGATTACCGATCGCTGGTCCTTTGCCGTCTTCGAGAAAGAGCTGGCGGTGCTTTACCAGGCCTTTGCCACCGGACACCCGTCGCCGTTGCCCGAGCTTCCGATTCAGTTCGCCGACTATGCTGTCTGGCAACGCGATCGCATGAACGGCGACGAGTACAAGAAAGACTTGGAGTACTGGCGTAAGCGACTCGCCGGCGCACCGTTCGTTCTTGATTTCCCGACGGATTTTCCGCGTCCTCCGATTCAAAACTTTCGCGGCGCGCGAGTCTACGTCAGTTATCCGAAGAGCTTGCTTGATGGTCTGAAGGAGTTGAGCCGCAGCGAAGGCGTCACTATGTTCATGACGTTGATGGCGGCCTTCAAGACTCTGATCTATCGCTACACGAATCAGCACGACGTTCTCATCAGCACGCCGATTGGAACGCGCTTGCGTCCCGAAACGGAAAATCTCGTCGGCTATCTGCTCAATCTGCTCATCGTGCGGACAGATCTTTCAGGCGATCCGACGTTCCGTGAACTGCTCAAACGCGAACAGGATGCGTGTGTCGGAGCGTTTGCGCATCAGGAAGTGCCGTTCGGCAAACTGGTCCAGGAACTGAAGCCGGTACAGGACCCGAGCCGCAATCCGATTGCGCAGGTCGCGTTTCTTTATCTCGATTTTCCCGAAGCGACGGCGATGCAGTTTTTGGGTTTGACTGCGAACCACATCGATATTGATAACGGCGCGTCGAGGTTCGACATCACGCTCGCGATGACGGAGACGCCGGACGGCTTTACGGTCTCGATTGAGTACATTCGAGACATCTTTGAGCATGAGCGGATGGAGCGGATGGCGCAGCACCTGCAAGTTTTGTTGTCCAGCATCATCGCGAATCCGGATGCTCGTCTCTCCGATCTTTCGATCCTGACTCTCGAGGAGCAACAGCAACTCGTTAACTGGAACGATACGGCGCGTGAGTTCTCTTCGAATCTGCTGGTCCATCAACTATTCGAGCAGCAGGCCGCTCTACACCCCAACGCGCCCGCGCTCATCTTTGAAGATCAGACGCTGACGTTCAGTGAGATCAACAGCCGCGCCAATCAACTCGCGCGTCATCTTCTCAGTCGCGGACTCGAACCGGAAGCGCGTGTTGGCGTCATGCTGCCGCGTACGCCAGACGCACTCGTGGCGTTGTTGGGAGTTTTTAAGGCGGGCGGTTGTTATCTGCCGTTGGATCCGGAGTATCCGGCAGAGCGGCTTGCGTTCATGCGTGAAGACGCCGGGGCGTCTCTGGTCATTACGGAAGAATTCATGCGGCTTCACTTGCCTGGGCAGAGCACGGAGAACGTAGAGAGCGAAGTGCGCCCGGAGCAACTGGCTTACATCATCTACACCTCGGGCTCGACCGGACGTCCGAAAGGCGTCGCTGTAGAACACCGTCACCTGCTGCACACGATGCAGTCTGCACAGGAAGTTCTGAAGCTCACGGAGGCGGATTGTCTACCGTCGATAGCGTCGTTCTCGTTCGATATTTCGTTGTTGGAGTTACTCCTCGCGCCACTCGCGGGAGGACGTTGTCTGCTCGTCTCTACACAGGGAGTATTGGAGGCAAGTGTCACCGCGAGAGTGTTGCAGCAAGCGACCGTATTGCATGCTGTGCCTGGATTGATGCGCCGCTTCGTGAGTGTCGCAACTCACGAGCAGTGTCCGCAGTTGCGACTATTGCTCGTCGGTGGAGAAGCGGTTGCGCCGGAGCTGGTTACTGAGATGCAAGCAGTGTGGAGTGGTGCGGACGTCAGAGTGTTGTATGGGCCAACCGAAGCGACCATCATCTGCGCCAGCTACGAAGTGAGCGGAACGATCAGTCATCAGATGATAGGGCGTCCGCTTCCGAATACCGTGCTGCGAATCCTCGACGGTAAGGGAAAGTTAGTGCCGGTTGGCGTTGACGGAGAGATTTGCATTGGTGGAGCGGGCTTAGCTCGCGGATACTGGCGGAGTGCGGATTTAACGGCGCAGAAGTTTGTGAGCGCAAGCGACGGAGCGAGGATCTATCGGACGGGTGATCGGGGCCGCTATCTCCCCGATGGAAACATAGAGTTCACCGGAAGAATTGATGAGCAGGTAAAGGTGCGCGGGTTTCGGATCGAATTGGGAGAGATCGAATCTGTGCTTACGGAGCACGAGTCGGTGATGGAGGCGGTTGTCATCGCACTGGAGGACAAAGGCGAGAAGCGTCTGGTGGCTTACGTGGTTACTGCGCCCGGTGCGTCGCGGAACACCAGCGATTTGCGCAGTCATTTAAAGGAGCGACTGCCGGACTACATGATCCCGTCAGCCTTCGTCTATCTGGATGCGCTGCCGCTAACGAGCCACGGGAAGATCGACCGTCGCGTGTTGCCCGCGCCGGATGCTGAACGTCCCGCACTAGCGGAAGCCTTCGTCGAGCCGCGGACGCCGGCTGAAAAGAGCCTCGCCTCGATCTGGACGAAGCTGCTCGGCATCAATCGCATCGGCATCAACGACAACTACTTTGAGCTTGGCGGCGACTCGTTGCTGGCGACACAACTCGCCTCCCAAGTGCGCAATGTGTTTGAAGTCGAGCTCCCGCTCGTCGAGCTATTCCGTCACCCAACACTCGCAGAGATGGCCACCTCAATCGAAGAGGCCATCATCGAACAGATGGAAGACATCAGCGACGAAGAAGCCGAGCAGTTGTTAAGAAACGAATAGAATATTCTCACGCAGCGGCGCGACGGAATTTCTTCGTAGCGCCGTCGCGCGGCTGCGCGAGAAAATTCGTTAGGCCTGTACGAATGGAAGTGTCGTCAGGCCGCCGGGGATGATGTAGCCGGGGGCGGATTGGACCACAGAGAGCGCCGACTCGAGGGTGGCGTGTGGTTCGAGTCCCATGTGACGGATCACATCTGCGTCAAGCGCCGACACGAGCAGCAACTTAAATCTCTCCGCCTTACGACGTAAGCCCCACGCCGTCTGTCCATTGATCTTGTAATCCTCCGCCAGCATCAACGCCGTCGCCCTTGCCCCTCCCGGCGCGAACCAACGCAAAAAATCATCACGGCCCAACCCCTGCCCGCATTCCGCGAGCGCAATCATCGTCCCGCCTTCAGCGAGCACCTGTGAAGCATGCTCCATCGCTTTGTGTGATTGAATCAGATTGACGTCGCGCGGCGCGCCGCCGGCGCTGACGATGACAACCGGCCGACGCTCATCGACGACAACCGTGTGCGATGCGAGATATTCGTCGCACCCGCGACGGTGCGCATCGCGCCAGTGGCCCGTATAGACCGCAACGATCTCGTTATTTCCATCAAGCACCGTGTTGACTAAGAAAGAAGGATTGAGCATCCCGACCGCCTCGGTCATATCCTCGTGTACCGGATTTCCATCGAGACAGCCCGATGCAATGCCGGAACGCTTCTCGAGTGTCTCCAGATCGAAAGAGAGAAGGTGATTAGCCTGTATCGACCGCTCCGCTGCGCAACCCGGCAGCACCGCTTTGCGACCACCTGAGAATCCCGCGATGTAGTGTAAAGAGATCGCTCCGACGACGATCGTGCGATCGGCTTCGACGAGCCTGCGATTCAGAACGACGGGAGTTCCGCGCGCGGTGGTTCCGAGTGCTGCGTGAGACGCGGCGTCGTTCGCGTCGTGTGGATGCACTTCGATCCTGCTCGGAAGATCTGGACCGAGAATGCCGTCAATCTCTGCAGCAGTTGGAGCGCGATGAATACCGCCGCCGATCAAGAAAGATATTTGCGAATCACTCAAGCCATGCCGGTTCAGGCGTTCCACGAGTAACGGCGCAATACGATCGACGCGCGCCGCACGCGTCGCATCCGGCACGACAATGACGACACGCTCGTGAGATTTGACGACCTCTTCGAGTCGCGGTGAATTGATTGGTGCGTCCAGCGCCGCGTGCAGTCCGGCGTCTGTAAGCGGTGCAGGCGTGTGGTCGTGTCGAGCGAGCAGACGGAACTGTTGCGGGTCGTAGCGGAAGGGAAGCTGCCGCGCGCCGTAACCGAGATTGACGATCTGCTCAAAGCTTGCTTTCACCATCACATCACCGATTTCAAAACGCGCGCGAGGCGCGGGATGCCTTCTTCTATTCGAGCGGTAGTCGGATGGCTGAAGTTCAGACGGATGCTGCTCGAACGTTTCTTGTTCAGACTGAAGGCGTGGCCGGGAATGAACGCGACGTGTTCATCTTCGAGCGCCCTTCTAAATAGCTCATCAACATCGACCGTGGACGGCAACTCGACCCAGACGAAGAAACCGCAGTCAGGCTTGGCCCAACGTGCAGCGTCGGGAAAGTTCTGTTCGAGTGCACGCAGCATCGTGTCACGCTTGACGCCGTACTGTGTCCGCAGCATATCGATTTGTGCGGGTAGCGCGCCCGTGTCGAGGTAAGCGTTGACGATGCGTTGCGAGAGCGGCGCGGCGTCGATGTCTGTTGACTCCTTGATAACCGACAGCGGCAGGATCAACTCTTCCGGAACGACGAGCCAGCCTACACGTAACGCCGGCGCCAGAATTTTTGAGAACGAGCCGACGTAAAAGACTGAAACGTCGCTCAACGCACGTAAGGGCGGCAACGGATCTTCATAGCACAAGAACCCGTAGGCGTCGTCTTCAATAATCGGCACACGATATTGCTGGGCCAGCTCGACGAGGCGCTTACGCTTCGACAAAGACAAACGCACGCTCAAAGGATTGTGCCCGTCAGTGATCGAGTAGATAAAACTCGGACGCGCGCCGCCGCTCAAATATTGTTCGACAGCGTCGACCTCCATTCCTGTGTCTGCGTCGGTCGAAACCGTCAGAACGTTAGGCTGGAAGGGTTCGAGGACTTGCTGGAAGCCGGAGTAAATCAACTCTTCCGTGATGACGCTGCCGCCGGGTTCGAGCAGCAACCGTGACAGCAGGCTCATGCCTTGCTGTGCGCCAGCCGTCAGAAAGATTTGTTCTTCACGACAATTCACGCCGCGCTTCTTCATCAACTCGCGCACATGTTGTTTCAAAGACTGAAGCGGCGGGCTGTATTGCAGCGCGCCCGGATTCTCAGACAGCACGCGCTTGGCCGCTTCAGCTATCGCCTCTCTCGGAAACAACTCGACCGCGGGCATTCCAAGCGCGAAAGAGACGATGCCGGGGCGCGCCGTCGCGACCAGCATCTGCTGTAATGCCGATTGCTTCAACCCTCGCGCCCAACCCGCCAGTTCCGCTGAGACCTGCAAACTACTTGTCATAAGTTTCCACGCAGCGCCTGCTCACGCTCAATCGCTTCAAACAGCGCCTTGATATTTCCGCCGCCAAAGCCGCGCGCGCCCTTGCGCTGGATGATCTCCATGAACGCCGTCGGGCGGCCGTGCAGAGGCTTCGAGAAGACCTGAAACATCGTGCCCCACTTATCCTGATCGACGAGAATGCCGAGCTCACGAAGCGACTGCCTGTCAACGTCGATCGCGCCGACTCGCTCTTCCAGAGACTCGTAGTAAGTGTCTGGAGTGTAGAGAAAATCGATACCGTTGTTGCGCAGCGCGCGAATGGTGTGGACGATGTCGTCGCATTGCAGCGCGATGTGTTGTGCGCCCGGACCGTGATGAAATTCCAGGTACTCCTCAATCTGCGAAGAGTGTTTGCTAGGCGCCGGCTCCATGAGCGGAAACTTGACGTGCCCGTTGCTGTTCTCGACCACACCTGAATTCATCGCTGTGTTTTCCGTCACGATGTCTTCCTGGTGCGAGTGGTGAAAGTCGAAGACGTCGATGTAGAAATCGAACCAGTCTTTGAGCGAGTTGGGTTCAACGCAGGAGGCGATATGGTCGAAGTCGGTGAGTCCGGTCGGATTTACCGACGCAGGGTTTTTGAACGGTTGATAACCGGGGAAGAACCGTTTGTCCGTTCCTTCTCGATTGACGAAGGAGTGGACAGTGTCGCCGTAGGCTGCGACAGTCGCCTTAACGAAGCGACCTTCCTCGTGATCGAAGGTCGTTGGCTCCATTACGGGACGCGCGCCGCGTCGCACCGTCTCGGCGAAAGTGTATGAGACATCGTCGACGTTGAATGCGATGTCTTTAACGCTGTCGCCGTGAACGCGGACGTGCTCGGCCACGGGGCTATCGGGCGAGAGCGCGCTGGTGAAAATCAAAGTGATGTTGTTCTGTTGCAGCACGACAGAGGAGCAATCGCGCTTGCCTGTTTCGAGTGATGAAAATGCAATCGGCGTAAAGCCGAAAGCCATGCGATAAAAGTGCGCGGCTTGTGAAGCGTTACCGACATAAAACTCCACATAGTCGATATGTCTGATTTGCAACATAGTATTTCCTAGAGAGTTACTTCATCTTTTGCCGGGATAAAGGGAGGAAGGTTTCTTACTTCAAAACTGGGCTGCGAGTGTAGGCGTATAATACCAAGTCTTGCGCGTGAGTGATAGCTTGCCGTGAGCTTCTCTGTGCAACCTCTGCGTTCCTATGTCTCTGTGGTGTTCTTCGCGGAGAAAACTTTAACCACAGAGACACAGAGAACGCAGAGGTTGGCCAACACCGCTTCGTTATTACTCCGGTAAACCTTGAAGAGATCGTGAAGCTGCTTCAAATCAAACCCGGTGCGAAATACTCCTGACCTCTCCGCTAGTTCGAATACGAAAAGACGTTCCCACCAACCGCGTGTACACAGAAGAAGGGTGTCAACGATCCTTGCGGCTGAATCGCAACGAGTGCGCCCAGAATCGAGATACACGCTAAATTAGTCTGGTGATCAATCTTCGATTTATTACCTTCTCCTGCCGCTTCTATGTTACAAGAAGAATTTAAAGACCACTGATGCCGCATCTACTCTACACTGACTGAGATCAACCGAACTCATATGCTGGGCGCCCGAGAACCGAAGCTGAAACCTCTCGATAAGGATCTGCGGTTTTGGACCGATAGCATCGTGCACGCAGTCAGCGCTGAAAGACTTCGTAACGACGTCGAGCGTTTACCCGCGCCACGCAATCGACTGCACTTTGCCGCTGCGATGGACCAGGCGGACAACATCATTGCGGAAACGTTCAGGAGCGCCGGCTGGTCCGTCGAACATAGATCGTTTGAACTTACAAATGTAATGGGGAGTTTGGACTACGGCGCGGGCCTTTTACCACCAGGCGTAATACCAACGCTCTATACACATCTGGCCGGAGCCAACATCCTCGCTTTTAAACCGGGCCGATCGTCCACCGATGCGGTCGTCATTGGCGCTCATCATGACACCATTCGCGACTCTCCCGGCGCCGACGACAACTCTGCCTCAGTAGCCGCGCTCTTAGAGTTAGCACGCGTTCTCAGCCCTTTTAGTTTTGAGAAGACAGTTGTGTTGGCTGCGATTGACATGGAAGAGATCGGATTCTTTGGTTCCCGGCAACTGGTTCGTGAGCTTCCGCAAGAACGGAAGGTCGAATGCGCAATCATATATGAATCCATGGCGTACACAACCTCTACGCCCGGCAGCCAGCAAATACCTCCAGGAGTCGGCTGGCTATATCCAGGACAGATGAAGAGGATTAAGGCTCGCAACTTCACGGGCGATTGGACCTTTGTACTTTACCGGAAATCGGCCGCGGCACTGGCGCGATATTTTGCGGAAGGACTCGCCTACGCGAGTAGTCCCGAGATTCCCATCCTGATGCGCGATCCATCGGATATCCGCGGCGTTGGTCGTGCGCTCAAACGCATAGCGCCAAACACTCAGTCATTTGCACGAAGTGATCACTACTCTTTTTGGGAACAGGGCATTCCCGCCATCATGATCACTGACACCGCCAATTTTCGAAATCCGAACTATCACGAAGAAACCGACACGCCCGACACCCTCGACTACGATCGGCTCGCAGCTATCGTCAGCGCAACGGCGGTCGCTATCGCGCGTATCGCCACCTTAAAGCAATAATCTGTTACTTGATTAGGGGTAGTCTTTGAGTTTTTCAAGCGGAAGCGAGCAAGGGTACAGGAGATTGAAGACCGGCTGCTCGATCAGCTCCGCAAAGCGAAGCAGCAGTGGTCCACAGATTTCTATAGGCGATTCACACTGTTCAATCTGCTCATAGGCAGCGTGTGATAATCCTAACGAGGTCGCCATCTCCTCGAGGGATTTGTGTTTCCGCTCTCGTTGCAGCCGGATGAGCCAGCCACATTCGGTGTTCTGACCATGATGGGCGCGTCCCGATTCGTTAATGAGGCGGGACATCGGTGTCCCCAGTTTGATGGAGATTTGTGCCAGCAGTGGTCCCCATTTCTCTGCCGGGGAATTTCCGTCTTCCATCAGCCGGTACTCTGTTTCGGTGACGCCCAGGCTTGTGGCCGCCTGCGTCAGAGTAATGCCTCTTAGTTCTCGTTCTTTTCTAAGAACATCACCGAGCTTCATGAGATTTTTCTGTGCCTCGTGTTTGCAGAAAAGACCACGACTCAGACCGCGAGAAAACTGTTATTTCCAAACAGCCCGCCTCTCCAACTTGCTCTGCTCAGATCATTGAGAATTGTGTTGAGTAGTTTCTCTCGTGAGTCTTTCAGGAAGAAATGGCCGCCCGGAAACATGTGCAACGAAAACTCTCCTCGAGTGTGATTCTGCCAGGCCGCGAGCTCAGCCCTGGGAACGTACGCGTCGTCCAAACCTCCGAAAGCTGTGATCGGGCACGTGAGAGGGGTTGTATTCGCGTATTTATACGTTTCACATGTTTCCAGATCCGCTCGCAGGATCTTCAGCCAGAAGTGAATCAACTCGGGATATTGGAAGACTGAGTCGGGCATGCCGTCTAATTCGCGTAATTTTTCAATCAGCGCTGCATCATCCAACAGGTGCAATGGCGGATTGCCGTCGATGCTGCCGGGAGCACGTCTCCCCGAAACAAACAATTTAACTGGTAGAGGTTGACCTTCATCATAAAGCTTGCGTGTTATTTCATAACTCACCAGAGCACCCATGCTGTGACCAAAGAATGCAAATGGTTTAGTCAGATCCCTGAGATCTTTGAGCAGCGTTTCCACTAATGGTTCGAGACGAGTGAGCAACGGTTCGCGAACTCGATTTTCCCGTCCGGGATACTGAACTGGAATGACATCAATCTCCGCAGGAAATGCACTTGACCATTCACGAAACGCTGATGCTCCGGCCCCGGCGTGGGAAAAGCAATAGAGACTCAGTTGTGACTGGAAGTTTGGTTTCATCCTCGTTCCGGGAATTTTAGGCTATAGTATCCACTTCGACAGCGCTTTTGAAACTCAGGGCACGCCTTTTCCGCCTGCTGACCGGAACCGGATCCGCCTTCGGACCGTTCTGCGCTGGATGACGATTCTACAATGAGATTATGAGTATTCAAGGGATCGAAGACATCTATTCGATGACCCCATTGCAGCAGGGACTTCTGTTCCATAGTTTGCTGGCGCCGCAGTCTGGTCTTTACGTGGACCAGTTCGTTTTTGATCTGCCGGGGACCCTGGATGTGGCGGCACTGAAAAGCGCATGGCGGCAGGTTATCGATCGTCATGCGATTCTACGCACTTCATTCCATTGGGAGAACCTGAGCAAACCGATTCAGGTCGTACATAAAAACGTAGACGTGTCCGTCAACGTGCGAGACTGGCGTGGCGACTCACCGGCCAGCCAGCAGAAATCGATCGAAAGCTACCTCACAGAGGATCGACAAACTGGATTCGACTTATCTGTTCCACCACTAATGCGGCAGGTTCTTATCCGCACGTCAGAAGACACTTATCGCTTTGTCTGGAGCGTTCATCATCTGATTCTCGATGGCTGGTCGAGTGGTATCGTCAGGGCGGAGCTCTTTGCTTTGTATGAAGCACTAAGGCGCGGTGAACAACCGGATCTCAAACCCGTTACTCCTTTCAATGTTTACATCGCGTGGTTACGGAGTCAGGACCTGGGCGCGGCGGAGACATTCTGGCGTGAAAAGCTAAAAGGATTCAAAGAGCGAAAGCTAGTGAATCTGATGCCCCGCTCGCCGGGTTCAGAGATTAAACGAATGGACCAGGAGTTGAAGCTGTCGTCCGAGTTAACAGGATCCCTGCAGTCGTGCGCGCGCAAGCATCACCTCACGTTGAACACGATATTGTTAGCCGCATGGGCTTTACTTGTCAGCCGTTATCTTGACGAGCCTGAAGTTATCGTCGGAGTCACTGTGTCAGGGCGCCCGGAGACGATTCCGGAGGTGGAGTCGATAGTGGGAAACTTCATTAACACTCTACCGGCCCGTATTCAGATTCCCACGAACGGTCTCTTGAATTGGCTGGGGCAGCTTCAACGCGAGCTGCTGGAATTGCGCCGTTACCAATACAGCTCACTGGTTGATATTCAGCGATGGAGTGAGCTTCCAGCGGGCCAATCTCTCTTTCATTCTATCTTCGTATTTGAAGACTCTCTCTCCGGCGATGTGAGTAATGAACTGGAGTGTGGTAACGCTCAACACCTCTTCCGGACTAATTATCCGCTTACGGTCCAGGTCTCTCCGGCGGAAAATCTGTTCATCCGCATAGAATACGATTCATTAGTCTTCACGACCGAGACGATTGAGGTAATGCTCAGGCAGTACGCGCACCTGTTGAGCGGATTCGTTAGGCTGCCTGAATCTATAGCGGGTCTCGCTTTGATGTCTGAAAAAGAGACCGCGAGGCTTTTGCACGAGTGGAGCGATACCCGAGCTCCGTATCCCGACTCAGCAACGCTGCCCCAATTATTTGAAGCGCAAGTTCGGAAGACTCCCGCGGCTGTTGCGCTCGAATCCGGCAATCACCGGCTCACCTATCAAGAGCTAAATGAGAAGGCAAACGCTCTCGCGAATCATCTGCAATCACTTGGCGTGGGCCCGGAACTAACCGTCGGCCTGCTGATGAATCGGTCTCTCGAAATGGTGCTGGGCGCTCTCGCGATTCTGAAAGCAGGCGGTGTGTGCTTGCCGTTGGATCCCGCTTATCCGAAAGAACGCCTCTCCCTGATGATCTCCGATGCAGGCGCACGATTTGTATTGGCGCAGGCCGGATTGCCCGAGGGTCTGTTGGAACCGGACGTCACTGTCGTGTGGGTTGATGATTCTTATGCGCCGCCACTCACTATCGAGCCGATCGTCGCAAGTGGAGCGGACACCCTCGCATACATTATCTACACATCCGGATCCACTGGAGTACCTAAAGGGGTTGCGATTTCCCATCGTGCTATTGTTCGCTTGCTCACCAGTCAGAACTACATCAGCCTGAACGGTTCGGAAACGTTTCTTCATTTATCTCCGCCGTCATTCGATGCCTCATTCTTTGAGGTGTGGGGCGCGCTGCTCCATGGCGGAAAGTGTGTAGTGCTTGCGAGCAACCGTTTTTCTCCGTTTGAGCTTGGAACCGCGATCGAGAAGCACGGTGTCAGCGTGTTATGGCTGACGGCATCGCTCTTTAATTCAGTTGTTGATGAAAACGTGGAAATTTTATCGGGTGTTCGTCAACTGCTGGTAGGCGGGGAGGCCCTTTCGGTTATTCACGTGAATAAGGCTCTTCAGCACCTGCCACACACCCGTCTTGTTAATGGTTATGGGCCAACTGAGAACACGACGTTCAGTTGCTGTTACGTGATCCCGCGATCGTTTGATCCGGGGCGCGCGTCGGTTCCCATCGGGCGACCAATCGCCAATAGCGCGGTGTACGTCCTGGACGCACAACTGCAGGTGCAGCCCGTGGGAGTAGTGGGAGATTTATATGTGAGCGGGGCGGGACTGGCGCGTGGCTATCTGAACGATGCGGGGCTAACGGCGGCGAAGTTCGTGCCGGATCCGTACAGCGAAGCTGGTGGGGCGCGGATGTATGACACGGGCGATCGTGCACGTTATCTGGCGACTGGGGAGTTGGAGTTTGTGGGGCGTGTTGACGAGCAGGTGAAGGTGCGCGGGTACCGGATCGAGTTGCGGGAAGTGGAACTGGCGCTGGAGCAGCATCCGGGGGTGCGGCAGGCGGTGGCCGTCAGGCAGGAGTTGGCGGGCGGAGAGGCGCGGCTGTTGGGGTATTTTGTGGGAGCAGTTTCAGTGGCGGAACTGCGGCGGTTTGTGGGGCAGCGGCTGCCTGAATATGCGATCCCGTCGGGGTTGATTGGAGTGGAGAGTTTACCGCTGACGGCGAGCGGCAAGGTGGATCGGCAAGCGCTGGCGGCGCGAGCTGCAGTTGTTGAAGTGGCTGCCGAATACGTCGCGCCACGGACGATGGTCGAAGAGTTACTTTGCGAAATCTGGTCGGGCGTATTGGGGCTCGAGAGAGTTGGAATTAACGACGACTTTCTCGAACTGGGTGGACATTCTTTATTCGCCATACGGCTGCTCGCGCGCATCCGTGAAGCATTCAAGATTGAGCTCGATCTGAGAAGCCTCTTCGAATCTCCTACAGTCGCCATCCTCGCCACCGCGATCGGGGGCAGGTTACACCGGTCTAATTCACCATTACTGCCGCTGACGAGATCGTTGCAGCGCACTGAAGTCCCACTGTCGTTGGCCCAGCAGCGACTGTGGATTCTCGATCAGCTCGAGCCGAATAGTCCGGTTCACAATATTACTATTGCGGCAAAGGTTCTCGGGCAACTGAATGTCGCAGCACTTGAAAACAGCTTCAACCAGGTGGTCAGCCGGCATGAGGTATTACGCAGCAACGTTCAGTTGAAAGATGGTTCTCCGGTGCAAGTCACCTCGCCGCAGGCGCGCATCGACCTGCAAGCCATCGAGCTTAACGAAGTCGCAGAAGCTGAGCGCGAGTTGGCGGCAAAACGATTTGCCAGAGAGGAAGGACTGCGCCCTTTCGATCTCTCGAAGGATGTTTTGTTGCGCGTCCATTTATTCAAACTTCTGGAAGACGAATATATTCTCGTCGTCACCACCCATCACATCATTTCCGACGGCCGTTCTCTTGAAATACTGGTTCGCGAGGTCGTAACGCTTTACGACCACTTTGTAAACGGAACTTTATTGGACTTGCCGGACTTGCCGGTTCAATACTCAGACTATTCGTTGTGGCAGCGCGAATGGCTTCAGGGCGAGCGGCTGGAGCGTCAGCTTGCTTACTGGAAAAAGCAACTCGCAAACGCTCCTAAAGAATTGGCGTTTCCTCTTGATCGCCGCCGCCCGGCCATGCAGACGTTTAAGGGCTCCCGAAAAACGACTGACATTCCGGCGTCAGTTCATCAAGCAGTTAAGATACTGGTCAGAGATGAACGAATGACTTCGTTCATGGTTTTTCTTGCGGTATTCAAGTCATTACTGCACCGGTATACGGGTGAGACAGATCTGGTCGCTGGTACGGTCGTGACTAACCGGAACCAGATTGAGACAGAACCGCTGATTGGTTTCTTTGTAAACACTCTGGTCCTGCGAACCGACTTGTCCGGTGACCCGAGCTTCCGGGAAGTATTGACGCGTGTTCGGGAAGTTCTGCTGGCCGCCTATGCGCACCAGGATGTACCGTTTGAAAAAATTGTTGAGGAGCTGCAATCGGAACGGAACCTGAGCGTCCCACCACTGTTCCAGGTTTTGTTTACCTTTCAGACTCCATCGGCCTCCAGGCTGGAGATTCCTGGTTTGTCGCTGCGCTTCATGGAAGTTGATACCGGCACAGCGAAGTTTGATTTGTCCCTGGCGATAGTTGAAGACGACCAGCGCCTAAGCGCTATCCTGGAATACAACGAGGATCTTTTCCACGAAGCAACGATATCGCGCATGTTGGACCATTTCGTTCGCCTCCTCGAGGGCGTTACGGTCGATCCCGAGATGCCCATTTCGCGGCAGCCACTCTTGTCGCGCGTTGACGAGAGATTAGTAACTCTTGATTGGAACAACACGCGCCTGGATTGCCGGCGAGACTTATGTCTTCACCAGCCATTTGAGCAGCAGGCAGAGCGAACACCTGAGGCGATTGCGCTCGTTTGTGGCGCTGAGCAGTTCACGTATCACGCTTTGAATGTGCGCGCCAACAAACTTGCGCACTATCTTCGACGCGCCGGCATTCACCGTGAAAACGTCGTTGCAGTATGCATGTCAAGGTCCGCCGAGATGGTGGTGGCGCTGCTTGCCATTCTGAAAACCGGCGCTGCCTATCTGCCGGTTGACCCCGCTTACCCGAAAGAGCGCCTGGCCCTGATGCTCAGCGATGTCAATGCGCGCGTGATATTGAGCGAAGAGAACCTCGCAGAGAAACTGCCCGACCATGAAGCAAAACTCTTATTACTAAGCGGCGCCGGCAGCGAGTACATAGATGAGAATGACACGCCGGTAGAAAGCGAGGTTGAACCTGCCAATCTTGCTTATATCATCTACACCTCGGGTTCAACAGGGCGCCCGAAGGGGGTGGCGATCGAGCACAGAAATGCTGTCACTCTCCTGCACTGGGCGCGCGAGGTCTACTCAAAAGACGAGCTGTCAGGCGTTCTGGCAACGACCTCTATCTGTTTTGATATTTCAATCTTTGAAATATTCGCGCCCCTGAGTTGTGGCGGAAAGATCATCCTCGTTGAAAATGCTCTTGAACTTCTGACTTTGGATTCCGCCGAAGACGTGACGCTTGTCGACACAGTGCCCTCGGCAATGGCGGAAGTGCTCCGAGTGAGGAAGTTGCCGCAGAACGTGCGCACCCTGAATTTGGCCGGCGAGTCAATTCCGAACTGGCTCATCCGGCAAGTTTACGAACACACGAACGTCCAAAGGGTGTTTAATTTATACGGTCCTTCTGAAGACACCACTTATTCAACCTTCGCGCTGGTCCAACGGGACTACGAAAACCCGCCGGCTATCGGAAGCCCACTTAGCAATAAGCAGGTTTATCTATTGGATCGTCACATGAGCATGGTACCGGTAGGCGTCGCCGGCGAGGTGTACATTGGTGGCGAAGGATTGTCGCGTGGATATTACGACCATCCTGATTCGACTGCTGAAAAATTTCTACCAAATCCGTTCAGCGATGCAGCCGGAGCACGTTTGTACCGGACCGGAGACTACGCTCGTTATCGATCCGATGGTCAACTCGAGTTTCTCGGACGCGCCGACCATCAGATTAAGTTGCGTGGCTTTCGCATTGAATTGGGTGAAATCGAAGCCGTGCTGGGCCGGCACGAAGCGGTTTGCGAAGCAGTCGTGATGGTGAAACAAGATTCGGCGGGGAATAAATCGCTCGTCGCCTATGTAGTTCCGGAAACGTCGAGCATTCTCCACGTTGGCGAGTTGCAAAGCTTTGTAAGAGTGAGGTTGCCCGATTACATGGTCCCAGGTCGTTTCGATGTTCTCGATTCATTGCCACGGCTGCCAAACGGCAAGATCGATCGAAGCGCCTTGCCTGCGTTGGAAAACCTTCGAGGTGAATCGGTTGTTTCCCTCACGCCACTTCACGATGAGCTGGAAGAGGCCATCACCCACATTTGGAGAGAATTACTTGGCGTGAGCGAAGTCGGTATTCACGACAACTTCTTCACGGAGTTAGGCGGGCATTCGTTACTTGCAATTCAGGCTGTGACCAAACTGCGAGAACGATTCGATTCAAATCTCTCGTTCGTTACCATATTTCAGTTTCCCACCATCAGCACGCTCGCCGAGCACTTGAGAGATGGCGGAAACTGGCAGCCATCAACGCAAGACGTAACCGAACAAACACAGCAGCGCCCAAAAGCATTACGCGAGCGCAGGCTCTTCAAACAATCTCGTCGCGCCCAGATCGTTGGCTAGGAAGATAATGAAGACGGCGACAGAGTCGTGGGACAATTCCGGAGCGATTGCAGTAATTGGGATGGCCGGCTGTTTTCCGGGCGCTCGCAGCATAAGCGAGTTTTGGCGGAACCTCAGTACCGGCGTCGAAGCCATCTCATTCTTTAGCGAGACGGAGCTGTTAGCAGCGGGGGTGAGCCGGGAGGTATATAGCGATCCAGCTTACGTCTGGGCTAAAGGAGTGATTGCTGATGTGGAGATGTTCGACGCGTCGTTCTTTGGATTCACTCCGGCAGAAGCTGCGCTGATGGATCCGCAGCAGCGTTTGTTTCTCCAGTGCGCGTGGGAAGCCCTCGAGAATGCGGGCTACGATTTCGCCACCGGCAACAGCCGTACGGGTGTCTACGCCGGATCGGCGATGAGCACCTATCTTCTTTTCAACTTGCTCTCTAATCCCGACCTGTTTGAAACCGTCAGCCCACTACAGGTCAGGATCATGAACGACAAAGATTTCCTGACCACGCTTGTGTCCTACAAGCTGAATCTCAAAGGACCCAGCATTGCGGTCCAAACTGCGTGTTCGACGTCGCTGGTCGCCGTCCATCTCGCAGCTCAGGGATTGCTTGACGGCGAATGTGATCTGGCCCTGGCTGGTGGCGTGGCGGTGAGTTTCCCTCAGAAAAACGGTTACATGTACACCAAAGGCGGCATTTGGTCACCGGATGGTCATTGTCGCGCCTTCGATGCGGAAGCGCAGGGAACGGTTGAAGGTAATGGAGCCGGCGTCGTCGTGCTGAAGCGATACGAAGACGCCGTTGCGGACTGCGACTTCATTCATGCCTTGATCAAAGGCTCCGCCATCAATAACGACGGCTCACTGAAAGCGGGATACACAGCCCCAAGCATCGAGAGCCAAACCCAGGTTGTGCTTGAAGCACTGGCGCTGTCGGGGGTGGAAGCCGGCAGCATTACCTATGTTGAGGCGCATGGGAGTGCAACTCCACTGGGCGACCCCATTGAGGTCCAGGCACTTACAAAAGCATTTCGTTCGCAAACTGAAAAGAAAAATTTCTGCGCGCTGGGCTCGGTAAAGAGCAGCGTGGGTCATCTCGACAATGCCGCTGGGATAGCTAGTTTGATCAAGACTGTCGAGGCGCTGAGGCATCTTTCCAGCACAGTGGGATCCGAAGCTTGGAATTCACGTGACTTGAAGTCGCGGCCGCACTGACCCTATAGTGAGTCGTATTAATTTAAATCATACCAACATGGTCAAATAAAACGAAAGGCTCAGTCGAAAGACTGGGCCTTTCGTTTTAATCTGATCGGCACGTAAGAGGTTCCAACTTTCACCATAATGAAATAAGATCACTACCGGGCGTATTTTTTGAGTTATCGAGATTTTCAGGAGCTAAGGAAGCTAAAATGGAGAAAAAAATCACTGGATATACCACCGTTGATATATCCCAATGGCATCGTAAAGAACATTTTGAGGCATTTCAGTCAGTTGCTCAATGTACCTATAACCAGACCGTTCAGCTGGATATTACGGCCTTTTTAAAGACCGTAAAGAAAAATAAGCACAAGTTTTATCCGGCCTTTATTCACATTCTTGCCCGCCTGATGAATGCTCATCCGGAATTTCGTATGGCAATGAAAGACGGTGAGCTGGTGATATGGGATAGTGTTCACCCTTGTTACACCGTTTTCCATGAGCAAACTGAAACGTTTTCATCGCTCTGGAGTGAATACCACGACGATTTCCGGCAGTTTCTACACATATATTCGCAAGATGTGGCGTGTTACGGTGAAAACCTGGCCTATTTCCCTAAAGGGTTTATTGAGAATATGTTTTTCGTCTCAGCCAATCCCTGGGTGAGTTTCACCAGTTTTGATTTAAACGTGGCCAATATGGACAACTTCTTCGCCCCCGTTTTCACCATGGGCAAATATTATACGCAAGGCGACAAGGTGCTGATGCCGCTGGCGATTCAGGTTCATCATGCCGTTTGTGATGGCTTCCATGTCGGCAGAATGCTTAATGAATTACAACAGTACTGCGATGAGTGGCAGGGCGGGGCGTAACCTAGGTGACAGAAGTTAAAAGCCTCCGGTCGGAGGCTTTTGACTTTCTGCTAGATCGGCCGCATCGAATATAACTTCGTATAATGTATGCTATACGAAGTTATTAGCGATGAGCTCGGACTTCCATTGTTCATTCCACGGACAAAAACAGAGAAAGGAAACGACAGAGGCCAAAAAGCTCGCTTTCAGCACCTGTCGTTTCCTTTCTTTTCAGAGGGTATTTTAAATAAAAACATTAAGTTATGACGAAGAAGAACGGAAACGCCTTAAACCGGAAAATTTTCATAAATAGCGAAAACCCGCGAGGTCGCCGCCCCGTAACCTGTCGGATCACCGGAAAGGACCCGTAAAGTGATAATGATTATCATCTACATATCACAACGTGCGTGGAGGCCATCAAACCACGTCAAATAATCAATTATGACGCAGGTATCGTATTAATTGATCTGCATCAACTTAACGTAAAAGCAACTTCAGACAATACAAATCAGCGACACTGAATACGGGGCAACCTCATGTCCGAGCTCGCGAGCTCGTCGACAGCGACACACTTGCATCGGATGCAGCCCGGTTAACGTGCCGGCACGGCCTGGGTAACCAGGTATTTTGTCCACATAACCGTGCGCAAAATGTTGTGGATAAGCAGGACACAGCAGCAATCCACAGCAGGCATACAACCGCACACCGAGGTTACTCCGTTCTACAGGTTACGACGAATGTCAATACTTGCCCTTGACAGGCATTGATGGAATCGTAGTCTCACGCTGATAGTCTGATCGACAATACAAGTGGGACCGTGGTCCCAGACCGATAATCAGACCGACAACACGAGTGGGATCGTGGTCCCAGACTAATAATCAGACCGACGATACGAGTGGGACCGTGGTCCCAGACTAATAATCAGACCGACGATACGAGTGGGACCGTGGTCCCAG
>JADMIO011101862.1_pt1 | contig 114523 bp, 102 predicted proteins | sample 8958161 | NCBI WGS metagenome assembly JADMIO01 (sample SAMN16585339, study PRJNA669376) | soil metagenome | isolation source: Crop rotation soil | place: USA: Cullars Rotation, Alabama | collected 2011
GCCGCGACTTCAAGTCACGTGAATTCCAAGCTTCGGATCCCACTGTGCTGGAAAGCCCGGGCGTAAGCCGCAGCGCTTCCACTATCATTGGTGGCATGAGCCAGAAGATGACACGTCAGGCGGCTGCAGAATTTTCGTTTTTTCTTGCCGTACCAACCATGTTTGCCGCCACAGCTAAAAAGCTGTTGGATTTTTACAAAAAGGACGGAATGACCTTAAATTCAGAAGAAATAAAACTGCTGGCAGTTGGCAATCTGGTGGCTTTTGTAGTAGCCCTGCTCGCCATCAAATTCTTTATCCGCTTTTTAAACAAATATGGCTTTAAAGTGTGGGGCTATTACCGCATTGTGGTTGGTGGCGTACTGATAGCGCTGTTTTTGGCGGGAGTACTCAAATTCAGGTAGTTTAACATCCGCGTGTTAATTAATCCTTTCCTTTCGTTCACCTGTAAGCCCGAATAAAAAATAACTTCGTTCACAGCATTATGAGCGACCACTTAACCCGCAGGCGCCTGCGCACTTCAGGCTTTACCGTTATCATCAGCCTTTCGCTGGTACTGTTTATGCTGGGCGCACTCGGCTTATTAGTCATCAACGCCCGCCAGCTCAGCACACATTTCAAAGAAAATATTGGCTTCCAGGTGTATTTAAAAGACACTGCTTCTTCAGCCCAAACCGACGGACTGATCCAGGAGATCAGCAATTCGCGTTATTGCAAAAACGTTAACCTGATCAACAAAGAACAAGCCGCTGAAAAACTGAAAGTGGACCTGGGTGAAGATTTTGTGACCTTTTTAGGAAACAATCCACTCTTAAATTCACTGGATGTAAAGTTGAACGCCGATTTTGCCAATACCGATACATTGGCAAATGTGGAGAAATACCTGCTGCAAAAATCATACGTTAAAGAAGTGGTGTATCAAAAGGACATGATCAACAGCCTGAACAAAAACACCAATGCTATTGCCTTTTTTATTCTCATTTTCAGCGGTTCACTATTGATTGTGGCCATTGCGCTGATCAATAATACCATTCGCCTCTCCATTTATTCGCAACGTTTTCTTATCCGTACTATGTATTTGGTGGGTGCCACACGATCCTTTATCAGCAAACCTTTTATTTTGAAAGGCATTCGCCAGGGCGTTATTGCCGGGATTATTGCAGGAGCCATGCTGGGCGGATTTTTATTGCTGAGTACGCGTTTTATTCCGGATCTGTTGCAGATCCAGGACGAAAATGTTCTCTTGCTCTTGCTGATCAGCCTCGTGATTATTGGGGTGTTTATTTCAGCAGTAAGCGCTATGCTTTCGGTATTACGTTACCTGCGCCTGAAAAGCAGTGATCTTTACTTTTAAATTCCGAAGATTGTTCGGGGGCTCCTATTCTTGCCACTAATTCTCACTAAATTCGCAAAGCTTTGTGTAAGCGCTCCTGCTTAGTGTATGACATATCAAGGATTTACGCTAATTCTCACAAACTATTACCTCTTAAAATTATTCTGATTAGTGAAATTCGTGTAATTGGTGGCTGAGGAAAAACTTACTAATTCCCTTTCTGTCCGGGCATCATTTTTTTCTGCTTGTTCTTCTTTGAATTCTTTTTCGGGTTATTCCAATTCTTATCGTTATCCGTTTTTTCGTTGCGCGCATCCACATCTTCAACCGTGATCCATTTCTCTTTTTTCAGGATCAAAGCATCGTAGCTTCCGTCGGGCCCGTAAAACTGTGGCTGCCCCTCCAGCAATTCACCTTCTTTGCGCGGCGCCAGGTGACTGAAAACAATTTGTTCTGATTTGTCGTTGTAACGCAGGCTCATACTCACGTCGCTGCTGTATTCAAACATCAGGCGGCGCGGATTTTTTTTAGCGAAGCGGAATACGTCTTTTCCGAAAACAGGCGTACCGTCGGGCTTAAAGTACAATACATCCACAAACTTGCGACGGATGAGCTTATCATTGGGATCATATCCCAGCAGCGTGTAATAACCGTCGCATTCCACCATCGAATAATACAGCATGCCAAACCATTTTTCCGGAGTACCCACAAAGGTCTCGGGATTTTTAATAGTACCGGAGTTATCCAGCAATTTAAAATGCTCGTAGCCTTCCACGGTTTCGTGGCGGAAAAGGCCCTTTTTAACGCGCTTGTTGTTGTTTACCAGCAAATAGCCAAAATAAGCATGAGTACCGTCGTCGCGTTGCAGGTTCCAGGTAATGAGCTTGAATTTTTTGTCTTTTGGTTCAAGGATGGATATTTCGGTTAGTCCTTCGAAATGATATTCGAGAATTTTTGGATTGTCAACAATAGCATCCCAGGCGGCTATGAATTTTTTATTGGTTTCAATCCGTTCGCTTTCTTTTTTACTCAGAAAACCTTTTTGCAGCAATTTCAATTCCGATTCCGCTGTTTGAAAAACATACAAGGTTGTATCGTGCTTCTGTGCGCTGCCACAAAAACCAAAAAACACTAAAATGCAAATTGAAAGCTTCTTAAACACTATTTTTATAATACTTAAACCATACTAAGTTACAAATTTACACGCATGCTGCAATTCCTCCGACGACTCCGGTTATTCATAAGCTACTGTTTATTTGCAATTTTTATGTTTTGCGCCTGGAATTACAGCATGAGCGTGTACATTTTACAGCAGGCAAAGGGACAATTAAACGTTTTGCGGGGCCGCACCAGTATAGCTGACTATGCAAATTCCGGTATTGGTGAAAAGGAAAAAACAAACATTTTACTGGTCGAAAAAATAAAACGGTATTCAATTGACAGCCTCGGTTACCTTCCAACAACAAACTTCACCAAAGTATACGATCAAAAAAACAAACCCGTGTTGTGGGCCATTACCGCCAGCGAACCGTACAGCCTCAAAGCTTACGAATGGACCTTTCCGGTAGTTGGTACCGTGAGCTACAAAGGATTTTTTGAAAAAGAGCTGGCCGAAAAGGAATATAACCGTCTCCGGGCCAATGGCTATGATGTGGATCTGCGGAGTGTTTCGGCCTGGAGCACGCTGGGTTGGTTCAGCGATCCGTTATTGAGCAGCATGTTGCGCCGCAGCAAAGGATCTTTGTGTAATCTGTTGTTTCACGAGTTGTTTCATGCGACGTATTACGCGCCCAATTCGGTAAATTTTAACGAGAACATTGCTTCGTTTGTGGCGCACAAAGCAACACTGCGCTTTCTTGAAAACGATACTGCAGCCCGCCGCGACTATACAAACAGCTACAGCGACAATTTCTTATTTGGCAATTTTATGCTGCGGCAAAATGCATTCCTGAAAACCTATTACAGTTCTATTCAAAACAAGCCCAACAAGCAGGAGCTTAAACTCCAGGCTATGTACCGCATTGCCGATAGTGTACAGCATATTGGCCTAAAAAATCCGGCAAGGGTAAAAATGTATGCAGATGACATACTGGAGCACAAAAACGCCTATTTCATTGATTTTGAACAGTACGACAGCATGCAGGACAGCCTTGACGTGATATTTAACAAAATTTACAAGGGCGATCTTAAAAAATTGGTACAGGATTTGAAGCAAAATCAAACTATTATTAAATTTGATAATTAATCTCCCGTATATGAGAAAATTTACGTTTTTACTCCCGGTTTTGTTCTTGTGTTTTTCAGTAAAGTCACAGTACGATATCAAGATCAATTTTAAAGGTTGCACCGATACAACCGTATTCCTGGTGGTGCACATGTGGGAATCGAACAACATCGTGGACTCCTGTAAAAAGGTAAAGAACGGACAGATCCAGTTTAAAGGCAAAAAAAGCCTGGAACGCGGACAATACATTCTTGTGAACCAGGAAAAAAACACGACCCTGTTTGAATTTTTGGTAGACGACAGCCAGAAGTTTAGCATCAGCGCTGACAAAGGCGATATTACGCGCACTCTGAAATGCAACGGTAGCAAGGAAAACGAGCTGCTGTTTGAATACAACAAATTTTTTGCCGATAAAAACGTGGAGTTTGACGCAGCCATGAAGGAAGCAAAAAAAATGAGCAAGGAAGACAGCGCCACTACTATCCAGGCGAAAATTAAAAAGCTGAACGACGATGTAAAAGCATTTGAACCGGGCTACAAAGAGCGCATCAAAGGCACTTTCCTTGAAAGCTATTTCAATATTCAGAAAGAGAAACAGGCCACTGCTGACGAAATTCCAAAAGCTTCCAATAACAGGCCCGATAGTATTTTTGCTTACTACTGGTACAAAAATCATTTCTGGGACGGTATTGACCTGAAGGACGACCGCTTGATTCACACGCCTTACCTAGACGACCGCATTAAAAAATACTTTGACCAGGTGCTCGTTCAGCATCCTGACAGTGTTATTAAAGGCATTGATTTTATTATGGGCAAATGCGAAGAAGGCAGCCTTACCTGGAAAATGTTGCTGGGTCATTTTACTTACAAATACGAAAATGTAAAAACCATTACGTTTGATAAAAACGGCAACACCATTACCATGGAAAAAGTGTTCGTTCATATGTCTGATGCTTACATTTCCAAAGGCAAAGCCAAAGGCGTTTACGCAGACGAAACTATACCGCTCATTATAGGCAAAGCCGACCGCAACCGGCACATTTTACCGGGAGCCATTGCACCGGACATTTATGTAATTGATACTATCGGCGCCAAAAAAGTGATCCCGATGAAATTTGACACGTGTAAAAGCAGCCAGTCTATTACCAAACTCTACGAGATGAAAGCGCAAGAACTGGTGCCTTTGTGGAGAACGCTGCACCAGGTACAGGCCAAATACACCGTGCTTGTGTTCTGGGCTTCCGATTGCGGGCACTGCCAAACCGATATTCCGAAACTGAACGATACATTGAAAACGCTGAACGGACGAGTAGACTACAAAGTGTTTGGCGTGCAGACCAGGGACGATTACGAGGCCTGGCGGAAATTTATTATTGATAAGAAGCTGGATTTCATTAATGTTTACGATCCTGTTCACATCAATGACTACAAAAAGAAGTTTGACGTAGAAACAACGCCGGTAATTTATATCCTGGATAAAAACAAAGTGATCAAAGCCAAAAAAGTAAGCTCGAAGCAGGTAGTGGAAATGCTTGAGATTTTTGAGAAAATAGATAAAGACCAGCAGAAAAAATAAACGATACCGCCTTTATGAAAAAAGTTTTTTTACCCCTTTTACTCGTGTTCATTTTACCAGCGTTCTTTACGGCTCAAAACGGATACGAGATAAAAATCAATTTTAAAGGCAACAAAGACACAATGATGTACCTGGTAAAATACCAGTGGGACCAACAATTCATCTCCGACACCTGCAAAAAAATAAAAAACGGCCAGGTTGTTTTTAAAGGCAAAAAAAATCTCGACAAAGGTGTATACACACTCGTAAGCCAGGGCAAATCCATTTACTTTGATTTTTTTATTAATGAGAGCAGCAAGTTTACCATTAATGTAGACCAGGACGACATGGTAAATTCATTGCAGAGTTCGGGCAACAAGGAGAACGAAGCTTTTTTTACCTACATCAAATACATCAATAATAAGAATAAAGAATTCACTAAGATCCGTGAGCAGGCCAAAGGCAAAAGCAAGGAAGACAGCACCAAATTTGTGAACGAGAAGCTGAAAGTGTTGAATGATGACGTGAAAAAATTTGAAGATGCCTTTATGGAAAAACAGAAAGGCACCTTTGTGTACGATGTACTGAACCTTAAAACAGAAAAGGAAGCGAAAGAACTTCCAAAAGCTAAAAACGGAAGGCCTGACAGCATCTACCGTTACTATTATTTTAAGAGCCACTTTTTTGACGGCATTAATTTTAAAGACGAACGGATTTTACGTACCCCGTTTTTTGACGACAGGATCAAACGTTATTTCGAAAGCGTACTCATTATTCATCCTGATACCACCATTGCTGAAATTGACAAACTGCTTTCAAATTGCACCCCGGACAGCATGATCTACAACAGCCTGATTGGTTACTTCACTTATAAATATGAGCAAAGCAAGATCATGGGCTTTGACAAGGTGTTCTGTCATCTCGCCAACAAATACATTATTCCGGGCAAGGCCAAAAAAGTTTATTCTGAAGTAACACGCGTAAAAATAAAAGAGCGCTCGGATATTGTTTGCGGCTTGTTGCTGGATGCCAAAGTTCCCGAGCTGTACATGATTGATACGACGTACGCAAAGCAGGTCATGAAATTGGGATTTGATACCGCTAAAACAAGTAAAAGCGTAACAGATCTGTATCTTAAAAACGTTGAGAAATTAACGCCCATGTTCAAAACGCTTTACACCGTAAATGCAAAGTATACGGTTCTTGTATTCTGGGCATCAGATTGCGGGCATTGCCAAACTGAAATTCCGAAATTAAAGGAAGAGCTGGATAAGGTAAAAGGTAAAATAGATTTTAAAGTGTTTTCGGTACAGACAAAAGACGATGTGGACGAATGGCGCAAGTTTATCATCAAACACAAACTCGATTTTATCAATGTGTTCGATCCTGTTCACCTCAACAATCTGAAAGAGCGCTTCGATATTTACTCTACGCCTGTGATCTATATACTCGACAAAGACAAAAAGATCAAGGCCAAGCGCATCTCGTCTGACCAGGTGGTGGACATGCTGAAAATGCTGGAGGAGATGGATAAAAAGTAATCAGGCTCAGGATTCTCTCTTCAGAAGTTTAATGTCTGCGATCAATCTAGTCACCGCTGCTTTATCGGTGCCGTCGTACATGCCGCGCACCCTTCCTTTTTTATCTACCAGCAACAATAATTCACTGTGCAAAAATCCTTCAGGACTGCCATCGTCTTCCAATGCATTTACCAGGTAACCATTCATAGCCAGTGAATAGATTTTCTTTTTATCACCGGTTAAGAAATGCCATTTTCCTTGTTTGGCGCCATACACTTCGGCATAGTCTTTTAAAACCTCAACGCTGTCGTGCATAGGATTAACGGTGTGGCAAAGAATGAGCAGTGAATCGTCGTTCTCGTAAGCCTTTTGAACATCCACCAGGTTTTTGCTCATCTCCGGGCAAATACTTTGGCAGGTAGCGAAAAAGAAATCGGCCACGTAAATTTTATTCTTCACCGTGTTTTGTGTGATCTTTTCGCCGTGCTGGTTGGTAAATTCAAATTCGCCAACGGTGTGATACACTGTATCTTCATTGACAACTTTTTTATCGCCATACACCGGCAGCAACAGTGCGGGCTTACTTTCCTTACAAGCTGCCAGCGTAATTACAGCCAGCAGCATAATAGTTTTAATGACCGGATTTAATTTCATTTTCCTTCAATAGTCGTTGTTTCTCTTCTTTTAAACGCAGGTGTTTGTACTCCTGCTCCAGGCGTTTTACTTCAGCAGCAAAACGTCCGTCGTAATATCCACGCACATGGCGATCGTTATCCACCATCACTAAAAAGCTCACATCAATAAAATAAGGCTTCTCAATAAAATGAGTAGTGTTTAAGCTGTCAAATTTTTGACGTGTAAGCATGACGTACTTTACATTTTCGTTGTTTTTGGTCAGCTTCGCTAACTCTTCCTGGGTTTTTGAAAAACCGTTAGCCGATTCAGTAACCAGGAAAAAAGGGATCTGCTCTATTTTTTGCTTGTTGTAATTGAGGTACTCCATCAATCCAGCCATCCGGAATAACTCCGATGAATAGTTATCCTTAACGAACATGATCATGTACACCGGGTAATCTGCCTGCGTGATAGTGTAAGGTATGTACCCAGATGAATCTGTTCCTCCGGCAACGGAATACACTGAGTTTACCGTGTGATAGCTGGTATCCTTGGGCCCTTTTACGGTTTTGGGGCCGTAATACGGCAGCTTATGGGAGTTGATAGTACTTGTTTCGAGAATGATCCACAATAACGAAGGAAGTGCGATAATCAACAGCAGTAACCACTTTTTATTTTTCACCGGGATAAATTTAGCACTGCAAAGATACACCGGAAAAAACAAAAACCCCGGAATTTTTTAGGTTCCGGGGTCGTATAAAAACACTGTTAAAAATTAGTCTTTCACAAAGCGATTGCGGGCCACGCCCTTATCTGCCTGCACTTCCATAAAATAAATGCCGCTGGCAAGGCCTGAAATGTTTACGGTATTGCTGTAATTGCCCGAATACACCGTTTGGCCCAATTGGTTAAGGATTTTGATTGTTTTCGGTTCCACAGCCGGATCTACCAGCACGTGAATATTGTCGCTGGCCGGATTTGGGTAAACAATGTAGTTAAAGGTTGACAGGTGATTCTCATGAATTCCAACCACAAAATTGTCCACGTTCCCTAAAGCCTGCGCCGTAACACTTGGCGTTTGACCGGTGATACCCACACTTTGGTAATTAATGGTGAGGATTGGGAATTTTTTAGACGCATGGTAATACGTGTAGATCGTTTGCTTGATGGTTCCGGTAAGAAAACCGGCATTCAGATTGGTATTCTGTACACTTTTCACACGGAGTACATCGGTAAGCGTAGTAGTTGCCAAAGCCAGGGTACCACTACCGTCTGCCGTAATGGTTGCGTTTCCACTGGCAGATCCGCTAATAGAAAACGTAAAAGAACCTGAGAAATTATCCGTTACCACATTTCCCAATGCAGTTGGATAACGCATGTAAACAGCTGTATTGGTAAAATTCATGTTGAGTGACGAAGAAGTAACTCCCATAAACTCAAACTGCGTGCTTGGTGTAGCAACCGATTTGTAGTAAGTGTTCAACGGACCTTGTTTTTGCACCACGGTGCAACCGGGATAATTGGAAGAGCTTGGCACCGACGAAGGATCAACATACGCCGACACAGCGGTGGCGTTATTTGCCGCATACAGCTGCGAATAATTCCAAAGGTGATTCGTTCCTGTAGCAGCCGCATTCAATCCACCACCGTAAGCCGTGGTATCAAGTATATAAACGCGGTTGGTGTCGCCTATCACAGGCTCATACAAGGCTTTTGTAAGCACTAATTGTGAATGTCCTTTAAAAAAAGCGAGTAAAAATAAAGCAGGTAAAAGTTTCTTCATGTATATGGGTTTAAGTAGTAAAAATAGCAATTTTTTACGTACTTCCGAATTCCTGTTAATTCCAGGATTAATCCCAATGAAAGTCCGTCATGCTGAACTTGATTCAGCATCTGTAGCTCAGACCCTGAAACGAGTTCAGGGTGACGTCTGTTCAAAAACAAACTTCTTAATCTTCTGTAAGAATGCTGTAAGTAAGATCCAGCGGGCGGATGTGGCTTTTTATGCCTGGAATAAGCGCGCTTCCCTTTGATACATAAAGAGAAGTAAAATTTTCATAGCGCTCCTGCGGTGTACCGTTTGGTACCAGCTTCTGCCGAACTGTTTTAATCTGGTTGATTTCCGTATCAGATTTTTGCTTTAAGGCCTTGTTGGCTTTTTGTACAATTATCTCCAGGCTTTTTATTGCTTTCTGCTCTTCAGCACCTACGCTTGCCGTGAGTGTTTTATCAACCGTATTTATTTTTTCTTTAATCCCCGAAAAAATTTCTTCTATTTTCGCCTGCTCATTTCCCAATTCAAAAAAATTGTCATTGTTTTTTTGAAATTTCTTTATCAGCTCATTCTCTTCGATAAAAAAATCTTCTGCGTTCAGCTTCAGCTTTTCAATTTTTCCCGAAATGTTTTTTTCTACCACCGATATAAAGCTGCGTGGTACCAATACCGGGAAAAATGCTCCAAGGCTGTCAAACATTGCTTTGTACTCCAACCAGTAAGCCAATTCGCCGGGTCCACCAACGTAAACGATGTTTGGTAAAATCTGCTGCTGGAAAACAGGACGCAATACTACATTCGGACTTATCTTTTCAGGATGCTCTTCAATCAACTTTTTCATTTCTTCTTTTGAAAAACTGATCGGTGTACCTGTTACTTTAAAATTCTCTCCATCTTTTTCAATCCTCGCCCGTAAGCCGGGTTCCATATAAAAACAGTTAATCTCCCTTGGATTTACCTGTACAGTATGGCCAAGTGATTTCAATTTTTCAATGCTGCTGTTCGCTTGTGTAAAAGGAATAGAATCAAAAATATCGTTTGTGATTGTTTCTTTAAACTGCGATTTAAATGCAAGGTCGTTTCCGTCCACCGTTACCACACCATATTTTCCAAAAAGTTCGTTCACCAAAAAACGCGTGGCATCTTTTAAGTTTGCATGCTGCAAATATGCTTTTTCAAACAAGGAAACCAATTCAGCTGCGTTTGATGAAATGCCGATAACTTCCTTAAACGAATCCAGTACAGCGCTCAGTTCTTCCGTTTTAAAGTCGCCAACCGCACCCGATTGAGCACTCGTCCACTCCACTTTTTTTCCGTAAACATGAAAATGATTGATCTCTTCAAAATCGTGATCCTCTCCCGCCATCCAGTAAGCAGGAACAAACTGTGAACCCGGGAATGATCTTTCCAATTCTTCGGCAAGATTTACAGCCGAAAGGATTTTGTAAATAAAATACAAGGGACCGGTAAACAAACACAGCTGGTGCCCGGTTGTAACCGTATACACATGTTTACCTTTCAGCTTGCCAATATTCGCCAGTGTTTCCGGCGAAGTGTTGTTAACTGTTGCGGCCTGTTTCTGTAAGATCTCTGACAGTACCTGCCCATTAAAATTCTTATAGGGATTGGCAGCAATCGCCTGTTCGAATCCCTTTTTGTCCGGAAAATAGCTGTAGAATTCCCTGAGTTCTCCTTTTCCTGAGATATAATCTTCCACCAGCGGATTTAAAACCCCGGCCTGGCTCAAAGGAATGTTGCGTAAATGGAACATGTTTACAATTTGCTTCCGAAGGCAAGATCACCGGCATCGCCCAAACCGGGAACAATGTATGCCTGTGCCGTTAACTCTTCGTCAATAGCGCCGCACCACAATGTATAATTTGTAGTTGGCATATTTGCTTTTACATGAGCTATACCCTGCATACTGCCAATGGCAGTAACAATGTGTGTGTGTGCCGGTGTTCCTTTTGCCAATAAAGCTTTGTAGGTAAGTACCATGGATGAACCCGTTGCCAGCATTGGGTCGCAGAGGATCAGTGTTTTTCCGTTAAGATCCGGGCAAGCCACATATTCCAGTGCAATTTCAAATGTATTGTCTTTATGATGCCTGCGGTACGCACTCACAAAAGCATTCTGTGCACTGTCAAAATAATTCAGCAATCCCAAATGCAGCGGAAGGCCCGCACGTAAAATGGTAGCTATTACCGGTTGTTCCGTTAAAACTTTGCTTTCCGCTTCGCCCAATGGCGTTGTGGTGGTAGAAGGATTATACGCTAATGTTTTGCTTATTTCATAGGCAAACACCTCGCCCATGCGCTCAAGATTTCTCCGGAAACGCATGCTGTCTTTTTGAATATTCACATCCCGGATCTCTGCCAGGAACTGATTAAAAATGGAATTGTGCTGCGATATATTATGGATCATAAAAAGCTGTTTTTGATTGTACCGAATTTACAAATTTTTAGCGGATTAACATTTCTCAATTATTGCCGCATATCCTTGTCCTACGCCAATACACATGGTTACCAGCGCATATTTTTTAGTGTGTAGCTGTAAATCAATGGCGGCTGAATTTAAAATGCGTGCCCCGCTCATGCCCAAAGGATGGCCCAACGCAATGGCACCACCATTAATATTAATACGCTCGTCGTTATCGGCCAAACCCCAGGCGCGGGTGCAGGCCAGGCTTTGCGCGGCAAACGCTTCGTTCAGTTCAATCAGTTCAATGTCTTTAAACGTTAAGCCGGCACGCTTTAATGCTTTGTTGGCGGCTTCCACGGGGCCAATGCCCATAAGGCGGGGTTCTACGCCCACAACAGCCGATGAAACAATGCGTGCCAGTGGCTTTAAATTATTTTTTTTAATTCCTTCTTCCGAAGCCAGCAACAAGGCCGCAGCACCGTCGTTCAAACCGCTGGCATTTCCTGCTGTTACAGTTCCGTCTTTTTTAAACGAAGGCTTCAGACCGGAAAGTCCTTCGAGAGTTGTATTCGGTTTTGCAAATTCATCATTCGCAAAAATAATCGCATTGCCTTTTTTCTGAGGGATCTCCAATGGAACAATTTCTTTTTCAAAGCGCTTGTTTTCTTTGGCTTTTGCTGCTTTTTGCTGGCTCCACAAAGCAAATTTATCCTGGTCAACGCGATTGATATTGTATTTTTCAGCTACATTTTCTGCTGTTTCGCCCATGGCATCAGTGCCGTATTGTTCTTTCAATTTCGGGTTAATAAATCGCCAGCCAAAACTGCTGTCATACATCTGCTGGTCGCGACCAAAGGCGCTGCTGGCTTTGCCCATTACCCAGGGGCCACGCGTCATGTTTTCTACGCCACCGGCAATCATCAGGTCTTCATCACCCAACTGAATATAGCGCGCTGCATCAATAGCTGCGTTGAGCCCGCTGGCACACAAGCGGTTTACAGTCTGACCCGGCAATGTTACCGGAAGCCCTGCGAGCAAACCCGCCATACGTGCCACATTGCGATTGTCTTCACCGGCCTGGTTGGCACAACCAAGAATAATATCGCCTGCGGTACTGAAATCTACATTGGGATTTTTTTTTGCGAGCTCACGTAAAACAAAAGCTGCTAAATCATCCGTGCGCACTACCGATAAAGTGCCTCCAAAATTACCAATGGCAGTTCGTACGCCATTTACAATGTATGCCTGTTTCATAAATCAATTTGAGGCATAAAGATAATTATAATCCTTGGTCAAACTATTCCGTGATTATTTAGTAGCAATTTTTAGCATCATTCCGTAATTGCTTATACCGGAACGGGTTATAATTATCAAGGTTTGGCATACCAAGCCTGACATTAAAATGAACACAAAGTAAGGGAGGTTTGAAGTTCACAGAGAAAATAAACTCTGCGACTCTTGTAACACTGTGTTAAATAAAGGATTTACTCCCAGCTTTTGCCGGTTTTGTATACCATGCCTTTAAACAGGGCAATGGTTTTGGAAGGATCAGTAGCCGGAAAAACGGTAACGCGGTAATGACCAAGTTTTTCAGTCTCTGTTTCGCAAATGCATTCGGCAATAATCTTTTCGTTTTCTTTCAATGCGGTTACGTGCGCAATAGACGTTTCAATGCTGACGCTTTTGATGCCTTTTGAATTGGAGGCAAAAGCCAAAGCACTATCGGAAATACAATAGGTAATTCCTCCGTGCGCAATACCAAAACCGTTGAGCATATCTTTTCTTACCACCAATGATAGTTTACTGTAGCCTTCGCGAATTTCAAGCACTTTTATTCCCAGCCACTGGCTGAAATAATCGGATGCCATCATTTTATCTACTACTTCGGCAGGTGTCATTACACTTTTGGTTTCCAGGGAACTTCGGGAGCATTTAATTTAAACGTGAGCCAACGCGCCAGCATAAACAGGTAATCGGACAGGCGATTGAGGTATTTGTAATGCATTTCGTCCACTTCCTCATTTTCAGCCAAACGCAAAACAGCGCGTTCTGCCCTGCGGCATACACAGCGCGCAATATGGCAATAAGAAACGTAAACATGTCCGCCCGGTAGCACAAACGATTTCATTTCGGGTACTACTGCATTCATGGCATCAATGTCTTTTTCAAGAGCGACAATATCGTCCTCAAATAAACCAGGCAGCATTATTTTTCCCGTTTTGTTGTCGCTTGTTTTTTCAGGATCGGCGGCAAGGTGCGAACCGATAGTAAACAAACGGTCCTGTACATACACCAGCAACTCAAATTTCTGAGTATCGTCAATTACATCCCGCAATAAGCCGATATGTGAATTGAGTTCATCAATGGTTCCATAAGCTTCAATACGGATGTGGTGCTTGGGCAAACGTTTTCCTCCCAAAAGAGAGGTTTGTCCTTTGTCACCGGTTTTGGTATAAATTTTAAAAGCCATGCGCTAAATACTGAACCGAATTTACGCAAATAAAATTACAGGTGCTTAAAATGTAAAGCTGAGGTTTACATTTGGCATAATCGGTAGTTGATTGATGCGCTTAAATGTAAATCGGTCTACATAAAAAATGTTTTGGCGGTTGTAAATGTTGGTAGCACCGGCGTTTACTTCAAATGTTGTTTTATCGCTCCAGGCGTATTTGTATTTAAAGCCAATATCCAGGCGGTGATAATCCGGCAGGCGGCCGCCGTTAAGTGTTGACGGAATATAATTGAGCGAGCCGTTGGCCGTATTGAAATTGTAATTGATGTTTCCCTGCGGATTAAACTGGTTGATAAAGCCCTGCGTTTGCGTAAACGGGAAGCCGGTACCCATGTTCCAACGGGCATTAAACTCCATATTTTTCTTTTTCCCGAAGGCATATGAGCTTACAAGATTCACGTTGTGGCGACGGTCAAAATTTGGCGGATAATTTAATACCTGCCCGCTATTATTATTCCCGGCCCAACGATCGTTGTATGTTAACGAGTACACTGCCCAGAAATAAAACCGTTTGCGGTCGTATTTTAACACTACGTCAAAACCGCGTGCGCGTCCCTGCTCCACAATAAAATTCTTTTTGTATTCATCGGGCCTGTATGAGTTTTCAGAATTATCGTCAAATATTTTATCGCGGTTGGTATTGATAATCTGGTTAAAGAATTTTTGATACACCTCAACGTTCAGCTCAAAATATTTAAAGAAGTCGATCTCTACGCCACCTACAAAATGTGTTGCTTTCTGAACCGTAGAGTTAACCGTTTGTGCCTGCTGTTTGTAATCAAGATAAGTAGTCGCTACATCTTCTTTGGCCGGTGCATTAATAAAGCCGTAAAATAAATTCACTACATCCCTGTCGCTGTTGGCGCTGATCATGGTTTGGCTATAGAGACCAGCCGCTGCTTTCAGGCGGATTTTTTTTGTAAGATTTGCTTTAAATGCCGCGCGTGGTTCGGGCGATAAAACGCCAAGCGTAGCGTATTGCTGAATGCGGAAGCTTGGCTCAAACACAATTCGTTTTTTCTTGTCGACAAACTTAAATTTGAGAAAGCCTGCAGCATCAATGGTAGAACGACTGAGTTGTATTTGAGCGAAATAAGGATTCATTAACTGGAAACTGGTGTTGGTAACAATTCCTTCAAAACCAAAACGCATTTCCTGGCGGCCAAGAAATTTTACAAAAGTAAAGCCGGTGTTTACACTACTCACATCGCTGCTTTTAGAATCTGTTTCAAGCGAAGGATTGGTAAAATTGATGTTGTATTTTGACCAGGCAAAAACACCTTCAATAAGCAGGTTGGAACTTTGCGGCACCATTACAAAGTTTGCGCCGGCGCCTGTATTTTTCCAGGCAAAAGTGGCAATGTCGCTATAATTTACGCGGTCGTTATAACTGAAACCAAACAGGCTGAATTTGCTGCCGCTGGTAGAGTTAACCGCCATCTTCCCGTAAAAATCGGTATAGTAAAATGGTAAGCCGTTTGGATTGGCGTAGTTGTATAAAATTTTTGAGGTTTGTGGTAAATACGAATGCTTAGCCGATAAAATATAAGACATGCTGGTGTTACCTTCGTCTTTCAGTTTTATCATTGGACCTTCGAGCATGGCTTTAGCACCAAAGGTTGAGAAAGCTACTTTTCCGGAAGTGCGTTTTTTGTTGCCATCACGGGTGGTTACATCCATAATGGAAGAAGTTCTTCCGCCGTACTCAGCACCAAAACCTGCGCTGTATACATCGGCGTTTTTCATAATATCGTTGTCAAATACCGAGAACAAACCAATGGAGTGGAACGGGTTGTAAACGATGAGGCCGTCCAGCAACACTTTATTTTGCACTGGTAATCCACCGCGAATGTAAAGCTGGCCGCCCTGGTCACCGGTGAATACAACACCGGGTAATACCTGCAGGTATTGTGCAATATCCGGCTCGCCAACACTCGGGAGCTTGTTGATGACGATGGGATCTATTTTTTGAACGGCTACTGTTGTGTTCTCCAGTTTCTCTACCGCAGTAGTGGAAACTTCTACTTCCTGGAGCTTCACGCCGCCTTTGGTGGCAAAGAATTTTTTATTGGTTACATCACCCGCTTTCACTGTAATTTTTTCGGTGATGGTATCAAATTCAAGGTTTACAACCAGCAAAGTATAATCTCCGGGAGGAATGCGGTTGATATTAAAAAAACCATTCAGGTCGGTGCTGGCGCCAATGGTAGTGCCTTTAAAATAAACATTGCTGAAAGGAATAGGCTCGCCGCTGGCTTTTTCGTACACAAAACCTTTTACCGATCCTGTTGTTTGCGAAAAGCCGCTGTTTGCTATGGCAAAACAACATACCAGGAAAAAAAACCTGCAGAATTTTTTAAGAACGGGGCTAAACGTCATCAGTCACCGGTATGTTTTTATATTAAAACGGTAAATTTATCAATTATTGTGTAAAAAAATCCGCCCCAAATGGGTGAATTGTGTATTTTTTTAGATTTTAGCCCGATTCGGTTAAGCGGCAATAAATTGAGATCAAAAACCTTGTCCGGCCGGAAAAATTTTATTATGTTTACTGGGTAAAATACCAGTGTATGAAAAGATTATTATTTTTTGTTTTAACAGTTTTAAGTTCATTTTACGTCTTCCCCCAGACGACTTTATATTCTGAAGATTTTGGTGGTGCAGGAAACACATCATTTCCTATAACCTGGGAAACCGGTAGCACATCTGCCGACTGGGTAATTGACCCTGCAATCAACAATGGTGGCGGTGTTCTTGATTGCACAGTACCAGGTTCTTCGGGCCTTAGTGTAATGGCAGGTGCCAACGGTAATAATGGTCTTCAGCGTTCGGTTTCAGCGCCATTTTCAACCATTGGCTGTTCCAATATTACTGTAAAATGGAATGGTTTACGAAGCACAGGCGCGCCAATGCTCACCTTCCAGGTGAGTACCAACAATGTGTCATACACCACTGTAACTATTACCGATGTGCTTACCGATGATGCCTGGCATGCACTGGCTACAGTTACCCTGCCTGTTTCCGCTGAAAATCAATCTTCAATCTACCTTCGGTGGTCATATACAGGCGATGCTTCCGGCGCATTTATCGCTTTTGACGACATTCTTGTTCAGGGCGACATGAGCCCGATCTACTATTGGAATGGTAGTGGCCCGTTACACATGACTACGTCATGGGGATTGAATCCTAATGGAACAGGCGCCAACCCTCCCAACTTTACCACGAACAACGTTCTTTACAACATTCAAAACAATGCTTCTGCTGTTTTAACCAACAACTGGTCGGTAAGCGGTACCAGTGTAGTTGTAAGTGTAGGTAATCCGACTTTTGCGGTGAACCTGACTTTACCACCAAGTTTCACTATGACCTTAGGAAGTGGCGCCACAATGTTAGTGGAAGCTACATCTACCATCACACTCGAGAATACCAATTTTCCGCCTGTAGCCGTTGTTACACTTACAAACGGGTCTACGGTTAATTACGCCCAAACCGCTACTGTTAACATTTGGGGGATGCCGCATTACAACGTGATTATTTCAGGCGGGGCAGACAAATCCCAGGCAGGTAACCTCATTATTAATGAAGATTTGGTATTGAACGGTGCCAACTTATTAATGACCAACAGTTCGTTGTTGAACCTAACGCTTAATGGAAACGTTTCCGGAACAGGGAATATACGCACAAGCAACTCTGGTTTAATCATTGGTGGCACTGGCAATATGGGCACACTTACTTTTGGGGTTGGCTCAACCAACCAAACAGTAAACCGCCTTCTTATCAACCGCTCTGGTATGGGATCCATTGCTCTAGGAAACAGTCTCACTGTTACAAGCACATTCAGCCTGAGCAACGGAAGACTTAACTTAAACGTACTATTCTTACCCTGAACGGGGCTATTTTTTTCCCGGTTTCAGCTACTAACGGAAACTTTACAGGCAGCCCTAGTTCATCACTTGCAGTTGCAGGCAGTGGTGCCATTAACAACAGTTTATTTTTCGATCAAACCAGCTCATCAACACGCAGCATGCGCAGCGTTTCTTTGAACCGTGCAAGCTCCACTATTACGCTTGGAAATGCACTTGAAATCATTGGCACCATTGATCCTACAGCAGGAACAATTGCTTCCGGAAGCAACCTTACGCTCCGTGGGACTGCATCTGACAAAGGACGCATTGGTATTATCGGTGCTACCGGCTTCTTTACCGGTACGCCGCGCGTGGAAGTATTTCATACAGCAGGGGCAACCGGCTGGGTAAACCTGGCTTCGGGCGGTGTAACCGGCCAAACCATGAACAACTGGAATTCTTCGTTTGCTATTACCTGTTCAACCTGTCCTGAAACACAGGTGGGCGGCGCTGACTTTACTTCTGTTTATGCGTATGACGAAACACTGGGTGCAGGCACCGCTTCAAACCCTGCCCACTATATTGACCTTGGCGCTATGGGTGGCCTTGGTGCCAGCATTAACTCCTACAACGGCTACTGGGTTTATCTCGGTGACGGATTCCCGACATCAGGCGCTATTACTATTCCTCTCACTGGTGGTGTAAACACTAAAAATTCAGGTGGTAACTTCAACCTTTCTCTCACCGGCGGCGTAAGCACTGAAAATGGCTGGAACCTGATCGCTAATCCTTACCCTTCGCCAATCCTTGTATCGCAGGTAATTGCTTCTGCCGGTATGAGTAACGTCGATAATACCATTCTTGTGTACGATCCTAACACTGATGCCAATGTGCCGTATACTTCAGCAGGAACGAACAGTATTATTCCAATGGGACAAGGTTTTATGCTACGCGCTCTGAACAACGGCGTTACATTTGCCCCGGCTGAAACCTGGAAAACCCCAGCGGTAAGCAATGTAGGCGTATTGAAAAGTGCAGTACCAACTTATTACTACGACGATTTTATGTTAAACCTTACCAGCGCTTCGGTAAACAAACAATTCTTCTCGCAGGCGTATTTTGCGTTTAACGGCACAACTAATTTTGATAATGGTAAAGATGCTTTCTCACTTGTAAGCGCTGTTGATCCGGGAACACCGCGCATCATCAGCCTCGCTGGCGGAAGCGAATATTTAAAAAATGCTTTACCTGCGCTGAGCGGTACTGTAAGCATTCCTGTAAAAGTATCTACCGGTTATGCCGGCGTTTACCAGATTAATCCTGTAAACCTGAACAAACTGCCTGCAGGCGCTTGCGTAAGTCTGTATGATATTGCCAATAACGTAACGCACAATCTTAAAAACGGTGCTTACACTGCTACTATCAGCGCTGACGCTCCAACTGCACAGTTTGAATTGCGCATTACAGTAATTCCTGTAAACCTCACATCCAGCATTACTGATCCTGTTTGTAAAAAAGACAACACCGGTTATGTAAAAGCTACCGGCTCTGTAGCAGGCCCATGGAACTATACCTGGAAAGACGCAAACCACAACATTGTAAGGGTAATGAATAACATCTCAACGCCTGATACACTGAAAAATCTGTACGAAGGAACTTATTATGTAGACATTAATACTGTTGGAAGCTGTAACAACGCAAGCGGTACATTTAATGTAAACGCTTTAACACCTGCACCGGTTGCATCGTTCAGCGCCAACACTACTGTTCTTTCAACCAACAACGTTCCGGTTTCGTTAACCAATCTTTCTACAGACGCATTAAGCTACAGCTGGGATTTTGGCGATGGCAACTCGGTGAACACACTGCATGCGAGCCATGCTTACGACAGCGAAGGTTCTTATCTCGTGAAGCTGACGGCTAAAAACGGCGCTTGTAACGATGAATCCGTTTACAGCATGCTGGTGGATGTTTCTTCGGCAGTTGTAAGCGTAAACGAAAACAACTTCAGTGAAAACAACCTGCGCATTAGCAGGGACGAAAACGGCGTATTTGCCGAGTTTAATTTTAATGACGCTGTAGACGCTGACATTATTGTAACAAACATTCTCGGTCAAACTGTAGTTACTAAAAAAGTAACTGCTGACAGGGAAAAAGTATACATCCAGGTTCCTGAAAACGAAAAACTCATCTTTGTAACCGTAAGGTCGGGCAACAACAGCCAAACCAAAAAGATTGTGAGCCAATAATAACCTATTTTAATAGTTTAAAAGCCCCGCTAAGCATAGCGGGGCTTTTTTATGGGTTTTAAACAGGTTTAAACCTTAAAAGTTAATAAAATTCAGATTACACCCCCCATTTTTCAGACTCAAAGTTCCAAAAAATTGATTTATGGGCTTGCACCCCCCCTTTTTTTGACATACTTTTGTAAAAAAATTGACTTTTCTTACACTTTAACCCAAAAAATATGACAACAAGACGAATTTTAGCTATGCAGGACGTTGTTAACCGCGTACCGGTAGCTTTGGAAAAATCAGACAAAAAAGTTTCTGAATACTATGGTTCAGATGTTTTTGGATTGGACGCTATGCGTGAATACCTTTCTGAAGAAGCATTCAGCAGCATTCAAAACTCCATGAACTCTGGTACCATTGTAGAGCGTAAAATGGCCGACCAGGTTGCCGCCTGTATGAAAGCATGGGCGCAAAGCAAAGGCGTAACACATTTCACGCACTGGTTTCAACCCTTATCAGGTGCAACTGCTGAAAAGCACGATGGTTTTTTTGAACCCATTGAAGGCGGCCGTGCCATTGAACGTTTTAGCGGTAATGCTTTGGTTCAGCAAGAGCCGGATGCATCTTCGTTTCCCAACGGAGGGATCCGTAATACGTTTGAAGCCCGTGGTTACACTGCGTGGGATCCGACATCACCTGCTTTTATCTGGGGACAAACACTTTGTATCCCAACTATTTTTATTTCCTACACAGGAGAGTCCTTAGATTTTAAAACACCTTTATTAAAATCGCTCCAGGCAATTGATAAAGCTGCAACGGATGTTTGCCAATACTTTGACAAAAATGTTACCAAAGTAATTGCAACATTAGGTTGGGAACAGGAATATTTTTTGATCGATTCTGCTTTATATAATATCCGTTACGATCTTCAACAAACCGGCCGTACTCTATTCGGACACGCTCCTGCAAAAGGCCAGCAATTAGAAGATCATTATTGGGGTTCAATACCGGAAAGAGTTGCTGCTTACATGCGCGATTTTGAATACGAATCACATTTATTAGGAATACCTGTTCGTACGCGTCATAACGAAGTTGCTCCTGCGCAATTTGAATGTGCTCCTGTTTTTGAAGAAACAAATTTAGCTGTAGACCATAATTTATTATTAATGGATGTGATGGAAAAAGTTGCCATCCGCCATAACTTCCGTGTGCTTTTGCATGAAAAACCGTATGCCGGTGTTAACGGTAGTGGTAAACATAATAACTGGAGCTTGGCAACAAACACAGGGAAAAATTTATTATCACCGGGTAAAACGCCTAAAACAAATTTACAGTTCCTTACTTTTTTCGTGAATACGGTAATGGCTGTTTATGAGCACGCAGATTTGTTACGCGCGTCCATTGCCTCTGCAAACAACGATCACCGTTTAGGAGCTAACGAAGCGCCACCTGCTATCATGTCGGTATTCTTAGGCCAACAATTATCTAATGTGTTGGATGACCTGGAAAAAGCAGTGCACAGCGGCAAAATGAGTCCGGAAGAAAAAACAAAATTGAAATTGAACATTGGTAAAATTCCGGATATTTTATTGGATAATACTGACAGGAACAGAACTTCTCCATTTGCATTTACCGGAAATAAATTTGAATTCCGTGCAGTTGGTTCTTCAGCCAATTGTGGTGGGCCAATGACGGTTTTAAACGCAATTGTTGCAGAACAATTGATCGCTTTCAAAAAAGAAGTAGATGCTTTGATTGACAAAAAAATTGAAAAGGACGAAGCTATTTTCCAGGTATTAAAAAAATACATCATTGCAAGTAAGCGTATTCGTTTTGAAGGAAATGGTTATGGCGATGAGTGGAAGGCGGAAGCGAAAAAACGCGGATTAAACAACATTGCTACAACTCCCGGAGCATTAGATGCCATGATCACTAAAAAATCGTTGGAGATGTTTGAATCGCAGGGTATTTTAAACCACCGCGAACAGGAAGCCCGTTACGAAATTGCTTTAGAAACTTACACCAAGAAAATTCAGATCGAATCGCGTATCATGGCAGACATGGTAAATAACCAGATCATTCCTGCAGCATTGAATTATCAAAAAGGTTTAATTGAAAACGCAAAAGGCTTAAAAGAAATTTTAGGCGCGGCTGATTTCAAAAAAGCTGCTGACACACAAATTGAATTGATAAAAGAGATCAGCGAGCATGTGAGCATAATTAAAAAAGCAGCAGATGACATGACGGAAGCCCGTAAAAAAGCAAATACTTTAGATAGTGCAAAAAAACAAGCCCATGCTTATTGCGATAAAGTAAAACCGTTTTTTGAAACTATTCGTTATAATGTAGATAAGCTTGAGAATATTGTGGATGATGCAACATGGCCACTGCCAAAATACAGGGAGATGCTGTATTTGAGATAATCGTTTATATCTGAATAAATAAGGCTGAGAAAATTTCTCAGCCTTTTTGTTTTATCTGAAAATTGAACCTATGCTTCCTTTTGCTCAGATGCTTCACTAACGTTCAGCATGACAGGATTAAAGAATAATCAAAACTCTTCGTTATTCTGGTGCTTGATTTTTAAAATGTATTCCGTTAATTCTTTTGTAAAAAGGTCCAGGCTTTCGGCGGACTGCTTCATGTAATCGAACAGGCGTGTAGTATCCGCCGGGTCTGCTTTTTTATTGAGCAAATTGGCCAGGCCAAGAATGTGCGCAATAGGTGGCCGTACTTTGTGGGACGTAATAAAGATCATTTCCTCAAGGTTTTTAATGTACTCGGATTTTTGAAGCTCCGCCCGTTTACGGTCCGTAATATCGTTTGAAAGGATGAATACCCCTTCGCGTGTTGGCTGCATGCTCAGCTCAAACCAGCCCACAGAACCATCCGGGAAATTAAATTCGTTGGTCATTTTGCAGGCCACCCGTTTTTCCATACAATCCTTAAGCATTTTAAACATGTCAGAATTTTCGATGCCCGGATATTTTTCCATCATGGTGGCACCTACAAGTTCTTCCCGAGAGAATTTGCTTTGCGACACCACAATATCGTTTACGTACAGATAACGCCAGTCATACCCAATAAGCTGAAATCCTTCCATCATGTTGTCGAGGATGAAATGATATCTTCTTTCAATTTCAAGGTGCTTTTCGTAAGAATCGATGATTTCAACCAGCTGGCTGCGTGTTTTGCTTTTGATATTAGTTTGCTTTATCATGATAAACGCCACTAAATTGCAAAGAATGGACAATGCAATTTACAAAAACAATTCATTAAAACAAATAAAACAGGCGGCCCGCAAAAAACTGTCATACAGTGAGTATTACACCAGCGTACGATGCGGAAAACCCTCACAGGTTTAATGCCGCAAAAAAAATTAAATCTGCTGGTGAAGCGGTAGCGTAATGATGAATTCGGTTCCCTTGCCTTCTGCTGAGATCACATTGATTTCGCCCTTGTGTGATTTAACGATATTGAAAGAGATGGACAGGCCAAGGCCAGTGCCTTCGCCCACGCTTTTTGTGGTAAAGAATGGTTCGAAGATCTTACCCTTTATTTTTTCCGGGATACCAGGGCCGGTATCTTTTATTGAAATAACTACCATGTCACCGCGTACCCGCGTGTGCACAAACAATTGCTTCTCCTGTATTTTATCTCCCGCACTTTCCATGGCCTGTATAGCATTGGTAAGTATATTCATAAATACCTGGTTGATCTGCCCGCCAAAACAATCAATTTCAAGTGCAGGATCTTCGTGACTAGAGGTGACTTTAATATCTGCTCTTTTAATAATGCTGTTTAAAAGAAGTAATGTAGAATCGAGGCCGCTGATAATGTTGGTTCTTTTCACGCCGGGCTCATCCATACGTGCAAAATTCTTCAGACTTTTTACAATCTCAATCGTTCGCGCCGAACCTTCGTCAATCCCTTTAATGAGCGTATTCATTTCCCGCAGAACATACGCCATGTCGTTCTTCTTTTTATAGTTCTCAATTTCCGGGAGCATTTCGGCAAGGTCTTTTTCGGTTTTAATGGCTTCGTATTTTTCAAGCACCGAAAGAAGATAGGCCAGGTCACGTTTTAATGGCTTTACGTTGCCGTAAACAGAATTGATGGGGTTATTGATCTCGTGCGCAATTCCGGCCGTTAACTGACCCAGCGAAGCCATTTTTTCAGAGTTCACCAATTGCGATTGCGTTTCCTTTAAATTGGAATTGGAAGACTGCAGCTCAATAGTACGCTCATTTACTTTTGTTTCAAGAATTGTATTTTGCTGCTTGATCATGCGCTCGTTTTCCTGTAACGCATGCAGGGCCTGGTTTTGCGAACGTTCTTTTTCTATGGTAAGCGCATTGATCTTATCTCCCAGCGCAAACGAAAGCAATACCGTTTCAATGGCAGAGCCTACCGGCATGGTATAAATGGTAAATGCATTGTGTGGCAGGATCTCAAAATCCTTCATGGAATAAATAAAAACACCTGCTAAAAAAATAGACCAGGCAATGCTGAAATACTTCGCGGGCCTGTAACCTTTTGAAGCAATGTTGTAGCCGGCATACAGCATGAGTAATGACAACGGGCTTACAATGCAAAGAATAAGAATCCAGGTAAGATGATAAAAGCCAAGTAATACCAATACAGTAACAATGCCATACAGAATATACGCCACCGAAAATACCTTGTCAATTTTTGGAAGATGGTGTGACGTAAGCAAAAACACCTGCAGGAATTTAACCGATGCCACACCTACCAGGATGCTCATGAGCTGGATGCTCATAATTTCGAAAGAAGGGCTCGCGGGCCACACGTACCGGAATGTATAGCCCTGGAAGGTAAGCTGTGTGAGCATTACGGCCAAAATGTAAAGCACATAATACAGGTAACTTTTATCGCGGATGGAAAAATAAATAAACAGGTTGTAGAAGATCATAATGAGCATGATGCCCGCATAAATACCAAACACAAAATGATGCGTGGTGGCCGAAGAAAATCCAAGGAGCGGCGTGGTCACCGTTACCGGCAATTCCACTTTTTCGCAGCTGTTGATTTTCATAAAATACGTTTTCGAGTCACCGGGTACAATGTCCAGGTCAAACAAATACGATGTGTGCTTATACCGCCTGTCTGAAAATTTACGGTCCTGTGCCACGCATTGCGACGACATGCTGCCATCATTATTTGGCGTAAACAATTCTACCCTATCGGTAAGCGGCGAATGCAGCTCCAGCAGAATCTTGTTCTCCGGCGTGTTGTTTTGGATAGTAAATTTTACCCACACGGAAGCCGAAGTATAACCGAGATTCGGGATCTCGTCTCTGCTCTGTACAAAAGCCGGTGAATCTTTTACTTCCAATACATTCAGATCGCAGGTAGTGTCCACAAGAATAGAAAAACTCTTGCCGATGTACTGGCTTTCGGTTTTATTATTGTCGTACACAAAAGGCTGTTGCGCCATTGCGCTTACGCAAAACAGCAGTATCCAGATACAGGCGGCAGACTTTATACTTTTCAGCATTCGGTTAAGTAGTTATATAGCCGCTTTCAGCGTGTATTCTTCAGGAAGTACAATGGTGTTTACACCCTTTACAGTAAGATCATAGTTGACTATGAATTCGCCTTTGGGGCCTGTTTCACTCCGCAATTGCACCGGGTTTTCACGCAGCGATACCATTCGTTCGCGGTCATACTCATTGGCGGCTGTAAGTGAAGTTCCATCCAGGATACCAACTACCCTTGCAATGTAATTTTCGTTTGGATAAATGAATGTGCCGTTGCTGCCCAGGTTATCGTTGATTACAAAGCCAACGTTCTGGAACATTTTTAAAGAATATTCGGCACAAATGCCGCAGAGCGTATTAAACTTAAGCTGGTTAATAGCCGAGATGGCGGCGCGCACTAAAATTACGCTCACTCCAATTCCTTTTATTTCCCTGGAGTTCCACAAGCCGCAGAGCTCGCCTACGCCACCGTAAATGGCATATTGCTGAACAAGTTTATAAATATTTCCATCCATTTTTCCAATAGCCTCTTCCACGGGTAGAGGAAAAATACCGTCGGCTACCTGGATGCGGATACCACCAACCATTTTGCCCGTTTCATCAGTAGCAATAAAGCAGTACATGTTTGGGTTCTGAAGCCATTTGAAGTTATTGGAGGTAATGCTCTCAATGCCGAAATCCTTTAGTACCTGCACATGGCCTCTTACATATTCGTTGCAGGTTTCGATCTCGTCAACAGCCCTGAAAGCTCTGATGTTAATCATAGTTCACTGAATTTTAGAACCTGTTCAACCGGGTACCGCAGCGAACGGTATTTTGGAGAAGGTTCGGTTATAAATCGCATAAGTAATACTTTTCCGGTTTTGGCGCTGATACCAAACAACTCCTCAAATTCTTTAAGCAATTTTAATGCCTCTTGCTTCATGGCCGGCGGCAATGCATCTGGCGCGCCGTATACAAGCGTATTAAAAATCAAGGTGGAAAGTGACGGGGGATGCGTGGAGATATTCTCTTTGTTGGCAGCCAGCCACACGCGTTCCAGCGCACGGCCGCCTTCAAAAAAACTGTTGGTACCAAATTCAGGCATGGTAATAAGTCCAATAGCCGAAGCGCCCAAAATCCATTTGCGCTGGATCTTTCCGAAAGCTGAACCCAACTCCCAATCTGCCAGGTGTTTTACTACCGGCCAGTCCTTGCTCACGTAAAATCCTGCATATTCGGTTGGTGTAAGATCCATAGTTTCAGTAAAGCTGATACCGTTGCGAGTGGTTTCGGCATCTTCAACCGTCCAGCGGGCCTCGCCTCTGAAATCGTTGTGCCCGCCTTTGCTCAGGTAACGCATGCGGTCCATGCGCGCGGTGATTTCCGCCACGCGGATGATCTTTTCTTCGTCGTCAATAATCACCATGTCCGCACCCTGAATGGTTTGCGCTATTTTTTTCAGCTCAAGAATTTTTTTAGCATCAATGGGCTTACGCTCTACAATAGTGCGGTTAGAGATGCGCGAATCAATTGTTCCTGCAAGGTCATCGCATACATGCGGCTCAAGCAGGTGTTTTATTTTTTCGTGTGCCTTATCAAAAAAGCGGAAGGTGCTCACGAGCTTTGTATTAAAATCAATGTTCACCGTTTTGCTGGCCACTTCCAATCCAAGCTCGTGTGCTTTCAGCACCAGATTTTCGGCAGCAGAGCCAAGGCCTGTTATCATCGTGGTGCGGTCGCAGTCGAGTAAATCCGGACGAAACACATCATCAAAAAATAAATACAGGTTTTTTTTGTGATACATCCATTTCCAGGTTTGTGCGTTGGCGCCACTTGGGGCTTTGCAGGCTGCATCCACCAGTTTGGTAACGGTATCTGTATCTAATTGAATCTGCTGATCTAACGTTTCTTCATTTGCTTTTTCAATCAGCTCCAGCATTTCTTTTTCGGTGAGCGAAGGTTTGATGTTGAGCGGTTGCTCTACATAAGGACGTTGCTCTTTGTCACGGATCAGATCTTCGAGGTCTACAAAATAACGTCCCGAATCGCGCAGTTGCCCCAATAAAATACGGCGGCACACATCGGTACAAATTCCTCCACCCAATATTACACCGGAGGCCAATTGTGGCCAGGTAGTAATGCTTTCCTGGATCTCGAGCATGGATGCTTTTAAGCGGTGCGTAGATGTATCAACGCCCAGCATTGGTAACAGGTATGGTACTTTTTCTTCGTTGGTTTTTGCTTCTTTTACTTTGCTCAGGTCGAGGTGATCAATTAAGCCGTGAAGGATTGGCTGTGTTGGATCAAGATCATAACGCTCAATATCGGTAGTGCCACGATCGCTCGAGTTCATCACAATTGGAATGGACAGTGCGCGTGCTTTTAATCTTGCCGAAATTTTGGCCATGAGGCCATCGCACACTTCAATGCAGATATCAAGCTTGCCGCCTTTGAGAAAAAAGTCATCGGTGTTTTCATCCGTTAATCCATCGGAGTAACACACTACTTTTAAAAACGGATCGATCTCGGCAATTTCACGGGCAACAACTATTGTTTTTTTAATGCCCATGTTGTGTACGCCGGTTTGAATGCGGTTGAGGTTGGAAAGCTCCACAATGTCAAAATCCGCGAGGCGCAATTCACCACAAATGCGTTCCATAGCAACAGTGAGTGCAATGGCTTTTCCTACAGAGAGGCCAATAACGCCAATGGTTTTGGAAGCCAGCTTGTTTTTTTCGGCGGGTGTTATTTTGTACTGGTTGCGGTTGGTGCGCACCGAAACAAATTCTTTTTCGTCGAGCATGTGCACCAGGCTTTTTTTCCAGGGATAATACACCCAAACGCCATATTCGTGCCGGGGCGTGTTGCCAATGTGCTGAATGGCTGCTTCGGTGAGCTCGCCTTTTTTAAATACTTTTTTCGGGCTCTGAGACTTAACGTACTCTTCCACCTGGCCAACAATTTCATCAAGTACTTCCAGCTGTGGGTCACTGTCCAATAGCTCCTGTAATTTAATTTTGTCACCGGCATTGCCTGGCCTGTAAAACACCGGCTTGTGCACCTCCTGCATTTGCCGGGCTATTGCCGCTCGTTTCTCTAACAAATTGTTCATGTGTGTAAGGTATGTAGTGAAACCTGTATAAATAGCGCTACGAAATGAGCTTCTGCCTGAGCATAAAATCCAGCTGCTCATTCACGCGCATCAAATCTTTCAATAGCTGCTTGTTGTCTTTTCTTAATGTGTATACTTCAAATGCTTTGTCAATTACAATTTTTAATTCTTCGCTGTCAAAAGGCTTGGTAGCGTAATGGTAAATCTTGCCTTTGTTAATAGCGTCTTTTACTGCTTCAATATCTGCATAACCGGTAAGCAACATACGGATTGGGTCCGGGTAATGCTCAATAATGGACTCGAGGAACTGAACGCCCGTAACATTTGGCATGCGCTGATCGGTAATAATGATCTCAATCTCCGCTTCCTTTAAGATCCGTTTTCCTTCCTCGGCTGTTTCTGCCGTGTGGATTTCATAGTATTCACGGAAATTTGCCCGGAAGGAGTCAAGATTATTTACCTCATCGTCTACATAAAGTATGCGGGGCTTTACTTCGGGTTTTGGATTTATGGTTTCTGCGGTCATGATGATCTGTTTTATTATTTTATAGTACTGTTGATTTTATTTAAGCGGGAGATTTTTCAAATTCCAAAAACGATTCCTTATCCATTTTGCCGGGAAGATACACGCTGAACGTTGTTCCTTCTTTCCATTTGCTTTTAAACGTAATGCTGCCGCCAAGTTTGGCCACACCCATTTTCACAATATAAAGTCCAAGTCCCGAGCCTTTGGTGATGCTGTTGGCACGGTAAAACATTTTTAAAACATTGGGCTGGTGAATGTCTTCTATGCCTATGCCATTGTCGCTAACGCTGAGCACAATGCCTTTTGCCTGGCTGGCCACCGAAATGTGAACATAAGAAGGCTCTTCACGCTTCTGGCGGTATTTTACAGCATTGTCAATCAGGTTGTGCATCATGGCGATAAACAGTGCTTTTTCGGTCACAATCTGTTCTTCGCCCTGTGGTATTTCAATTTTAAACTGCATGTCGCTGTGTCCGTCGGCAAACTGGAGGCTGCGAAGTATTTCGTCAATTATTTCGCGGATGTTTATTTTCTCGAATACAATTTCGTCGTAGGTTACTCTGCCCAATAACATCAGGTCGTTGATTACTGTTTCCAGCTTGGTAATGCCTTCGTCTATCATGTTGTGATACATTTTGGCATCCTTCATGTTATCGCTCTTCTTCACCAGGTTCATAATGCCTTTCATGGAAGAGACCGGGCTTTTAAGATCGTGTGAAGCCTTGTAAACAAACATGTTCATTTCCGATTCTTTGTCCTTGATCTGGTTTTGCGAATTAATGAGATCGCTGATTTTGCGGGCAATGAGTAAAATGCAGGTGAGGTCGCCGGTATCGCTGTACAGGGGCGAAAACGAGCACGACACAGGAACCACTTCCTTGTTTTTGGCCACCAGGTTGAGGCCAATTTCGTGTGTTTCGCGCTTTTGGTATACGCTCCGGATGGAATCCCTCACAATATCAAAATCATTTTTCTGAATAAGTTTTCCAAGAGATTGACGGGCCAGCTCGTTGTTGCTGTATTGTAAAACAGCCTCCGCGAAATGATTGATCCGGTCAATTTCCACTTTCTGGTTAATCACAATTATGGTATCGTTGATACGATCGTAAATGCCGTCAAAAAACTGGTCAATTGTAGTATTTACCGCCGTTTTTTTCATATTAAACCTATCTTTATCCACAGCCTGTACCTTTGGAATTATACCGTTTTAGTAAACCGGGGGGAGCGGTAAAACGTAATAGCTGCATTTGCGAATACTAATTTAATGTAAAAAGAGGCATACCTTGTTTTAAGCCGAAGCTAATTTAACTACAAAAAAACATTTTTTCTTACATATGTTAGAAAAGCTTTTTGTTTTAAAAGGAAAAATGCATATCAAAAAAAATTTAGTCCTAAATTTACTGTTATCCCCCCTTGTTTTCATTGTATGAACCTGAAAAAAACTGCCTGTAAAATAAATTTCGCGCAAGCGACAGTTTCACTTCCGTTATCGACGGAAAATGAAAAACCAAAGACAAATCCTGGTTTACGTCTTCATTTTTTTATTGGTTCAAAAATACAGCTTACAGATTTTACACGTAAGTACTGTGCCGTTGCCTTACAAACCATCTACCGGATTTTAAAAACAAAAACCGCTTTTCGCCTGCCAAACCCCCGTTTAAATAATTCTTCAGTGTGTAAAACACTTAGCGCCCCTAAGCGTTTACCACCGTTTCAACTCACTTTAATATCCCCGCCGGCACCATTGTTGCTCAAAAAGATAATAGCCCCCAAAAGCATTATTAAGACTTTGGTGCCGGATTTCTTACTTCCAGAATTAAAAATAACAGGCTAATTTCGTTTATTGGTATGGCGCGGTTAAAAAAAATAATAGACGAGTTGGATGAGCAGGACTTTGAGTCTATTAAAACCACGCTCATAAAGAACAAGGCAGATAACTTCCTGTTTGTTTTTCAATCGTACCGTGGTAACGAGATCAGTGATGATGACATCATGGCGCATCTTGCGTTAAACAAAAACTCGCTTTACGTTTTAAAATCGCGGCTGTATGAAAAAATACAATCGCATGTAACCGGCGACATCAGCCTGAAAAAGGAAGATGCGCTACTGCAGCTGCAACAGATTAACGACATTTGTTACAACTCACCGCGCGGCATAGCCATTGCTTTTTTACTGAAGCTGGAGAAGGAATTGCTTTTGTTTGACATGCACTATGAGCTGCGTATGGTATACAGCGCACTTAAAAAGCTGCACCTGTATTCTGAAAAATATTTTCATTACTCGCAATTGTACAACAAGCAGATAGCGCTGGGTGTGTCGATGGACAAATGCGAGGAGCTGCTTGGTGATTTTAACCGCATCCTGGCGCAGTACAATTTTTCGCGCTCACAAAGTTATATCGAAAACCTGCTCTTTCTTAAAAAGGAGATCCTGAATCATTACGCGCTCAATCCATCGCGGCAAATCGCATTGATCCGTAACATCTGCGACCTGCAGCTGATGATTTTTTGCGATGTGAAACCCGAAGGCAGCGAAAATGTAAGGGATTTGTTTACCAGCACACGGCAGGTTATCAGCGAGCTACCGGCTTCTTCACCGTTTCACAAGTGGGACCTTTTGCTGGATTACCTCAGCTTTGAAATGCACCTGAATGCAAAAGAACTGCAGCTGGCCGGCGAGTACTACGAAAAAGTACACGCCAACCTCAACAACTTGTTGCTGTATTCGGGTATTTGTAACACCTCGCGCTTTTTAATTTCGGGTATTGTTTACCTGCAGGAGTGCAAACGTACCCAGGAACTCGCTCACCAGGACATAAAATCATTGAATTACGACCCGGACGATACACACACAAAAGTGCTGTTGTGCATTTACGAGGCCATGCTTTTATATTATTCGTCTGATATTAAGCAAGCTACAAAAAGCCTGGTGGAGGCTATTAATGTTTATAGCTTTAAAGATTTTTTTCACATAAATCTCGAAATAAAGCTTACACTTGCTTTTTTTTATTTTAAAATTAAGGATGTGGAGCGCGCCCAATTTATGCTGAACACTGTTTCACGAAAAATAAAAAGCGAAAAGCTGGAGGAATATGCCAATACGCTGAATGTTATTAAACTATTAAATAACGAGGCCGGCGCTATTTCGAAGACACATGCCTCCAAACAACAGGATTTGTTAACTATATTTATTGCGCGCAACAACGGTTCACACGCAGTGATTCCGTATCTAATTTCAGAACTCCGATCGAAATACCTCTAGAGAAAAAGACGAATGAAACGCAAAGAACCAAAATTCAGGTATAAACATGTGATGCTGGTGGACGACAGCGAGCTCGATAACTTTATTAACGAAAAAATGATCGAGTCGGCACACTTTGCCAAGCATGTGTATATTAATACCAGCAGCAAAAGCGCACTTGAGTTCTTAACCAACCTGGAAGAAACAGGCGTTTCGGCAGATATTTACCCACAGCTTATTTTTATTGACCTGAACATGCCTACCATTGATGGCTTCCAGTTTATTAATTACCTGCAGGAAATGAAAAGTGAGAAGATTGATAAATGCAAACTGGTAATTCTTACATCATCCATACATCCAGGCGACAAAAAAAGAGCCAACCAGCTCTCATCAAAAATTGTTTTTTTAAACAAGCCGCTCAACGATGCCATGCTGAACGATCTTTAGTTTCAGTTTTTTTGTGCGGAATCGTCACCTCTGAACTTCCAAATCCCTTCTTTTTCTTACATGCGTAATGTAAGATAACTTTTACAAAACATGGCCCTGTAAAGGTGGCGTAACTTTACAGAAAAAATTGTCATGCACTCCAGGTTTATTTTAATCGCCTTACTTTCTGTTCTCTTTTTAAATACTGCCAACGGCCAGCAGATTACCGTTGAAGGAAACATTTACATTTCGGCTACACAAGGCACCATGGCCTGCGAGTTTTTATTTTCGCACCTGCCCAAAGACAAAAAACATTTTGTGGTGTTAAACAGCGACTTTAAACCCCGCTATTTTAAAAACCCGGTTACAGGTTACCATTATGGTTTTAAAGCAGTGGAAAACGACAGCTCCAGTTCAAAAAACTCGGGTTATTATTTTACCGATTTTAAAGGGGCTTTGTTTTTACCAGGCGTACTGGAGATGAGTTACTTTGGCACGATTCCCGAAAACACGGAAAAATATTCGGGCACAACTTCAAAAACCTATTCGTTTAAAGCAAACAGTGCCAATATGCCTGTTCCGGCCAATTGGCTACCAGTAATTTACAGCATCCGTAAAAAAGCCGCCAACCAAAATGTTGTGTATACCATTAAAGTGCATTGCAACGATTGTGAAGGATTGTATACTGATAACGAGCCGGGCATTAAGGTACCGCCTCTCACATCCAACCAATAAAATATTTACCCGTATCCCGTACCAAACAAAAAAGCCTTTCCATTGCGGAAAGGCTTTTCGTTTTTATAAAGCGTGTAAGATTATGAATTCACCAGGAGCTTAAAGCCCTTGCCATGAATGTTGATGATTTCCACTTTTGAGTCGTCTTTCAGGTATTTTCTCAGCTTGGCAATGTACACATCCATGCTGCGGCCATTGAAATAATTGTCATCGTGCCAGATGGATTTGAGTGCAAAATTACGGTCGAGCACATCGTTTTTGTGTACGCACAACAAACGAAGTAACTGGCTTTCCTTGGTAGTCAGCTTTTGCTCGGTAGCGCCGTGCTGCAATACCTGTTTTTCGGAATTGAACTGGTAGCCGCCAATTTTAAAGTTCACTTCATCGCTTTCGGTAGAACGTACTTTGTTCGTGCGGCGCAATACTGCGGTTACACGCGCCAGCAATTCTTCCATACTGAAAGGCTTGGTAATATAATCGTCGCCGCCGGCATTAAAGCCTTCAATCGTATCCTCCTTCATGCTTTTGGCAGTTAAGAAAATAATCGGCACGTTTTTATCCATCACGCGGATCTCTTTAGCAAGTGTAATACCGTCTTTTACGGGCATCATAACGTCCAGCAGCAACAGGTCAAAAGAGCCTTTAAAGAAAAGATCTGCTCCTTTTTTACCATCATTGGCAAGTTTTACTTCAAAACCTTTAGCTTCGAGGTATTCCAGTAAAAGGGGGCCTAAACTGTCGTCGTCCTCTACGAGTAGTATTTTAGTTTTAACACTGTCCATAGTATAATTGTTAAATTTTAAATTAAAGGTAGCACTAACCGTGCCAATTTTAACATCTTTAACATTTATTATCAAATGGATTTATTGTGAAAAGGAAGGTGCAATTTAAAGGTGCTGCCCTTGCCCAACTCACTGTCAACAGAGATAGTTCCGCCGTGTTTCATAATTACAGCGAGCACGTAAGAAAGGCCAAGTCCGAAGCCTTTTACATTGTGAACGTTTCCGGTGGGAACGCGGTAAAATTTATCGAAGATCTTGCGCTGGTTCTCTTTAGTAATGCCAATACCGTTGTCTTTGATCTCAATCATAATTCCCTCGGGCGTATTGAACGTAGTAATGTCAATCTGCGGGGTTTCACGCGTGTATTTTATGGCATTATCAATCAGGTTGAAAATAATATTGGTCAAATGCACTTTATCGGCGCTGAACTTAAATTTCTGCGCCTTTAAATGCGTGGTAATAATTCCCTGCTTTTGGGCAATGAGCAATTGCGTGTTGCTGATAGCCGTATTAATAATATCGTGAACGTCCAGCTCTGTCGGCTTTAATTTAAACTCGCCTTTGTCGAGAATAGATGTCTGCAAAATACTTTCCACCAAAACACTTAAACGCTTGTTCTCATCGCGGATCATTTTTAAGAAGCGCTGTTGTTTATCCGGCGTTTGGTTAATGCTGGCATCGCTAAGCATTTCGCTGGCGAGTGATATGGTACTGATTGGCGTTTTAAACTCGTGCGTCATGTTGCTGATAAAATCGTTCTTTATCTGCGAGAGTTTTTTATGCCTCAGGTTGCTGGCCATAATGTAATAGAACGACACGATGAGGATAAGAATAACAATCACTGAAAGAATCAATGAACCCCACATGCTTTTGAACACATATTTATCCTGCCCCGGAAAATGCACAATCAGGTAAACAGGATCCACAAATCGGTTGCTCGGTGCCAGGTTCACTTTGTAAATTTCTACGCCCAGCGAATCGCGCATGCTTTCGGCCTGCGACAGATCGCTGTGGTGGGGGCTTCCGGGATACAATGACGTAAGATGGTATTTATAGCGCGCCAGGATATTTTTTTTGCGCAGCTCGGTTTTAAGGAGGGAATCTAATTTTGTAGTATCTACTTTTTGCTTGTAGTTGTTGTATGAGTCAAAGCTATATTCCATCCTGAAAATATTATTTCCCGGGTTCTGGCTAAACAGATCGTTGCTGGCAGTTTGTAAATTCCGTTTTTGGTTCAGGCGGTTTAAAAAATTCTGTGCGGTCGAATCCAGGTCGTTCAGCTTCTTCAGATAATCCATGGTCACTGAGCGCGAAGTAATCCTGCTCGATTGCTGTCCTGAATTATCGGTACTGATGTTTTCCACCATGCGCCAGTCGTTGCCGCCAGGATTCCGCACAGCTTCGCGGCTCACACGGGTTTTCATATAACCGCGCGTTGTGTCCAGCTTGGATAATTTTGCGGAGGCACTGTTCAGTGCTTCGTTCACACGGTCGGCAAACAATTCGTCTTTTGCCTTAAAATCGTTAATGATCCAGAAGGCCTGGATACCGATAAGCGCTAATAAGGCAATGGTAAAAGCGGTAACAACTATGGGTAAGCTTTGTTTGTTCATTTATAAATAACAAAAATAGGCTTTAAAAGTATAAACGGAATGTAAAAAATGTAAAACGGATTTTCCTATGCCAGGCTTTCGATTGGCGTGCAAACACCGTTTTCGCAAACGTAACATTTCAGGCGGTCTTTAAACACGTATGGCTTGTAAATGGATTTGTTCAGCAACATGCGTAAACATTCCTGCACTCCTTCAATGATGCTCGGGTGAGGGTGCATCATGTCTGCCAGCTCGCGGATGCCCTGGTTGGTGTAAATCAAATACGCTACGCCCTGTATGGCGCTGCTGGCATGTTCGCCAACTACACGCATCCCAAGAATGCGCATGCCATTATCGTTGGTAACAATGATCTTGAAAAAGCCTTTTGTCTTGCGCATGGCAATAGCGCGTGCATTCGTGGTATAATCCAGCTTCACTACTTTGTGTGGGATTCCCTTTTCCTTACACTCCTGCTCGCTCATGCCTACCGCTGCTACTTCCGGATTCAGGAACATGATGGTACTGATGTTTTTGTACGACAGCGGTTTTACGATTGGGCCAAACATACGCACAATGGCGTGGCGCGCTTCCCGTTCTCCCACGTTTACCAATGCTACTTCGGTAGTTACATCGCCTGCCGCGTAAATATTACTGATATTTGTTTGCGTATCATCGTCCCAAATGCCGCCGCGCTCGTTCAACTTCAGGCCCACATTCTCAATGCCAATATTTTCTACATTAGGCACACGCCCAATAGAGATCAGCGCTTTTTCAACCGTAAGTATTTCTGTTTTTCCATCCTTGTAAGAAAGCTCGTACTCTACCATGCCGTTTTTTATTTCCATGCGCTTCAGCGAAGCACCGTTGTGCACAACAGCACCGTGCGCTTCAAGGTTATTGGAAATTACGTCAGCCACATCTTCATCTTCAAATGGAAGAATACGGTCGGCCTTGTCAATTAAATACACCTGCGTTTGCCCGAATGCCGAAAAAATAGTGGCAAACTCGCAACCAATAACCCCGGCGCCAAGCACCACAAGACTTTTGGGAAAGGAGGTGAAATTTTTAATGCCGTCGCTGGTAACTATTTCCTGCTCGTTGACGTTGATGTTTGCCGGAATACGTGGACGGCTGCCGGTAGCAATCAGGATATTATCGGTACGCACCACTTTTACGGTGCCGTCTTCTTTTCTAACTTCAATGGTATGCTTGTCCACCATGTAAGCCGTTCCCTTTTCGTAAAAAAACAGTTCGGGCTTTTGCTTCTGCAGAAGCTGCAGGTGCACCATCATCTGCGTTTTGCGTTCAAAGAGCGCTTCGTTTACTATGCGAACACTGTCTTCGAACTTTGCCTCGTAATTGGGAATAATTTCGCGGATGGAAGCGGCTCTTAGTGCCTGCTCCCAGTAGCTTTTGGAGGAAAGTACACCGTTGTAAATTCCTGCCCCGCCCACGCGCTGCTTTTCTACAATCAGCACTTTTTTTCCAAAGTCGATTGCGCGCATGGCGCCGGCATACCCGCTCGGGCCTCCGCCAATCACTACAAGGTCAAAATGTTCCATAAATTACTGTGCAAATGTATTATTTATTAAAGAATTCTATTACAATTTAATTCTCTAAAAATCAATAGTTTATAGAATTTTATTATTTCGCTAAAATTCCTATTTTTGCAGCCCAAATTAACAATATGAACGAAAACATAATCTATTTAGTACCGGTTCTTGGTATTATTGGTTTGATTGTAATGGCTATCAAATCTGCCTGGGTTAGCAAACAAGACGCAGGCGATAAGAACATGCAGGAATTGGCAGGCTATATTGCCGATGGCGCCATGGCATTTTTGAAAGCAGAATGGAAAGTATTAAGCATATTCGTAGTATTCGCTGCTGCTTTATTAGCCTATTCAGGCACCATACACGAGGTACACGGAAAAGAGATCCACTCCAGTTGGGTGATCTCCATCGCATTTATTATTGGCGCTGTATTTTCTGCCACCGCAGGATACATTGGTATGAAGGTAGCTACCAAAGCTAACGTTCGTACCACACAAGCAGCCCGTACAAGTTTAAAACAAGCTTTAAAAGTATCGTTTACTGGTGGAACAGTAATGGGATTAGGTGTTGCCGGTTTAGCTGTATTAGGCTTAGGTGGCTTATTTATCGCTTTCCTTGCTATGTTTGTTGGTCTTGGTGAAAACCAGGTAAAAACAGCGATTGAGGTGTTAACCGGTTTCTCATTGGGTGCCGAATCCATCGCTTTATTTGCCCGCGTAGGCGGTGGTATTTATACCAAAGCTGCCGACGTTGGCGCTGACCTTGTTGGTAAAGTAGAAGCCGGAATTCCGGAAGACGACGTTCGTAATCCTGCTACCATTGCCGATAACGTAGGTGATAACGTAGGTGACGTTGCCGGTATGGGTGCCGACTTATTTGGTTCGTATGTTGCAACAATACTTGCAACGATGGTATTAGGGCAGGAAATTATTTTAAAAGATAATTTCGGTGGCCTCTCGCCAATTTTGTTACCAATGATCATTTGTGGCTTAGGTATTATTTTTTCTATCGTTGGAACCTGGTTCGTTCGTATTAAAGACGAAAAATCAAACGTACAGAACGCACTGAACATGGGTAACTGGTCGTCGATGATCTTAACTGTAATCGCATCTTACTTTGTTGTAAACTGGATGCTGCCTGACGGTGACATTATTTTACGTGATACAAAATTCACCAAAATGGGTGTGTTCTTAGCCATTTTAGTTGGTACAGTTGTTGGCGCTATTATGAGTATTGTTACCGAGTATTACACTGCAATGGGTAAAAAACCGGTATTGTCCATCATTCAGCAATCGTCAACCGGCCACGCAACCAATATTATTGGTGGTTTATCGGTAGGTATGAAATCTACGGTTATTCCAATCTTAACCCTGGCCGGTGGTATCATGGGTTCTTATTATTGCGCTGGTTTATACGGTGTAGCTATTGCCGCTGCCGGTATGATGGCCACTACAGCTATGCAATTAGCCATTGACGCATTTGGTCCTATTGCCGACAATGCCGGTGGTATTGCCGAAATGAGCCAGTTACCTCCTGAGGTTCGCGAGCGTACCGATAATTTAGATGCTGTTGGCAATACAACCGCTGCTACCGGTAAAGGCTTTGCGATTGCTTCTGCAGCTTTAACCTCACTCGCTTTATTTGCTGCCTTCGTAGGTATTGCAGGTATTTCTGCCATCGACATTTACAAAGCGCCTGTATTAGCAGGTTTGTTTGTAGGCGGGATGATTCCTTTCATTTTCTCTGCATTGTGTATCCAGGCGGTTGGTAAAGCGGCTATGGACATGGTACAGGAAGTTCGCCGCCAGTTCCGCGAAATTCCGGGCATCATGGAATACAAAGCAAAACCTGAATACGAAAAATGCGTAGCTATCTCTACCAAAGCTTCTATCCGCGAAATGTTAATGCCGGGGGCTATCGCTTTAATTACTCCTGTTATTGTAGGCTTCATCTGGGGCCCTGAAGTATTGGGTGGTTTATTGGCTGGTGTAACTGTTTCTGGTGTATTAATGGGTATTTTCCAAAGTAATGCCGGTGGTGCGTGGGACAACGCGAAAAAATCATTTGAAAAAGGCGTGGTGATCAACGGCGAAACTTTTTACAAAAAATCAGAGCCGCACAAAGCTTCCGTAACCGGTGATACCGTTGGAGATCCATTTAAAGATACTTCTGGTCCATCGATGAACATCCTTATCAAATTAATGTCCATCGTTTCATTGGTTATTGCTCCTTACATTGTTGGTATCGGTATTGGTTCTTCAAACGAAAAAACTGAGATCAAACAGGAAGTGTTCAAAGTAAACATTAATGGCGTTGAGCAAACTTTTACTTCAAAAGCACAGGCCGATAGCGCCATGGCTGCCAATGTAAAAGATGTGAACGAGATGAAGGGCATGTACAATGTTGACGGCGCGCACAGCGCAGTTGATTTCAGCATCAAACACATTGTTACCAACACCAAAGGCTCTATCAATATCGACAGTGGCTGGGTGAACCTGCAAAACGAAGGTACCAAGATCTTCATCCAGATGGATGTGAAATCGCTGAACACGCAAAACGAAGGGCGCGATGAGCACCTGAAAAATGCTGATTTCTTCGACGTTGCCAAATTTCCTAAAATGGTATTTGAAGCTAGCGAGATCGTAAAAAACACCGATAACCTGCAATACGCTTATTCAGCCAAAGGAAAATTAACCATGCATGGTAAAACAAATGACGCTGTTATTGAATTCAATTACCTGGGCATTAAAGAACAGGAATGGGATAAAAACAAGGTGAATGTGGCAGGCTTTGAAGGCCGCACCATTGTAAACCGCGTAGCATATGGCATTGGCGAATCAGGCGGATTAGGCGACAACGTAACGATTAACATTACGCTGGAAGCTATTCAGCCCGTAAAATAAAAACAACAAACTCAGAATCTTAAAAGAGCGCCTCACAAGGGCGCTTTTTTAGTTATTGCAAATGCCTGAATATATTCAGCTTTGAAATAATGTTTTTGATAGTGATGTAAAACATCGGCGCATTTGTATTCATTTTGTTTGCCGAGAGCTCGTACGAGCCTGTTTTCAGGTAAATCTCTATCGACATTAATTCTTCCTTTGTAAGAATATAATCCAGTCCTTTTCCTTTTTTTCTCAGCTTTCGCTTGTAAGGATACATAGCTTTTGCCAACTCCACCAGCTGTGATGGCAGTTGCGCGGTACGGGGGTTATTACGCAGCATAATCAAATTTTGATTTAAATGTAATATAAAATGATACTATTTGTATTATTATTTAATACACATCTTTCAACCTGTTTGAACAAGCCGGCCTTACCTTTGGAAGCATGGGTATCCACATTGGGAAAAAGATCAAGGAAGAAGTGTACGGGCAGGGAATACCCATTGTATCGTTTGCCAAAAAAATAAACCGCAGCCGCAATGTGGTGTATAACATTTTTGAGCGCGAAAGCATTGATACTGATCTCCTCAACAAAATAGGCCGGGTGCTCGACTGCGATTTTTTCTCGCTTTACTCCTCTCAAAAAGAATATGCCGGCGAAAGCACCCGTAATTTTTTTGCCGAAAACCAGGTGCCATACGGAAAACAATCCGGCGAATTAAAATCACTGCAAAAACAAAACGAAGCGCTGCTTACCGAAATTGCCTATCTTAAAAAGATAGTTTCGCTTATGGATGCTAAAAAGAAAAAGCAGAGGTAAGATTTTGGCCAAAGTTTAACCATTCCACGCTTTTTTTCTTCTCAATTTTCTTCTACCTTTATAAAGGTCCCTCATGAAAAGCCTCTTTTCCCTCATACTTATTTTTTTTACGTTCCATTCCTTTTCCCAAAAAACCGATTCGCTGAAGGGATTGTATTCTGCCAGCCTCGCCGATACCCAGCAATGCAACATCCTTAACAAAATAGGCATGTCGTATTACTCCAACGAAGGTCAGCTCGATTCCTCCCTGAAATACCTGCAACAGGCAAAATCCATCGCCTACAAATCGGGCTCTTTGCGTCACCAGGCCCAAAGTCTTCTTAACACGGCGCATGTTATCCGCGAAAAAGGCTCTTTCGAAAAATCGATTGAAGATTACTTTGAAGCATTAAAAATTGGCGAAAAGCTGGATAACGAACGCATCATTGGCTCGGCGTATTCCGGTATTGCGGTGGCATACAGTATACAAAAAGAAACAGCAAAAGCGCTGGAGTATTACGAGAAAGCCCTGGCTATTGCCACTAAGCTTAACGACAAAAGCCGCCTGGGATCGCTCAACAACAACATTGGCCTGACCTACATGGACAAAAACAATTTTCCAATGGCCTTAAAGTACATGCAGGTGGCACACACCATTCACAAAGAAAGAGGCGACGATATTGGAACCGCTACTGCTGCCGAAAACATAGGCTTGATTTACGATAAGCTGAAGGATTACGACCTCTCGGTGATTTATTACACGCAGGCGCTGAACCTGTGGCGCAAAACCAACGATGTATACAGCATTGGTATTAACCTGGGCTACATGGCCATGACCTTTAATAACATGAAGCAGTACGGCCGTGCGCGCGACACAGCATTTCATGCCATGAAACTATCCATAGAAGCAGGCGCCATCAATAACCAGGTCGATCTTCACAACTATTTATCGGTGACTTACTCGGGGTTAAAAGATTTTGAAAACGCCCTGCACCATTACCGCCGCGGCCGTGAAATTTCAGACAGTCTTAAAAGCGATGAAAACATAAAAACATTTACCGAAACACAGTTAAAGTATTCATTTTACAAACAACAGCTGCAGGATTCACTCAGCTACGTATTGCTGGTAAATAAAAAAGAAGAGCAGTTAAAAGCCGAAAAAACAATCCGCTATTTCTCATTCGGCGCCATTGCTGTTTTTATTGTATTGTTGTTTTTTGTATTGAAGGGATACAGGGAAAAGAAGGAAGCCAACAAAGTGATTCTGCACCAGAAAGAGCTGGTGGAAGAAAAACAAAAGGAAGTAATCGACAGCATCACCTATGCCAAACGCATTCAAACGGCTTTGCTGGCCGGCGATAAATTATTATCCGAAAATCTCCGTGAACATTTCATTCTCTTCAAGCCCCGCGATATTGTAGCGGGTGATTTTTACTGGGCGGCCAAAAGCGGCAATAAATTCATTTACGTTACCGGCGATTGCACAGGTCACGGTGTACCCGGCGCGTTCATGAGCCTGCTCAACATCAGCATCCTCAGCGAAACCATCAAGGAAAAAAAGATCATTCGCCCTGATGAGATCCTGAACGCGGTAAGAAACGATATTGTGTCCATTCTTAATCCCGAAGGTAGCCTGGAAGAAAGCAAAGACGGTATGGATTGCGTGGTGGTAGTGCTGGACAAGGAAAACAAAACGCTGGAATATGCTGGCGCCAACAATTCGTTTTACCTGGTGCGCAATGGCCAGCTTACTGTTTACAAGCCCGATAAAATGCCGGTAGGCAAATCGCACGACAACACCACGCCTTTTACGTATCATAAAATTCAGTTGGAAGAAAACGACCTGGTGTATACATTTACCGATGGTTATGCCGACCAGTTTGGCGGGCCAAAAGGAAAAAAATTCAAATACCGTCAGCTGATGGATACAATTGTTTCCGTTCAGCATTTGCCTCTTTTTATGCAAGGCAGCACATTGAATAAAAAATTTGAAGAATGGCGGGGCGATCTTCAACAAGTGGACGATGTATGTATTATTGGTATTCGCATTTAAATACTGCTTAAAAATAACTTATGAAAATAATCAGCTATAACGTTAACGGCATTCGCGCCGCCATGGGCAAGGGCCTTATTGACTGGATGAAACAAACCAGCCCCGATGTGTTGTGCCTGCAGGAAATAAAGGCCAGCCCAAACCAGGTTGGCGTTTTTGAACTGGAAGAAATGGGTTACCACCATTACTGGTATCCTGCACAAAAAAAAGGATACAGTGGCGTAGCCATTTTTTCAAAAATAAAACCTGATCATGTGGATTACGGTTGCGGCATAAAACATTATGACGATGAAGGGCGTGTACTGAGAGCTGATTTTGGTGACGTTTCTGTTATGAGCGTGTACCATCCCAGCGGCAGCAGCGGTGACGACCGTCAGGCTTTTAAAATGAAATGGCTGGGCGATTTTCAGAGTTACATTAACGAACTGAAGCAAAACAAAAGCAGCCTTATTCTCAGTGGCGATTACAACATTTGCCACAAGGCTATTGACATTCACAATCCCATTGCAAATGCAAAAACCAGTGGGTTTTTACCGGAGGAAAGGGAATGGATGGAACAATTTATTCAAAGCGGGTTTATAGATACATTCCGGCATTTTAATAAAGATCCGCACCATTACAGCTGGTGGAGCTACAGGGCTGGCTCCCGGGGCAAAAACCTGGGCTGGCGTATTGATTACAACATGGCGTCGCAAAACATGGAGAACCGCCTGGTGAGCGCTGGTATTATGCCAGATGCCCTGCACAGCGACCATTGCCCCGTGGTGCTCGAAATTTCGTAAAATGGGTGATTTTATCCCCTTGCGAAATTTTATGCCCGAAAAATTAGGGAAAATCAATGTAAAACATATATTTGTTGTTTCTAAACCTCTTAGTATAGCTTTATGAATAAACTATTTATTTTACCAGCTGTTTCCCTTTTTCTTCTTACTTCCTGTGGCGGTAGCGATAATAAAGACCAGAACAGCAATAATTCTGAAGTAAAAGGTGGTGTTTATATGGGCGGAATTTTAAGGACCAATGAAGTGGAAGCCTTTAAAAGCCTGATGCCCATTTCCATCAACGAAATTCAAAGTTACCATATAGCTGCCCAGGCTTACGAAGGCCTGGTAAAGTTTGATCAGACCGATTTACAGATCATTCCCGGTATTGCACAAAGCTGGGACATGAACGAAGACAAAACAGAATATACGTTTCACCTGCGCAGCAATGCCATGTTTCACGACGACGCCTGCTTCCCGAATAACAAAGGACGCAAAGCAACTGCTGCCGATGTGAAATTTTGTCTTGACAGGTTATGTACTGCCGATGCGGCCAACAACCAGTTTGATGTGACCTTAAAAGACCGCGTAGAAGGTGCCAACGAAAACTTTGAAGCTTCAAAAAGCGGCAAGGGAACCGGCGTAAAAGGCATTACTGTGCTTAATGATTCTACCATCAGCATTAAACTCATTCACCCGGATGCAAGCTTCCTGAATATTTTAGCTATGCCGGGCGGATATATTTATCCAAAAGAAGCATTTGCAAAATACGGTAAAGAAATGCGCGTGAAATGCGTAGGCACCGGTCCATTCTTTGTTGAAACCGTGAAAGAAGGCGAAGTAGTGATCCTGAAAAAAAATCCGAACTACTGGGGCGTTGACAAAGACGGCAACAAACTGCCTTATCTTGATGGTATCAAATGGTCTTTCATCCGCGATAAAAAATCAGAGATCCTTGAATTTAAGCGTGGTAATTTAGACATGGTGTACCGCATACCGGTAGAAATGTTCCATGAATTTATGGGCGATCTTGAGCACGCTAAAACCCGTGATTCAGAATTTGAAATTGTTTCTTCAACCGCATTAAACACGCACTACTTTGGATTTAATGTACAGGCCAATCCTGTATTTGCAAAAAAAGAAGTGCGCCTGGCATTTAACCACGCTATCGACCGCCAGAAAATTGCCGATTTTATCATCCAGGGCGAAGGTACCGCTGCCGATTACGGGATGGTTCCAAAAGCAGACATTTTTGAGAAACAAGGCTATGATTTTAAATCGCTGAACGGTTATACGTTTGATGTTGAAAAAGCAAAGGAGCTGATGAAACAAGCCGGTTACCCGGGCGGGAAAGGCTTCCCTGAACTGACGCTGGAGATTAACAGCGGTGGTGGTGACCGTAACATTTTAGTTGCAGAAGTAATTCAGAAATCGCTGAAGGAAAACCTGGGTGTTACCGTTAATATCAACACTGTTCCATTTGCCGAACACATTGAAAATATACAAGCCGGTAAAACGGATTTCTTCCGCTTTGCATGGATTGCTGATTACCCGGATCCTGAAAGCTACCTGACTTTATTCTATGGCAAGCACGTTCCGACCACTACAGCAGAAAAATCGTACATCAATACTTTCCGCTACAAAAACGCGCGTTTCGATTCTTTGTTTGAAGCAGCCAGGTTTGAACCGGATCAAACCAAACGTTTCCAGATGTTTTCGCAGGCCGAAAACATTGTGCTGGCCGATGCACCGTTCATGCCTATTTTCTACGACGAAAACTTCAGGCTCGAACAAAAAAATGTACGTAACCTGCCTGAGAATTTAATGAACTACATGGATATGACTACAACGTATCTTATTCCGCCGGATAAAATGAAACCGGCTAAAAAATAATACCACATTCAATTAAAAAGAAAGGGGCCCGATGAGGCCCCTTTTTTGTTTGTTTGTGTTTGTTTGTGTTCCTGTAAATTATTTGCTCCAGCTTAGTCCTTTTGAAGCTGTAAGCATGGCCCTTGCATCTGCTTCAGATACTTCGGCCATTGTTGCAGCCGCGGTATACATTTTGTTACCATGTAAAAACATGTGTACAATAGTATAGGTAGTCACATCTTTTTTCTTCATCTCGGCAATCATCGCGTTTTTTTCGTTCACAATGTATTTTACAAATACAACAGGCCCGGTTGTTTTCTTTTCCAGCTCCTTTTTTCCACTGGCCATCATACTTTCCGGTGTGTAGCCTGCCTGTTTATCCATTTCGCTCATTTTAAGCTTAAAATTGCCGGCTTTTATCTTCCATTCGGTGAACTTACCAAAGCTGGAAGAATCTACTTTTACTTCGCCATATTCAGCTGGAACGGTCATGGTTGCTTTTAGTCCGTAAGGCGCGAGATCAACTTTGGTTTGTGCCGTAAAAGCAAATGTGGTGAGGGTGAGAACAAGTGTTAATAGTTTTTTCATGGTTAAATAGAGTTTTAGATTTCCGCCAAAGATAAAGAAATGTTTACGGATGCCTTTGCAAATGGATAAACAATGTACTTTCGCGGATATTCGTCAAATACCGGTGTATATTCGCTTTTACCCTGCTAAACTACCTTCGCCATTTCAGCCGGATTTTGTAATTTAAGGACAAAATTATGAGGCAACAGGCAGTGATCATAGTGGCGGGTGGAACCGGCTCACGCATGCAGAGTGAACTGCCAAAACAGTTTATACAACTAAACGGCAAAGAAATTCTGCTACATACCATCGATCGCTTTTTGCAATTTGATCCCGAAATAAAAATCATCGTTTCCGTGCACAAGGATTACCTGGAACTGGCTCGGGAACTTTGCAAAGCACACAAAAACATTTTTTTTACTACCGGCGGTGATACGCGCTTTCAATCTGTAAAAAACGGCTTGCAGTTAATGGATGATGCAAATGCCGTAGTAGGCATTCACGATGCGGCGCGTCCGCTTGTATCCTTAAAAACCATTAGGGACTGTTATGAAACTGCGGCGCAAAAAGGCAATGCAACACCCGCCATTAAAATTGCAGAAACCATTCGCGAAGTAAATGACGAAAACATTAACAAACCTGCCAATCGCGATCATTTTAAAGTGATCCAGACACCGCAATGCTTCCTGGTATCAAAAATTAAAAAAGCATTTGAGCAGCCCTACTCTGCTAATTTTACTGATGACGCTTCGGTGTTGGAAGCAGCGGGTGAAAAAATAATTTTGGTGGAAGGAAACCCGGAAAATATCAAGATTACCAATCCACACGATTTACTAATTGCAAAAGCTTTACTGCAACATGAGCAACGATGAAATATGCGACGCGCTGGAACTGAGCGGAAAATTAATGGAACTGCACGGCGAAAATCCGTTTAAGATCCGGGCATACAGCAATACTGCTTACAAGCTCTCGAAATTACGCTACGATTTTAATGGTAAAACATTAAAGGACATTGAAAGCATTGAAGGCATTGGTAAAGGTATTTCCGGGAAAATTTTTGAGCTGATGCAAACCGGCATCACCGCCGAATTGAAAGAGCTTTTGGACAAAACACCGCCGGGCGTGGTGCAGATGATGAGCGTGAAAGGACTTGGTCCAAAAAAAGTGGGGCAACTTTGGCGCGAGCTGCAGGTTGAAAGCGTGGGCGAATTGCTCTACGCCTGCAACGAAAACCGTTTGGTTACGCTGAAAGGCTTTGGCGCCAAAACACAGGAAGCCGTAAAACAAAGCATTGAATTTAAGATTGCACATTCGCAAAAGCACCATTACGCCACTATTGATGTATTGGTAAAAAAGCTGGTAGAATACATTTCGGAGCAACAGCCTGATCTGACAATTATGCCGGTTGGCCAATTACGGAGAAAAAATGAGGTGATCGACAAAATCGAGATCCTGATGGACGGCGAAAAAACCATTGACACCAAAGAATTTGAATCCATTATTCCACTGCCCGTAAATTACATTCAATGCGAGCCTTCTGAATTTTATTACCATTTGTTTGAGTTGACTGCAACCCCGGAACATTTGGTACAGGCCGGTTTTGAAAACATTACCGAAAAAGATTTTACCGACGAAGAAGAAATTTACGATCAGCTGCAATTGCAATACATTGAGCCCGAATTACGCGAAGGCTTAAACGAAGTAGACCTCGCCACCGAAAATAAAATTCCAACGCTGGTTGAGTACGAAGACCTGAAAGGCATTCTGCACAACCACTCGCTGTACAGTGACGGCGTGCATTCGCTGAAAGAAATGGCCGATTACTGCAAAGAATTAGGCTTCGAATACTTCGGTATCTGCGATCACTCAAAAACCGCGGTGTATGCACAGGGATTACCCATTGAAACGGTTCTTCGCCAGCAGCAGGAAATTGATAAGCTGAACGCTGACTACAAAGATTTCAAAATCCTGAAAGGAATTGAAAGTGATATTTTGGGTGATGGTTCATTGGATTACCCGGAAGAAATTTTAAAAACATTTGATTTTATTGTCGGCTCCATTCACTCCGGTTTTAAAATGACAGAAGAGCAGGCCACACAACGTTTGATCAAAGCCATTGAAAATCCGTACACGTCCATACTTGGTCACCCGACAGGACGTTTGTTGCTGGCGCGTCCCGGCTATCCCATCAACCACAAAAAAGTAATTGATGCCTGCGCCGCGAATAAAGTGCATGTGGAATTAAATGCGCATCCTTACCGGTTGGACATCGATTGGAGGTGGATCAATTATTGCATAGAGAAAAATGTTATGATCTCTATTAACCCCGACGCTCACCATAAAGAAGGTTTCCATGATATGTACTACGGTGTTTGTGCTGCACGAAAAGGCATGCTGCCTAAAGAAATGTGCCTGAACGCACTTCCTCTTGATGAATTGCTGAAAGCCTTTAAAAAATAATTTAGACTCTATTGTTACTATGACACTGATCAATTCCATAGCAAGCTGGCTGATGAAGAAACGGATGCACCAGATCGAACTCTTCATCAAATATCCTATTGACGTACAAATGGAATGGATGCATTCGCTGGTACGTGATGCCTCCAACACCGAATTCGGCAAGCAGCACAATTTCTCTTCTATAAAAACCTATAACGATTTTCGTAATAATATTCCTGTAAACGATTACGAAACATTAAAGCCCTGGATTGAGCGCACCCGTAAGGGCGAACAACATTTGCTCTGGCAAAGCGAAATAAAATGGTTTGCCAAAAGCAGCGGCACCACCGATAAAAGTAAATTCATTCCCGTTTCTGCAGAAAGTCTCGATGGCTGCCATTACAATGCCGGCCGCGATATGGTGACTTTACATTGTTATAATAATCCACACACGCAATTGTTCACTGGCAAAAACCTGGCACTGGGCGGAAGCTTTAAGGAAGATCATTTTGGCAATCACCATTCTTTTCATGGGGATGTGAGTGCCATCATCATCCAGAATCTACCGATGTGGGCTGATTTTTTCCGTGCACCCGATGTGAGCATTGCCTTAATGGACGAATGGGAAAGTAAGCTGGAGCGGATTGCGGAAACTATGATGAACGAAAACGTTACCAGTATTGCCGGTGTACCGAGCTGGATGCTGGTACTGATGAAACGGATCATGGAGAAAAAAGGCGCGAAGACGATGAGCGAAGTGTGGCCCAACATGGAAGTGTATTTTCACGGTGGCGTAAGCTTTGCACCTTACAAAGAGCAGTTTCAGAAATTGTTTGACAACGGAAAAACAAATTACCTGCAATTGTACAATGCCTCCGAAGGATTTTTCGGAATCCAGGACCAATTGAAAAGCGATGAAATGTTGTTGATGCTGGATTACGGCATTTTTTACGAATTTATTGAGCTGGACGACTGGCAGAACAAGGATTTCAGCCGCGTGATGAGCCTGGACGATGTAAAGGTGAACGTAGATTACGCTATGATCATTACCACCAACGCAGGACTCTGGCGCTACGAGCTGGGCGATGTGATTCATTTCACAAGCACCAATCCATACCGCTTTAAAATTTCCGGCAGAACAAAACAGCACATCAATGTATTTGGCGAAGAACTGATGGTACACAATGCTGACAATGCCATTGCTGCCGCCTGCGAAAAAACCTATGCGCTGGTGAAAGATTACACCGTCGCTCCTGTTTTTATGGAGAACAATGCCGGCGCACACGAATGGCTGATAGAATTTGATAAGGAACCGAACAATTTTGAGTTCTTTTGCGCGTTATTGGATGAGTCGCTGAAAAAACAAAACAGCGATTACGAAGCCAAGCGCTATAATAATTTCGTATTGCATTTTCCGAAAGTGAATAAAATGCCGCACGATACATTTTACAACTGGCTGAAAACAAACAACAAACTCGGAGGACAATACAAAGTGCCACGCCTGAGCAACAACCGAAAAATACTGGAAGAGATTCTGGACATGCAAAATACCAAATAAAAAAATGAGAGTTTACAGAATACATCTTCCTGTTCTTATCCTTTCATTTATTTGTGTTGCGTTTGTAAAACAAGAGCAGCCAAAGCGCATGGTTATAAAAACAAAGTCCGATTTTTTTACAGTAGACAACATCGGGAATATTCTTACGGTGAACCACGAGGAGTTGGTGAAATACCAACCTACCGGAAAATTTTTTGCACGCTACAGCAATTTAAAGCTGGGCAATATTACAACTGTAGACGCCATGAATCCCCTAAAGCTATTGCTGTATTACAGGGATTTTCAGCAAATTGTTTTTCTCGACAACCAGCTTACAAGCAACAGCGAGCCCATTTCGCTGGAGGCACTTGGGTATGAACAAACTGAACTTGTATGCGCCAGCGTTAACAACAGTTTCTGGATTTACGACAAGCAAAACAACGAGCTGATCCGCTTTGACCAGAATTCTAAAAAAATTGCGTCTACCGGGAATTTAAAACAGGTGTTGAAAACGGACATGACTCCCAATTACATGCGCGAGTACAACAATTTTCTGTTCCTGAATTGCCCGGAGACTGGTATTTACATGTTTGACATTTTCGGTGCCTTCAGCAAGGTTATTTCCATTAAAAACATCAAACAGTTCCAGGTGAGCGAAGACATTATTTATTTTCAGAAAGACACCGCTTTGTGCAGTTATAATTTCAGGTTGTTTGAAGAAGCCTGTAAACAAATCCCGGGCAGCGCTGGCGCTCTTAACATGGATTTTAACAAGAATACGCTTTACACCGGCTTTAAAGATTCAGTGGTGGTTTCCCCGGTGAAATAGTTAAGTTTTTTAAAACACTATTTAACATTTTTACACTGGAAAAAAGGACCTTGTTTTGCTATATTTGTGTAACAACCGGTGTTTTTTGGAATTATAGTGCCGGTTTATGGAAAAGCGGCAGAAAGCGCATCTGAATACAGACATGGAAAACAGCGGGGACATTCTCATTGAAAAGCTTGACGGTTTTATCCGGAAGTATTATAAAAATCAATTGCTCAAAGGCGTGATCTATTCCAGCGGTATTTTGCTGGGCGCTTTTTTAACCGTTGTACTGCTGGAATATTTTGGCGAGTTCAATACCGCTATCCGCACTGTTTTATTCTTTAGTTTTTTAATAGCCACCTTAAGTGTACTCGTAAAATTTATTACCATCCCGCTTTTAAAGCTCAATAAAATTGGCAAGATCATTTCTTACGACCAGGCGGCGGCTATTATCGGGAATCATTTCGGCAATGTACAGGATAAACTATTAAACGTATTGCAACTGCAAAGCAACAAAATGCTGCAGGGTTCTGACGAATTGCTGCTTGCCAGCATCCGCCAGAAAACCGATGAGCTGAAACCTGTTCCGTTTACTACTGCCATCAATCTTTCTGAAAATAAAAAATACCTCAAATACGTATTACCACTATTGTTACTCACCACCTTCATTCTGGTCATCTGGCCGCAGGTGATCACAAAAAGCACAGCGCGCCTGGTGAATTACACGACGTTTTACGAAAAGGAAATGCCGTTTAAGTTCAGTATTCAGAATAAGAATTTAACTGCATTGCAAACACAGGATTTTAAGCTCGAGCTGAATGTAACCGGTGATCAGTTACCGAATGAAGTGTATATCAACATCAAAGGTATTGAGTACAAACTCGAAAAAGAAAACAACGCCACGTTTAATTACACCTTTAAAAACGTGCAGGCCAGCACCGGGTTTCAATTGAGCGCTGCAGGATTTAATTCGCGGGAATACGAATTGAAAGTAATTCCAAAACCATCGCTGATGCAATTCAATTTGCAGCTGATCTATCCGCCGTACCTGAACAAAACCAACGAAACCATCAGCAACAGCGGCGATCTGCAGATCCCACAGGGTACAAAAGTAAACTGGGTGTTCAACACCAAAAATACCGATGCACTTCAATTGCGTTTCAGCGATAGTCTTGCAAAGCCGGACCGCAATTCGGAAAATCAGTTTAGTTTTACCCGTCGTTTTTTACAAAGTAACAATTACACGGTGCGTGCGTTTAACGAGTTTGTAAAAGATTCGCCTGATTCGGTAAACTATAGCATCAACGTGATTCCTGATCAATATCCAAGTATTGACGTCAGCGAAAAAATAGATTCCACCAATATTAAAAACGTGTATTTCAGCGGGCAGGTAAAAGACGATTACGGTTTCAGCGGCTTGTATTTCCGCTTTAAAAAATATGCTACCGACAGTACTGGCAGGGAAAGCGAAACTTCAGGGAGTTATCCTGTACACGTAGAAACAAAACAAGTTTCGCAACCGTATTTTTATTACCTGGATGCCGCGCAGTATAATTTGCAGCCAGGTGATAAAATTGAATATTACTTTGAAGTGCTGGACAACGACGGTGTAAACGGTGCCAAATCATCTAAAACACAAGTGATGACCTTTAAAGCGCCATCTAAGGACGAGATCAACGAAACCACGTCAAAAAACAATTCTGAAATTAAAAAAGACCTGGAGGAAAGCATTAAAAAAGCGAAGCAGCTGCAGAAGGATGTAAACGATATCTCTAAAAAAATCAACGATAAAAAACAGCTGGGTTACGAAGAGAAAAAGAAGCTGGAAGATCTGATTAAAAAACAAAACGAGCTGAAGAATAAAGTTGAAGAGATCAAGCAGGAGAACCAACAAAACAATCAACAGCAAAACGAGTTTTCGAAAACAGACGAGAGCATTATGGAAAAACAAAAAGAATTGGAAAAGCTTTTTGAAAACGTAATGACCCCCGAAATGAAAAAGCTGTTTGATGAGCTGAACAAGATGTTGGACAAAATGGACCGCAACGAGGTACAGCAAAAGCTGGAAGAGATGAAGCTCTCGAACAAAGACCTGGAAAAAGAGCTGGACCGTAATCTCGAAATGTTCAAACAATTGGAAGTTCAGCAAAAAATGCAGAACGCCATTGAAAAGCTGGACGAGCTGAAAAAGAAAGAAGACGACCTTAATAAAGAGACCGAGAACAAAGACAAAAAATCGGATGATAAAAACTCAGACAAAAACAAAGACGACAAGAATAAGGATGATAAAAATAAATCGGGCGACAAAGATTCAAAAAACAAAGAGCTGGAAAAAAAGCAGGACGAGATCAAAAAAGAATTTGACAAGCTAAAGGAAGACCTGAAAGAACTCGACAAGAAAAACAGCGAGCTGGAAGAACCGAACACTTTACCGAAAAATGAGGAAAAGCAAAACCAGGTAAGCCAGGAGATGCAAAAAAGCTCGGAGCAGCTGAGTAAAAACGATAAGAAAGATGCTTCCAAATCACAGAAAAGTGCCAGTGAAAAAATGGAAGAAATGAAAGAGGAGATGGAACAGGCCATGGAGAATGCCGAAGAAAAACAGGAGGAGGAAAACGCCGAAGCCCTGCGCCAGATCCTGGAAAACCTTTTAAACCTTTCCTTTGCACAGGAAGAACTGGTAAAACAATTGCCAAAAACACGCATAGATAATCCACAGTACGTGAAAATTCCGCAGGATCAGAACAAACTGAAAGATGACAGCAAAATTATTGAAGACAGTCTTTTGGCTTTAAGTAAACGCGCGCCAAAAATCAGTGCGCTTGTTAACCGAGAGATCAGCGCTATTAACATGAACATGGATAAAACGGTAAAGGCTTTAGCAGAACGCAATACCGGCGAAGCCACCATGCGCATGCAAAGCAGCATGACATCCATTAATAACCTGGCCCTTTTACTCAATGAATCGCTGGAACAGATGCAAAAGCAAATGAAGCAGCAAAAACAAATGAAAGGTCAGCCCGGCAAAGGGAAATGCAGGAAACCCGGCAGCGGCAGCGGTAATAGTCCTTCTCCAAAATCGGGAATTCCAAACATGCGTCAATTGCAGCAGCAGCTCAACCAACAATTGCAGCAGTTGAAAGACGCTATGGACAAAGGCCAGAAACCCGGAGAAAAACCCGGTGATAAAGGCAAAGGCGGTCAGAAACCCGGGCAGCAGGGAACCATGGGCCAAAATGGCAACACCGGTAACAGCATGATGCCCGGAAACAGCGAGCAATTGGCAAAATTAGCCGCTCAGCAGGAAGCTTTAAGGCGCCAGATGCAATCGATGATGGACAAGCTCAAGAACAAGGGCTCAAACCCGGGTGGCGACATTGCCGACATGATGGAGCAAACCGAAAAAGACATTGTTAATAAACAAATTAGTGGCGAAACCATGCGCCGCCAGCAGGAAATTTTGACCAAACTACTTGAAAGTGAGAAAGCTGAGCGGGAAAGAGAGCAGGACGAACAGCGCAAAAGCAATGAGGCAAAAACTCAGAATTTAAGCAACCCTGAGCAGTTTTTGGAGTATAAAAGACTTAAAGAAAAAGAGTTGGAGTTGTTAAACACCGTTCCGCCCAGTTTAACGCCCTACTATAAAGAGAAAGTCAACAATTACTTCAACAACGTCAATACAAATGGTGCCGGCAAAGGGGGATAGCCTGAAGATAAATTCAAATTCAGATAATTTGCGATTGGTGGAGCGGTTGATTGACGATGTTTGCCAGATTTACAATGTAAATGAAGACCGTTACGGCAACATTTTAATTGCGGTAACCGAGGCTGTGAATAACGCGATTTGCCACGGCAACAAAAACAATCCCGATAAAATTGTACAGATAGGCTTTGAAAGCGCAGGCAACCAGCTGACGTTTAAAATAAAAGACGAGGGCCCGGGTTTTGATTACAGCAACCTGCCCGATCCTACCGATCCTGCCAACCTCGAAAAGCTAAACGGCCGAGGTGTATTTTTAATGAAAAACCTCTCGGACAAGATCGAATTTTTCAATAACGGAAAAGAAGTGGCGCTGTCGTTTAATAATTAAATTCTTTTCCACTGATGAAAAAACTAGTTTTCATCTTTATCCTTTTTTTAAGCGGCAACTCATTCTCCCAGATCAATGATTCCGTAGTAATAATCAACAATTACTTTCGTACAAAGTACACAAAGGAAAGAAAGGGCATGGATAGTATTGTTGCCAATACAAAAACCGATAAGCGTTACTTTCATACGATCAAAAAAGAATATTTTATTGATAATGGTATTGTTTCAAAGGATTTCTATTTAGCTGAGCATCAAAAACAGGTTAACGAGCGGTTCAGGCCTTTTAAAAGACTTGAATACCATGAAAATGGACAGGTAAGTCTGGTTGGTAATTTTTATAATGGTGACGGCGTGCTGGATTCCTGTAAAGCGTATTCAACCAGCGGAATTCTTACATCCTCTGTAAAAGTTGTGCTGGACACTCTTCCTCCTGTAGTAAAGGACGGTGTTTTATGGCCACATATTGTTCAGAAAAGTTATAGCATAAAAAAATACAGTAAAGAAGGCATCCTGATTTCGCATATATACCTCGATAAAAACCAAAGAACAGAAGAGCATTACTCCGGAGGAAAACTTATCAGTACAAAAACCAAGTCGGTGAAAACCAAAAAACAGTCTTCTTAAAATTCCCTAAAACCCTTTCTTTTTCACTGAAATGCCGTTATCTTTAGTATTTCTAGTTTGAATTCTATTTTTAAATATTCCCTCATTCTTTTCCTGCTTTTTTCAGGCATTTTATTGACTGCTCAACCGGGTCGTAATGCCAACAACGAAAAGCTGGCCATGCAGTATTACGAGCAAAAAGAATTTGACAAGGCTAATGTCTATTTTGAACCTTTGTACGATAACAATCCCGATGGTTGGTACGCTGTGTATTTTAAAAGCCTGATGGGTGCCAAAGATTATAACAAGGCGGAAAAAATAGTAAAAAAACAACTGAAGCAATACAAGCAAAACGCATTTTTATACGTTTACCTGGGCCGCATTTACAAAGCGCAAAACGAAGAGAAAAAAGAAAAAGATGCATACGAAAAAGCCATTAAGGAATTAACACCCGTTCCACAATACATTCAATCGCTGGCCAGCGCTTTTTTTGAAGACGGCCTGTACGATTATGTTCTGGATGTTTACGATAAAGTAAAAACAAAAGATTATCCGTACTTCTACGAGCGCGCCGAGATCTTCAAGCAAAAGAACGATATGAAAGCAATGATCAACGAATACCTGGACGCATTGGAGTTCAGGGAAAGTGAGATCAATGCCGTACAAACGCATTTGCAAAATTCTTTGGGTTATGACGATGATGAAGGCGGGATCAAAAACCCATTGCTGAAACAGGAGCTGCAAAAGCGCATTCAGAAAAATCCGGATAAAACCATTCTCAGTGAATTCCTGGTTTTCATTCAAAAACAGCAAAAAGACTTTGAAGGTGCCTTTGTACAAACCCGCGCTCTCGACAAACGCCTGAAGGAAGAAGGCAGTCGCGTGTACGATCTCGCCCGCATTTGCGCCGCCAACAAACAATGGGAGACCGCTTTGCGCTGCTATGAATACATTATTGAAAAAGGTCCGGGTAATTTGTATTACGACGGCGCTATGGTGGATGTGTTGAACGTGGAATACCAATCGCTCACTTCCAAGGCACAGCCGAAGCAGGAAGATTTGCTGGCGCTGGAAGCAAAATTTATTAAGGCAAAAGAAAAATATGCGAATACGCATCTCAGCGCTTTTATCATTAAAAATTTAGCAACGCTACAGGCTTATTATCTCAACAAAACCGAAAGCGCCGTTGACCTGTTGGATCAATTGGTGAACCAGGGTGGATTGGAACCTGTTGCCCGCGCCGAATATAAAATCATGTTGGCCGATGTGTACCTGATCAAGAACGAGATCTGGGAAGCCTCCCTGCTCTATTCGCAAGTAGAAAAAGATTTTAAATACGAAGCCATTGGTCAGGAAGCGAAATTCAAAAATGCGAAGCTGAGCTTTTACGCTGGTGATTTTACCTGGGCCAAAGCGCAGGCCGATGTGCTGAAAGGCGCAACTACCAAATTAATTGCCAACGATGCATTGGATCTAAGCCTGATTATTTCGGATGCGATTGCTGTGGATACTAACGATGCTCCCCTGAAATTATTTGCGAGTGCTGATCTCATGGTTCTTCAACACCGTTATACCGAAGCGATCGCACGCATGGACAGCATCAACAGTTTGTACAGCACCAACACATTGGGCGATGATATTTATTTTAAGAAAGCACAGATTTACAAAGACCTTGGAAAATATTCCGACGCGGAAGCTATGTATAAAAATATTGTAGAATATTATCCGGGCGATTTGTATGGCGACGATTCACAATTCCGCCTGGCGGAACTTTATGAAAAAAATTTAATGGACAAGGAGAAAGCAAAAATTGCCTACCAGGATGTATTAACAAAATACCCTGGAAGTATTTTTGTGGTGGAGGCCCGCAAACGTTTCCGCGATCTGCGCGGTGATACGCCGGGTACTAACTAAACCGTTATTCCTTCACGAATTTCAGTCGTGATACATAATTTTCCGAAACAACATTTACAAAATAAATTCCGCTGGTCAATGTGTAAGCATCTATGTTTGCTTCGTTACCAGCCGGGAACTCCTTTTCAATTATTATTTTTCCTGTTACATCAGTCACTGTGCATTTTATTTTTTCGGTTTGCTGTTTGTGGCTGATCAAATAAAAATTACCGGCAGATGGGTTTGGATACAAGGTAAAAGCATTGGATTGTTGTGCTCCATTTTCATACACCGAAGCCAGCGGCGACCAGATATCAATGGCCCACTCCGGGTGATCGATAAACGGATTCCGGTTGTTCTGCAATTTGTAAATAGAATCGTTCCTCGCAATTTCCTTCGCGCTTACAGGGTCCTGCTGGTGCCAGCTCATTAGCACATCCAGTTGCCACTGTAAAATAGTTGCTCCGTTTGTGCCTGGTGAAAAAGACCAATTTGAATCTTCGGAGTAATAGCGGGTGGTCATGTAAAAATAAGTACGCGCAAGATCTCCTTTAAATTCGTTAAGAGGTTCAAATACCGTTCCGTTATAGCCCGGGCTGCTGCAGGAACCGAGTTTGCTACCGTTCATACTGGTCCACGATGCATTGCTCACATTTGCGTATGGATAATTGGCGCGCTGACCGTTTACCTTTCCGTCTGTGGGATAAATATGAAACAGATCGGAGCTGGGTGTGGTTTCAGAATTAAACCAGCTTTGCGGCCAGCTGTGCTCGCGGTTGTAGCAATCTCCTTCTGCGCTATAATTGCCGCATTGGTTGGTAACAAACGTATACTCGTAGGGCTGCGCACCCACAGGTTTGTAGCTGTAGATGTCCCATACTTTTCCATTCGGCTTCTGATCGGCTTTGGCAAACGCCTGCCATAGGCCGCTGTAAGTAATATCGGTATGGTTTTTTATAATGTCGTGCAACGCGATTTTTAAATTGTTTCCTGTTAATCCCTGTGCAGAATTATAATAGCCTGCGGGAATTTGCGAAAACACAAAAAATGGCAGAGCAAATACGATGTGTAAAATAAATTTCATTACGGTAAAGATAAACATTTCAGATACCGGTATTTCATTCTTTAGTATCTTGGCAGAATATTTAACTTTAGATTAATGGAAACCCAACAGCAAATTGAAGACGTTTACAAAACCAGTAAAAATTATCCCGAATTAGTAAAGGGATTAATTGCCATTGGCATCCTGTCTTACACTGTTGAAGTATCCACCAGTGACATTTTATACCGTTTTGCCGAAGGGAATAATATAGTGCATGCCGGGAAAATAACACCCAGAACCATCAGCGAATCGTTCAGCAAAGAAAAAACAATTGATGCCGTGAGAGCTTCACAGAAAGGCGAAATCAATTACCCGCAGTTTATGGATGCCATTGCTCTGGCTGGTGTACGCTTTTACGAATCTACACTCAACGGTAACCGCAAACGCGTGACGTATATTGGCTTTGGCGGTGAGTATGAAGAATTAATCCCACTGTAAAATGGTAAGCACGGATGCAGTAAGAAAACTAGCCCTTTCGATGGAGAATACAGAGGAGCTGCCGCATCTCGAGAAAACATCTTTTCGTTATAAGAAAAAGATCTTTGCCACTGTTGACGAAAAAAAACAGCGCGCCTGCCTTGCGCTTTCATTGGTAGACCAGTCTGTGTTTTCGGCTTATGACAATACAGTCATTTATCCCGTTCCCAATGCCTGGGGAAAGAAAGGCTTTACTTTTGTGGAATTGAAAAAAGTAAGAAAAGATCTTTTTGCCGATGCGTTAAAGCAGGCTTACAGGTATGTTTCTGAAAAATCCCTTCCGAAAAAGAAGAAATGATTCTTCCATAACGTTTTAATTTTCGCCAATTGACAAATTAGTAATACTTTTGTTTCCCCAATTTTTAGCATTATCAGTAAATTCTCTAAAATAGTCAGTGCCATCAAGCTTTCGTTCAATGGGCAGGAACAGGATTATACCAAAGGCAGCATTCCAAAAGCGGTGTTGTTACTGGCTATTCCTATGATGCTGGAATTATTTTTTGAAAGCATTTTTGCCGTAGTGGACATGTATTTTGTTGGCACACTGGGTGAAAACGCCATTGCCACCGTTGGACTTACCGAATCTGTCATTACCATTGTGTATTCGCTGGCCATTGGCCTGAGTACTGCGGCCACCGCCATTGTTGCGCGGCGCATTGGCGAAAAAAATCCCGCTGAAGCAGCGCATGCCGGTGCACAGGCACTTGTGGTATCGTTAATAGCTACCGTAGTGCTGAGCATTATTGGCGTTGTGTTTGCCGATAAAATACTTTCGCTGATGGGTGCTTCGGAAGCTGTTGTAAGAGATGGTGCCGTATTTACACGAATTATGTTTGCGGGTAGCATCAGCATTATGCTTTTGTTTTTGATCAATGGGATTTTTCGCGGCGCCGGCAATGCTATGATCGCGATGGTGAGCCTATGGATTGCCAGCATTATTAATATTATCCTCTGCCCTGTTTTCATTCATTACTTTGGTTTGAAAGGCGCCGCCATTGCCACAGTGATCGGCAGAACATGTGGTGTCATTTATCAATGCATCTGCCTGTTTAAAGGGAGTGGTGTTTTAAAATTCAACAAAGCATATTTTAAGCCGGATAATGCCATCATCAAATCCATTATCAGCATTGGTTGGCCTGCTACCTTTCAATTTATAATTGCAAGTGGCAGTTGGATTGTGATAGCGAAATTAGTAGCTGAAACCGGTGGCACAACTGCTTCTGCAGGTTACCAAATCGCTATAAGAAATGTAGTGTTCTTTATTTTACCGGCGTGGGGCTTAAGCAATGCTGCGGCCACACTGGTGGGGCAAAACCTGGGTGCCAAAGAATTGTTGCGTGCAGAAAAAAGCGTAATGCTCACGGCAAAATACAATGCCATTTTCATGAGCTTTGTGATGGTGCTGTTTATCTTTTTCTCAGAACCTGTCATCCGCATTTTTACCAGTGACGAAGCAATTGTGGCACACGGTGCAAAAGCATTACAGATCATTGGTTCCGCGTATATTTTTTACGGCATAGGTATGGTAATGACGCAATCGCTCAATGGGGCAGGCGATACAAAAACACCTACCATTATTAATTTCGTTTGCTTCTGGCTCATACAAATTCCGCTGGCTTGTATTCTATCGCTGGTATTTGACCTGAAAGATACCGGCGCCATTATTGCCATACCTGTAGCGGAAACCCTGATTGCCCTTGTAGCCTGGTACTACTTTAAAAAAGGGAAGTGGAAAGAAGTGAAAGTTTAGTCTGCTTTCGGATGCAATTTTTTACTGTAATATCTGTTACGGGATTATCAAAATCCTTGATAAATACCTTAACCTAATCTTTGTAATAAGCTTACTTGCGTTCCACGTATTTGTTTGCTTCTATTCCATTTCTACATACGACCACGATTATGGGCAAATTTCTGCGTTCTCAACCGGTTTAAAAGGCAACGCGGAAACATTTGCAGAATATGGCGGAAAAGAAAAACTTGAACAATGGATATTTGAATACTGGCGGGATACAATTGTATGTTCGTTGATTTTTATTGTGCTTCCTTTTGTAATAAGTATCTACAGGCTATTTGCGCCGCCCAAACTATGGCTAACGGTTGTTTATTACATGATTTTTTTGGATATTCTGCTCTCTTTTTATTATTCCTGGTTGTGTACTTTTCAAGGTAACACAAACGAGTTTCTTTGAGCTGGTAAATAAAATAATGTAGCTTTACATAAGCTGAAATTAAAAATGACACCGGAATTCCCCTTAATATCAATTTACAAAAACCAGGTTTTACACATTCATAACAACGAGAATAAATTCCGTACTATTTCGACACTTGCCTTTCTTCAACAAAATCCAGACGAAAGTAAACTTTATGACCGGGATGGAAATACATGGAATTTTGCTTTCATTAACGACCATGTTAAAGAAACATTTTGGGTAAAATTTCTTGCAAACACGTTTCACAATGCAACAATTAAGGTGGATTTAAAATGGAATCTTACAGGCAAGTTCACTATAGACTCTCTTAAAGCTGACTTAATGAATGCCGTTGACAACGACAAACATGATCTTATAGCCCAATTTGAAGAGGCTGATACAATTAAATCCGCGTTCAGCAAATGCAACTCATTTGACGAAATACTCGATGCGATAAAAAAGCTTGTTCTTCCCGGTATCACAGAGGAACACTTGTGAGTTAGCGCTCAAATGTGTAAATTAGAATGAGTTCTTCGTTATAAAAAATATGCGAACATTATTCATATCCCTGTTTTTTATTTCCTGGCAATCAGTGCAATCTCAATCCATTGACAAAGTAGAAAGCATTGACACAATTTTTTATGAATCCGGTCAAATCAAAGCCATCACGTTTAGTAAAAATTCGCAAACGCGGTTATTGCTTCCGTGTGACAGAAAGCTCATAAAAACTATCTACCAATACGACTAATGTAAGAACCTGAGAAATACAAGGCTTGTTTATGAATTTAATACCGACTTAAATTTTTATGGCGTAATGAATCCCAGCCGCTATAAGGAAGAAGATCACTTAACAAGTGCAAAGGAGTGCGATAAAAAATGGATTCGTCCAATAACCCATTAGCATCATCTATGAGAACATTCCTGGCATTATTCCTCTCAACTTTTTCAATATGTACTTTTGGGCAATCTTTCAACCTGGTTGGTACCTGGAAATCTGAAAAGACAATGCATGCTCGTCAATATACATTTAATACTGATGGAACCGCCAAAACGGACGAACTGGGCGATCTGTCGGAATATCATTTCTCAGGACGTTACAGCATTCTGGATAATCATATTATTATCAAATATGATACCCTGGTATATTCATATAAGAAAAGTATTTCTCAAAATGATACTTTGTTGATCTTAAACAATACCACACTAAAAGTAAATAACCGCCTGTACGTTTTTAACCAGGAAAGAAAAGAGATTGCGTTTTCGGTAGATAGTACCGGCTTACTAACGTATAAGACAAAAAATTTTGGCGACAGTGTATTCATTCAGAAATTCAGGTTTAACAGGTGGATTGTTGTTGACACGATTGTACAAACCGGTGAGTTTATAGACTTAAACAATTATCCACTCATGCTTCATTCAGGCAGCAATATGTTTCGTATCCATACTAATTTTTCGCATCGGTGGCTAAAGCAATTTGAGATCATTTCACCAAAAGAAAAAATTAAGCTAAACAGCACGAAAATTAAAGACAAAATCATCTTCAGCAGACAAACCTATTATGAACTGTATGACAAACACGGAAAGCTGTTACAAAAAGGTGTTGCTGAAACTGTTGACTGCACCAGCTTGCCAAAAGGCAGATATTTCCTGAATTTTGATAATAGTTTGGGAGAAATAAAAAAGATTTAATTTTGCAAAAAAGATTGCCTTATAAAACTGACGAGTATTTGGTAAAGTATTTTCTCATATTAACACTGACGTTTTGCGCCGTTTCAGCCCTTTCTCAAAAAAAAGAAAATGCATACACCTACGATGTTTGCCTTCATCAAAAAATGAAGCCCGGAAAAGCATATGTACTTAATGAAATTATCACACGGCGCGAAGACAAAACACCTTACATTGAAGGGATTATCTGCGAGCGTCACAAAAAGCCAATCATGACTTCTACCGTAACTTTGAGTCAGTCTGAAAACGATTCGGTGGTAAGACAAATTATTCTTGACTCCACAAATATTTTCAGTTTCGATAACCTTAAGCCGGGTAAATACAATGTATCGGTTTCTTCCAATGGTTACCTTACTTCTATAATGACAGGTATTTCAGTAGATAAATTTTATGCACTCCCATTTGTTTTCGTGCCTGGGAGAATTGATAAGTTTATAATGACGACCATTACATCCGATAAAAAATTATCGGAAAAGAAGCTTAACCAACGGATAAAAGAATTAGAGGAAGAACTGAACAGGTAAAAAATACAATAAGAATGAAATACATGCTGCTGGCTTTAATCCTCCTTGTAATACAGAATCTTGTTTTTGGCCAGGATACAATAAGACTAAAAACAAAACCCAAAGTTGTGGTTAAAAGCTGGTATCCTGAATTCAAAAATTTTCCATCATTTAAGTCCGGAGAGAAAAAAATAGTATTTACAAAAACCCAGGTTTCAAAAACATGTCTATCCGGAACAATGACATCAACATTGTCACCTCAAATGAACAGGTTAAAATTAAAGAAACCGACAAACCGAACCAATATTTAGTAGCTGTAGATTCAACCAAGGCGTCTTTTGTTGAATTAGAAATGTGGTTTGAGATGGAGAAACATGTTATTCTTCTGTATCAAAAATCGAAGTGGGTAAATATCACGGATGTTTACCCGGTAAAAGACAACAGAATATTAATTGATAAGGTGAAACTAAAAATAATTAACTGACACGTAACTGTTTTACCTTATCCCCGCATTCAGTGCCTTCAGCAAAGCATTCGCTTTCAGCAAACATTCTTCATACTCTTTTTCAGGTTCACACAAATGCGTGATGGCGCTGCCTACGGCAATGGACAAACGTTTTGTTTGTTGATTGTAGAAAATACTGCGGATGTTTACCGCCAGTTCAAAGTTTCCGTTCTCTTCTATTGTACCCATTGCTCCCGAATAAAAGTTACGCTCAAAATCTTCCAGCTCATCGATCAGGTTCATGGCACTGCTTTTGGGCGCGCCGGTCATGCTGGCCATGGGGAAAGTGGCTGAAATAATGTTATCAAAACTTACATCTTCTTTTATTTCGCAGCTTACTGTGCTCACCATCTGGTGCACGGTTTCATACGTTTCAATATTGTACAATTTATTTACGCTCACGCTCCCACGCTTCGCAATCACCGAAAGATCGTTGCGCGCTACGTCCACCGCCATTACGTTTTCGGTACGTTCTTTTTCGCTAGTGTACAATTCGTTTTTTAATTTTTCATCTTCCTGTGTTGTTGCACCGCGCTTCGCTGTTCCTTTAATAGGCTTGGTTGATAAGGTGTTTCCTTCTCTTCGCATAAACAATTCGGGACTGGCAGAAATAATGTGATCGTCGCCGTACTTTAACAACGCTGCATATGGCGCTTTGGCAATAGAATTTAATTTTGTGAAAACGGAAACAGGATCTATCTCTGCATTCTCCGCAACAAATTCCATGCAAAAATTGATCTCGTAAATGTTTCCGCGCTGAATGTGTTTTTTCAGCGTTTCAATTTTCTGAATGTACTGCGCTTTTGAAATGCCCGGAATAAGCTGTATGTTTTTCGGTTCGTTGTTAAACTCATCAACAGAAAACGGGAACGAATTTTTTACAGGAAAAAATAAAGGCTGTGGTTTTTTCAATGCCGGATTTTTATAGGGAATAAGACAAATGCTTTTTTTTGCTGCATTAAAAGTATCCGAACCTATATCTTCCAGTTCAAAACATGTTAATTCCCCGTTTGCTGTATTAATCCGGACAAAGTAATTTCTAAATGCATTTAATCTGTTTCTCGTCGTAATCATGTTGTTTTTAAAGCATTTAGATGCTGTATTTCATTGCAAGTTAAGGAAAGATTAAATAAATTTAATATAATTAAACCCAACAGGATGAGAAAAAGATTAAGCGTACTTTTTTCTGTTTCAATTGCAATTACCACTGCACAAAATGTGGCCATTAATGGTTCGGGCGCAGCGCCCGCAGCCAGTGCCATGCTCGATATTTCCTCCACCACTTCCGGATTGCTGATCCCGCGGATGACTACTGTGCAGCGCGCTGCTATAGCAACGCCTGCCACCGGCTTGTATGTTTTCGATACTACTACCGGTTCGTTCTGGTATTATAACGGAACCATATGGGTAGAAATGACCAGCTCCACCACAGGTTGGTTGCTTGCAGGAAATACATTGGCCGGAACAGAGCGTCTTGGTTCTAACAACGCTCAACCGGTACGGTTTTTTTCAAATGGCACTGAACGTGCACGGATTCTTGCTACCGGCGAAATGGTTGTTGGAAATACAGTTCCTTTTGCAGGAGATGTATTTTCGTCGTACGGTGCATTTGCCATAAACGGGTATTGTTCTGTAGCAAACGGCGCAGCTGTATATGGAAATGCTTCTGCCACCGGTGCTTTGTCAGGATTTTTTAATGCAACAGGCTCTTCTATCATTGGCATGCTCGCCAGCACAAGCTCTTCAGTAGGATTTGGAGGATACGCCCGGAATTTAAATGTTTCAGGCACGGGTCTAATGTCAATAGGGAATGCCGGCACAGGAAATTTTTTAACTGCTGGTTCAGGTGGTGCGTTTAATGGCATACCAATAGGTATAGCTGCATTCAGCGGCAATACAAATACAAATGGCAATGCCGGCGGTTATTTTGTTGGAAATACTACCGGGCAGTTTGCCTACGTTTCCACACGCGTAGCCGCAACCTGGTATAAAATAAATGGTACCGGCACTGTAGCTTCTATTCTCAGGAACCAAAACGGCCCTGCCAAAAATGTATTTTGTCCCGAAGCTCCTGAAATCCTTTTGCAGGATTATGGAGTTGGACAATTAGTGAATGGAAAAGCACATATTGCTATTGATGAAGTGCTTTCAAAAAATATAACTGTAAACGAACAACATCCCCTAAGAGTTTACATTACATTGAAAGGCGAATGCAATGGCGTATTTGTGACCAACGAAAATGACAAAGGTTTTGATGTTATTGAGCTTGCTAACGGAAAATCGAATGCTAAATTCAACTACCAGCTAGTAGCCAACCGTGCCGACGAAGTGGATGCATCCGGTGAAGTAATGTCTAAAAATGCTGACGTGAGATTCCCAGATTCTCCTTCCCTGCTTCCAATGGGCACTTCCATCAATCCAACTATCGAAAAAAGAAGCACAGATAAATGAGGAATATTCTCTTCATAGGATTCATTGTTCTGAACGCGCATATTTATTCCCAGGGAATAATCAACAATGGCGCGCAGATCACTTTTTCAGGTGGCGGGCAAATTTATGTGGATGGTGGCGCTAACGGAAATTACCTGAGCCAAAGCGGTGGTATTGTGAACCCGAGTGCTACCGGAATTATTTCCATTGAAGGCGACTGGACAAACAATTCGGCCAACACCGGTTTTGGTAACGATAACGGAACTGTCATTTTCACTGGCGCCAATCAATCTATTCTCGGTTCTAATTCCACTACGTTTTACAATTTAACTTTACAGGGAACCGGCATAAAAACACAAAATCTGAACACAAGCGTTGGCGGTGTTTCAACTACCAATGGTGTTCTTTCCGTAGGAAATGTTGTTTACGATCTTAACTCGTTTGTTCTTACGGTAACCAATCCTGTTCCTTCGGCGGTAACATACGGGAGCGGATATGTTTTAAGCGAAACCAATGCGGCAGTAAACCCCAGCATTATGCGCTGGAACATGGGCACCAGCACCGGCGCACACGTTTATCCTTTTGGTGTAGCAGGCAACCAAATTCCATTAACTTTTAATAAAACAAATGCGGCTACTTCTGATGTGGATGTGTCAACGCGCTCAACAGCAGCTTCTGATAATGCGCCATGGGCCGGTATGAGCAACGTAGCCGGCGTAAGTTTTTTCTATTGTCCAAATAACGGCATGGCTGGAAACAACTGCGCGGCCAATTCGGTAATTGACCGCTGGTGGGATATTACGCCCAGCGCCAGTACTACCGCCAACGTTACATTCAGCTACCTTGGTTCTGAAAACACATTGAATGCTCCTTATAATACAGGCAACATTGGTGCACAGTTCTGGGACGGATCGTACTGGAACATGGACAATGCTACCATTGGAAATTCGGCCGCAGTAAACGTGGGTGTGGGAAATATTACTGCCAATGGATTAACGCAGTTTTGCCCATATGTACTGTCTTCTGTGTTGGTTCCTCTGCCGGTAGAGCTGATTAATTTCTCAGCTGTATGCTCGGATGACAATACGGTCTTAAACTGGAGCACCGCTACCGAAAGAAACAGCTCACATTTTGATATTATGAACAGTGAGGATGGAGTAAGTTTTAAAAAAATTGCTATGGTAAAAGCTGCAGGTAATTCTACTGAACTGAAAAAATATTCGTATGCCGTAGAAAATAAAAAACAGTTCGGAAAATACTTCCGTTTAAAAACAATAGACACCGATCTTACTGCAAGAAGCTCTGACATACGTTTTGCCGACGAAAGCTGCGGCGGCATGGAGCAAGCGCCAAATCTGTATTTTAATCCACAAACAGGAATTGTAGTGAATGCTTTTTCTAAAAATGCTGCAGATTACACGCTGAACATTGTGGATGTCTCCGGGCGCATCATCAGCACCAATGCGCTGCATGTGAATTCGGGATACAATACGCTGAGCGTTCAGCCGGATCTTGCCAACGGTGTTTACCTGGTTCAGCTTATGTATACCGATGGACAATCGGTTTCTAAAAAAATAGTGCTGGGCAATTAAGCTTCGGTTGTTTCGTGTTTTTCTGAATCCGTTTTCATTGCTTAATTTTACTTTCATGAAACAGTTTATCCTGGCCATAGTTTTATTTCTGAGCTTAACACTCTCTTCTCAAACCGGCAATGAAAAGGTCAATCATTTTATTTCCATTTTTAAAGAACAGCTAAAGCAATACAATGCCGGTGAAACCGAAGAGCATTACGACCAGGGTTACGTAAAAATAAAATCTGCCAGCAAGTATTTTGAGAGCGGGCAGGAAATAGGGCTCAGTTCCATATACCTGCGATGCGCTGATAAAAGTGATGAGGATTGCAAAAAAGAAATAGGCGTGTTCTTTGAACAGCTTTTAAAGTTAAAGACTGAACGGGAAGAGCTGGCTAAGAAAATAGAATCGTTTGACTTTGCTAAAACCATTTTAAAAGTCAGGATTTATCCTTCTGAAATGCGGGCAGTTTACGAAAAGAACAATGCCATTGTAAAAGAAAATTTAAAGGGACTAATAGAAGTAGTGGTATTGGACCTTACCACTGGCATTGGCAGCCTTGAAAAGAAATACCTGGCCAAATGGAGAAAAACGGAAGACGAAATTTATGCTTTAGCAAAAGCAAACACCGTAAATTCACTTCACACTCCGTTTTTCCAGGCAGACAAGGACAATCCTGAAGTGTTTGTGATGGCAGATGATTACGATGCCTTTGTAACTTCAGGCATATTTGATCTTGCAAAAAGTAAAATTACCCTGGGAAAGTGCGGCACCTTTGTTGCCGTTCCTAACAATAGCTCGGTAATAGCTTTAAAAGTTGACGACCCAAAAATAGTCAGTGTGAAAGCACTGACGTTTATGGGTATGGTCAATTACCTGTACACGCTGGAAGGCGTTAAGCCCGTTTCTGACAATGTATTCTGGTACAACGGAAAAGAAATTCTTTTGGTTGAAAAAGACATGAAGGAAAAGAAACTGATCTTTCCGAAGGAGCTGGAAGAAAAAACAAAACAATAAGTTCCTCTATCAGAACTTAAACATTTCGGCCACAAGCCCAGGAACAATTCCAATGGCGATAACAATAGCCGAGGTCAGCGTAATGACCAGCGTATTCCATTTTTCAACGGCAACTGGTTCTTTTGTTTCGTTTGGTTTAAAGTACATGGCAATTACCACTTTGAGGTAATAATAAATACCTACCGCCGAAGTAATGACTGCTAAGATCAGTAACCATTTATACGGTGTGCCGATCATGGCCGTAAACACAAAATATTTGGCAAAGAACCCAGAAGTAACAGGAATACCAGCAAGCGATAACATCGCAATGGTCATGCACAAGGCCAGGCCGGGATTGCGTTTAGCCAATCCATTGAATGCATCAATATTTTCGTTTCCGCCTTTGGTAACGCTGTATACAATTCCAAATGCTGCAATGCTGCCGATAGAATACGCCAGCGAGTAATACAAGATTGCGTCTACTGATAAATTACTGCGAACGTTAGCCAGAACTACCATGAGCATAAATGCCGCATGGCTGATACTTGAATACGCGAGCATCCTCTTGACATTGCTCTGCATGGCCGCCGAGAAGTTGGCAATGATTAGTGACAGCGCAATGACCCCGGAGAGAATTCCGGTCCATACTTCGCTTACACCTGCAAAACCAATCATAAACAAACGCATGAAGGCCGCGAAGGCTGCGGTTTTTACAACCGTGCTCATTAAAGCGGTAATTAATGTTGGAGAACCCTGGTAAACATCCGGCGCCCAGAAATGGAAAGGAGCGGCTGATACTTTAAAGCACATGGCAATTAATAACATTACAACACCTGCATAAAAGAACATTGGTATATTACCGGCATTGGCGGTAATATATTCACGGATCTGCATCATGTCAAAGCTTCCGGTAGCACCGTAAATTAATGCAATACCAAATAACAAAAAGCCGCTGGCAAAGGAACCCATGATCAGGTATTTGAAGCCGGCCTCGTTACTCTTAATGTCTTTTTTCTGGCTGGCTGCTAAAACGTAAAGTGGAATACTCATGATCTCAATACCCAGGAACAACGTGGTCATATTTTTGAAAGACGTAAGCATCAAGGCGCCCACCAGCGCAAACAATACCAGCGCAAAGTGATCCACCACGTTGGTTTCTTCTTCAAAATAATCGTTAGCTAAAATAAACCAGAAGAACGCTGTAGCGATAATAATGCCCGAGAATGCAATGGCCATTTTATCAAAAGCGATCATGTTGCTGAAATAGGAGATAGAATAACTGTTATCCCATTCCAGGAAATTGAACACATAAGCCGCTACAATGCCAAGTAATACAGCAGGAAAAAGCAGTTTTTTAAACTTAAAGATCTCTGCCAGCATAGCAAATACCCCGAGTCCGCTTATTATTAAAAGTCCTTTCATAGTCGTTTACAATTCTATTTTAAATTACTTAATACCATTTTCACGCCTTCTTCCGCCAAATCGTTCAGTGGTTTTGGATACACACCAAATGCAATCACTACAGCGCACACAATAATTAAAACTGTTTTATCAGTAGCAGCCAGCGAGCCAAATGCAGAATGATTGTCTTTGCGTTCGCCCAGCATAACCGCCTGGTAGCTGCGCAGCATATACACGGCACCAAGAATGACGCTTAAGCCGGCAAAAGCTGCCAGCCATGGACTGTATTGATACAAACCATTGATGAGTAAAAATTCGCCGACAAAACCATTGGTTAACGGTAAAGCAACTGCACCCAGTAAAATAATAAGGAAAAGCACCGCAAAGTTTCCGTTCATGCTGCGGATGCCACCGAGCTTATCAACATCACGTGTGCCGGTGTGGCGCAATAAAATATCAGCAATTAAAAACAATCCCACAACATTTACACCATGCGCCAGCATTTGCATTACGGCACCCTGCACACCTTGTTGCGTAGCCGATAAAATACCGGCAGAGATCAATCCAACGTGCGCAATGGATGAATAGGCAATTAAACGCTTGTAATCTTTTTGTACAATCGCAATACACGAGGCATAAATAATTCCGATCACTGACAGCACAATGGCAGTTTGTCCCCATTGTTCAATTCCCAGTGGAACAACAGGCAACAACCATTTGATCACACCAAAGGTTCCCATCTTGAGCATAATGCCTGATAACAACATGGTGCCTTGCGATGGTGCATTTACATATGTATCCGGCTGCCAGGTATGGAAAGGGAAAATTGGCATTTTTACCGCGAAGGCAATAAATATCAGCCAGAACACAGCGCCTTGTTGTTGTTCGGTCAGGCTTCTGCCTGCTTCGTAAATATCCTGAACTGCCCACGATTTAATCCCGGTAATGCCTCCGGTATGGTTGTATAAATAAATTAAACCAACCAGCATAAACAGCGAGCCGAGCAATGTGTACACAAAAAACTTGAAGGTAATTTGTCCGCGGTTCTCTCCCCCCCATAATAAGCAGATGAAATAAATCGGGATCAGTGCCAGCTCCCAGAACACGTAGAATAAAAATCCGTCGTTGGCAACAAACACACCTACTAATGCCATTTGCATGAGTAGGATCAATCCGTAAAACGAATGCGGGTTGGAGTACTCGTTCTTAAACGAAGACAGGATAATAAGCGGAACTAAAAACGTAGTGAGCAATACCAGCAACAGGCTGATACCGTCAACACCTACCGAAAAATTAATGCCGAGTGATTTTACCCAGGGCTGGTTAAACGCCAGCTGTTCGCAATCCGGGTTGTGTTTGTACATGCAAAACGCAGCGATGGAAAGTCCGAATTCGATCACCGAAAATCCCAGTGCGAGATTGCGTGCCGCATTCCCTTTCATGGCAAACACCAGCAGGGAAGCGAGTAATGGAAAACCGATTAATAAAGCTATTAACATATCTCTGTAAGACTATTTAATTAAAAAGGTTAATAAAACAATAAACACAACACCCATTACCATTCCTATCACATAAAAACCAATGTTGCCATGCTGCAGCATGCGGATACCGGAGCCCAGCGCTTTTACAACAGTGCCGATTCCGTTTACAATACCGTCAATGATCTCAAGATCGAAGAACTTATAAAATGCTTTTGAAATAAGATCTAAGGGTTTGCGGATCACCGCATCGTAAAGTTCATCTACCCAGTATTTGTTGTAGATTAATTTTTGCAATCCAGGCATTTTATCGCCTTCGTTCAACGGCAAGGTACGTTTGCGCCTGTAAATAACGTAAGCAAAATAAATAGTGGCGCAAGCGGCTGTAAATGCTATTCCCATAAGAATCCATTCCTTTTCATGTGAAAGCGTGGTAGGATTTTTACGAAGGATGATCTCGTCTAAGTGATGGTGCAGCCAGTTTGTTGCGCCCCAGAACTCCGGTAAGCCCAACGCTCCGCCAAAAAAGGAAAAAACAGCAAGAACTATCAATGGAATTAGCATGGCCCAAGGCGATTCGTGCAGGTGATGTTCCTGTTCGTGCGTGCCACGGAATTTTCCCCAGAACGTAAGGAACATTAAGCGGAACATGTAGAACGCCGTAAGCATGGAAGTGATCATTCCCAATAACCATAACACCGGGCTGTGCTCGTAGGTGTGTGCAAGGATTTCGTCTTTACTGAAGAAACCGCTAAATGGAAAAATACCGCTGATAGCAATGGTTCCTATAAGCATTGTCCAAAATGTTATTTTAATATGACCTTTCAATCCGCCCATTTTGCGGATGTCCTGCTCACCGCCCATAGCATGGATCACAGAACCTGCGCCAAGGAACAATAAGGCTTTGAAAAACGCGTGGGTGGTTACGTGAAACACAGAAGAACTGTAAGCGCCCACACCCAATCCTAAAAACATTAAACCCAATTGCGATACGGTAGAATAAGCCAGAATCTTTTTAATGTCGTTCTGGAACAAACCGATAGTTGCAGCAAACAAAGCGGTTACCACACCAACAATTGCCACTGTTTCGCTGGCTATTTCGCTGATAGAATAAAATACATTGGAACGAACCACCATAAAAATACCGGCAGTTACCATCGTTGCCGCGTGAATGAGCGCTGATACCGGTGTTGGACCCGCCATCGCATCTGGTAACCAGGTGTACAATGGAATTTGCGCCGATTTACCCATGGCACCTACAAACAACAGGAGGGCGATGCAGGTAACAACCGATTCTCCGGCAGTTCCGGCTTTTGAAAATACTTCGTCATACGAAATGCTTCCGAATGTTACGAAGATTAAAATGATGCCCAATAAAAAACCAAGGTCACCAATGCGGTTCATCACAAATGCTTTTCTTGCTGCGTTGTTGTAAGCCGTGTTTTTGAACCAGAAGCCAATCAATAAATAAGAGCACAGACCAACACCTTCCCAGCCAATAAACATGATCAGGTAATTGTTGCCAAGAACGAGCAATAACATAAAGAACACGAACAGGTTCAGGTATGTGAAGAAACGCGAGAAGCCTTCGTCATCGTGCATGTATGCTGTAGAGTACAAATGAATAAGGAAACCAATACCGGTAATAATCAGCAGGAACAGTGATGATAACGGATCTACCAAAAACTCAAACGGAATATCGAGCGTGCCGGAACTGATCCATGAAAACAAATTAACGATGTGCGATTTTTCCTGTGAGCCGTTGAGCTCCATAAAAATGAGCAACGATACCACAAACGATGCCAGCACACTTACCGAAGCGATGGCCCCGCTTAATCCTTTGCTTAATTTCTTTCCGAAAAATCCGTTAATTAAAAATCCTACTAACGGAAACAGCGGAACAAGGGCAATTAGTTTTATCATACAAATAACAGTCTAGTTTTTTAAATTACTGAGTAAATCCGTGTCAATGCTTTTTACATTCCTGTAAATCATACTTAAAATGGCAAGTCCAACCGCCACTTCTGCTGCGGCTACCGCCATAATAAAGAATACAAATACCTGTCCGTTCGGATCGCCATGCAGCGTGCTGAATGCTACGAGTAAAAGATTTACTGCATTCAGCATGAGCTCAATGCACATAAAAATAATAATGGAGTTACGGCGCGCCATTACGCCAATTGCGCCAATAATAAATAACACTGTGCTCAGCAGCAGGTAGTAATTTATTGAGATTCCGTTGATCATATCTTTTTGTTTAAAGTTTGAAGTTTAAAATTTGAAGCCGCTTTGAACTCCGAACTTTGAACTTTAAACTGTTTTCTATTTTATTTCTTTTTTACCAATCATAATTGCCCCTACCATAGCTGCCAGTAACAATATGGAAGCGATCTCGAAAGGGAATAAAAATTCGCTGAACAATACTTTGCCCAGGTTTTTCACCGTACCAATTTGTGAAGCGCCCCAGGTTTGCAGGTTCATTTTCTCTGCGCCTTTTAAAGATCCTACGAGTACAAACAGCATCATGCCACCGGCAATGCCCGCAATAATTTTAGTAAGCCATGTTTTTTGCGGCTCGGTATCCTGGTTCAGGTTCATGAGCATGATCACAAAGAGGAACAATACCATGATGGCCCCGGCATATACTACAATATGTACAATGGCCAGGAACTGTGAGTTCATTAAAAGATAATGGCCGGCAATGCAAAAGAACGTCATTACCAGGTACAAAACGCTGTTAACCGGGTTACGGCTGAATACTACCAGTAGCGCAAACATAATTGCGAGAAACGAGAGTACCCCAAAAGCCCATTGTGTGATTGAATATCCTAACATACTTTCTTTTAGTGTTTACCTTTATTTATTTGCTTTCCTTCCCAAAGGTTGTTGTGCTTTACCCCCGGTAATTTTTTAAATTCTGCTACTTCCAGTGTCTGACGTTTCGTAACGTCAATACGCTTATCAATTTTTTCCACGAGCTTATCTTTTCCGTAAACAAAATCTTCGCGCTCGTATTCCGCATCCACAATTCTGTCGGTTAAGAAAATGGCTTCTTTCGGACAGGCTTCTTCACAAAGGCCGCAGAAGATACAGCGCAGCATATTGATCTCGTACGTTTGCGCGTATTTTTCCTCGCGGTACAATCCTTCTTCGCCTTTTTTACGCTCAGCGCTTTCCATTGTAATGGCTTCCGCCGGACAAGCTACTGCACAAAGGCCGCACGCGGTACAGCGTTCTGCGCCATTCTCATCGCGCTTTAATACGTGCATGCCGCGGTATACACCTGACATTGGACGTTCTTGTTCAGGATATTTTACAGTGGCCCTGCGTTTAAAAATGTGGCTCGCGGTAATCAGCATGCCTTTGGCAATGGCGGGAAGGTACATTTTTTCAAAGCCCGTTTGCACTTTGTTCGACACCTGTTTGCTTCTATTGGTTAACTGCATGGTAATTTATTTTATAACTGAGATAATGGCCATAATAATGAGTGCATATATTTCTGCTCCTTCGCAGAACAATGCAAACTGTTTAAGAGCGCGGCCGGTTTTCTCAATAACTTTTTTCATTTTTAAAATGTAATGTGTCCTCTAAAATATTCAACAACTACCGTAGCGCCCAGGTTGAACAGGGAAAGCGGTAATAATATTTTCCATCCTAAATTCATCAGCTGATCGTAACGGAAGCGCGGCAAAGTCCAGCGCACCCACATAAACACCGAAATGAAAATACAGATCTTGGTGAAGAAGGCGCCAAACCCAATCAGGGAGATCCAGATCGATCCATCCTCTAATCCAATCCATTGGTAAAATTCATGCGACCACGGGAAATTGTATCCGCCAAAATAAAAGGCGGCCATTACGGCTGAAGACACGAACATGTTGATGTACTCTGCGAATAAGAACAATCCCAATTTCATAGAAGAGTACTCAGTGTGATAACCGCCCACCAATTCGCTTTCGCATTCCGGTAAGTCAAAAGGCGCGCGGTTGGTTTCCGCAAGGGCACAAACAAAAAATATTAAGAAGCCCAATGGCTGCCACACTACATTTGCAACGCCTGCATCCTGTTGTTCAACAATTTCGCTCAGGCTTAATGTACCACCCGATGTAATAATCAAAGCAATTACCGAAATGCCCATGGCAATTTCATAGCTAATCATTTGCGAGGATGCGCGGATAGCACCCAATAAAGCATATTTATTATTCGATGCCCAGCCACCGATCATGATGCCGTAAACACCAATGGAAACCACGCCGAACAAATACAAAATACCAATATTGATATCGGTGATCTGGAAAGAATACACTGCACCTGATTCTGTTGTAAACGATTTACCCCATGGAATCACGCTTCCTGTCATCAGCGCCGTAAGCATAAATAAGCTCGGGCCCAGGATGAACAAAAACTTGTTACTTACATTCGGAATGATCTCTTCTTTAAAGAACATTTTTCCGCCATCGGCCAAAGGTTGTAACAAACCAAACGGGCCTGCCCTATTTGGACCAATACGATCCTGTAGCAATGCCGAAAATTTGCGTTCCCACCAGGTGGAATATGCAGCAACAGCCAACGAAAGACCGAATACCGCAACGCACACTATGAATTTATAAATTACAAATGCTAACATATCTTTTATTTATGGTCGTTTATCAATTGGAATAAAGCCCAGTGCTTTTTGCTGTTTCAGTACCTGGGTTTTCAGTTCGTTTAAGTGCTGGTAATGGTTTTGCGAAATTACCGAGTGTCTGTGGATTGGCGACGGACCTTCAATCACCCAATCGCTTTTTTTCTTGTGGTCAAAGCGACAACTGTTGCAAATAAATTCTTCTACCTCGTCCCATTCGTCTTTGCGCGCGGTGACACGAACTACTTCTTCACCTTTTAACCACACACGGGTTTTACCGGAACATTTATCACAATTACGGTGCGCATCTACCGGTTTGGTAAACCATACGCGTTGCTTAAAGCGGAATGTTCTGTCGGTTAAAGCACCAACAGGACAAACATCAATGACGTTACCACTGAAATCGTTGTCAATGAATTTTTCAATGTAGGTGGAGATCTCAGCTGCATCGCCACGGTGAACAACACCATGCACACGGCCGTCAGTTAATTGCTCCGCAGTTTTTACACAGCGGTAACATAAGATACAACGCGTCATGTGTAATTTGATCTTGTCACCGATATCGATCATGTCGTATTCGCGGCGTTTGAACTCAAAGCGGGTTTTAGCAGAGCCGTGCTCATAACCAAGATCCTGTAATTTACATTCGCCGGCCTGGTCACACACCGGGCAATCCAGCGGATGATTGATGAGTAAAAACTCAACCACACCTTTACGTGCTTCCAGGATTTCGGGTGATGTAATGTTTTGTACCACCATGCCATCCATCACTTCTGTTCTGCACGAAGCCACCGGCTTTGGCATTGGGTTTGGATTGGCCGTGCTGCCCTGTGTAACTTTTACAATACAGGTACGGCAATAACCGCCACTGGTTTTTAATTTGGAATAATAACACATGGTAGGTGGAGCAACCTCCGCCCCTATCATCCGTGCAGCCTGGAGAATGGTGGTACCCTTAGGCACATCAATCTCTATTCCGTCTATTGTTACTTTCATTATCGTTAATTACAATGTTTTTTAATTACTTCTGCCGTTTGCTTGTCTTCCGGATATATTGCAAGCAATTTCTTCCAGGAGGTACAAGCCATATTTTTCTGATCAAGTTTGTGGTGCATGAGTCCTTTATTAAAAAGAGCATCCTTACGTTCAGGAGCATACTTTAATGTAGAATCAAATTTACGTAAGGCTGATTCGTACCTGCCATTATTTACGTCACTCATACCACTTTGAAAAAATCCACTTGCTTTTATACCACTGTAATACTTTTTCATTTCTTCCACGCCATTGGGATTTCCACAATATTTTTTCACAAACTCTTCTGCTTCATCTCTACGGATAAAGTCGGTAATCATTTTATTCCAGATGCCGCAAGCTTTGTCTTTTTCTCCCAACACCATGTGCATTTTGCCTTTGTCAAACAGAGCGTATTTATTATTTGTTTCAATGCTTAAGCTGTTGTCAAATTTTTCAAGGGCTTTTGCAAATTCTCCCTGGCTTTCCAGCTTATGGCCTGCGTTCCACTGCTCCATAGCTTTGTCATGCTTTTCCTGTTGCTCGGGACTTAGTTTTGGCCCTTCAGGAGGAGCATTTAACAAGCCAAGATTTTTAAATGTTACCGGCACATTCACAGATACCTTTACTTTTTTTCCTTTGTCTATTCCGGGTTCCCAGGCCGGCATTTTGGATACAACGTTTATTGCTTCATTGTCCAGCGATTTGTAACCGGATGATTTTAAAACAACAGGATTCATCACTTTGCCGGTAGTATCTACCACAAACTTCACATACACTTTTCCATTCTCGTTGTTCTCGCGCGCCATTGGCGGATAGATTACGTTTCGTTGAATAAAATAAGCCAGCTCCTTGTCACCTCCCGGAAATTTCGGCATAGAGTCCGCCAAAGCCAGTACATCGCCCTGTGAATGCAGGGTAGTAAAGATCAGGCAGAACATTATTTGAAAAACCATTTTCACTATGCTGTTTCTTTATTCGATTTAATTACAACTTAAAATTAATTACAGTCGTGTAATTCACATTCACGTTTTTTCCGCCCATCTTTCCGGGTTTCCAGTCCGGCATCATCTTTACAATCCGCACTGCTTCGTTATCACACTCCGGGCAGCCGGGCACACCTTTTAGTACCTGTATATCCCGTATATTTCCCTTGTCGGTAACAATAAATTTCATGAAACATTTACCGGAAATCCCATCTTTCTTCGCGCCTTCAGGATACACAAGATTTTTGTCAACAAATTTTTGCATTTCAGCAATTCCTCCCGGAAATTCAGGCATTTCTTCAACGATGACAAATATTTCAGGTGCGGCAGATGGATCAGCCACATCAGAAACTACAGGAGCGGGCTCAAGTACTTCTTCCCGCATCACCAGGGGTTCTTTCATAACCGCTGTTTCCGAATAGGCTTTTATCCGTTTTACCTTCACTGAATCTTTTTTCACACTAATGGAATAGTACAACTTCGAAGAGAATTTTTCATCCTTTACATGTTTTGCATTCCATCCGTTTGAATTCAATAATTGTTCTTCCGTATCGTTCACCAGCCTTAATTCCGCGTGCCTGTCCACAAGAGTTGATTTGTCAACAGCGGGCCTTGCTTCAATCAGGTAATTATTAGCGTTAACAGTTACCGTATACTTATAGGTTGAAAATCTATCCTTATCCAGCCGGTGCATACAGGTAAGATGCGATTTTAAATAAGCCGCCAAAGCTTTATCTCCCCCAGTGAAACTTGCTTCAACAGTATCGTTTTTGGCAGGCTTAACTTTCGCCGTCGTTTTCTTTTGCGAAAAAAGAATCGCCACCGGCAGGAAAAACAAGAACAGTATGTAAACTATTTTTTTCAATTTACTTATGCTACAATTTTATTTAAGCGGTTGTAATGTGAAATGTCTGTAAACTTTTTATTCCTGGCAATCTCTAAAAATTCATGTTTGAAGTGACGAATTGCAGCAGCCACCGGCCAGGCAGCGGCTTCGCCCAACGGACAAATAGTTTTTCCTTCAATCTTGCTCTGGATATCCCACAGCAAATCTACGTCTGCTTCGGTTGCAGTTCCGTTTAAGAATTTCTTTAAGATTTTTTCCATCCAGCCTGTGCCTTCGCGACAAGGCGAACATTGTCCGCAGCTTTCGTGGTGATAGAAGCGAGTGAACGTAAATAGATTTTTCACGATGCTCGTATCTTCGTCCATCACAATAAATCCACCTGAACCAAGCATGGTTCCAGTAACAAAACCACCGTCCGACAAACTTTCGTAAGTCATTAAGCGTGGCTCGCCTTTGGCTGTTTTTAAAATTAATTCGGTTGGAAGAATTGGCACCGATGAACCACCGGCCACAACTGCTTTCATTTTTTTACCGTTGCGAATGCCACCGCAATATTCTTCGCTGTAAATAAATTCTTCTACCGGAACTCCCAGTTCAATTTCGTAAACACCAGGCTTATTAATATGCCCCGAAGCAGAAATTAATTTTGTACCGGTTGATTTTCCAATTCCTATTTTTGCATACTCTTCGCCACCCATCATCACGATCGGGCAAACAGCCACAATTGTTTCCACATTGTTTACTACGGTTGGACAACCGTACAATCCCGCCACCGCAGGGAATGGTGGTTTGATGCGTGGATTACCGCGCTTTCCTTCGAGTGATTCGAGTAATGCGGTTTCTTCGCCACAGATATAAGCGCCACCGCCTACCTGCACATAACAATCGTGAGAGAAATCAGTTCCTAAAATATTTTGTCCCAGCAAGCCGGCAGCATAGGCTTCGGCAATAGCAGTTTCAAGAATACGCGCAACGTAAAAATATTCGCCGCGGATATAGATGTAAGAACGTTTTGCACCCAATGCATACGAAGACGTGATCATGCCTTCGATCAATGCATGCGGAATTTTTTCCATCAGGTAACGGTCCTTAAAAGTTCCCGGTTCTGATTCGTCAGCGTTGCACACTAAATAACGGGGCACACCTTCGGGCTTTGCCAAGAAGCTCCATTTTAAACCGGTAGGGAAACCCGCGCCACCGCGGCCGCGCAGACCGGATTTTTTCACCTCATCGGTTACCTGGTCCGGAGTCATTGACTTTAACGCCTTTTCCACCGAAGCATAACCGCCATGTGCACGATAAACTTCCAGCGTGTGGATGTTGGGTACTTTATCGTTGTGTATTAAAAGTTTTTTGCCCATTATTTTTACAATGTGTTTTTGTAATCAAGATCCGTATAGCTCCTTAATTTTCCGTCTGATTTATATTGGTCCAATATAGAATCCACTTTATTGTACGTTAAATTCTCGTGAAAGCTGGCGCCAATTTGCATCATGGGCGCTGTACCACAGGAACCAAGACACTCTGCCGTTTTTAAAGTGAACATACCATCTCGCGATGTTTCGCCCACTTTAATGTTCAGCTTTTTCTCAATGTGTTTTACAATGTCTTCGGCACCACACAACCAGCACGATGAAGTCTGGCAAACTTCGATCACGCATTTGCCAACCGGTTTCAGGTTGTACATGGTGTAGAAAGATGCTACTTCAAATACTTCAATTGGTTTTATTTTCAGGATTGATGCTACATAATCCATCACTTCGGGACTAAGCCAGCCACCGAACTCCGCCTGCGCCACGTGCAATACGGGCAGCAATGCCGATTTTTGTTTTCCTTCAGGATAACGCGAAATAATTGTTTGCACCGTTGCCATAGCGGCATCGTTGAATTTTATATCCGCGCGTTTTTTATTGTCGAATTCCTGCGTGCCGTGTACCTGCGCTCCCATTATTTTTTGTTTTTACGATAAACAGATAATTTAAACTCTTTTACCAGGTCAATGTTCATGCGTTTGTCAAATGCAAACTCAACATATTTAGAACTACCTTCCTTCTCGTTCACTTTTTGTTTTACGCGACCCACTTCCATGTTTTCATTGTCGGTGGCTACCAACAGTAAATCCGTGTTAATGTCTTCGTTAAACAGCATGTAAACGCTTACTGCATTTGTTTTTAATGAATCGCTGTAGTATTTACCGCTCTTACCGGTTTTAATGCCGTAAACTGTCAATGTAGTATCGGCTTTTAAATTTACCTTGGTAAGGCTTTTGTCAAAACCCGATTCAGCTCCTTTAATAATAGCACCCACACCTTCCGATAAAGACTCGATTGCGTCTTTGCCCGAAGACTTCAGGCCCTCGCCTACGCCCTGAACCATGGCCGCTTTTTCTTCCACTTTTTCTTTGCCTTCGTCGTGTTCTTCTTTCACTTTTTCTTCGTGCGAAGAACAGGCTGTTAATGCTGCAACAAGCATTACCATTAAGGGATATTTTATTTTCATTGTCATAAATTTAAGCGTCCAGTTCTCCTGCAATTACGTTCATGCTGCTCATGGTAATAATGGCGTCGCTGAGCATGCTTCCTTTTATCATCTCCGGATAAGCCTGGTAATAAATAAAACACGGTCTGCGGAAATGCAAACGGAATGGCGTTCTTCCGCCATCGCTCACCAGGTAAAAGCCCAGCTCGCCATTTCCACCTTCTACCGAATGATACACTTCGCCTTTCGGCACATCGGTTTCGCCCATCACAATTTTGAAGTGGTAAATAAGGGCCTCCATGTTGTTGTACACTTCTTCTTTTGGCGGTAAATAAAAATCAGGAACGTGGGCATGGAACGGTTCATCCTTCGGCATTTTTGCAATGGCCTGTTTAATGATTTCCAATGAATTCCACATTTCCCATTGGCGCACCATAAAGCGATCATAAGTATCACCGCTTTGTCCAACCGGGATATCAAACGTAAAATCTTCGTAAGAACTGTATGGGGTTGCCACGCGCACATCGTAATCAACGCCTGCAGCGCGTAAGTTAGGACCGGTAAAACTGTATGATAATGCTTTTTCGGCTGAGATTGGTCCGCAATTGATCGTGCGGTCCATAAAAATTTTATTACGTTCCAGCAGGTTGGTAAATTCTTTCAGCGCTTTCGGGTAACCTTCCACAAACTCGTTGATCATTTTCCAGGTCTCCGGTTTCCATTCCCTTTCAAAACCGCCAATGCGACTGATGTTGGTAGTTAAGCGTGCGCCACAAATGCTTTCGTAGATGTCGTAAATTTTTTCGCGCCATTGGAAAATGTATAAGAAGCCGGTCATGGCTCCGGTATCTACACCAATTACAGAGTTGCAGATCAAGTGATCCGCAATACGTGCCAGTTCCATAATGATCACGCGCATGTAATCCACGCGTTTTGGCACCTGGCAATTGATCAGTTTCTCCACCGTCATGTGCCAGCCCATGTTGTTGATGGGCGATGAACAATAATTTAAACGGTCCGTAATAGGTGTAATTTGATTGTACGGCCGACGCTCTGCCAGCTTTTCAAAAGCACGGTGAATGTAACCCACGGTTGGCGTAGCTTCGTGAATGATCTCGCCATCCATTTTTAAAATGTTCTGGAAGATACCGTGCGTGGCTGGATGCGTAGGACCCAGGTTGAGCGTGGTGTATTCTTTTTCTTCGCCGTCTGTAACGTGTTCAGTATTCTGATTCTTACTCATGTTACTTTAAAATATTTTTTAGTTTGATCGCTGTCTTTTTTAAGAACGAATCTTCTTCTTCGTGAATCTTCTGGATCATCTTGTGTGTAATGAATGATTTTGAAGAGCCGCCGAATCCTTCAAAGTGTACCCAATCCCTGTTGTCTGCCCCCACTTTTTTAAATACTGCAATGTTGCGTAATTCCTGCGGTACGTATTGAAAGTCTTTCCTGTTCTTTTTAATGTAATTTACCAGGTATGTAGTACTGCGCATCCAGGTATCGTGCAGAACAATAAATCCATTTTTTTCAATCAGCAGGGCAGCATAATAAAAATCCACAAACTGTCCGTCAAACTTATGATCACCGTCAATGAAAATAAAATCAAAGGTCCGTTTTTCAGTCAGTAATTTTGGGAGTATAGCGTGCGAGTAATCGGCGTGAAATTCAAGATATGGTGTCAGTCCCAGCTTCTCTATATTTTTCAATCCATAGCTATCGTAATTTACCTGGAACGGATCGATGCCCACGTGTTTACTTTGTGAGGCGGTAATGATAGAAGCGGCCGAAAGACCCAGGCCGAAGCCGGTTTCCAGCGTTTTTTTGAATTTGTTCTCCTTGATCAGCTTGTGCAGGTACTCGCCTTCCGAAAATTTTACGGCAGACGATTTGATGCTGTCCGGCAGATCAATGTTCTTTTTTATGTCCTCAAGTCCAATCATAGTTTAGCGGCCAAACATCTTATCGCTCTTATCATCGCGTGTTTGGTCTTCCAGTGGATATTCTTTTCTCATCGGAAAAATATCCATTTCATCTACATTCAAAATACGTTTTAAGTTCGGATGACCTTTAAATCTCACACCGTAAAAATCAAATGTCTCACGTTCCATCCAGTTAGCGCCGTCCCACAAATCGGTAGCAGTCGGAATTTCCGGCTTATCCATTGGGAAAAACGTTTTTACGCGGACCCTGAAATTTTTCATCATGTTGTGCAAGTGATAGATCACGCCCAGTTGTTTTTCATCTGCCGTTTGAAAACCGGTAAGGTCTGTCAGGAAATGAAAATTAAATTCCGGGTCGTTCTTCAGCAAAGAAAGTACTTCGTGTACTTGTTCTTTACGCACAACAATCGTGGCGAAATTGTAAGGCATTTCCGCTACTTCAATAGCACCCGGAATTTGCGCGTTTACTTTTTCGGTGATTTTATTTAAAAGCTCTTGACTCATGTTTATATGATTTAGTTTTGTTTTGAGCTCATCTTTAAACTTTGAACTTAAAACTTTAAACTATTATTCCATTCCGTAGCTGTTCAGTAATTTTTTGTATTCGTCAGAGTTACGGCGGCGGAAACTTTCGTTCTTCGCTAATTCCTGGATCTTCAAAATTCCTTCGATAATCTGCTCAGGGCGAGGCGGACAACCCGGCACGTAAACGTCAACAGGAATAATCCTGTCAATACCCTGCAGCACGCTGTAAGTATCAAAAATACCACCGCTGCTGGCGCAGGCGCCAACCGATAATACCCATTTTGGCTCGGCCATTTGCTCGTAGATCTGGCGAAGGGTTGGTCCCATTTTCTTCGCAATGGTGCCCATTACCATCAGCAAATCTGCCTGGCGCGGTGAAAAGCTTAAACGCTCAGCACCAAAACGACCAAGGTCGTAGTTAGAAGCCATGGTGGCCATAAATTCAATCCCGCAGCACGATGTGGCAAATGGCAAAGGCCATAACGAGTTGGCGCGGGCCAATCCGATCACATCTTCCAGTTTCGCAGCAAAAAAACCCGGACCTTCCAGTCCTTGCGGACTTTTGGCCATTTCGAGCTTGGTGCGTTTGATAATTTCTTTTCCCATTTCTTTTGTAATTAAAAATTCAGAATTAAAAATGAAAAATTATTCATTCTTAATTTTTAATTCTTCATTTGATTATTCTTCCCAACGAATCGCTTTTTTAGAGAGCATGTAATAAAATCCTATCAGCAGCAGTGCAATAAAGCTGAATACCTCGATCACACCAACCATTCCAAGCTCCCTGTAGTTTACTGCCCACGGATACATGAAGATCACTTCCACATCAAACAACACAAACAAAATTGCAACCAAAAAATATTTAATTGCAAAGGGTACGCGTGCATTTCCCTGCGCTTCAATACCGCACTCAAACGAGTCGAGCTTGATTTTTGTTTTACGTTTTGGTCCCAGCAAATGCGTGGCTACAATGGTAGTAACCACAAAGCCCATGGCCACTAAAAACATGAGCACTACGGGTATGTAATCTATTGGTGAACTAGGCTTCATTCAATTTAAATTTTAAGACTGTAAGGTTAACGATTTTATTATAAACCATCAAAAAAATCCATGCTATAACCAACAATGTACTTGTGCATAAAAATCTCTTATTTAAAATAAATCCAAATAAGCATTTTTACGTGCACTAAAGTTAATTTACAAATGTGCTTTTGGTGCTTTCAAAAAGCCAAAAAATGCCTGTTTTTGGTGCTTTTTAAGATTGTTCCGGTATTTGTAACCCGGCCGAAAGCCTTTAGCCGCAAGGCTTTGAGGCCTAATCGCTTTTTTGGGATTATTTTGGTGAAGTCGTAATCATTTCTTATCTTTGTGCTTCAATTTATTATCATGACTTCATTATTCGCATTAGGGATGTTTAACCTGGGAGGTTCGGAAATCGTTATTATCCTCGTAATTGTTTTATTACTATTTGGAGGTAAAAAAATTCCGGAGCTGATGAAAGGCCTTGGCCGCGGCGTAAAAGAATTTAAAGACGCCAGCAAAGGCGAAAGCGCTGAAAGCACCGAAATAGAGAAAAAATAAGCTTCCGGTAGGAATTTTATTCATAATTTTAAAGCGTTATTCTTTACAGAGTAACGCTTTTATCGTTTTTAAAAACCAGTTTCTGTGTATTCATTTTCCACTATAAAACAGCTTCGGGCCGACCTCAACACTGGTTCGGTAATTGCGTAAAGCTTGCTGAAGATGCGCTTGCCCTGGCAAAGCAAAAAAAGCACCTCAATGCCTTTCTTGAATTATTTGATGCTTCGGCATTGGAACAGGCCAAAAAAGTGGACGAAAAACTGAAGAACAAAACTGCCGGAAAAATGGCCGGTGTAATTGTGGGCATTAAAGACAACATTTGTTATAAAGGCCACAAAGTTTCCTGCTCTTCTAAAATACTTGAAGGCTTTGAATCGCTTTACAGCGCTACGGTTGTAGAACGCTTGCTGGCCGAAGATGCCATTATTATTGGTCGCCTCAATTGCGATGAATTTGCCATGGGCAGCAGCAACGAAAATTCGGCTTACGGAAATGTATTGAACCCGCTCAACGAAAAATGTGTTCCCGGTGGATCGTCGGGCGGAGCTGCAGCAGCGGTAGCAGCTGATTTATGCCATGTTACATTGGGCTCTGATACCGGTGGTTCCATTCGTCAACCTGCTTCTTTTACCGGAACAGTGGGCATGAAACCCACCTACGGCCGCGTATCCCGCTATGGATTAATTGCCTATGCTTCATCGTTTGACCAGATTGGTCCCATTACAAAAACGGTAGAAGACAACGCGCTTGTACTGGAAGTGATCAGTGGTTTGGATAAACACGACAACACCAGTTCTTCAACTAAAGTACCGGAATACAGCAAAGAACTGAATACACCCAAAAAATACAAGATCGCTTTTCTAAAAGAATGCGTGTATGCTGAAGGTATTGACCCCGAAGTGCAGAAAGCAGTGCTTGCCAAAATTGAAAAACTGAAAAACGAAGGCCATACTGTAGAACCTGTGAGCTTCCCGTTTTTGGAATATCTTGTTCCTACATATTACGTATTAACCACGGCCGAAGCTTCCTCCAACCTCTCGCGCTTTGACGGTATTCATTACGGACACCGTAGTAAGGACGCAAAAGATTTGGAAAGCACGTATAAAAAATCGCGTGCCGAAGGTTTTGGCAAAGAAGTAAAACGCCGCATTATGCTGGGTACGTTTGTATTGAGCGCCGGATATTACGATGCATACTATAGCAAAGGTCAAAAAGTAAGACGGCTAATCCACAACAAAACCAAGGAGATTTTTAAAGATTACGATCTTATCGTTACGCCTTCCACTCCCGGAACCGCTTTTGAATTTGGCAAAAACAGCCAGGATCCCATCAAAATGTACCTCGAAGATATTTTCACCGTCCAGGCTCCGATTGCGGGAATTCCGGCCATTTCGGTGCCCTGCGGAAAACACAGCAACGGGCTGCCGATTGGCATACAGGTTATGGCCGATTATTTTGAAGAAAGCAAAATGCTGGACCTTGCCGGAAGGATTTGATCTTCTGAATTTTACAAATGTTTTAACGTGTGTTTTTAAAAGGAAAATTAATTCCCTTTTGCACCATTATTTTACTAAATTTACCTTCTCTAATTCAACAAAATGGACAAATTTTCGTATGTAGGTAACGGCGATGTGAACGCGATCGAGGAGCTTTTTGTGCAATTTCAAAAAGACCCGAATTCGGTTGACCAGACATGGCAGGACTTTTTTAAAGGATTTGAATTTGCAAAAACCGATTACTCCCCTTCCAGCGGTGCAATTCCGGAAAACGTAAGCAAAGAATTTAAAGTCATCAGCTTAATCACCGGTTACCGCCAGCGTGGTCACTTGTTTACCAAAACAAACCCGGTACGCCAGCGCCGTACTTACGAACCAACACTTGCTTTAGAAAATTTTGGCCTCTCTGAAAAAGACCTTGAAACGGTGTTCCAGGCCGGTAACGAAATTGGCATTGGCGCTGCAAAACTGAAAGATATTGTTGCGCACTTAGAACAAACCTACTGTCAAAGCATTGGCGTTGAATATTTGTACATGCGCGAGCCGAAAGTAGTGAAATGGCTGCAGGAGCGTATGGAGAAAAACCGCAACACGCCTAATTTTTCCAAAGACGAGAAAAAAACCATCCTCAAAAAATTAACGCAGGCCGTTGTATTTGAAAGTTACCTGCACACCAAATTTGTTGGTCAGAAACGTTTCTCCCTCGAAGGCGGCGAAGCTGTCATTCCAGCTATCAATGCCTTGATGGAACACGGCGTGAATCTCGGTATTGAAGATTACGTGATTGGTATGGCGCACCGCGGACGTTTGAACGTGCTCACCAACATTATGAATAAAACGTACAAAGACGTTTTTACCGAATTTGAAGGAAGGCCAAGTGAAGATTCACTGTTTGACGGCGACGTAAAATACCACATGGGTTATTCGAGCGACCAGACAAGCGACAGCGGAAAAAAAGTGCATATCAGCTTAACGCCCAACCCATCGCATCTTGAAACAGTTGCGCCGGTGGTGGAAGGCATTATCCGCGCGAAGATTGACAACTTACACAAAGGCGATAACTTAAAAGCCTGTCCTGTGATTTTACACGGCGACGCTGCTGTTGCAGGACAAGGTATTGTATACGAAGTACTGCAGATGAGCCAGCTGGATGGTTACAAAACCGGCGGTACCATTCACTTTGTGATCAACAACCAGGTTGGCTTTACCACCAATTTTGTAGATGCACGCTCTTCAACGTATTGTACCGATATTGCGAAAGTGGTGCTGTGCCCGGTGTTTCACGTAAACGGTGACGATGTGGAAGCGCTTTGCTTCATCTCGAAATTAGCGATGGAATTCCGTCAAACCTTCCGCCGCGATGTATTTATTGATGTATTGTGCTACCGCAAATACGGGCACAACGAAGGCGATGAGCCGCGCTTTACACAACCATTACTGTACAAAGCCATTGCTTCGCACCCGAACGTAAGAGAAATTTACGTGAAAAAATTAGTGGCCGAAGGCTCTGAACTGGGCACCGAAGCCAAAGACATTGAAGCGTCGTTTAAAGCTGAACTCGATTCGAACCTGGATGAAGCTAAGAAAACGGATAAAGCCAAAATCACTTCTTTCTTAGAAGGAAACTGGAAAGGCGTGAAAATGGCGACTGACAAGGATTTTGAAGAATCGCCAAAAACGGCGGTTGACGAAAAATTATTTTTAGAGATCGCTAAAAAAACAACCGAGCTGCCGAAGGATAAAAAATTCTTCAGCAAAATCCAAAAAGTATTTGACGACAGGAAAGCCATGATTGCCAATGACAATTACGATTGGGCCATGGGCGAATTGCTGGCTTACGCTTCGTTGATGAAAGAAGGTTACCCGGTTCGCTTCAGCGGGCAGGACGTGGAGCGCGGAACATTTTCGCACCGCCACGCCATTGTAAAAATTGAAGACAGCGAGGAGGAATATACTCCACTGAATAATATTGACGCGAATGTAAAACTGAGCATTTACAATTCACTGCTAAGCGAATACGGCGTTTTAGGTTTTGAATACGGTTACGCTTTTGCTGCGCCAAACACTTTAACCATTTGGGAAGCGCAATTCGGTGACTTCTTTAACGGTGCGCAAATTATTATTGACCAGTACTTAACTTCAGCCGAATACAAATGGCGCCGAATGAATGGCCTGATCATGTTGTTACCTCATGGCTACGAAGGACAGGGCCCTGAACACTCAAGCGCGCGCATTGAACGTTTTTTGCAAATGTGTGCCGAAAACAATATCCAGATTGTAAATGCTACCACACCCGCACAGCAGTTTCACGTGGTGCGCAGGCAGTTGAAACGCGATTTCCGCAAGCCGCTGATCTGTTTCACACCAAAAAAATTATTGCGTTACCCAAGCTGCGTGAGCAAGCTGGCTGATTTTACAAAAACAAATTTCCACGAGGTAATGGACGATCCGAATGCAGACGCTAAAAAAACAACACGCGTGGCATTCTGTTCCGGAAAAGTATATTATGATTTAATTGAGCGCCGCGAAAAAGAAGGCGTGGAAGACATTGCTTTCATCCGCTTAGAGCAATTGTACCCGTTCCCGCAAAAACAAGTGGACGCCATTCTGAAAAAATACAACAAAGCCAAAGAATTTATGTTTGTACAGGAAGAGCCTGAGAACATGGGTCCATGGCGCTTTGTAGATAAAAACCTGCGTTCGATGAATTTGAAATACATTGGACGCGAAGAAGCGGCAAGCCCTGCAACCGGTTTTGCAAAACGTCACAATGCAGAGAACGAAGAGATTATGGCCGGTGTTTTTCCAAAAGTATTGGTGAAGTAAACATTATTTAAAAACTGACAAAAATTTAAAACTGATTATATGGCAATTGTAGAATTAAAAGTACCAAGTCCCGGAGAATCCATCACTGAAGTAGTTATTGCCCGCTGGGTAAAACAAACCGGCGATGTTGTAGAGAAAGACGAAGTGCTGGCAGAGATTGATTCGGACAAAGCAACCTTAACCTTAAACGCTGAAGACAGTGGCAAAATTGAAGTACTGGCTGCTGAAGGCGACACTGTAAAAGTTGGGCAAGTGGTAGTGAAGATCGATACTTCGGTAAAACCGGAAGCCAAAAAAGAAACGCCGAAAGCGGAAGTAAAAGCTGAGGCGAAAAAAGAAGAGCCGAAGAAGGAAGAAGTGAAGAAAGAAACTGTCACTTCGAGCGGAGCCGAGAAGTCCACTTACGCTACCGGAACGCCGAGCGTAGCCGCCGCCAAAATAATGGCGGAGAATAATATTTCTTCCAAACAATTAAACGGTACAGGCAAAGACGGACGTATTACAAAACAGGATGTTCTGGCTGCATTGTCCAATGGATTACCAACTGCACAAAAAGTGCTGAGCAATGGCTGGCAGGGTGGTCGCGATAAAGAGCGCACCAAAATGACCTCGCTGCGCAAAACGGTTGCAAAACGTTTGGTATCTGTAAAAAATGAAACCGCTATGCTTACTACGTTTAACGAAGTAGACATGACGGCGATTTACGAGATCCGCGCCAAATACAAAGACAAATTTAAAGAAGTGCACCAGAGCGGTATTGGCTTCATGAGCTTTTTCACGAAGGCAGTGTGCGAAGCCTTATACCACTTCCCTGCTGTAAACGGAATGATTGACGGCGAAGAAATTGTACACAACAAATATTGCGATATTGGAATCGCGGTAAGTGCGCCAAAAGGCTTAATGGTTCCGGTATTGCGTAACGCAGAATTAATGAGCCTGGCCGAGATCGAAAAAGGAATTAAAGAGCTCGCTATAAAAGCCCGCGATGGAAAGTTAACCATCCCGGAAATGGAAGGTGGTACCTTTACCATTACCAACGGCGGCGTGTTTGGCAGTATGATGAGTACGCCAATCATCAATCCTCCGCAAAGCGCTATTTTAGGCATGCACAACGTGGTTGAACGGCCAATGGCTGTTAACGGCCAAGTGGTGATCCGCCCGATGATGTACATTGCATTGAGCTACGATCACCGCATTATTGACGGGCGCGAGAGTGTTGGTTTCTTAGTAAAGGTAAAAGAGATGCTGGAGAACCCGAACAGGATGTTGTTTGGCGGCAAGCTGCCAGAGGAAATTTTATTAGGATTTTAGAAATGATCCATTCAAATCCCCGGCTTTCCGGGGATTTTTTATTTAAACACGTTTAATACATGAAAACAATTTTTGCAACGCTTTTATTTTTAGTTTCTATTTCTTCATTTTCACAAACCAAAAAAGAAGAAGTAAAAAAACCGGCATTTGATGAGGCTCTTGCTAAAAAATTGGGTGCCGACGATTACGGCATGCGCAAATACGTGATCGCGTTTTTAAAAGCAGGTCCAAACCGCGACCAGGATTCGGCCACCGCGGCAAAACTTCAGGCTGCGCACATGGCCAATATTGTACGTATGGCCGATGCAGGTCAACTGGCTGTAGCTGGTCCATTTTTAGACAAAGGCGATGTGCGCGGCATTTACATTTTTAATGTAGAGAGCGTTGAGAAAGCAAAAGAGCTTACCGAAACAGATCCTGCTGTACAAGCCGGAAGACTGGTGATGGAATTGCATCCATGGTACGGTTCGGCGGCGGTAATGCAGGTTGCCGAAACGCATAAGAAGATCCAGAAGAAAGGGTTTTAATCCATGAAATTGCTGCTGATCATTCATGCGGTAGTGACTTTTGCCGCAGGTATTGTTTTGGTGGCGTTCCCAGAATTAATTCCTTCTTCGGTGAACATAAGTATCCGGCCTGATCAATATCTCCTCTGCTATTTTGTTGCAGCAGCAGAGTTTGGAGTAGCTGCTCTATCCTTTTTAGCGACAAAGCTCACCGATAAAAAATCACTGCAATTTATTTCCATCTCGTTTATTGTTTTTCACATTGGCACTGCGCTGCTGGAACTACTTGCGTTTTCCCAGGGCATGAGTGCCAAAATAATAGCGAACATAGCCCTCCGGATTCTTATCAGTGCACTATTCTACTATAACGGGGTTGCAAAACAAAAAACTTAAGCACTCAGCTTACTACAGGAAGGAAACAATACAGCGCCTCTAAAACCTGTATTCATTTTTGCAAATTACTTTTCAAACTGGTAATTGGTATAATCCATCAGCAGCGTATTTAAAAATTCGTAATTGTTTTGCTGCACTTCCATAATAGCATACTTGGATTTTATTTTTTTGGCCAAAAGGTCCAGGTGATGCGGCTGATTTTGCTTCACGCTAAAGTCGATCACTTCCCGGATTGTATTCGCATCCACATCTGACATTAAGGCTACCTGTTCGTATACAATTTTGTAATCGGGTCTTTGCTGGTGCAAAATCGTTTGACGGATGGAAACCGGCTTGTTGACTTGGATCACCGTGGTTCCGGCCAGCATATCGCCAAAGCGCTGCGACTTTTGCGAAACGGCTACTGTAATAATGGCAATAACCGGGCTGATGATGGAAATATCAATCAACCGAAACATGGAACGAACAAGGTACGAACCAAAATTGGGCTGTGTTCCATCGAGCTTTACTACTTTTATGCCTACTATTTTCTTACCAAAACTCTGGCCGTTTAAAAATGTTTCGCAGAGCAAATGGTAAAGCAATGCGGGCAAAAGAAAAAGAATGAGAAGACCTATCATCATCTGGTTGTAGGATTCGTTGCTGTCGTAATCTCCGCTGTAAGTATTGCTTTTGATAATGAGTGTAAAGAAAATAGTGTATATAATGATCATGTAGGCCCATACAAAAATGGTATCGAGCAGACCCGCCAGGATGCGGAGTCCGACGCCGGCCGAGGAATACGCCAGCGCCACATTTTGAGTCGTATTAATTTTTAAAGTATCCACGTTAAAGCTTTGGAGGTTGGGGTTTTAATACATAAATTTATTGGATAAATATAAAAATTTAAACGCTAAAGGGCATGAAAGAGATCACGTTTTTGAAACAAAACGCTCAAAAATGGGAAGGGTACGAGCAAAAGGTCAGCAATCCGAAAGAGATTAAGCCGGCAGAGCTGACAGATATGTTCATTGAACTTACCGACGATCTTTCATATGCCAATACTAATTACCAGCAAAGCAATACCAATGCTTACGTAAACAGTCTTGCTTCCAGGGTGCATCACCTCGTTTACAAAAACAAAAAGGAAACCGGCAACCGCTTTGTTACGTTTTATACGCGTGAGCTTCCGCTCATGTTTGCGCGCTACCACAAACAGCTGTTGTATTCGTTTATTGTTACGGCTATTGCTACACTCATAGGCGTGCTTTCACAATTGTATGACGATGGCTTTGTGAGATTAATTTTGGGCGATGATTACGTGGACAGCACCATTGAGCGCATCAAGCAGGGGAATCCTATTGGTATCTACGGCGAGGGCAACCAGTTTCTTATGTTTGTTTACATTACGCTCAACAACATAAAGGTTTCATTTACCGCTTTTGTGTGTGGGCTGCTCACTTCTTTTGGCACTTCGTATTTTTTGGTTTTTAATGGTGTCATGCTAGGGAGCTTCTTTGCTATGTTTTACACGTACGGTGTGCTGGACAAAGCGCTCAAAGTAGTTTGGATCCACGGTACGCTCGAGATCTCGGCCATTATTATTGCAGGCTGTGCCGGTTTTATACTGGGCAACAGTTTTATTTTTCCGAAAACACACACCCGTATGCAATCGTTTGTGCGTGGTGGAAAAGACGGCTTAAAAATTATTATTGGCCTTGTTCCTGTATTTATCGTTGCCGGCTTCCTGGAAAGTTTTGTCACGCGTTACACCGAAATGCACATTGCGCTAAGCCTTATCATTATTGGTTTATCCTTTCTGTTTATTGTTGGTTACTTTATTGTATTACCCATCTGGTTAAAAAACAAATACCAGTTAAACTATGACTGAGCAAAAAATATATTATAAAAAAGCGCGCAGCTTTGGTGAAGTGTTTGGCGCCGGCTTCGGCTACATCCGCCAGAATTTCCGTTCATTTTACGGAAGCATTCTCCTGTTTACAGTGCCTTTTATCGCCCTTTGTATGACCATTGTTGGCTACATCGTATCAGAAGGATTTTCAGGCTTTGCATCCATGCTCGATGAGTTGTGGCTGGTTGTTTTTGCCTTGTTCATCATTATTATGATCATGCAAACCGTGTATGTCACCGTTATCAACGAACATTTAATTGCTAATGAAGAAACAACGGAACTGCGCACAATCAAAAGTCCTGTGATCGGGAAAAGATTCTTCCGATCTTTCTGGAGAGTATTAGGAAACACCATGCTGCTGAGTATTATCGGTTTTGTGTTCCTCCTCATTTACTCGCTTGTGAATTCACTCATTGCGGCGGCTTTTGCCTCCATGGGCGGAGGTGGAATAATTTTTGCCGCCCTGTTACAAATGCTTACCTCGCTAATGATCACACCGGTGGTTGGTTACTTTTTTGTAAGTTGTATGTTTGTGGTGCAGCGCGATAAAGTGAGCGTAATTACGGCCATTGGAAAAGTGTTCAGGTACCTGAAAGGCAATTTCTGGCTCACCTGGGCCATTTCGGTCATTGGCTACATCACCAGCTACATTGCTTCCTTTGTTGCAGCTATTCCTATCATTATCTTTTTTGTGCTGCAGATGGTGACCCGCTTTAAAATGGATACAGGCTCCTCTTACGATTCCTCTATCAGCACTGCTGCCATCATCACCGGTGCTATTGTGTTTGTGGTGAGTATAGCGCTGATGCTGTGCGTATACTCCATTTACTTTTTACTGTGTGTGTTTCAGTACACCAGCCTCGAGGAGAAAAAAGAAGGCGTGACCATAGTCGATAAAATCAATCAAATCCAGTAGTCGTATTTTTCCCCGCCGCTTACATACTTTTATTTTTTATTTCCTGTTCATTACCTGCATGAGCAGCTTTGCGCGTGTAAGCGAAATAGCCGTTCCGGATCTGATAGATACAGTCACCGTTAAACAAGTGCCGCTGTACGATTCATCAAACGTTCAGCTAAAAAGTCCTTCGGCCGAAAAAGAAGAAAAACTTTTTTCAGATCCACGCCTTCGGTACGATCACAAAGTAGTGAGCAGGGAAAGTTTTATGGAGCGTTTTCTCGATTGGGTAGCCGAACTATTGTTTGGCAAAGCCAGCTCCGATACTGTTTCGAGTGCACGCAGCATTCTTATCTGGACCTTTGTGATCGTAGCTTTGGTGATTGTTGGCCTGCTTTTCTTCCGCTCCGACGTTGTTGGACTCACGCGCTCAAGATCAAAATCTACCGTATTTAATTTTACAGACGTGACCGAAGATCTCAGCAGCATTAATTTCGATACTGAAATTACAAAAGCAACCAACGACAACAATTACCGCCTTGCCATCCGCTGGCACTACCTGAAATTATTGTACATGCTCGATGTAAAACAGCTGATGGTTTTTGCACCGTACAAAACCAATATTGATTACAGCAACGAGCTAAAAGGAAAAGCCGTGTACGCTGAATTTATCCGGCTGAGCCGAGTGTACGATTACATCTGGTACGGCAAATTTAAAATTACCAGCGAAAATTACAACGAATACGCACAGGAATTTAAAACATTTGAAAAGCAGGTAAATGTTTAAGGACAATAAAAAATACATATACATTTTCCTCGGGCTGTTTGTGTTGATCATCGCCACACAATACCTGCTGCCCAAACCGGTAAAATGGAACCGTACTTTTTTAGTAAAAGACAAACAACCCTTTGGTTGCTTTGCCATTTACAATTTGCTGGAAGGAGTGTTTACCCAGGATCTTGAAACCAACAGCCAAACGTTTTACAATTTAAAAAACACACTGGATGGAACTGAAAATATTGTATTGATAAATGACGCCTTTAATTCGGGTAATTTTGGCAAAAACGATATGGATGCCCTTGTAGAAATGGTGTCGCAGGGAAACAATGTGCTCATGGCAGCCAGTGATTTTGATGGCATCATTGCTGATACTTTTCACCTGCAAACTTCGTTTAACCCAATGAATTTTTTCATGTCCATGAGCATGGATTCGATGCTCAATAAACCGGGAGGAACCATTCAGCTCACTGCAAAAAACAGGGTCAAGAAAAATTACACGTATCCACAACTAGCACAGGTGTATGCGTTCAGTTCGTTTGATTCCACCAGGTTCACTGTGCTGGCCACCATCAGTAACAAAAAAGCCTGCCTCATACGCACTTCCATTGGCGAAGGGAATCTTTACCTTCTGTCGGTGCCGGATGTGTTCGGCAATTATTTTATTGTAAACAATAAAAACCGTGAGCTCGCCTACTCCATACTGAGCATGTTACCGGATCAGAAAATAATCTGGGACGAATATTACAAAACGTATAACGTTACCAAAACTTCTCCTTTAAAATTTATTTTCCAGAGCGATGCGCTTTACGCGGCTTACGCAACCATGTTCATTGCCTTAATTATTTATATGTTTACCGAAGGGCGCCGCAGGCAAAAAGCTATTCCTGTATTGGAACCGGTGAAAAACACCACGCTGGAGTTTGTGGAAGTGATCAGCCATGTTTACTTCAACAATAAAAATCACCAGCACATTGCAGCCGAACGTATTAAATATTTTTACGAAAACATCCGGAAAAAATTCAGCCTCAGAACGGCGCAAATAAACGAACTCTTCCTGGAAAAAGTAACCGAGTTGAGTGGCGTGGAGTACAAGCTGGTGAAGCAGCTCTTTGTATATTGCGAAAAAATAAAAGCATCGGCCGATATAACGGAGTTTGAACTTATTGAGCTCGACAGGCAAATCAACAATTTTAATAAAAACAGTTTAAGATAAATGGAAAATCAATTTGAAAACAGGGTAGATCTTACCGGGCTTACCCAAAAAACACAAGAGGTAAAATCAGAAATTGCCAAATATATTGTAGGCCAGCCTCAGTTGGTGGATTTTTTACTCATTGCGCTGCTTGCCGACGGGCACGTATTAATTGAAGGTGTGCCCGGTGTTGCCAAAACACTCACGGCTAAATTGCTGGCAAAAACCATTGATGCAGATTTTAAACGGATCCAGTTTACTCCCGATTTAATGCCAAGCGATATTATTGGTACTGCCGTATTCAATAATAAAACCAGTGATTTTGAATTTAAAAAAGGGCCTCTGTTTGCCAATATTGTTTTAACAGATGAGATTAACCGTTCTCCAGCTAAAACACAGGCGGCTTTGTTTGAGGCCATGGAAGAGCGCCAGATTACGGCAGACGGAAACACGTATAAGCTGGACGAACCGTTTATGGTGCTAGCTACTCAAAATCCTATTGAACAGGAAGGAACTTACCGTTTACCGGAAGCGCAACTGGATCGTTTTCTGTTTAAGATCAACGTGGGCTATCCTTCGTTACAGGAAGAAGGAACGATGCTGATGAATTTTCACAGCAACAAACATAAAATAGACTTGTCGAAAATAAACCATGTGCTGAATAAAACTTCGGTGCTTGAGTTGAGACGATTGGTAGCAACTATTATTATTGAAGAAAACCTGTTGAAATACATCACGCAGATTGTTCACGCCACGCGGAAGAATCCATCGTTGTTCCTGGGTGCTTCTCCAAGGGCTTCACTGGCTATATTGAATGCGGCTAAGGCCTGCGCCTGTATGCAAAACCGTGATTTTGTAACGCCGGAAGATATCAAGCATGTTTCGTTCCCGGTATTGCGTCACCGTATTATGCTCACACCTGAAAAAGAAATGGAAGGTATTTCGGTGGACGTGGTGATTCAGCAGATTATTGATAAAGTTGAAGTGCCACGCTAACCATATAACCGCAAAGTACGCGAAGTGGTGCAAAGTACGCAAAGAGTTATAGAGAGTGACTGAAAATAAAATATCAAAAATAGTGGTTGATTGTGCTTTTAAAGTTCATCAGGCGTTAGGGCTTGGTTTATTGGAGAGCGCATACGAAGAGTGCTTATATTATGAATTGAAGAAAATTGATTTAAAAGTTGAAAAGCAAAAAGCGTTACCATTGATATACCAGGAAGTAAAGATGGAAGTTGGTTACCGGGTTGATATTATGATTGAAAATAAATTTATAATAGAAGTAAAAGCAGTAGAGGTGTTAAATGATGTACACCTGGCACAGGTATTAACGTATCTTAAATTATCAAATTGTAAATTAGGGCTTCTGATCAATTTTAACGTAACACTAATTAAAAACGGTATAAAAAGAGTAATAAATGGTTTATGATTTGCGCCCTTTGCGTCAGTCTTAGCGTCCTTTGCGGTTAGAAAAAAATGAAACGGCTTTCATACATATTCAAAAACTTGCGCTTTTCGGCCATGGCCTATTGGGTAGTGTTTGGCATCATTGTGCTGTTTTGCCTGGCGTTTTTGTTTCCGTCGCTGTATGAGATCGCATTCAGTACACTTGCATTGCTTGTATTTTTAACGCTGGCCGACCTCATCCTGCTGTTCCGCAATAGCCACCCATTAAGCCTGTCGCGCAGCGCGAAACACGCCCGCTTAAGCAACGGCGATATTAACGAGCTGGAACTGCACATTGAAAATTATTACTCTTTTAAAACACGTATTGCGCTTGTTGACGAATTGCCGGTGCAATTCCAGATGCGCGATTTTGAGATCAAAGCTTTCTTTCAGCCCGGCGAGCAAAAAAAATTCATTTACAAGGTAAGGCCTTTGGAGCGCGGCGAATATCATTTCGGTAACGTCAATGCGTTTATCCGCACACCACTGAATATTGCGGAGCGGCATTACAAAGGTGGCGAAGGTTACATGATGCAGTGTTATCCCTCGTTCATCAAATTAAGGCAATACGAATTGATGGCCATCAGCAACCGCCTCTCAGACCTGGGGATGAAAAAGATCAGGAAGGTGGGACACAGCACAGAGTTTGAGCAGATCAAGGAATATGTTCCGGGTGACGATATCCGTACCATTAACTGGAAAGCTACTGCCCGGAGAAACCAGCTCATGATTAATCATTTTCGCGATGAACGTGCGCAACAGGTATATTGTTTGGTAGACATGGGCCGCATTATGAAAATGCCTTTCGATAGCCTGACGTTATTGGATTATTCCATCAATGCGAGTCTTGTGCTTGGGCATGTAGCGTGGATCAAGCAGGACAAACCGGGACTGATAGGATTTTCAAACAGCATTCATAGCTATGTAAATGCCGACAGGAAAGGAAATCAATTGCTTCGCCTGCAGGAAGCTTTGTACAATGCCAAAACCGATTTTAACGAAAGCAGCTATGATTTGTTGCTGACTTACGTACGCACAAAAATTACACAGCGCAGCCTGTTATTGCTGTTCAGCAACTTTGAAACGCTGAGTGGCTTACGCCGGCAATTGAAATACCTGCGTAAAATGGCAACGCAGCATTTGGTGGTGGTGGTATTTTTTGAGAATACAGAACTAAAGGACCTGCTGAAACAAAAACCGAAAAATACATTCCAGGTTTACGAGCAAACCATCGCACAAAAATTTGATTACGAAAAACGGCAGATCACCCGCGAACTTCAACAATACGGCATTTTAAGCCTGTATACTTCACCCGATCAGCTAACGGTAAATACGCTGAACAAATACCTCGAGATAAAAACAAGAGGCTTGATTTAGAAGACATCTCCAAATACGCATCTTCATGCAGTTCCAATCGCTATCAGGATCAGCCGCTTTTGAGTTACCTGATTTTATTGGCAGAAAATTCTGAATCCCGATAGTTAGTTACCAGGATTCAGAATGACATAAAATTAGTTTTTTAAATAGCTTCTGGCTTAGTTAATTGAAACTTAAGACTTAGTTTAAAACTATTTTCAGTGTTTCAACCTGTTTGTTCTTATTGGTAATTTTTACGAAATAAATCCCTTTATTTTTTCCGGTTATATCAATAGTGGCATTTTGTTTTGAGTCTACTTTGCCAAATTCTACCGTTCTTCCGAGGTTGTCAAATACCCTGATCTCGTATTCACGTGCACTGCCTGGTAAGGTAATTGTAAACACGCCGTTTGTTGGGTTCGGGAATACTTTAAGCTCGCCCAGATTACCCGTATGCGTTTCAATTCCTTCGCAAATACTTACGGTTGCCATAAATGTGATAGAGTCTTTGCAGCCAAATGTAGTTTCACCATACAGCGTGTAAGTAGATGTGACGGTTGGGGTAACATACACCGATGTGCTGTTTGAGCCCGTGCTCCAGGTATAAGAAGCTGCGCCGCTGGCAGTTAAATTAATACTGTCGCCCTGGCAAATAATAGTTGAGCCTGCAATACCTAAAGTTGGTTTTGGATTAACTACTAACGTTGCCACGCTGTTGCTGGTACAGCCATATGCATTTGTTCCGGTAACTGAATAATTTGTTGTTACACTCGGAGAAATAACTATTGAAGAAGAAGTTGCACCCGTGTTCCAGCTGTATGTGTCTGCACCATTGGTAGTAATGGTATTGGTAGTGCCTTCACATACGCTGCCATCACCGGTGATGGTCATGGATGGCAAAGGATTTACAGCCACCGTTACCTGTGATGTAACGCTACAGTTGTTGGCAGATATGGTGTAATTGTAAGTAACATTTACAGGGTTTACTACCGTGTTGGTCAATACTTCATTCGGATCCACAGGTTGTGGAGCTACTATAGCAGGATTACTGATGCCTGTTATGGCTGGCCTTACCCAGTTAAATGCAGCACCCACAAAATTACTGGTTGCATTATAGCTGAATGTACTGCCCGAACAAATGGCGGGCGGCGCTAATGAGCTGGTTAAATATGGAAATGGTGTAAACGGCACTGGCTGCGATGCAATCCCGTTGGCAATTACCTGCAGTGAATACGTTATTGCCGGTAATCCGGCCGGTGTTACAAATTGGGCGGTATCTGAAAGGCCAAACCGTTGCACCCCATTGCTGTTCCAGTTGGAAGTGCGGGCGTAATACACATTTGTGCCTGCGGTTAATCTCACAATCGGGTAATTGGTTGCGTTTTGCCAATCGTCTCCGTAACACTGTCCTTCAGAAATGCCATTGAACAAGGTGCCGGTAATGGTAAAATTGTTACAGCCGTTCTGCGTGATGTTATTGATTGTTGGTTGTGCCAAAGCCACAGCTGGTCCGGGAGGTGAATACACATAATATTGGTTCGTGCCCTGGCTCGATACCAGTACATTTCCGTCGGGCATGGTTAGCATGTTGAATACGTAACAAGGCTGATTGGTGAAGCCTGGGAATGCAGGAATATTGAGCAAGCTGTATGTGTTAGTTGTTGGATTAAATTCGTAAAAAGAAGAAGGAGACTGGAACACATTGCCCGAAACAGGAGTGGGTGAGCCGACACACATAATGTTTCCATTGCGCATCATCGCCATCATGGCATCCGGCTGACCTAAGTTATTCGGCATATTTGGGCCTGCTATCCATGATCCAGGGCTGTTGTTTCCGGAAGGCGTATAATATGCTGTTTTTCCTGTAGAGCCGATAAAGAAAGCGCGTCCATCCGGTAATAATAAAGCTCCGCCAGTTTCCAAACCATATACATCGTATAATGGTACCGGAACAGTTGCATCTACTGTCCATGTATTTAATGCAGGAATATATCTTTCGGTATTCAATGAATTCCTGTCAACCATTAAAATGCTATTGTCTCTCAATTTTACCCAGGCAGACTCGTTATGAATGCCAATACAAGTTGGTCCTGCAGCGTATGTATTGGTAGCAGGATCCCAGATGCGGTTGGTTTTTAAAGAGCCGGCAACCAGGGCCTGCAACACTTTTCCATTGGGTAAGATCTCTGAATTTGCATCGCTTACTGTATTGCCCGGCAAAGGCATTAACGACCATGTATTCGCCACAGGATCGTACACCTGCCCTGCAATATTTCCATACCCTGTTCCATATTCTCCGCCAACAACATACACTTTTCCGTTTTTTAATACCTGCGACGAGAAATACAAACGCGTACTTGCCATTGCTGGCAGCACAGACCATGTACCGTTTACATAACTCCCCTGCGCGTTTGGTTTCAACCTGTTCCAGGTATTACCAATGCCATCACCGCCACCCGTTTCTGTTTTTACCATAATGCTTCCATCATTTAAAACAAGAGCTACACCGGCATTCATGCCGGGAGCAGGGCTGGTAACAGCCGACCACGTTCCCTGCGCTGCAAGATGTATTGTTGCGCAAGTAAATACAAAGAGGGATAAATTTTTAAAATTCATTTTTACAATGATTAAAATGTGTAATTAACTAGGTATATCAAATATAATTAATATTGTGTTTAATTTTTGGCTTTTTTCTTTTTTTGAAAAAATTCATTGTTAAATTGATTAATTTTACGCGAACGAACAGGTTTTCTATTGACCCCTTTTATAATGGTTATATCGCATGTTCTAAAATCTAAATTACTTTCCTGCTGTAAAAAAATTGCTTTCCTCCTTCCAATTAGCGCGTTCGTTCTGCTATTAACCTCATTCTTGAACACGGACACGGAAAAAGAAGTAGAAAAAAATTGCCGGAAATTTGTTCTTACCAATATTTCGCGGGTACAAGAACAGATCAAAGCCTCCTCAGCCATAAGCACCTCCACCCTGGGCACACAAGAAAAACTAAAAATTTTAAAGGCCCAATACCGGCTTGCAAGAAAATATTACAAAGAGATTGAATTTTTTGTAGAGTACTATTCGGCTTACGATGCAAAATATTTTATCAATGGCCCTTTGGTATCTAAATTTGAGCTGGAATACCGTGGACCCGTCATTGAACCACATGGATTCCAGGTGATCGAGGAAAATTTATTCGATGCATCAAAAACTGATTTTGAGATTCTGAAAAAAGAATACAGCCTGCTGGATGCCAAGTTTTTTTATTTAGAAAATTATTATACCACGCTTCCTATTGAGTATCCGAATTTAACGGAAGCGCTTCGTCTCCAAATGATACGCATTATGTGCCTTACGCTGAATGGCTATGATTGCACTATTAATAAAGAAGCATTAACAGAATGTGCCAGCTCCATAGATGGGTTGGGGGCTGTAATGCCCGTGTTTAAAGGTGCTACAAAAGAGAATGGAAAACCGGGTGAATTGCTTGTACACTTAAAACGTTGTGCAACTGAACTGAGAAAAAATCCGGACTCAGATGCATTTGACCGCTTAACCTTCACAAAAAAATTCCTTGGTCCGGCTTATACACTGATGGTGGATTTTTTCCTGGAAAAAAAAATGCCTTCATCGGGCAATAGTTATGGAGTGAATCTTAATGCACGTTCCTTTTTTGAGGCATCGTCATTCAATAAACAACACTTTCTGCTTTACCGGAACGATACGGCCAATGCCCATTTAAAAGCGGAGCTTGGAAAAATTCTTTTTTTCGATCCGGTTTTGTCCTCCAACAACAAACGAGCCTGTGCTTCGTGCCACGATCCGGCAAAAGCGTTTACCGATGGACTTCCAAAAAGTATCAGCCTGGATGGCAAAGGAAATATTAATCGCAACGCCCCTACCCTTTTAAATGCCCTATACCAGAAATTCTTTTTTTACGATGGAAGAGTGTTTAGCCTGGAAGGACAAGCCAACCATGTGCTTCACGACAATTCGGAAATGGGGATATTGGAAGTGGACGTGATCAACAAATTGAATCAAAGCGAAGAGTACAAAGCTTTGTTTAAAAATGCATTTAAAGAAAATCCGGATACAGCCATCACGTTTTATTTTGTTTTAAAATGCATCTCCGAATTTGAAATGACGCTCATTTCAAGAAACAGCCGGTTTGATAAATACCTGAAGGGTGATGGTTCACAGCTATCAAAAAGTGAAGTAAATGGCTATAACTTATTTTCCGGGAAAGCCCTCTGTGGCTCCTGCCATTTCTTTCCGCTGTTTAATGGCACTGTACCACCTGTATACAATGAGAATGAATACGAGGTGATTGGCGTTCCTGCTTATGCAGATAATAAAAATATTGACGAGGATATTGGGAGAAAAAAATTTACCGGTAAGGATTTCCAGGACAAAGCATTTAAAACACCAACGGTAAGAAACATTGCTTTAACCGCGCCGTACATGCACAACGGTGTATATTCCGATCTTGACCAGGTGCTTGATTTTTACAATGCCGGTGGCGGTGCGGGCTTAAAGTTAAAAGTTGAAAATCAGACCTTACCTTTTGATTCTTTAAAGCTTACAAAAATAGAATTGGGTGATATCAAAAATTTCATGTTGTCGTTAACCGACACGAGCAATCTTCCAAAACCTCCTGTACGATTACCGGCGTTTAAGGAAGCTAACCTGAACAAGCGAAAAATTGGTGGAGAGTATTAGATATGCTGACTTTAAAAATGCGCGCCTTCTTTATCCTGTATTTCCTCGCCCGGTTTTAATATTTTTATAATCACCCGGCGGTTCATGGCGTGAAGATTATCTGCCTGGATTTTCGATTTTTCCTTTGCAATTACATTCAACGGTATTTCCGGCAATGAAGTTCCGCGTGCCTGTGTTTTTATATTGCCTGCCGGCACTCCTTTTGCAATAAGAAGCGATGCGATATGTTTTGCGCGCAATAAAGCCAGGTTACTTGTTTTTTCATCGCTGCTGATCATGCCTTGAATATCCAGCACCATTTTAGGGTACTGTTTGACGAGGCCATAAAAATAATCCATTACTTCATCAATACCCGCCGAGGTATTGCCGTATTTTACATCCACAACAATGTCTGCTGCATTTTTCTGGAACAGGATCGACGGCGTAGAGTAGTCGATGTTCACTACTTTTAATTCAAAATCATAAACATACCCTGGCTTATCTGCCAGCTTTATTTTGTATACCATCTGGCTCGATAAAAAAGAGCTTCTTTTTACATCGCTGCAAACCGTTTGTTTGGTAGAGTTAATATATAATTCTGCTACCGATTTGGATTTTTTTACCAGGAATTTGTATTCACCCTTTGAATCTGTTAGGGTTTTGTAAACGGTATCATTTAATTTCAGGTATAATTCTGCATTAAATACCGTTTTCTTTTTACTCGATAGCACTTTACCTTTAATTTCCACTGTGTCTTTATACGCAAAAGCAAAACCCGAAACGAGAATTAAAAGCGAGAGGTAAAAATACTTTTTCATGCTATTTAAATTTTGTTGTTTTTCAGAACCTAAATCAAATATACAAATTTCATTATTAAATTTCCCTGTGGCTTAATAAGCGTTTTTCTGACTTGCAAATTCGGCTTAATTGTGCTTTTAACGGTTTTTTACTACATTTATTAATCATGCTTCGCAGGGGTTTATTCATAGCTTTTGTCATCGGCACTCATTTTTGCTTTTCGCAGGCAAAAGATACCGGCAAAGTACACCGGTATTTTTTTGAGGCAAACGGCGGCAGCGGACATTTTGTAAAGCCCCACTTTGTAAGCAGTAAAAATTCGGCGCTGGCAGGTAATTATTCACTGAACGCACCTGCCTGTATTGGCTTTGGGACCGGCATTAATTTTCACTATTCAAAAAAGAGTTTTGTTGAGCGTTTTTTGAGCCTTGGTATCAGCGTTAATTACATGGGCTACAAAGTTAATCACCAATTCGAAAATTATGTCACCGGTACCAAGTACACGCATTTTTACCACGAGTTCAGCCAGAACAGCTTGTCGTATTACGTCAACACCATCAACCCCTCTGTTTTTTTAAGCAACAGCATTATGTATCCCGGCGGATTTTTTGTACGCAATAAGTTTGGTTTGTCGTTTACCACGTACCTGAATAAAAAAGCATTTACGTATACCGAACATGTTACCGGCTCTGAATCCATGGTGGGATTCCCTCCAACCACGCGTTATTACGAATGGACCAGCACCGTGCGTGAATACAATTACGATAAGGTAACTTACAGCGCGTATTATAACTTAAGCCTGGGTACGCGAATTAAAAATACCATTCTGTATGTATCGCCAGAGATATTGTTTATGGACAACCAGCTGCACATGGTGCTGAAATACCAAGCTGGGATTTTGTTTTTCTTATAGCGCGGATAACACAGATTTTTCACTGGCAATTCTACTCTGAATAACAAATGTAGCGTATATTGGCGTGGGGAACTTTTAATTATGACATAGTTCTTACAGCAGGCATGTTAACTACTAAAAAAATCTGCCAGATACTCAATCACTGGAAATTTCAATACTTTTCGTTGTTGCTTTGTAGTATGAATATAGCATTGGTGAAGAAGTAATTCGTTCTACTTATGCTCACGGTTAAGTTGTGTTTTTACATTAGATATATTACCCAACCTTTTAAAAAACCAATTCGTTATAATTACCATGAAGAGATTAACAGTCATATCCGTATTTCTTTTGTTCGTGTTTATTTCCTTGTCGTTATTTTCTGTTAATGACAGCACCAAGCAGCGTATTACTTTTCTTATAGATGTGAATGGGGGATACGGGACGTTTTTAAACGAACAGCCTTTGCCTAAACACGTTTATACGGAATTTCATTCTTTAAGCGGAAGCTATTCGCTTAAATCTCCGCTTTGTGCAGGTACAAACGTAAGTCTGAATTATTATGCCCGACCAAACAAACGCGGAGCTCAAAAATTTTTGGGTGCTGGCAGTGGGATAAATATGATGAAGTACACAGTGATCCGTAGTTTCTTTGATCACTCGGATCGTTATTATATGTCTTCGTCGTATAATACGTATAGTATACATGAACTAATGTATAAGGTCAATACCTTAAGGGTTTCGGCTTTTGTTAACGGTGGCGTCCAATACCGCAATGGTTTTTTCTTAAAAAATAATTTAGGCATGTTGTTCAACACTTATGTTGGAAAAGAGGAGTATATCAATACAGTTCTCAGAACAAGCTGGGTATATGTAAGTGTACCGCCCGCTCCAGGAGATCCAAGCGGAGGAGGATGGCGTCCCGAAAAAGTAGAGAGGCAAGAAACGGTTTCCGAAAAAAATTACTATAAAAATTCCTTCAGCGCATTTTATTCACTGAATCTGGGGTTTAAATTTAAAAACATAGTGTATCATTTAGAACCGGAAATAATGGTAATGAACACGCGTTTAAATTGTATTCTCAAATACCAGGCGGGTGTTATATTTCTTTTATAGTCGCAGATAGTACAGATTAGTTAAAAGTGTGAAGTTCAAGGTTTAAAGATGTTCATCTTTATGTGCTTCTGAAAAAAGAAAAGACATGGATTAATAAACCCATGTCTTCAAACTTTGAACATTGAACTTTAAACTAAACTTCTCATTTCAAAAAAGCCAGGATCTTTTCTACGCTGCCTTTTGCATCACCATAAAGCATTTCAGAGTTTTGCTTGTAAAACAAAGGGTTGTCCTCACCCGAATAACCGGCGGACATAGAGCGTTTCATGATAATTACTTTCTCTGCTTTCCACGCTTCAATTACAGGCATGCCGTAAATAGAACTTGCCGGATCGTCCTGTGCACTTGGATTCACCACATCGTTAGCTCCAATTACCATCACCACATCTGTATCCGGAATATCTTCGTTGATCTCGTCCATTTCCAGTACAATATCGTAAGGTACATTTGCTTCGGCCAACAATACGTTCATGTGACCCGGTAAACGCCCTGCAACCGGGTGAATAGCGAATCTTACATTTTTTCCTGCTTTGCGTAACGTCTGTACCATATCGAAAATAGGATACTGTGCTTTGGCTACAGCCATACCGTAACCCGGAACTATTACTACCGATTTTGCTTCTTTTAATAAGCCGGCAACTTCTTCGTGGTTCAACGCTGTTACTTCGCCTTCGATTGCTTTTTTCTCACCACCTTTAGGTCCAAGGCTTGAGCTGGCAAATATTACCGAGAAGAAAGAGCGGTTCATAGCGTGGCACATGTGCATGGAAAGAATAGCACCAGAGCTTCCTACCAAAGCACCTGTAACAATCAATAAATCGTTGCCCAGCATAAAACCTGCCGCAGCTGCCGCCCAGCCTGAATACGAGTTGAGCATGGAAACTACCACTGGCATATCTCCGCCGCCAATAGCCATTACCAATACAACACCAATAAATGAAGCAATAGCCGTCATAATTCCCAAATACAGCATACCGCCTGTGCCTTCTGCTTTACAAAAGAGTACACCCAATACCACACAGCCCAGGAGCAATATTAAATTCATTAATTGCAGGCCTGCAAAACTCCATGGCTTGGAAGGAAATTTGCCATCCAATTTTCCCCAGGCAACAATAGAACCAGTAAATGTAATGGCACCAATAAAAATCCCTACAAAAACTTCTACTAAGTGAATGGTGTGCTCTGCACCTGTTAAGGCTTGAGTGGCAGGATCGAGGTAAGAACCAAAACCAACCAATACAGCAGCTAAACCAACAAAACTGTGCAGGATTGCTACCAATTGCGGCATGGCCGTCATCTCCACTTTTCGTGCGAGTAAAATTCCGATGACAGAGGCAATGGCGATGGCTGCAATAATGTAAATATGGCCTTCAACGCCTTGCCCTAAAACAGTTGCAAGAACAGCAATAACCATCCCAATGATCCCGTAGAACACGCCACGCTTTGCAGACTGCTGGGAAGACAATCCACTTAAACTTAAAATAAACAGGATACTCGAAAACAAGTAAGCTGCTGTTTGTATTTCCTTTGCTATAAACATAAAATCCTTTTCTTATTTCTTAAACATTTTCAACATACGGTGTGTCACTACAAATCCGCCAACAATATTGATGCTTGCAATTAAAATAGCAATAGACGCAAGAATGGTCATAATATTTCCGGCATCGTTTTTGGTTTGCAGCAACCCGCCCACAACGATGATACCGCTAATGGCATTGGTAACCGCCATGAGTGGTGTATGCAACGAGTGAGATACGTTAGTGATCACCTGCCAGCCAACAAACACCGCTAAAACAAACACAGTAAAGTGCTGAATAAAAGCAGGAGGTGCAAACGCGCCCACCAATAATAATAATCCGCCAACCACCGCTAAGCTAATGAGTGTGGATACAGCATGTTTTTTTGCAGCCGCTTCTTCCGATTTTTTTGTTTCTTCAGGAGTAGGCGCCACCGCCTTTTTTGCGCCCCCACCAGCTGTAGGGCTCACCTGCAATGGAGCCGGTGGCCAGTTGATCTTTCCGTTATAGGTAACCATGGCGCGCGATACCACCGCGTCTTCCATGTCAATTTTAAATTTCTCGGCTTTGCCCATGTCATCCAGTAAATGACAAAGGTTGTTGCCATACAATTGCGAAGCCTGTGTTGGCAATTGATTTAATTTTCCAACAATAGTTACGCCATTATCCGTTGTATAAACTTCACCGTTTTTTGTTCCAACACAGTTACCACCTGTTGACGCAGCAAGGTCAATGATCACCGATCCGGGTTTCATTGCAGCAACGTGATAATCCAGCCACAATTTAGGAGCCGGTTTGCCCGGAATTTGTGCAGTGGTAATAACAATATCTACTTCTTTAGCCTGTTCTAAAAACAGCTTCATTTCTGCTTCAATAAATTCCTTACTCATTTCTTTTGAGTAACCGGAAGCAGTAGCGCCATCTTCATTTATTTCCACAGTTAAAAACTGCGCGCCCATCGATTCAATTTGTTCGGCCACTTCTTTGCGTGTATCAAAGGCACGAACAATAGCGCCCAGTGAATTGGCAGCGCCAATAGCAGCCAGACCAGCTACACCGGCACCAATGACCAATACTTTTGCCGGCTCTACTTTACCGGCAGCGGTAATTTGTCCGTTTAAAAAACGACCGAAATGAAAAGAGCCTTCAATTACCGCCCGGTAGCCGGCAATGTTGGCCATAGAGGAAAGCACATCCATTTTCTGCGCGCGCGAAATACGCGGAATCGCATCCATGGCAATGGCGTTCACTTTTTTATCCGCTAATTTTTGAAGCAATGCCTGGTTTTGTGCTGGCCACAAATAGCTCAGCAATACCAAATCGGCACGCATCATATCTATTTCAGGAATGGTTGGTTCCTTTACTTTGAGAACAATATCCGATTGACCATAGATCTCGGCAGCGGTTTTTACAATTTTAGCGCCGGCTTCTTCAAATTCTTTATCTGAATAATTTGCCTTTACCCCGGCATTGTGCTGGATGTACACTTCAAAGCCTTGTTTTTGCAGGCGTTTGACTGTTTTTGGAGTTGCAGCAACTCTGAGTTCATCCGGAAATATTTCCGCTGGAATTCCAACTTTCATAGTCATTTAAGATTTAAGCAAACAAGTAACGAAAAAATTCGGGAAAGTAAAAAGTTGAATTGTTAACAGAATGATTCTCCGCCGGTTACTGGTTTTTTTCAACGTCGCAAAATGCGCCCTTAAAACTTCTGCCTCTTTTTGAGTACGCTGATTTTTATTGTTTTAACCGCGCCATCAGCTCCTGCTTGTGCGCCCGGGATACGGGAATGTTTGATGAATCTTTTAAAACCAGTGTTCCGCCATCACCTTTTATGTAGCGGGCCACCTCGTTAAGATTTACAAGATACGCGCTATGCACTCTGAAAAATTGGTTTTTCGGCAATTGCTCTTCGAAGCTTTTCAATGTTTTTGCTACAGTAAATTTTCGTTTTGCTTTTGTGAAGATGTGTGTGTAATTAGAATCTGCTTCCAAGTGGATGATATCGTCAGTATCTACCAGCAAAACACCTTCCTGGGTGGGCACCATTATTTTTTTGGGCAGCTGGATTGATTCTTGTTTTGGTGTTCCGGATTGCCTGAGGAGCTTATTGGCCTGTATGCGCTTGTCAACATTTTTAACTGCCTGTATTAATTCGTCCACATCAATGGGTTTTAATAAATAATCGCTCGCATTGTTTTTAATGGCCCTGAGGGCATATTGTTCGTAGGCTGTAATAAATATTTTTTCGTAAACATGGCTGCTTGTAGCCTGTATGATTTCGAAACCGGTACCGGTGGCCATTTCAATATCCAGGAACACGAGTTCGGGTTTGAGGCCGAGTATGGATTTGGTGGCCCCGTTAATAGTGTGCTCAATCGCAACAATACTTATATGCGGACAATTGCGATTCAGCAGAAATTGCAATACTTCGGCCCCATCTTTTTCGTCGTCAACAATTACAGCATTGATCATGGTATCGGTTTTTTTATATTCATGGTTATTTCTATAGTGGTGCCGGCTGGCTCACCGTTATTAAATTTATCGTTCACAACCACCTGTACAGAAAGCGTATGCCAATGCGTATTTAAAATATCAATGCGGCTATTGGTTACTTCCATACCCATCGATTCGTGGGAAAGCTGCTTGCGGAGTTTAATTTCTTCTGCCCCTGCCCGGCCTATGCCGTTATCGTCAATAGTGCAAATAAGTACTGAATCGCTTTGCCTGAATTTTACAGATAAATTTCCACGTCTTGCGGTGAGTGGCACAATACCATGGATGATGGCATTTTCAATATAAGGCTGTATCATCATGGGCGGAATGTAAATTTGTTTACTGTTCACACTTTCCTCAAGCACCAACTCGTAATCAAATCCAAAAGATGCACGGAGCGCCTCCAGTTCCATATACAGCTGTAGGGCTTCAATCTCTTTTGATAGCTGCACCATTTCGTGTTTTGAATTTTCGAGCACGGAACGAATGAGCCTGGCAAACTTTGTAAGGTATTTTTGTGCCGATGTGGAATCGTTTTTCAGCACAAAATTTTGTATGGAGTTAATGGCATTGAACATAAAGTGCGGGTTCATTTGCGCCCGGAGTGCTTTCAGCTCCGACTCTGCAATCTGCCGGCTCAACGCAGCCTTGTCCTCTTCCCGCTTCTTAATTTGCCTAATCCTGTTTTTGTATAAAACATATACGATTACACTGGCGCTGAATGTTACCAGCAACACAAACCACCACCTGAGCCAAAAAGGTTTTTGTATAGCAAATGCTAAGGTAGCCGGGTACGAAGACATTTCTCCATCGTCGTTAATAGCGTATACCACAAAGCGGTAATTGCCCGGTGGCAGCGTGGTGTACTGCACATAAATATTTTTGGTATAAGTCCAACCCGTGTCAAGGCCTTCGAGCTTATAAATGTATTTTACCTGCCCTTCGCTTCTTACGCTGATTCCTTTATAGGCTATGCTTACAAAATTCTGATCGTAGGGCAATTGCTGCTGCTGCTTCACGGGTACCATCCGGTTATTAATGCGCAGGGCTTCTATGTAAACAGGAATTTGCGAAGCAGAATTGTAAAAATCATTTATATCCAGTATTTCCAAACCGCCGGTGGTAGCCACGTATAATTTTTTGTGACGCTCAATCACGTGATTCACTTCGTTGGAAATAAGTCCGTTTAACGCGTTGAGCGAGCTGATCACAAATTCTTTGCCGTGTTTTTTTAAGCGGCACAAGCCACGGTTGGTACCTACCCACAGCGTGTTGTTTTCTCCAATGGCAATGCAACGTGTCATATTACTGGGTAGCCCGTCGGCTTCAGTAAACTGTTTAATCACTTTATGATTCACCATACACAACAATCCATAGCCACGGGTAGCCAGGAACAATGTATCACCAACCGAAGTTATGTCTTCTATCCTGGCCGTCAACAATGAGGTGTCATGACCATAAAAACGGAGCTTTTTATGATTGTAACTGTACAGGCCAGATTTTGTGCCGATCCAAACAGTGCTGTTTTGTTTGTGCACAGAAAATACCCTTGGCAGTCCTTCGGCCAGTGTTATCCCCATCTTGCCAGTATGCTTGTTCAATAAAAAAACCTCCACATTTGTAAATCCCAAAAAAAAGTCGGCGTTGTAATCAATTGCTCGCTTTACCCTGAGGTTGCGTTTTGTGCCTTCGAATGTAAAGCTGAAATAAATCCTTTCACCGTTGGGTCTAATACTAAACGACAAAGCGTCACAAACAATAAGGTTGGACCCGTCTGAAGCCAGATTCGCCACGGGGAAATTCATTTTTTTGGTGTTAATTAATTTACCTGAATTTGCATCCAGGCAACTCAGGCTGTTATCGGCTGTAGAAAAATACAAGCGGTCGTTTACAAACGCCAGTGAATGCACCTTGTTGGAAAAAAGTCCCGAGTTACGATCCAGGTAATTAAAGCGCATAGAAGGCATATAATAAATGCCATTTTCAAGGGTGCTGAGCCAATAGCCGTCATCGCTATCCTGGCAAACGGAACTCACTGAAAATCCATCTAAAAAATGGTACAGGGGCTGTTTAACATCCAGCCCTTTAAATACCCTCGCGCCCTTGTTTCGTGCGTTAACCCATAAACGGTTCTCCCGGTCCTTAGAGATGAAAATTATCTGGGATTTAAAATCAGGTATTTTTTCCTGGTACAAAAAGGTCTTTGTGTTACCACACATCCGGATAATATCATAATCTCCCGAGCATATGTAACAACTATCGTAATCTAAAAAACAGTTCAGATGTGAATTGGCACCTGTAAAACCCAGTTCTGAAGATTCAGGGTCGGGGCTATCCAGGTTACGCAGGGAGAATAAATCAGTTTTTATGGGCCGCCTGAATTTTGTAAAAAAATCCCTTCTCACCGTATCCGGAAAAGAAGAACCGTAAACCATATTATTTTTACCAATACGCTTTACATAAAAATAATTTTCTCTTTTTGTATATCTATATTGGATTTGGATATTATAAGCCGGCGGCGGAATCTTAAGGTAACCTTCGTTAAACACCGAAACGTAGAGCGTATCTCCTTCGTCGAATGTAAAGTCGTATATATAAAAATAGTTTAGCTTCGCCAGTTGATCACTCACTGGAATGGTATAAATTGAATCAGTGGCATAATTGTAATACGCCATTTTACCTGAATAGCTGGAAAACCATCTTTCCAGCACATTGGGATCCTAAGCTTAGAATTCCACGTGGACAAGTTGTCGCG